>Ga0335085_10017351_pt1 | contig 10374 bp, 11 predicted proteins | sample Lox_Sample_45_FD_206712 | JGI IMG/M metagenome (GOLD analysis project Ga0335085, IMG submission 206712) | Soil microbial communities from Loxahatchee National Wildlife Refuge, Florida, United States - Lox_Sample_4.5 | ecosystem: Environmental > Terrestrial > Soil > Wetlands | place: USA...
CGCGGGCGACGGCGGCGCGGCGGGCGCCGCCGGCTTCGGCGCCTCGCCCCTCGAGAGCGCCGCGAGGTTCTGCTCCGAATACGGCAGGCGCAGCGCCGTGGGCGAGGTTTTCGTGCCCGGCGGCGCGGCTGCGGGCGGCGCGCCGGCCGGCGCGCCGAGCGGGCGCGCTTCCACCTCGCCCGTCGTGTGCACGCTGCCCACCTGCACGCCCGCCGCGGGCTTGTCCTCGGGCGCGCTCACGCGCAGCTCCTGGCCGACGCGGATGCGCGACGGGTCGTCGAGGTTGTTCCAGCGCGCGAGCTCGCGGTAGTCGAGGCCGTGCTCCAGCGCGATCGAGTAGAGCGTGTCGCCGCGCCTGACGATGTAGCCGCCGGCGCGCGCGGCCGGCGCCGCCGCCGGCGGCCTGGGCTGCGCGGCACCGGGTGGCGGCCGGCGGTCGGTCACCGGCGCGGGCGAGCGCGTCGTGCTGCATCCCGCCGCGAGCACGAGAACCGCCGACAGCGCGAGCGCGAATTTGTTCATGCCTTTCCCGGTCGAAGCGGAACGAAGCGCACCGGGTCGAGCGCAGTCTCGGTAAAGCCCATGCGATTGCGCTCGACCAGAACCAGCCGTTGCGCGTCCGCCTTCGGCTCGCGCAGCGGCAATATCATTCTGCCACCGCGCGCGAGCTGCTGCAGCAGCGCCTGCGGCATCTGCGGCGCCGCCGCGGCGACGATGATCGAGTCGAACGGCGCCGCCTTCTCGATGCCCGAGGCGCCGTCGCCGTAGGCGAGCCGCAGGTTCTTCAGCCGCAGCGCGCGCAGGTTGGCGCGCGCGCGCTCGAGCAGCTCGCGCAGGCGCTCCATCGAGTAGACCTCCACGGCGAGCTGCGCCAGCACCGCGGCCTGGTAGCCGCAGCCGGTGCCGACCTCGAGCACCTTGCCGAGCTCGCGGCCCGGCGCGCCCGCCTGCGGGCGTCCCGCGATGAGGACCTCGATCATGCGCGCGACCACGTACGGCTGCGAGATGGTCTGGCCGAAGCCGATCGGCAGCGCGGTGTCCTCGTAGGCGCGGTGCGCGAGCGCCTCCTCTACGAACAGGTGCCGCGGCACCGCGGCCATCGCCTCCAGCACCCGCACGTCGGCGATACCCTGCTCGCGCAGGCGCTCGACCATGCGCGCGCGCGTGCGCTGCGAGGTCATGCCGCTGCCGGCGAGGTCGCGGCCCGCAGCGCGCGCGGAAGGCGGCGGGTTCATTGCGTGAGCCAGTCGCGCACGAGCGGCAGCTGCTGGTGCAAGCTGAGGTCGATCTGCAGCGGCGTGACCGACACGCGCCCGCTCGCAACGGCGTGGAAATCCGTGCCCGGGCCGGCGTCCTGCTCGCCGCCCGCGGCGCCGATCCAGTAGGCGGTCTCGCCGCGCGGCGTCTGCATCTTCACCACCGGCTCCGCCTTGTGCCGGCGCCCGAGGCGCGTCGCCTCGACGCCGCCCAGTTGCGCGAGCGGAAGATCGGGCACGTTGACGTTGAGCAGCACCGGCTCCCTGAACGGCCGGCGCAGCGCGCGCCCGACGAGGTCCGCGGCCACCGATGCCGCGGTCTCGAAGTGCCGCCCCACCTTGCCGACCAGCGACACCGCGATCGACGGGATGCCGAAGAGGTACCCCTCCATGGCCGCGGCCACGGTGCCCGAATAGATCGTGTCGTCGCCCATGTTGGCGCCGAAGTTGATGCCGGAGACCACGAGATCGGGCAGCGGGTCGACCAGGCCGGTGAGCGCCAGGTGCACGCAGTCGGTCGGCGTGCCGTTGACGTAGCGGTAGCCGTTCGCGGCGCGCCGCATGGTGAGGGGACGGTCGAGCGTGAGCGAATTCGAGGCGCCCGAGCGGTCGCGCTCGGGCGCCACCACGGTGACCTCGCCGAGCGCGGCCAGGCGCTCGGCGAGCAGCGCGATGCCGGGCGAGAAGTAGCCGTCGTCGTTCGAAACAAGGAAGCGCATCGCCGGAGCCGATTCTATCCGACCGCTAGAATCCTCCGATGACGCAAGCGCGCTCCGTTCCCGAATCGCCGTACGCCTGGCTGCGGCTCGCCGCCTCGCTGGCGATCATGACGATCAGCGGCGTGGGCATGTACGCCACGGCGGTCGCGCTGCCCGCGATTCAGGCCGAGTTCGGCGTCGCGCGCTCGGAGGCCTCGCTGCCCTATGCCGCGACGATGATCGGCTTCGGCCTGGGCGGCATTCTCATGGGCAGGCTCGCCGACCGGTTCGGCGTCATGGTGCCGGTGCTCATCGGCGCCCTGAGCCTCGGCGCGGGCTTTGTCGCCGCGGCCCATGCCGGCAGCGTCTGGCAGTTCTCGCTCGTGCTCGGGCTGCTGATCGGCCTGCTCGGCACGGCGGCGGGCTTCGCGCCGCTGGTGGCCGACACCTCGCTCTGGTTCGAGCGCCGCCGCGGCATCGCGGTGGCGATCTGCGCGAGCGGCAACTACCTCGCCGGCGCCGCCTGGCCGCCGGTCCTGCAGTATTTCTTCGACACCAGCGGCTGGCGGGCCACGTTCACCGGCGTAGGCGTGTTCATCGTGATCACCATGCTGCCGCTCGCCTTCGTGCTGCGGCGACGGCCCCCCGCGCTCGGCGCGCACGCGGCGGCGCACCGGAACAGGGAAATCCGCGTCGCGCCGCGCGCGCTGCTGCTCCTGCTTTGCGTCGCCGGCGTCGCCTGCTGCGTCGCCATGTCGATGCCGCAAGTGCACATCGTCGCCTACTGCGCCGATCTCGGCTTTCCCGCCGCGCGCGGCGCCGAGATGCTGTCGGTGATGCTGGGTTTCGGCATCGTCAGCCGCCTCGTCTCGGGCTGGATCTGCGACCGCATCGGCGGATTGCGCACGCTGCTGCTCGGCTCGGGCCTGCAGGGCGTGGCGCTGCTGCTGTTCCTCCCCTTCGACAGCCTGGTCTCCCTGTACGTCGTGTCGGCGATGTTCGGCCTGTTCCAGGGCGGCATCGTGCCCTCCTACGCGATCATCGTGCGCGAGTACTTCCCGCCCTCGGCGGCCGGCGCGAACGTCGGCCTGATCATCATGTGCACGCTGCTCGGCATGGCGCTCGGCGGCTGGATGTCGGGCGCGGTGTTCGATCTCACCGGTTCGTATCGCGCCGCGTTCGTGAACGGCATCGGCTGGAACCTGCTCAATCTCGCGATCGCGTCGTTCCTGCTGCGGCGCAGCCTGCGTCCGCGCGTGCCGGCGCCCGCCTAGCGCCGCGCCGCGCTCACCAGGACTCCATCCACGGTCGCAGGTCCAGCTCGTGAGTCCAGGCGCTGCGCGGCTGGCTGTGCAGCCGCCAGTAGTTGTCGGCGATCGCCTCCGGGTCGAGGATGCCCGCCTGCTCCTTCAGCCGGTAGCGCTCGGGAAAGTTCTCGCGGATGAAGGGCGTGTCGATGGCGCCGTCGATCACCACGTGGGCCACGTGGATGCCCTCGGGTCCGAGCTCGCGCGCCATGCTCTGCGCGAGCGCGCGCAGCGCGAACTTAGCGCCCGCGAAGGCGGCGAATCCCTTGCCGCCGCGCAAGCTCGCGGTCGCCCCCGTGAACAGGATCGTGCCGCGCCGGCGCGGCGCCATCACGCGCGCGGCCTCGCGCCCGACCAGGAAGCCGGCGAGCGCGGCCATCTCCCAGACCTTGCGGTACACGCGCTCGGTGGTCTCGCGGATCGGAAAGCGCACGTTGCCGCCGACGTTGAACACGCAGACTTCGATCGGCCCGACCTCGCGCTCGATCGTCTGCACGAGCCCGGCGACCTCGTCCTCGCGCCGCGCATCGCTGCCGAACGCGCGCGCGCTACCACCCTCGGCCCTGATGCGCTCGACGAGCGGCGCGAGCTTGTCCGCGCTGCGTCGAGTGACGCAAGCGGCGTAGCCTTCGCGCGCAAAGCGCCTCGCGATGGCGCCGCCGGTCGCTTCGCCGGCGCCGACCACCAGCGCCACTTTGGATTCGGCCATTCCCGTAGTGTAGTCTGCCGCCATGCAGGATTCCGCATCGCGCCTGCAGGCGCTGTCGCTGCTGGCGCTGTCGAGCCTGCTCTGGGCGGGCAACTGGGTGACCGGGCGAGCGCTGCGCGACGCCTTCGACCCGGTGACGCTCAACTTCTGGCGCTGGCTGCTCGCCACCGCCGTGCTCGCGCCGCTCGCGCTGCCGGGCCTGCGCGGCAAATGGCCTCTCGTGCGGCGACACGCGGGCATCCTGCTGCTGCTCTCGCTCACGGGCGTTGCGGTGTTCCACAGCCTCGTCTATCTCGGGCTGCGCACCACCACGACGGTGAACGCGGTGCTGCTCAATTCCAGCATTCCGCTCTTCATCCTGCTCTGCTCGTGGATCCTCGAACGCGAGCATGCGAGCGCGCGCCAGGTCGCGGGCATGCTGGTGTCGCTTGCCGGCATCCTCACGATCCTGTCGCGCGGCGCACCCGCAAGCCTTCTGCACCTCGAGCTGCACGCGGGCGACGCCTGGATCCTGCTCGCGATGCCGGTCTGGGGCGTGTACTCGGTGCTGCTCAAGCGCCGGCCCGCGGCGCTCGGCGGCCTGGAATTCCTGTTCGTCATCTCGGCCGCGGGCGTGCTGATGCTCGCCCCGGCGGCCGCCGCGATGCAGCTGCAGGCGCCGCGGCCGGCGCCCGGCGAGGCCGCGATCCTCGGCGTAGTCTACGTCGCGCTCGGCGCGTCGGTGCTCGCCTACATCTGCTGGAACCGCGGCGTCGCCGTCGTCGGCGCGAACGCCGCGGGCTTCACGGTCCACCTGCTGCCCGCGTTCGGCACGCTGCTCGCGATCCTGCTGCTCGGCGAGTCCTTCGCCGCGTACCACGCCGCCGGCATCGCGATCATCCTCGCCGGCGTGGTGCTGGCGACGCGCTCGCCCGAGCGGACGTAAAATACGCGCATGAAACTGACGAACGTGTTGGCTCCGCTGCTCGCCGGCGCGCTGCTCTGCGGCGGCGCGTTCGCCCAAGACCCGAAGCCCGCCGCCGAGGACAAGCCCACGGCCGAAAAGCCGAAGCCTAAGCCGGGTGACGAGGTCGATCCCAAGATCCTCGAGGACATGATGACCTGCATGTCCGCGGGGCTGCCCAAGGACTGGCAGAAGACGTGGTTCGTCGTCCATCAGATCGGCGTCAACCTGGACCAGACGCGCAAGTTCGAGGCGAACTTCTTCTACGCCCTCAAGGAAAGCGACAAGAAAGGCAAGCGGCTGCAGACCTGCGGCCCGGAAAAGGTGCTGGAGGGTGTCATCGCGCTGAACGCGTACCTGCCCGAGAGCCAGAAGCGCTGGACCGGCGTCACTATGACGTTCCATCGCGACGGCCGCTACCAGGCGAACTACGACATGACGCCGTTCAAGCCCAAGCCCGAAGCGAAGAAGCCGGCGGCCAAGGCGCCCGCCAAGAAGAAGGCGGAAGCCGCGAAGTGATGCAGATCCCGGCGATCGATGAGCCCGAAGAAATTCGTAAAGGCGATTCTGAGGTCCGGGAGCGTGCCGTTCGCATTGGATTTCGCGGGATTGCAGGGCTCGTCCGGCGTGCAAAGCCTGCGGTGGCGCGGGTTGCACTTCCACTATCGGACCGGTACCAGCGATTCCCATACTGCGTATGAATGCTTCCTCCACGGGAAGCGAAATGCATACGCGTCGAAGCACCTGCCCCCGGAGTCCGAAGTCCGAACGATCGTGGACGTGGGATCGAACATAGGCGCGTCGATCTTATTCTGGAGGCATCTTTATCCTCGCGCGCAGATCTATGGCTTCGAACCGGAGCCGGCCAATTTTGAGATTCTCCGGAAGAACACGGAAGAACTTCGCGGCGTGAGTATATTCAACGAGGCGCTTGGTGACGCGACCGGTCCCATGACTCTCATACATTCGCCGGACCCTCGCAACGAGGGCGGCTGGAGCCTCTATCAAAGGGGCGCGCGTGGCGGCGAAGCCAAGGCTACCTTGACGGCGTTCAGATCCGAAGAGAAATTGAGGCAACTCGGCATTGAGCAGATCGACATCTTGAAGGTCGACACCGAAGGCGCCGAAAGGGCCGTGCTGCGGGGATTGGGGCGGGAGCTGCTCGCGAATACCGGGTACGTATGCGGCGAACTCCACGGAGAAAGGGATTTCGAGCTGCTCGACTTTCTGGAGCAGAACGGGTTTCGAATCGGAGCCAGAAAGAATCTGCATTCGACGCTCTTCGGCTTCGAAGCGCGAAGACCAGCGGTTGCGACGCGCGGCCGGCCGTAAGCAGTCGAGCTGACCGTCTCCCGACCAGGGCCGCTTGCCTCTTTCAGCCTACGCGATGAACCGGACGGAGCTGCTCTGGCTTGCGCCGGCGCTGATCTTTCTATTCATCCTGCCGTTCCCGCACACGGTCGCGCTGCGTCTGACCTGCCTCTTCGTCGCGGCAGTGATCGCGGGGATGCGGTGGAGGCGGCTCGATGCGCCGCCTTTTCCGCTCAAGGCGCCGATCATCCTCTGGGCCGCAGTCGTCGTTGCCTCGCTGGCGTTTGCCGTGGACCTGCCGTATAGCGTTCGCGAGGTGAAGAACGAGCTCGGCTACACGTTGCTCGCATTCGGGGTGTTCTACGTCCTCGTTCGGGACGAGGCGATCCTGCGCTGGCTCTGTCTCCCGGTTTCCCTGGGCTTCGTCGTCATCGCACTTTCGGCGCTCGCCGACTATGCGTGGAATGGAAGATCGGGCGCATGGTGGTTCGGAACGTGGGGTTTCTACGGCGGCATGGGGGCGGTCAGCGGCTTCTTCATCACCGCGGCGCCGGTTGTTGCGCTCGCCATCTACTTGTGGAGACCGCCGTTTGCAGCCGCGTGGGGCGCGGGCGCCGCGGTGCTCGGTCTGGGCGCCGGGATGATTTCCGGTCAGCGTGCGATCTGGCCCGGAATCGGCGCTCAGCTTACGGTGCTTTGCTTCTGGCTTTGGCTCGGCCGGCGCACGACGTGGCGCCCGCGACAGGTGCTCGGCGCCGCGGTGCTGGTGCTCGCCGTGCTCGGCGGCGGACTATGGACGAGCGAACGGCTGCGAACGCTGGACGACCCGCTGGCACGGGCGTCGATGTTCAAGGACCTGCGGCCTCGCGTATGGATGGCCATCTCGCATCAGCTGCTCGAACACCCGCTGCAGGGCGCGGGCTTCGGCCAGCGCGCCATGGTGAAGGCCTATCCTCAATTTGTTCCGCCCGAGAATCCGTTGCTCTGGCACGCGCATAACCTCGCCCTCAATTACGGCGTCTACGCCGGGGTGCCGGGCGTCGTGGCGATCCTATTTCTGTTCATCGCGCTCTTCGTCAAGTTCTGGCGGATATCCCGCTCCTCGGACCAGACCGTCAGGTTCGTTGGCCTCGCCGGAGCGGCGATCGTGGCAGGCGTGTTCGCCCGCAACACCTTCAACGATTTCTTCATCCGCGACGGAGCGCTGCTGTTCTGGGCGTTGGCGGGAGCGCTCCTCGGCTACGCGTTGCGTCGATCCGCATCGGCGCCACAGTCCCGAGAAACGAAAAAGGCCGCCTGACGGAAGCCTTTGAAATTTCTGGTCGGGGCGGCGAGATTTGAACTCGCGACCACCTGCACCCCATGCAGGTACGCTACCAGGCTGCGCTACGCCCCGAGGAACCGCATTTTAACCCATCGTCCGCTGAGAATGGCCGTTCTCCGCTGGAGTCGATACATTCAGCTTGTCGCCAGACCTTCAGGAACTCCGATGAACCGTATTGCCGCAATTGCGCTTTCCGCCCTCTTTCTCGCGGGTCAGGCCCATGCCCAGGCCATCGACGGCCGGCTGAAGAAGATCCTCGACGCGAAGAGCATCGCGATCGCCTACCGCGCCGACGCGGCGCCGTTCTCGTTCCTCGACGAGCAGAAGCAGCCGACGGGCTATTCGGTCGAACTGTGCAAGGAGGTCGTGCGCTCGATCGAGGCCGAGAACCGCGTCCGGCTCGAGACCCGGTGGGTGCCGGTGACGATCCAGAACCGCTTCGACGCGGTCGCGAGCGGCGCGGCGGACATGGAATGCAGCTCGAGCACCGTCACGCTGTCGAGGATGAAGCAGGTGGATTTCTCGAGCCTGATCTTCATCGAATCCACGGGCCTGCTCGTGCGCAGCGCCTCCGGCGCGCGGTCGCTGGAGGACCTGAAGGACAAGAGGATCGCCGTGGTCGCCGACACGACGAATGCGCGCGCGGTCATCGATCAGATCAAGCGCCGCGGTCTGGGCGCGAGCGTGATGCAGTTCAAGACGCGCGAGGAGGGCTTCGACGCCCTGGAGGCCGGCAAGGCCGACGCGTTCGCGAGCGACAAGCTGCTGCTGGTCGGCGCCGCCGCGAAGGCGCAGCAGCCGGGCCTGCTGCGCATGTTGCCCGACGACCTGTCCTTCGAGCCCTACGGCATCGCGCTGCCGCGCGGCGACGCGACCTTCCGCCTCGCGGTGAACGCCGCGCTCGCGCGGCTCTACCCGAGCGACGAGATGGGACAGCTCTTCAGGCGCTGGTTCGGCTCGCTGGGCCGGCCGAGCGGCGTGCTCGCGGCCGTGTATATCTTCGGCTCGATTCCGGAGTAGACCGCGCGCGCGGCTAGTGGGGCGCGCGCAGGCTGTCGATGACGTCGCGCAGCTCGCGCTTGAGCGCGGCCGAGTCGGCGAGCGGCGCCTGCGCGGCAGGCGCGCGCGCGGCGCGGCCCGGGCCTTCGTGCGTCTCGCCGGTGGCCGCGTTGTCCAGGCGGTTGCGCGCGCCGCTGATGGTGAAGCCTTCCTCGTAGAGCAGCTCGCGGATGCGCCGGATCAGCAGCACCTCGTGGTGCTGGTAGTAGCGCCGGTTGCCGCGGCGCTTGACGGGCTTGAGCTGCGTGAACTCCTGCTCCCAGTAGCGCAGCACGTGCGGCTTCACCCCGCAGAGCTCGCTCACCTCACCGATCGTGAAGTAGCGCTTGGCGGGGATCGGCGGCAGGTCAATTCTTTTCCGGCTGGGCTCCATGGCGCGACTTCTCGACCATGGCTTTCAGTTTCTGGCTGGCGTGGAAGGTGACGACGCGGCGGGCGCTGATCGGGATCTCCTCGCCGGTCTTGGGGTTGCGCCCCGGGCGCTGCGGCTTGTCGCGCAGCTGGAAGTTGCCGAAGCCCGAGAGCTTGACGCTTTCGCCGCGCTCGAGCGCCCCCCGGATCTCTTCGAAGAAGGCCTCGACCATGTCCTTGGCCTCGCGCTTGTTCAGCCCGACCTTCTCGAACAAAAGATCGGCCAGTTCGGCCTTGGTCAAAGTCATTACAACTCCCTGATAACGCAGCGATTTCTATTATTATGCCCGCAGGATGGCGCCGAAGCGCCTCCCCCACAGCCCGACAAGCGCATCGCGCGCGGCGTCGGCCTCCAAATCCGTGAGGGTTCGTTCAGTATCTTGCATAACTACCCGGAAAGCAAGGCTTTTTTTCCCAGCAGGCAAGTTGGCCCCCTGGTACAGGTCGAACAGCGCGATATGCCGGACGATCGCCGGCTTCTCGGCCCGGGAAGCATCCAGAAGCGCCTGGACCGGCACGCCCGCATCCAGCAGCAGCGCGATGTCGCGCACCACGGGAGGGAAGCGCGAGGGGTGCTGCGGACGAGGGAGTGGCGCCGCCGCGAGCGCTTCGGCGTCCAGCTCGAACAGCACCGCGGCCTGCGGCAGCTCGTACTTCTGCTGCCAGCGTGGGTGCAGCTCGCCCAGCCAGCCGGCCGGCGCGAATCCCGAGGTGCCCTCGATGAGGACGCGCGCGCACCGCCCCGGGTGAAGCGCGGGATGGGCGGCCGCCTCCAGGCGCAGCGCGCGCGGCGCGCAGATCGCCTCCAAGTCGGCCTTCAGGTCGAAGAAGTCGACGCCGCGCGCGGGCGTGCCCCACTGCTCCTCGAGCGCAGGCCCGAACGCGGCGGCCCCGATGCGCACGGGCTGGCGCAGCCCGGCGACCGCGAGCGGCCCGTCGGCCGCGGCCGGGTCGCGCAAATAAACGCGCCCCACCTCGAAAACGCGTATGCGAGAGATTTTCCGGAAATGATTTCTTCTTAAGACATCGACCAAAGAACCCAGCAGGGTGGTGCGCATCACCGAGACCTGGCTCGCGATCGGATTGAGCAGACGCACCGGGTCGGCCTCGCCCGCGAAGTCGGCCTCCCACGCGGGCTCGACGAACGCGAAGTTGATCACCTCCTGGTAGTCGCACGCGGTGACGCGCTCGCGCAGCTCGTGCAGCGAGCGCCGCTCCTCGGGCCGCGCGTGCATCATCGCGGGCGCCCGGGGCGGGTGCGCCGGAATGCGCTCGAAGCCGTGCACGCGCGCCACTTCCTCGATGAGGTCTTCCTCGATCTCGAGGTCGAAGCGATACGAAGGGGGTGAAACGACG
>Ga0335085_10017352_pt1 | contig 10373 bp, 9 predicted proteins | sample Lox_Sample_45_FD_206712 | JGI IMG/M metagenome (GOLD analysis project Ga0335085, IMG submission 206712) | Soil microbial communities from Loxahatchee National Wildlife Refuge, Florida, United States - Lox_Sample_4.5 | ecosystem: Environmental > Terrestrial > Soil > Wetlands | place: USA: Florida...
AGGAGGAGTGCCCTCGCAGGTGCAAGCGCAACTCGTTCCCGTCACCGGTGCCGGTGGCGCCGCGGTAACTCGGCCCAAATCTTCCCAGTCCTGCCAGACGCCGAAGTCGGCCGGAACGATATTACCGAGCGCGACGCTTACTCCACTTAGCGCCTTGGATCCATGCTCGGCGTCAGTCGTGGAGGAAATGCACAACGGGAATGGCAGCGCGTCCTCCGGAGCCCAGGAGATTTGCGTAATGAGTTGCAGGTTGAGCGGATCGACCAACGGTTTGCCCAAATGATCGGCAATCTGAACCCCGGTCAAACGCACCGCCCAGCGATTTTTGGGATTCGCATCTTCCGGATCACCCGTGTTTGGCCCCATCACTTCCTCAAAGACCAAAACAGAACCGGGCTTTAGGGTGGAAAGGTTCCCTACCAAAGTGGCTGAGGTGGCGCCGTTTGCGAGGCAGCAATCGTTATCACTCCAGGTATAGAAAGCGATTTCATTCTGCTCCACGCGGAGTTGCGCATCCCGTATGGTGGCGAACCCCAAGGGGGTGGAAAGGAGCGTCGCCGCCTGCGTTGTATTTGGCGGGATAGTGGTGGGTAACCCCGGGACGAGGGGAAAAACCAAGGTCCCGGAAGGAATGGAAACTCCATCCTGCGCAGTCTTCAGGTAAACCCACGTTCGGGCGTTACTGCCTTCATCGACTTTGTAATCCACAAGTTTCACGAGCCGACGCAGCGAAATGCGGCTGCGCGCTGTTCCCAGGTACGCCTCCGTACCCACCGCGTCCTGCTGGTAACTGAGGTGATCGGCCGCGTAAGCCAGAATCTCCACCAGGGCGATACCGATGTCGGAGGGGTGCGTCTCATTCCACCCCGGCGCGAGTACAGCCATGCGGTCTAGCATCACCTGGCGGAAGCCGCTGAAGTCCTTGGCCAGATAGTTGATGTCCGGCGCAGGAGTCGTATCCGGGGGACAGCAATTGCACGGGCGACAGTCAGCCACCGTGGGGCAACCAGCTTTGAATGAAAATTCCACCGTGGAAAGCTGCGGGTCGAATCCGTTTGGAGGGTCAGTGGTGGAAGAGTTGCCAACGAGTGAAAGTGTGTACGTTGAAAAGTCCCCCGACCGGTCAAGCTGCACGGTGACCACGCGCGGCGCGGCATTTGTGCCCACAGAAACAGAGAGAACCTTCACCTGGGATGCCGCTGTCCCCCCCGTAACCTGCACCTGGGATGGGTCCAGCTTGAGGTTGCGACCATCCTTGAGCAGTGTAATCACGACCTGTTTACCGCAATCGCTCTCCCCTCTGGGCACTTCCACATAATCGATGCCATTGAGCGTCGGGTGCTGCAACACCAAGGCGCGGCGGTTCTTTTGTGAGCAAAAATAAATCATGTCATAGCTCCGCCATAAACAAACTGCTGGGTCTGCTGCTGTTGAGATTGAATGATCGTGTAAGTGACGGTTATCAGCAAAGTGGAGTCCTGGGCCGACACATCCACCGCGTTCACGCGAATAAGGTCGGAAAGCCATTGCTGCAAGGAGGCCTGAATCACCTGCTGTTTTGTCGCCGCCAAGGCATCGCTGTTCGGCGCGAACACGAGTTGGGTCACCCCGCAGCCGAAAGTCGGTCGGTTCACGCGCTCTCCGGGGGAGGTCAGCAGAATCTGTTCAATCATGTCACTGATATGGCTTGGCAGGTCGGTCTGGGCCGTGTGCCCGCTGCTATCGAATCCGTATGGGTATTTGACATTCATAAGGCCTCACGTTGCCGTCACGCGCGTTTGCATCACCACCGGTATGAGCGGCGTGCCATTGGGAATCGAGACGGCCTGACCCGACTGCACCACCAGCGGCTGGCCATTGGAAGTAACCCGCATCGTCCCTGTCACCCACTGCGCCGTCACACAGGGAGGAAGCGGCGGTGGAACAAGCGGGCACCCTGCGATTACCCAGGGAATCGAGATCAGTGCGGTCGGCTGGCCGCTGACCATCACCCGTGGATTGGGTGCAGTGGGCATCGCTTGTCCTCCATGGCTGCAAAGGACCGTCGCGCCCTGATGAAGCAGAAATCCTCCCATGCAAGGACCTCCTCGGTTGACCTTACGTAACCACCAGCGCCCCTTCATTGGCGGTAATGCTCGGGCCCATCAGCGTGATTGTTGCCCCTTGCCCGTTGCTAATAGTTATCCCCGTGTCATTGATCATGATCATGGCGCCGGTGCTGGACTTCAGCAGGATGCCACCCGTGGGCCCGGGCACGTCGCTAATCATCAGAGTATTCTGGCCCACCGATTGGATCACAATCGCCTGCACACCGGGCGGCGCAGCCAGTGCCATTGCCGGAACTTCCGCCGCGGAACCCCAAAAGCACCCAGACCAAATGGGGTAATCGCTGTTCCCTTGTTCAAACTCCACCCATACGCTCGCGCCAATCGGCGGGACCGCGAAGAAGCCCGTCTGCATTCCGGCAAAGGGAGCGCAGGGCATGGCCCAAGTCGATGGGAGAACGTTGGACACGTCGGGCACCTGGACCATCAATCGGCCCATCTGCATGGGGTCAACATTGTTGATTACAGTCCCGCGATACTTCCCAAAAAAGTTTCCCACGATGGATCCCTCTCCCCTCCGAACTCCGCCCTCGTAGCGCTGAGCTTCAGCTCAGCACGTGCCGACCTAAAGATCGGCGCTACACATTCCAATATCCCTGACGCCGTTAGAATGGCGCCGTAGGAACGAGCGGCACATTGGCGACTAGCGCGTTCCGCTTCAAAGTGAAACTCTGTTTGTATTCCCCGAGCTTGATTTGGTGCTTGGTGCTTTCCACGTAATACAGCCCATCAAAGGCCAATCCCGCGCCGCGGACCCCCACCAACTGCCGAGCCTGCAAAATCCCGCCATAGCGCAGGACACTGATGGTACCGTCGCCGGACACCACATCCGAGGTTTCCGATGCACGAGCCAAGCCCGTCATGATCGCCTGCGCCGGTGGGAGTTTTGCCGTGTCCTTCATTTCCTCAATCTTTTGCGGCACGGGCACCACCGCCCCGAGGGGGGGATCGAGGGGATTCACACCTGGGATCGGTATGGGCATCACCATGCCGGTGGTCTGGTCCTGGATGAACACCAACGGTGTGATGGCGGATTGAGGCTCGTAGCGAAAATTCAGACTTTCTACGTTAGTCCATGAATCCATGTTCACGTTCAAGGCAGGTTGGGGGACGCCGATCTTGACCTGCGGTCCCCAATAGGCTTGGTTCATTCCCGGCAGGGGCCCCGCCTGTATGTAAAAAACGTAGCCAGCCTCCTTTGCCAGTTGCTGGATATAGGCCAAATCAGTTCCCTTTTGACTGGGAATCTTCTCCGTCGGCACTTCGACGTCCGGGGTGATAACCGGAACGACATTCGGCACCATACCAAACATGGCGTACTTACCCAGGATCGTCAGGACGCGTAGATCCGGCGTCATCCCCGGGTACGGAATCCCGGAGAAATCGACCAAATCCATAACGGCAGAAAGGTCTTCGCCCGTCACCACGAGTTTGGACGACCCCTGCATCGCATCCGGCACAACCTCATGATGTTTGATTACGCCATCCATCACCACTTGCGGCAGGCCACCGAAAGTGGCCACGAGGATCACTCGGATGAGGGGAACCGGCGCGCCCCCGGCGAGCAGGAAGAAAATCTGCAGCGGCGAACTGTTGGCCAGCGTGAAGTTAAGCTGAAACCCGCTCCTGCCGGTGGCGGACACGTTGACCTCCACGGAGGTCAGGGCATCCATCAGCGGCTTAGGGGCCGGGACTGCTTCAACCGGACCCACCAGGAGTGTCAGGTACAGCGGACTACCCATGTCGCGCTCCTGAGGGAATCCCCGAGGCCAGTGGGATTTGGATGGTGCGCCCCACCTGCGCCGTCAGTTCATCTGGATCGCTCGCGCCATTCGCATCGCAGATCGTCCAGTAGAGGAGTGGATCGCCCAGGTACTTTGCCGACAGGTTATCCAGGCGGTCGCCGTCCACGACCACATAGTTCTGGAGCGATGTGTAGATGTCCGGCTGGGGAATAATGCGACGCTGCAAATAAGCCACCTGAACGCCATCAGGGCGGGTGAAATACTCAACCGGCGTGCCGTAGTAGCGGCTGCTGGGAAGAGTCGGGCCGCCCGTGCCTGCCGCGGCGAGAACCATCGATTTGATTGCGCCATCCATTAAGATTGCCTCCCTACAGTGATCGCCTTAATATTCTCGCGAGGGCGAAGAGACCCCTCACCCGCCTTCCCCCGTCAGGCACCCTCTCCCCAAGGGAAAGGGAAGGGTCGAATTCCTCTCCCTCTCCCTTGGGAAGACGGTGTCCGCGTGGGCGGACGGGTGAGGGGTCTTTTCGGCTACAAGCACTGTGGCAGACCGAAAGCATCACGGCGCCAACCCCGCAAGCGTTTCCTTCTCCACCTGATAAACCATGTAGAGCGCTCCCGCTGGAGTCAGGAATCCCACGTCATTCACGTTCAAAACCCGCATCCCCAGCGCCACCTTGGCGCGAATGGGATTCAGTTGGGGATCAAATGACTCTTCCGTGATATCGAGATCGGTGATGCGTACGGGCGTGACCCGCGTCTTGCTCCAAACAAAAAGGGTGAGAGCTGACTCCATGGGAAGAACTTCAACCGTGCCCAGATTTGACAGCACCTCATTCGCGATCAGCGCGGCGCTGGAGGGATACACCAGCAATTCCAGCGCTGCCAATTGCGGTTGGATCCCAAAGGCCAGGGTGGTTGAATTCCCGGTGGCAAGCTGGTCCGTAGCGTCGATCTCCACCGTGCACTTGATGGTCTCAATCGGCGGACCTTTCAGCCGGAAAATCTCCGTCCGGTCCGGCTCATCGCCGACGCTCTGGGGCTTGAGGCTGCGCGTCACCTCGTCTGGGTTGTATTGAAACGTGATCGTCCCTTTCGGTATTCCGAGGTTTGGATCGAGTGAGACGATGGCGCCCTTCAACAGGATCGGCGAAATATTGGGCATTCCAAGCTCCTTCTAAAACGGAATGGTGAGCGTGCCGCCGATAAAACTCGGCTGCCGTTTGGTCGGATCAGGGTCCGGGGAAAGCGGACCCTGCACACCGATGTTAAAGGTGGCCGTAGGGACTTGCTTGCACGCACTCTTGGATTTATCCACGGCGTCATACATGTCAGCGATGGCACTGGCAATGTCTGCCAGTTTACCGAGCCTCTCGTCCGGCTTAGCCGAGCCCAATTGGTCCATGGCTGTCTTCAGCTTGTCCCCGCTGCTTTTAATCTTCGCCTTCAGAGCTTCCGGGTCGCTGGCGCTGCAAACGGTGCGGGTTGCTTGAAACTCCACGCTGGCCCCGCCGCTGGTCGTTTGCTTGTCCTTGTCGTAGTGAAGCGAGGCTTTGGCGACCACCTTGAGATGGGGCAGACCATCCAGAGTTACGGCGAATGAGAAATCGAGAGATGACTCCGCCTTCAATTCAAACGACAGAGTCTTGGCCGCGCTCAGGGCGACCGGTAGCTTGGCGGCCACTGACTTGGGCAGAGCCGCGGTGAATTGCACCCCTCCGGCGCTGAACTTAAAGGTCAGCAAGTCGCTGAGCGACGGCGAGGGCGTGCCCTTGGCGGGAGGCACGGTGGGTGACACGGGTGGCCCTCCCGGCAAGGGCGGCAAAGCTTTCGGCGCGCTATACAGGCTGGCCGTAATCACACCACCGGATGACGTGGAGAAGGCTGTGGGGGGTTCGACGGTGACCGCGTTGGCGGGCACCCCCAGAGCCACCAGAGCGTCGCGAATAGCGCCCATGTGCTGGGACACACGCTTCCGGTCTTCCACTTCTTTAGTGCTGCTCAGCTCCGAATCCTTGCTCAAGTAGCTGGAGAGGGTGATATACGCGCCGGGATTGGCGGCCAGTTGCGCCTTAAGAGCCGCCGCCAACCGTTGCAGTTTGGGTTGCGCCGCCGCGGCATCTTCATTGGGTGCGATTTCAACGCTGTCCGAAGCCATGTGAATTGGCGGTAGGCCGAGATTGAGCTGGCGTTGGATTGTCGGTCGAAGGACAGTCTGATTCCCCACACTCAAGGCACGCTTTTGCCCCATCCCGGCCGGGCCTGACCTCTCACTGAGCACATCGGCGGCGGTCTTTTCCGCCTGGGTTTCGTAAGCACTCGCCGGGTCTCCGATGACAAGATGGTCGGGTGAAGCCGGTCCGGCATCGTGTTGTTGAACGACATGCGCCAGTTCATGCGCCATCAGGCGAAGTCCCGAATTCGTGTTCGGCTCATAGTGGCGCCGGTCAAGAAAAACGTGGCTCCCGACGGTGTACGCCAGGGCGTTCACGGCCCGTGCGGACTCCGCCGCCTGTTCATCGGTATGCACTCGAACGTGGCTGAAGTCGTGGCCCAGGCGCGGCTCCATGAAGGAACGTGTGCCTTCATCGAGTGGCTGGCCGGGCGTGCGGAGCGCGTTGTGAACGACGGACGGCACCGCGCCAGGGGTTTGACGCCCAATCGGCGCGCGTTGGAGAGTCGTCTTCTTCTTGCACTCCTGGCATTCGCCTCCGCCGGAAGTGTTCCCCCCACACGCACACTTGCGTTGAAGCAGCCTGGTGCGGATCGGCGTAAAGCTTGACCCGCTAGACCGGATTGGATTTTTGTCTGCCATAACTCTGGCCTATGCCCAGCCTCAAAACTGATTTCCAACGCCCCCGTCTACATATGCGCAAGCGCGAAGGGCCTTGGACTGCGGTAGCAGCAGCTACCGCCTTTCTCGCGCTGTCCCTTGCACCATTGCGGGATGGATCGAAGTTGGAAAGCGGTAGCTGCTGCTACCGCAGTCCATCAAGGCGGGCATCGCCCGCAATCAGAACTTCTCACTACGTGACGGTCACCCTCACCCGCGCCCGATTGGTGCCGGTGGAGTCCGCCACTTCCACGACTACCGTCCCGCTGCTCGTCCCGATCGTGAGCGTTGCGCCATGATTGTTAGCGGGATCGGGAGCTACGGTGCACCCGAGAGCCGCACCGACAATTGAAAACGTCAGGCTCGTACCCGTGGGCAGAGTGCTCGGCAAGGAGTCCGCGGTAATGCTCACCGTCCGGGGTGCGGCGGGCGCCGCCGCACTTTTTGGCGTGCTCACGGGCGAAGCATTCACGTTGAACACAGCGGTTGGGCCCGTGTAGGCATCCACCTGCGGAACTCCGTTCACCGTGGTGACAAACTCAACCGTCCCCCCCCGGTTTCGCAAAGTCCTGCTATGCGGCACATTGACAAAGGCGGGCATCTGCCAGCGGCTGGCTGCGGCTGCCTGAGGGCAGAACCAGTGAAGCCCCTGCACAATCGTCATATCCGCGGGGAGTCCGCTGGGTGGTGACGGGTTGGAGGCGCTCTGAACAAAATGGCCGACGTTGATACCTGCCCTGCCAATCGTCACATTGTCGTGAGTGCCGCCAAGCTGCCCCGATGGCGTCAGGAACCAGTTGTTCGTCGCATTGGGTGTTAACGTTGCCGTAGTGAGATTAAACGTCCCACCAAAGGGGTAGGTAGGAGCGGTGATGGCGTGCGTTGCCGCCGTCGGAGTGGGAATGCCGGCGAATCGCTCCCCCACCCCGACATTATCGAGCGAGGCGACGTTCCCATCGCTGCTGATAAACGTGTGGTCAAAGGTGGCGCCGTAGTCCGAGGCGCCTCCCGGGGGACCGCTGACAATTGACGAGCTCGTAATCCCTGTGGGATGCGCACGAAGTCGGAAGCCCAGTTCGGCGAAGCATCCACCGGAACCTGTGGCTCTGGCCTTGATCTGCCCGGCGGCCTGCGTTGCGGCTATCGTGATCGTGCCGTTTGTGGCGATGGTCGTGGCCGCGTCGACGGCGGTCGGGTCGGGCAGCAGGGACCAAGTCATTCCCGCCACGTCGGCCGTGGCTCTGAGTGTCTGGGTGCCGCAGCGGGGAACCATCACGACGTCGTTGCCGAAGGAAAGAGTCACGCTCGATGGACATGGAGCTGGAGGCGGCTGCCTTTGAACCCTGGAATAGGAAACAGGCGTAAACGCCACGAAGGATGCGGGAGCGGTATCCGTAACTGCGGTGGCGCCATCCGCCCCGCTGTGGTTCGCGCCCAGTCCACGCCCGGTCGCCGGATCAGGCATGCGCATTACTTCGTCCGCGATGTGGTCCGCCTCCTGCTCGTGGAAATCCCCCGGCTGGCTGATTTCCAGCTTGGCGTGCAGCGATGGGGTGGATTCACACGGATTGCCTGCCGTATGGCCCGAGCGCAGGGATCCCCCGCTTTGCTGCAAAACGTGCGTCAATTCGTGCGCGAGGAGCCTTCTGCCCTCGCCCGAGTGCGGCGAGTACTGATCTTCCCGGAAAACAATGTGATGACCCACAGTATAGGCAAGTGAATCCACCGCCCGGGCGGAGGCCGATGCCCGGGCATCGGCATGTACACGAACCTTACTGAAATCGTGTCCGAAGCGAGGTTCCATATCGGCCCGCGTGGTTGAGTCCAGTGGCTGGCCGGGTGAGCGGAGCACATCGTGGACGATGGGGGGTACAGAACCCTGCCGGGCATGGGCGATGGCACGGGGTTGCAGGACAATTTTCTTTTGCTTGCACTCCGCGCAATCCCCGGTCAAGGCCCGAGACCCCCCGCAAGCGCACTGCCTTTGCAGGGTTCCAAAGGGCGCGGGAGTGAAGTGTGGCGCCGCGGCAGACGGCTTCATCGGGATTTGCTCTCGCATATTCATAAAATCAAACTGCGTTACTGACGGATATCGATATCGACATTGTCGCAAGCTGGGTCCGATGTCGCATTGGAAGCCCTGAGTTGTCCTCCGCCCGCCGTATGGTGGAATTCGTCGCCCGCCGCGGAGGCGTTACCCCAGTACCGGTCCGCAACGCTTTTGGGGGTACCACCCATTGCCGCGTGAAGCGCCATCTCACAGTTCGTGGGGCCGGTCCCCTCAAATACCTTCTTGTCCTTCTCGGCGTCCGTCATCTTTTTGTCCCACTCACCTATCGTCATGTTAAACGCTCGCTCATCGTCGGCCGCGTGGTGGTCTTCATGGGCACGGTTCGCTTTCGCGACGTCAGCATCGGACGGCTGACCGTGTGCGGTAACGGTTGCGTCGCCCGCACTCCTGCACGCAGGCAATTGCAAGGTTCCGTAAACGTCTTGCTTTCGTGTCTGGAATCTCCAGGGGCCCGCGCTCAGGACCGTCTCGTCGAAGCTCCCAACATTCTCCGGAACGGTCTTGAGGCTGCACTCCACTCCGGCCCCTTTTTTGGGTGCCGACTGAATTTCGGGTTCCTTGATGGCGGCTTCCGCCTCCGCAGCGCCCCGGAGTTTTGCCCCATTCAAGAGGGGCAACGTGACCCCCGCCGCGTCGCCCTTGATAATCTGTTCCGCCGCATTTCTGGTCTCGTGTACCGTGCCCTCGGAAAATGTCGCCTTACGCTGCACGATCATGCCTGCCGCCGGGGTGAGGATTGGCAGTCGCCGGGGAATCACAGCTTCATTCACAACCGACGCGGCAGAGTGAAACGCGTTCGGGCAAAACGCAGTTCCGCCAGGCGCACTTGTCCCTAATCGATTACTGCCTGGAAAAGCCTGGTGTAAGCCTTGGCTATTGCAGGAGACCTCCGAGGCGGTCAGGTCAGCCTCTCGCTCCGTTTGGTCCGCCACTGCGCTCAGCCCCAAAGGAGGTGCATCCGGAGCGTTGCGCTGTTGAAGCACGTGCGTCAACTCGTGGGCAAGGAGTTTCTGCCCCTCGCCTGTCAAAGGCGCGTATTGCTTGGAGTCGAATACAATGTGCCCCCCCACCGTGTACGCCAACGCGTTCACGGCTTGGGCGGACTCCGCCGCGCGGGCATCTGCGTGCACCCGCACTTTGCTGAAGTCGTGCCCGAAGCACGGCTCGAAAAACGCCCGGGCGTGGCGGTCAAGCGGCTGGCCCGGCGAGCGCAGGACTTGGTGAACAATGGGCGGAACCGCCGCGGGCTCGGAATATCCGGCGCGACGGCGCTGCAAGAACCCGGGCCTTGGTCCGAGCGGGGACGGTGAGCGAGCTGCGTTCAACTTTTCGAACCGAGTTTGAAAACTCAAATGACGGTACATATTGTTCTCGAGGGCACTTGGTGTAGCGCCGGCTTTAGCCCGGCATGTGCCGCCCTTTCGCTGCGCGCAGGGTTAGGTTCTGAAGGGCGGGGCTTCAATTCCCGAATCTCTCCCGCACTAAACTAGTGCCCTGAGTCAAAAGTCCCTTGCAAGAATCGCTATGGTGGAAGCGGAATTTCCGAAGCCCTGTCAGGGGCGATGTAATGTAGCCCATGGCGTAAGCCATGGGGATCGGGCCCTCTCCCCCCCTTCGTC
>Ga0335085_10017353_pt1 | contig 10373 bp, 8 predicted proteins | sample Lox_Sample_45_FD_206712 | JGI IMG/M metagenome (GOLD analysis project Ga0335085, IMG submission 206712) | Soil microbial communities from Loxahatchee National Wildlife Refuge, Florida, United States - Lox_Sample_4.5 | ecosystem: Environmental > Terrestrial > Soil > Wetlands | place: USA: Florida...
GCATCGACTACTGCCTGGTGGGGGAGCCCTCGAGCGAAGCCACGCTCGGGGACACGATCAAGGTCGGGCGGCGCGGCTCGCTCAGCGGGCGGCTGACCGTGCACGGCGTGCAGGGCCACGTGGCCTACCCCCAGCTGGCCGAGAACCCGGTGCACACCTTCGCCCCGGCGCTCGCCGAACTCACGCAGCGCACCTGGGACCAGGGCACGGAGCACTTCCAGCCCACCACCTTCCAGGTGAGCAACTTCAACGCCGGCACCGGCGCACCGAACGTCATCCCCGGGGAACTGCGCGCGCGCTTCAACCTGCGCTATTCCCCGGTGCAGACGCTCGAGGGGCTGAAGGCGCAGGTCGAGGAGATCCTGCGCCGGCACGGCGTGCGCCACACGCTCGAGTGGTACGTGTCGGGCGAGCCGTTCTATACCCCGCCCGGGGCGCTGTCGCAGGCGGTGGGCGAGGCGGTGTTCGAGGTCGCCGGCCTGCGCCCGAAGCTCACCACCGGCGGCGGCACCTCCGATGGCCGCTTCATCGCGCCGCTCGGCGCGCAGGTGGTGGAACTGGGCGTGATCAACGCCTCCATCCACAAGGTGAACGAGTGCGTGCGGGTCGCCGACATCGACGCCCTGCACCGCATGTACCTGGGCGTACTTACGCGGCTGTTCGCCTGAGGTTGGCGCGCAGCCCGAGGGCCGCGAGCGCGAGTGACCACAGCAGCACCCAGGTCGGCATGGCGAGCCCGAGGAAGCGCCAGTTCACGATGCCGCACTCCCCGCTCCCCATGAGCACCTTCTTGATGACCTGGAAGAACGGGCTGAACTTCAGCATCACCCCGAGCGGCGCGCCGCAGGAGGGGATCGAGCCCGGCGGCAGGTGCTGCACGTACAGGTGGCGGCCCGCGATCGCGGCGGTGGTGAGCGCGGCAAGCGCGATCAGCACCCCGTACACCATGCGGCCCGCGCGGTGCGGGTTGTGGAGCGCCGCCACGAGGAACAACACCCCGGTCGCCGCCATGCCGACGCGCTGCAGGATGCACAGCGGACACGGCTCGATGTGCTGGTAGAACTGCGCGTACAGCGCGTACGCGAGCAGCGCAGCGCACAGGGCAAAACCTACGAGATTCGGCAGGCGGCGGGCTGTCATCCCCCAAGCATAGCGAGGCAGTTGCCGCGATGCTACGCGGACGCGGAGCTCGGCGCACCGCCCGCGGCGGCGCCCGCGCGCAGCTCGCGCTCGACGTCATCGAGCGAGGTGTGGCGGATGTCCTTGCCGTGCACCATGTAGATGACGTACTCGCTGATGTTCTTGGCGTGGTCGCCGATGCGCTCGAGCGCACGCACCACCCACATGACATCCAGGGCACGCCGGATGGTGCGCGGGTCCTCCATCATGAAGGTGATGCTCTGGCGCTGGATGGCCTCGTACTCCTCGTCCACCAGGCGGTCCTGGCGCGCCACCCGCAGCGCGGACTCGACGTCCATGCGCGCGAAGGCATCGAGCGCGTCATGCACCATCTCCGAGACCACGCGCCCGAGGTGCTTGATCTCGCGGTACTTGTCCGCCGGGCGCTCCATGGTGGCGAGGCGCGAGGCGATGTAGCCGATCTTCTCGCCCTCGTCCCCGATGCGCTCGAGGTCGGTGATGGTCTTGATGATCGCCACGATGACGCGCAGGTCGCCGGCGGCCGGGGCGCGCGTGGCGAGGATGCGGCTGCACTCCTCGTCGATCATGACCTCCATGTTGTTGACCTGGTGATCATCCAGGGCCACCGACTCGCCGAGCGTGCTGTCGCCCTCGACCAGCGCCGTGATCGCCTTGCGCAGCTGCTGCTCGACGAAGCCGCCCATGCCCAGCACCTTGCTGCGCACCCGCTCCAGGTCCTCGTTGAAGCGACGGGAGATGTGGTGACTGAGATCGGCGGTTTCCATCAGTTGGGCTCTCCGGCCTGGCTCGGCTGCCTGCGTGGCGCGATACGCTCGATCATAGCGGAACTGCGGCTGACGGCCAGTCGGGCGCGTAACGGGACCGGGATCGGCTCGAGCCCGGCGAGGAACTGTGCGGTCGCCGCCTCCCAGCTGAAGGTACGGGCACGGGCGGCGCACCGGGCGCGCTCGAGGCGCAGGGCGCCGGCGATGGCGGTGGCCAGGTCCGGGTCGAGGACCCCGGTGACCCCGGGCTCGATCACGTCATTCGGACCCGGCACGGGGAAGGCCGCCACCGGCACCCCGCACGCCAGGGCCTCGATCATCGCCAGCCCGAACGTGTCGGTGAGCGAGGAGAACACCAGGACGTCCGCGCTGCCGACCAGCCTCGCCAGGCCCTCCCCGGTGCGGAAGCCGACGAAGCGCGCCGCCGGGTAGCGGCGCTCGAGTTCCGCGCGCTGCGGGCCGTCGCCGACCAGGAGCTTGGTGCCCGGCAGGTCGAGCCTGAGGAAGGCCTCGAGGTTCTTCTCCACCGCGAGGCGCCCGACGCTCACCAGCAGCGGCCGCGGGAGGCCCGCGAGGGCGGGATCCGGCGGCATGGGGCGGAAGCACTCGAGGTCCACCCCGCGCCGCCACAGGTGCAGCTGTGCGAAGCCGTGCGAGCCCAGCTCGCGCTGCAGCGTGGGGCTGGAGACGAAGGTGCGCGCCGCGGCGTTGTGGAAGCGCCGCAGCCAGGCGTAGCTCACCGTGAGTGGGATCGGCCAGCGCGCGCGCAGGTACTCCGGGTAACGGGTGTGGTACGAGGTCGTGAACGGCACGCCGCGCGCGCGACAGAAGCGCCGCACCGCCATGCCGAGCGGGCCCTCGGTAGCGACGTGGATGGCATGCGGGGCGAAGGCCCGGAGCTCGCGCGCCACGAAGTGGCCCGGGGCGATCGCCAGGCGGATCTCGGGATAGCTCGGGCAGGGTATGCAGGCGAGCCCCTGCGGGGTCAGGAAGCGCACCTCGTGGCCGAGGGCGCCGAGCTGCGCGGCGGTGGCCCTGAGGGTCGTGACGACGCCGTTGATCTGCGGGGTCCAGGCATCGGTGGCCAGCGCAATCCTCATGCCGGGTCCGCCAGCAGCGCGCCGCGCGCCCGCACCGCGCTCGCGGCGCGGCCCGGCCAGCGCACCAGGCTGAGCTCGCCCGCCTCGTTCTCGGCGAGCGCCGAGCAGGACTCGACCCAGTCGCCGGTGTTGGCGTAGACCGTGCCCTCGATGCGGCACAGGTTGGCGCGGTGGATGTGCCCGCAGACGACGCCGTCGTAGCCCTGGGTGCGCGCGTGGGCCGCGGCCAGGCGCTCGAAGTTCTCGATGTAGCGCGCCGCCACGCCGATGCCGAGCTTCAGCCCCTCGGTCATCGGCCAGTAGGGCTGGCCGAGGCGGCGGCGCAGGTTGTTGATGCGGTGGCTGACGCCCACCATGGTCCCGTGCATGAAGTCGCCCAGGTGCTGCAGCCACGGGGCGCAGTGGACCACGCCGTCGAACTGGTCACCGTGCAGCACCAGCAGGCGCTGGCCGGCGGCGGTGCGGTGCACCCACTCGCGGTGTACCTCGAACTGTCCCTGCAGCATCTGCGCGAGCATCGCGAGGCTCGCATCGTGGTTGCCGGGAATGTAGACCAGGCGCACCCCGGCGCGTTGCCGCGCGAGCAGCGTGCGCACCACCTGGGTGTGCTGCGGGCTCCAGAAGGCCCGGCGCGCCAGGCTCAGGGCATCGACGATGTCCCCGACCAGCACGATGGTCTGCGCCTCGACGCCGGCCAGGAACTCGTTCAGCTCGCGGGCGCGGGCGTGGCGGTAGCCGAGGTGGATGTCCGAGAGAAACAGCGTCCGGGCTCGTGTCCTGCCGGCGCGGGGAGCGTTGCCGCTTGCCATGATCCGTCCTTAGCCTCGCCACCAGGGCCTACGGCCCAGCCAAGGGTGAGTGCGGCGTGTGTCGGTACCGTTACGGGCCGACTACGACTTTCTGACGGTGCCGGCGCGCTCAGGCGTGGGCGGCTGCGGGATGCGCGACGGAGACGACGCGCTCGGGCGGGAAATGGCAGGTGAAGGTGCTCCCCTGGCCGAGCGCGCTGTGCACCTCGAGCGTCGCCCCGTGCCGCTGCAGCACGTGCTTGACGATCGCGAGGCCGAGGCCCGAGCCGCCGGTGGCGCGCGAGCGGCCCGGATCGACGCGGTAGAAGCGCTCGGTGAGTCGCGGGATGTGCTCCGGGGGCACGCCCATGCCCGTGTCGGTGACGGCGAAGTGCGCGCCGTCCGCGTCGGTCCACCAGCGGATCTCGATCGAGCCATCCGGCGGGGTGTACTTCGCGGCGTTGTCGACCAGGTTGGAGAACGCCGAGTGCACCTCCGGTTCGTCGCCCAGCAGCTGCCCCTGCGAGTCGATGCGCACGCGCACATCCTTGGGGTGCACCGGCCGGGCGAGCACGTCCTTGCGCAGGAGCGCGGCGAGCGCCGCCACGTCGATCGGCTCCCCGCCGACGATCTCGTCGGTCTCCTCCAGGCGCGACAGCTCGATCAGGTCGCGGATGATCGCGGTCATGCGCTCGGCCTGGCGCCGCATCTCGGCGATCGGCTGCTGCAGCTCGCGGTCGAGCGCCGGGTCGGCCGCCAGGGTCTCGAGATAGCCGGAGATCACGGTCAGCGGCGAGCGCAGCTCGTGGGAGGCGTTGGCGACGAAGTCGCGCCGCACCGCCTCGAGCCGCATCTGCCGCGACACGTCGCGCACCAGCAGCAGCAGCTGGCCGTCACCGTAGGGCGCCACCTGCAGGGACAGGAAACCGTCCTCGCCGGTGGTGGTCCGCACGACCACCGGGTTGGCGAAGTCGCCGCCGGCCAGGTAGCGCACGAACTCCGGCGCGCGCAGCAGGTTCTCGATGCGCATGCCGAGGTCCCCGGTGCGCCGCAGGTTGAGCAGGCGCGCCGCCATGCGGTTGAACCATACGATCTCGCGCTGCGCGTTGAGGATCACCACCCCGTCGGGAAGCGCCGCGGTCGAGCGCTGCAGCTGGCGCATCAGTTGCACGAAGCGCTGCTTGTGGAAGCGCTTGCGGCGGTGCAGGCGCACCACCTGGGCGATGATCTCGCCCCACACGCCGCCGACGTCGGGCGGCTCGGCGTAGTTGCGGTGGCGCAGCCACCACTCGAGGCGGAACAGGTTGGCGAGCACCCAGGCCAGGTGCAGCACGAGGGCGACTGCGAGCCCGCCCCAGACGTTGCCGAACAGCCACCCGGCACCGGCACCGATCAGGACGGTCGCGAGCAGGCGGCCTGCCGCGAACAACCAGGCCTGTGTCGCGGGTTGCATCAATTTAACGATCCGCGCCTCGTGCTACGCGAGGCTCACTATACCGTGCGTGCGGAGAAGCGGTAGCCGGAGCCGCGCACCGTCTGCACGAAGTGGTCGTAGCCGAAGTCCTCGAGCGCCTTGCGCAGGCGCCGGATGTGGACGTCGATGGTGCGTTCCTCGACGTACACGTTGCCGCCCCAGATGCGGTCGAGCAGCTGGTCGCGGGTGTACACCCGCTCCGGGTGGGTCATGAAGAACTCGAGCATGCGGTACTCGGTCGGGCCGAGGGCCACGGTGCGCTCACCGACCATCACGCGGTGACTGCCCTGGTCGAGCACCAGTCCCTCGAACTCGATCAGCTCGTCCGCGCCGTTGGGGGTGCTGCGGCGGAGCACCGCATTGATGCGCGCGAGCAGCTCGCGCGGCGAGAACGGCTTGGTGACGTAGTCGTCCGCCCCGCCCTCGAGGCCTGCGACCTTGTCGCCCTCCTCCGCGCGCGCGGTGAGCATGATGACCGGCAGCTCGCGGGTCTCGCGGTCACGCTTGAGCGAGCGGGTGAGCTCCAGCCCGCTCATGTCGGGCAGCATCCAGTCGACCAGCACCAGGTCCGGGCGCGAGTCGGCAAGCGCGGCCCGCGCGGCGCGGCAGTCCTCGGCCTCGCGCACCTCGAACCCGGCGCGCTTGAGGCCGAAAGCGATCATCTCGCGGATGGGGCGCTCGTCCTCGACGATCAGTACGTGCTTGGCGGGCATCTGGGGTTGGGAGACGTCCATACTCCGTGGCGCGGAAGTATTACAGAGGCGCCGTGTTTCAGATTCATGACAAACCGACACTGCCTTGCAGATTAGTGACTTGCCCGCGGCGCCTGTGCAACGTCGTCGCGCACGTACACCGGGATTGCCGCATCCGCAGGCAGTGCCCGGCCGCCTTCGACTTCGGCGACGGCCAGGAGCGCCATCTCGCGTGCCCGGGACCACAGGTCCGGCTGCACCGGCCCCAGTCGGCCTTTGAGGCCCAGTTCAAGCTCAGGGTAGGCGCGGAACCCGCTTCCCACCCCTGCGGCTTTCGGTCCCTGGCCCCAGGCGGAGGGCAGCGTGATCTGTGCGGGTGCGAGCACGGCTTCAGCGCCGCTGGCCCGGGCACCCCCGGGGCTGCGCTCGAAGGCGCCGCAGTAGACCTGGTGCATGCGGGCATCGGTGCAGCAGAGCACGCGCCCGAGCGCCGGGTCCTCCCGAAGCGCACGTTCGGCGAGCGCCCGCAGGTTGGAGACCGGCACGACCGGTACCCCCGCGCCGAAGGCCAGGCCCTGAGTGACGCTCGCGGCCAGGCGCAGCCCGGTGAAGCCGCCGGGACCACGCCCGAAGGCGATCGCGGCGAGGCTGCCGAGCCCAATGCCGGCCTCGTCCAGGAGCTCGCGGATCATCGGCAGGATGAACTGAGCATGGCCGCGCTCGAGCAGCCGCTCGCGCCCGAGCAGGTTGCCGTTAATAAAGAGTGCGGCCGAGCAGTTCTCGGTGGCGGTATCCAGGGCCAGGATCCTCACGAGGCCGCCGCGCTTGCAGCCACCGCGCCGGGCGCGTGCCGGCGCAGGAAGCGCCGGACCTCGTCGGGGTCGCGCGTCAGGGTCATCGGCGGCAGCGCGTTCAGGAACACGCGCCCGTAGCTGCGGCCGAGGATGCGCGGATCGCACAGCACGACCACGCCGTAGTCCTCCTCGCTGCGGATCAGTCGGCCGGCGCCCTGCTTGAGGGCGAGCGCGGCCTCGGGCAGCTGGTAGTCGCGGAAGGCATTGCCGCCGGTGGAACCCAGGTGCTCGATGCGCGCCCGCACCAGCGGGTCATCGGGCGAGGCGAACGGGAGCTTCTCGATGATGACCAGCCGGAGCGCGCTGCCCTTGACGTCGACTCCCTCCCAGAAGCTCGCAGTCCCCAGGAGCACCGCGTTGCCGTCGGCGCGGAACTCCTCGAGCATGCGCTCGCGCGGGGCCTCGCCCTGCACCAGCAGGCGGAACGGCGCGGCGGATCCGGCCCAGCGCTCGCGCAGCAGCGCCGCGCCCTGGGCGAGCGCACGGTGACTGGTGAACAGCACGAACGCGCCGCCGCCGGCGGCGCGGATCAGCGGCTCGGCCGTCTCGATCACCGCCGCCACGTAGCCGGCCGAGGACGGGTCGGGGAGCGGCGGCGGCAGATACAGCAGGCTCTGCCGCTCGTGGTCAAAGGGACTGTCGATCTTCAGGGTCGCGGCATCGGCGAGCCCGAGGCGCTGCGTGAAGTGACCGAACTCCTCACCCACCGACAGCGTCGCGGAAGTGAAAACCCACGCCCCGCCGCGTCCCTCGAGCAGGCCGCGGAAACGCGTGGAGATGTCGAACGGCATGAGGCTGAGCGTGAAGCCGCGCGCGGTGACCTCGAGCGTGCGGACCCCGTCCTGGTCATCGGCGGCAATGCGCGCCAGGCTCGCCGTCGCATCCGCCGCCCGTTCCGCGAGTGGTGCGAGAGCGCAGTCCTCGGGCACGGCGCCGAGCTGCAGCTGCACCCCGTGCAGGGCTTCCTGGAGGCCACCGAGCGCGCACGCCAGGGGCGATGCGCCCGGCGACCAGGCGAGTCGCCCCGCCGAGCGCGGCGCGACAGCCCGCAGGGCCGCCAGGGATTCCTCGGCATCACCCAGCAGGGCGGGTAGCACCCGCGGGCGCTCCGCCGGCAGCGTGCCCGCCTGGGCGTTGGCGAGCTCCGCCCTGAGGTCGCGCAGCAGCGTCTCGAGCTGGCGGCTGCTGACGTGCGCGCCGAAGAACTGGGTGGCCAGGTCCGGGATCTGGTGGGCCTCGTCGAGCACGATCGCATCGGCCGAGCCGAGCAGGTCGCCGAACCCGTCCTCCTTGAGCGCGAGGTCCGCCAGCAGCAGGTGATGGTTGACGATGACCACGTCGGCCTCGAGCGCCTCGCGGCGCGCCAGCACCACGTGACAGCGCGCGAACTCCGCGCAGCGCGTCCCGAGGCAGCTCTCGCGCGTCGAGGTCACCTGCCCCCATACGGGATGTGAGTCCGACAGGCCGCGGATCTCGGCAAGGTCGCCGCGCCTGGTGGTGCGTGCCCAGCGCCGCACTCGTTCGAGCATGGCGCGGGCCGCCCGCGTCGGCGCCGCGCCGCAGGCGTCGAGCCCGAGCTGCTCGCCCTCTCCCTCCAGGCGGCCGATCCGGTAGCGGCACAGGTAGTTGGCCCGGCCCTTGAGCAGCGCCACCTTCGCGGGGCGGCCCAGGGCGCGCGCGACCAGCGGCAGGTCCTTCGCGAACAGCTGGTCCTGGAGCGTGCGCGTGCCGGTCGAGATCAGGACGCGCCGGCCGGAGAGCAGCGCGGGCACCAGGTAAGCGAACGTCTTGCCGGTGCCGGTACCCGCCTCCACCACCAGCGCGCCGCGCTCGCCCATCGCCGTCTCGACCCGGCGCGCCATGTGCAGCTGCTCGCGCCGGACGCGGAAGTCCGGCAAGGCCTGCGCAAGCGGCCCCTCGGGGCTGAATATGTCCTCAAGATCGAGCACGTGGGCGGGCGCCTACGCGGGAGGTCCGGCCGCCCCGGGGGGCAGCGTATCTTGCTGAATTCCCTGCAAACTGGTGCGCGCCGGAGCCATGAAGGACAATGCGTATGAGCCGCTACATTATCAGGGCGCGCAGGGCGGCCGGGATATAATTAGCGGTTACTGAGGCCGTCGAATAACGAGGGATCTGCGGATGGCTACCGCCGCACACACACTGCTGCCGCTTGCGCAGCTCAGCCGTCCGGTGACCCAGTGGGTGAACTCGGTGCGGGAGCTGACCCAGCCGCGCGCCGTGCACTGGTGCGAGGGCACCGAGGCCGAGGCGCGGGAACTCACCGCGCAGCTGCTCAGGAGCGGCGAGCTCAAGAGCCTCAACCCCGAGTTCTTCCCGGGCTGCCAGCTGTACCGCTCGGCGCCCTCGGACGTGGCGCGGGTCGAGCACCTGACCTACATCTGCACGCGCGCGCAGGAAGATGCGGGCCCGAACAACCACTGGATGGAGCCGCAGGCCGCCCACGCCAGGATGCGCGAGCTGTTCCGCGGCTGCATGCGCGAGCGCACGCTGTACGTCATCCCCTACTGCATGGGGCCGATCGACTCGCCGCTGTCGCGCTGCGGGGTGGAGATCACCGACAGCCCCTACGTCGTGCTGAACATGCTGATCATGACGCGCGCCGGCCGGCCGGCGCTCGAGCGCATCTCGCGCGAGGGCACTTTCGTGCGCGGCCTGCATTCCACCGGCGAGCTCGACCCGGAGCGACGCTTCATCATGCACTTCCCCGAGGAGCTCGCGATCGAGAGCTTCGGCTCGGGGTACGGCGGCAATGCGCTCCTGGGCAAGAAGTGCCATGCGCTGCGCATCGCCAGCTGGCAGGCGCGCACCGAGGGCTGGCTGGCCGAGCACATGCTGATCGTCGGCCTGGAGAGCCCGCGCGGCGAGACCCACTACGTCGCCTGCGCCTTCCCCTCCGCCTGCGGCAAGACCAACCTTGCGATGCTGATCCCGCCCGACTCGCTGCCGGGCTGGCGCGTGTTCACGGTGGGCGATGACATCGCCTGGCTGCACCCGGGCCCGGACGGGCGGCTGTGGGCCATCAATCCGGAAGCCGGATATTTCGGGGTGGTGCCCGGCACCAATCCCGAGACCAACCGCAACGCCTACGAGATGATCCGCCGCGACACGCTGTTCACCAACGTCGCGGTCACCGCGGACAACCAGCCCTGGTGGGAGGGCCTGAGCAGCGGCAAGCCGGTGCTCGACTGGCAGGGCCGCCCCTACGATCCCGCCAATGGACCGGCCGCACACCCCAACTCGCGCTTCACGGTCGCGGCGCGGCGCAACCCGAGCTGGTCACCCCATGCCGAGGATGCCCGCGGCGTGCCGATCTCGGCGCTGGTGTTCGGCGGCCGCCGTCGCGAGGTCGCCCCGCTGGTCTACGAGGCGCGCGACTGGCGCCACGGCGTCCTGGTGGGCGCCTCGGTGGCTTCCGAGACCACCGCCGCCGCGGTCGGCCAGGTCGGGGTGACGCGCCGCGACCCGATGGCGATGCAGCCCTTCTGCGGCTACAACTTCGGCGATTACTGGCAGCACTGG
>Ga0335085_10017354_pt1 | contig 10373 bp, 11 predicted proteins | sample Lox_Sample_45_FD_206712 | JGI IMG/M metagenome (GOLD analysis project Ga0335085, IMG submission 206712) | Soil microbial communities from Loxahatchee National Wildlife Refuge, Florida, United States - Lox_Sample_4.5 | ecosystem: Environmental > Terrestrial > Soil > Wetlands | place: USA...
CTCGGCGACCGCGCGGTTCAAGTCGGACACACGCGGCAGCTTGACCCCCATGGCGTCGAGCTTCGCATAGGCGGCATTCTCCCGCCCGCGCGAGAGGATCACGCGCGGCGCGAAGCCGTCCTGGTACAACGTCACGGCTTCGAGCACACGGTCCGGCAGCGACCCGGCGAGGACGACGATGGCGTCGGCGGGGGCCGGCGGGTCCTCATCGATCAGATACGCGCCTGCCCGGGTGAGCAGCGCCGGGCCGCCGAGGTACACGGCCACGGCGAGCAGCGGGATCAGGACCAGGAGCAGTCGACGCATCGAAACCAGGCGCGGGGTGGTTCGCAGACCGCCTCTACGCAAAGGCACGGAAGAGATCGGCCGATGCAGCGAAAGACGGCCAGCCGAGGACGGCCAGCGAGTCGTCGACGTACGCTGGCGTCCGCATCCCGTTGAGCACGGCGGTGACCCCCGGCGTATTGACCAGGCACGCGAGGGCCTTGCGTGACAGCGGTTGCTCGCGTACGGACGGCGGCAGAAACGGGTCGAGCCGCGCGGCGATGGCGGTGCTGGCGCGCTGGCTCTTGCGGGCGCAGGCGATGCGGACGGCGCGCAGCAGCCGCTGCAACTCGACGCGGTAGCGTGCCCACCAATCGGCCCACGTCATGGCCAAGTCGCCGGACAGCCCCCGCTCGAGGGCCTGCGCCGCCTGCATGACGCGCGGCACGATCTGATACTGCTCGACCTCGGCCCAGTGTTCCACCCCGTGCAACTGCTCGACGGCCCCCTCCAACTCCCGGCCCCAGCGGAACAAGCTTTCCGGTGACTGACCGCCCGCCGCCAGGCGAATATGGGTGGCGATGCGCTCGGCAAACTCGTCTTCGAGGCTGGCGACGCGGCGGGCCTGGAAGGGCACCTCCGGCACGCCAGCGGCGATCGGGAAATCCGCCAGGCGGATGAGGCGCTGGCGGCGAAAGGCGTTGAGCGGGCGATTGATCAGCACCGCGAGGTCGTTCTCCGCGGCGAACTGCAGGACCGTCTGATCCGCCCGGGCGCCATTGTTCGGGGTGAGTACCGCGCCCGCTTCGTAGAGGTTCATTGGCAGCTGCAGCACGGCGAAGCGATGCGCCGCGGGATCGCCGTGTCGCTCCGTCGCGAGTGCGCGCGCGATCGCGAGCATGCGGGTCGCCGAGGTCGCCTCGGCGTCTTCGGGCGGATTGGGAACCGAGTTCGACGAGACGCCGTACCACCCGATGCGCCCGTCGGCGGCTTCATCTTCGAGGTGCGCGAACGCACGGCGGATCCGATCATAAAACTCTTCCCGCAGAGCGCTCACCGGAACGCCCGGCCGACGCTTGCGGGCATCGAGAAGGAAGTACTCCGGGTTGTGGAGGAGGTACACGTCGACACTCGACAGGCCCAACCGGGACAGCGTGCGGTCGAGCTGGTCGGACAGGAACGCCGGATGGATGCAATGCCAGCAGCCGTCGGCATACTCCACGACATCGGGAAACGGATTGCCGACGCTCCGCCGTTCCTGCACGATCTCGAGGTTGCGTCCCTGAACGTAGCCGGCCTTGGACACCACCACCACGCCGGCACGTGCGATCGAGCCCTCGTCACGCAGCGCCCGGATGACTTCACCGACACACGCCTCGCTCTCGCCGTCGGTGTAATTCGTCGACGTGTCGACCAGGTTGCATCCATTCTTCAGCGCCATGGTCAGCGCCTCGCGGTGCGCCGGGACACGACGGTCGATGCGATAGCACCCGAAGCCGAGGGCGGATACGGCGAGGCCGGTACGGCCGAGGGGACGGCGCGCGATCATCAACCCTCAGCCACCGACAGATCGAAGCACGCGGAAAAGTTGCGACCGACCCGCATCACGTGGCGCCTCCGAGTGTGCGCGTCTCGGCGGTAAACGCGTCCTCGAGCGTGGTCAGGATTCGCTGGGCCGATTCCTCGGGTGCGATAGGACGGTTCCAGTCGATCCCCAGCGCCGTCCACGCGTCCGTCGCCGCCGCGAGGTGGTCGGGGTTCCGGAAGCGCGCGCCGAATCCGGTGGGCTGCGTCGGCCCGAGCTCGACCGAGAGCACGCGCACGCCGCGGCCGGCGTACTCGCGGTCGAGCGCGACCGTGACCGCCTGGAGGCCGGCCTTGGTGGCGGAGTACAGCGTCAGGTACGGCCAGCCCGACGCGCCGGTCGAGCCGATGTTGACGATCAGCCCCGCGCCGGCGGCGAGCATGCCCGGAAGGAAGGCGTGCGTGACGTGCAGCGCCCCGACCAGATTGATGTCGATGATCTCGCGCCATTCCGCAGGGCTGGACTCGAGAAACGGCGCCAGGTGTCCAATGGCGGCATTGTTCACCACCGCGTCCACCGCGTCGCAATGGCGTGAGACCGTCGCAGCGAGCCGGCGCACGGAGCCCTCGTCGGCGACGTCGACGGGTATCGCCGTCACCGACGGCCCGCCTTCGGCGGCAAGTTGATCCAGCATCTCCTCCGACCGCGCCGCCGCGACCACGCGCGCGCCGCGGCGCGCGAGCGCCAGCACAAGGGCGCGGCCGATGCCCATCGAGGCGCCCGTCACGACGACGACCTTGGCAGCCAGCGGATCCGTCATGCCGCCCGTGCCAGCGCGGTGAGAACCGCTTCGGAGGACGTGACCGTCGCCAGAAGCGGCATGATGTTCTTGATCGAGAAGTCATGCCAATCGTCCGGAAAGCTGGCACAACAATCCTCGATCACGAACATCTCGAAGCCCCGGTTCACCGAGGCGCGCACGATGCCTTCCACGGCCAAATTGGTGGAGACGCCGGCAATCAGCAGCGTGTCACGCTGCAGCATCCGCAGCACCGGATAGAGCTGGGTGCCGTACGAACCGTCGACGGCGACGCAGCGGGTGAAGACGAAGTCCTGCGCCGTCGGCGCCACCGTCGCATGCGTCTCGGCGCCCCACGTCCCCTCGATCAGCGTCGGCTCGGCTGCGGCGCGCCGATGCAGCAGCGTCTTCGGCCGCGGAAAGTCCGGCTTGCGCGCGTAGTTGATGTAGCAGACCGGCACGCCCGCCGCGTGCGCCGCATCGATGAGGCGGCGCACCTTGGCCAGCACGTCGCGCTTCTTGACCTGGGCCGCCAGCACCCCCCGAAACCCCTTCTGGCCGATGTTCACTTCGTTGACGATGTCGTTCTGCAGCTCGACGAGCAACAGCGCGGCACGGTTTCGCGGCAGATCGAGCTCCGGAGCCATCGCAGATCGCGTCCCTTGAACGGCTAACAGATGCCCGCGGAATGGACAAGCGCGGGCACGCGTGGGTACTGGGTCACGTTGTTGCGGGGCCGGCCTTACGCGCAGCTGACAGCGGATCGCGCCCCTCGATACACGCGCTCCGCGGGCTACTCGGGGCGGACGGGTATTGGGTCTTCCGTCCACCCGAGTAGACGCGCGGCCCCGATCGCGTGACAACGCCCGAACGATACGCGATAAGCGATCAGCGATATGCGCCAGTTCGGCCTCAGCTTGCCCGTGGTGCAGCAAGTGCCCATGCGCACCCAGCCATGGGAGGCAGCAGCCGGGCCGGCGACGCTGGAGCGGGTGGCCCGGGCGGCGGACCGGCTCGGCTTCGCCTGGATCACATGCAGCGATCACGTCGCCGTCCCTGCGTCGTACGCCCCGGCCATGGGCGCCACCTGGTACGAGCCGGGGACCACGCTGGCATTCCTCGCCGCGGTCACCGAGCGGGTTCGCTTGCTGTCGCACGTGCTGGTCCTGCCGTACCGCCACCCGCTGACGGTGGCGAAGACGTACGCAACACTCGACCGGCTCTCGGGGGGTCGCGTGATCCTCGGCGCCGGAAGCGGGCATCTCAAGCCGGAGTTCAAGAGCCTGGGCGTGGACTACGACCACCGCGGTCCCATCACGGACGAGTATGTCCGCGCCCTCTGTGTCGCGCTGGAGACAGAAGTGTCGTCGTTCGAGGGTGCGACCCTGCGCTGGCGCGACATGATCGTTTCGCCGCGGCCCTGCCAGCAGCCGCGCCCGCCGGTCTGGATCGGCGGTAACGGTGCCGCGGCAGCGAGACGAGCCGCGGCGCTCGAAGGATGGATCCCGTGGCAGCTCACGCCGGAACTGTTCCGGGAGCGTGCGGCGGCCATCCGCGCGCTGCGTGCCGCCGCCGGGCGAAGCGACGCGCTGGCTCTGGTGGCGCCCTTGAGCGTCCCGCGCAGCGGCGCCGCCGCGCAGGTGCTCGACGAGGTTCACGTGTGGCTCGCCGCCGGAGCGACGGCGTTCAACGCCGGGCTCGCGAGCGAGAGCGAAACCGATCTGGTCGAGCGGATGGAGTGGTTCGCGGGCGAGGTCATCGCGCGACTGTGACCCCCTCCTTACCAAGGAGGGGAACATGCTAAGGAGGGGGACGCGAAAACGCGTGCCTTGCACCCACCGGGGCTTGCGGGTAGGAACGGTCCATTCGTGCTGAGAATCGGTGGATGACGAAGCGCCGCGGTCGTGCGTTGGGGTACGTGTTGATCGCCGCCTTGTGCGGGTGTTCTGCGCAGCAGCACCCGACGGCGGACGAGTATTTCACCGAAGCGTCGACGAACTTCCAGCTCGGTGCGTATCCCCGCTCCGTCGAGCTGTACCGCGAGATGCTGGACCAGTACCCATTCAGCCCGCACAGTGAAGACGCCGAGCTGCTCATCGGGCACGCACATTATCTCAACAACTCGTGCGCCGAGGCCGTCGCGGTGTTCACCGACTTCCAGCGGCGCCATCCGACCAGCCCCTACCTGCCGTTCGTCGCCTACCTCCTCGGCCGCTGTTACGAGAAGCAGATGCGCCCACCCGATCGGGATCAAAGCTCGTCACAGAACGCGAACGTCCAGTATCAGGCCGTCGCGCAGCAGTTTCCCGATAGCCCCTTCGCCGACCTGGCGCACGAGAACATGACCCGCTGCCGGGCGACTCTCGCCGAGCACGAGCTCCTGATCGCGGACTTCTACTCGCGGCGAAAGAACACGAAAGCGGCCGAGTACCGGCTCATCGATCTGGTGAACCGATACCAGGACTCCGAGGTCGCCGCGACCGCGCTCTACGATCTGGGCGAGCTCTATCAAGAAGGGGGCAACAAGGAGGCCGCCGTTCTCGCGTACGCCGCCGTCACCGCGCATTACCCCGACAACGAGATGGCCGGCAAGGCGCGCGCGGCGCTCGCCGTATTGGCCCCCGACGAAGAGCGCCCGCTGGGCGATCCGCTCGTCGTGCTGAAGGCACAGTCTGGACGGTCGCGGACGCTGGCGGTGGCGCAGATCGTCAAGGTACCCGGCTTGGAGCCCGGGCAGTCCTCCCCGCCGGCGGGTGGGCCCGGGATGGGGCTGCCGAGCTTCGGCGGATTCAACCGCTACTGAGTCGCCCCTCTCGGTCGGCTGTTGACAGATACCCGACAGTCACGTTACAAGTTTTCTCAGCGTAGTCAGCAGTACACAAGAAACCTTATCCAGAGTGGCTGAGGGACTGGCCCGTTGAAGCCACAGCAACCGGTGCCGGACAGGGTCGGCATGCAGGTGCTAAGTCCAGCTGGGTAATCTCCGCAGGAGACCCGGGAAGATAAGGGAAGAGTCCAGTGGCCTCTCCCCCAGCCGGGGGTTGAGGCTTTTTTTTTGGAATGAAGGACAGAATTGTAAAGGGCGACGACGAGGGGCGGGACTCCGCAACCTCCCTGGCCGACAAGCGCGTGCTGATCGTCGGCATCGGCGGGCTCGGAACGCCGGCGGCGTGGGCCCTCGCAGGAGCGGGTGTTGGCAGCCTGGTGCTGATGGATCCGGACGTCGTCGAGACCTCGAACCTGCACCGGCAGATTCTGCATCGAACGACCAGACTGGGCATGGCAAAAGCCGCCTCGGCGCGGATCGCCCTCGCGAGCGCTTTTCCTCGTGTCCGGATCGAGGCGATCCGCGAGCCGCTCACGCCCGCCAACGTCGCCACGCGCTTCGCGCGAGTGCACTTCGTCATCGACGGCACGGACGAGGTGGAAGCCAAGTACCTCATCAACGATGCGGCGATCCGCCGCGGCGTGCCCTATTCGCACGCCGGCGTCAGTGGTCTTCAGGGTCAGACGTTCACCGTTCTTCCGGGACGCTCTCCGTGCCTGCGCTGCGTCTTTCCCGAAGCGCCGAGCCGGAGCGAGGGCGCGCGCTGCCGCGACGAGGGCATTCTGGGACCGGTCGCCGGAGTGATCGGATTCCTACAAGCGGCGGAGGCGCTCCGTTGCCTGCGCGGTCGCCAGCCCGCCTTCGCCGGGCGTCTCCTGACCTTCGATGCCCGCGCGCTGCGGTGGCGCGCCGTTCCGCTGCCGCGCAGCGCCGCGTGCTCGCTGTGCCACGTTCATCAGCCGATTGCGCCGCACGACGAGGCGGCCATCTCACCAGGGAGTTGATCGAATGACGTACGTAACCGGATTGCGTTGTCGCGAGTGCGGCGCGGAGTATCCACAGGAACCCCGGCACGTCTGTGACCAGTGCTTCGGTCCCCTCGAGGTGACCTACGACTATGCGGGGATGGCGCGCGTCCTGACGCGCGAGACGATCGCGGCACGGCCCCGCAGTCTCTGGCGCTACCGCGAGCTGCTGCCGGTCATGCGCGAACCGGCGGTGGGGCTGCATTCCGGCTTCACGCCGCTGGTGCGCGCCGATCGATTGGCGAGCGTCCTCGGCGTGAAGGAGCTGTACGTCAAGGACGACTCGGTGAACCATCCGACGTTCTCGTACAAGGACCGGGTGGTATCGGTGGCGATCTCGAAGGCGATCGAGTTCGACTTCGATACCGTTTCCTGTGCGTCGACCGGTAATCTCGCCAACAGCGTCTCGGCGCACGCGGCACGCGCCGGCTTGAACTGTTTCATCTTCATCCCCGACAACCTCGAGCAGGGAAAGATCATCGGCTCGGCGATCTACGGACCGCGGACGGTGGCGATCCGCGGCAACTACGACGACGTGAACCGGCTGTGCAGCGAGATCGCCGACAAGTACCGCTGGGCTTTCGTCAACATCAACATCCGGCCATACTATACGGAAGGAGCAAAGACGTACGGCTTCGAGATCGCGGAGCAGTTGGGGTGGCGCCTCCCGCAGCACGTCGTGGTGCCGACGGCGGGCGGCACGATCCTGCCCAAGGTGGCGAAGGCGTTCTGGGAGCTCCATGAGATCGGGCTCGTCGAGGGTCCCTTGCCGAAGATCTACAGCGCCCAAGCGGCCGGGTGTGCGCCGGTGATCCAGTCGCTCCACCGCGGCAGCGATCTGATCAACCCGGTGAAGCCGGACACGATCGCCAAGTCGATCGCCATCGGCAACCCGGCCGACGGCTTCTACGTCCTCAAGGCCGTCCGGGAATCGGGTGGCTGGGGCGAGGCGGCGACGGATGCGGAGATCGTCGCCGGCATCCATCTGCTGGCGCGCGCCGAAGGGATCTTCACCGAACCGGCCGGCGGCACGACGGTGGCGGTGACGAAGAAGCTGATCGAGCAGGGGCGCATTCCACGCGACGAGTCGATCGTCATCAGCATCACCGGCAACGGATACAAGACGCTCGAGGCGGTCACCGCCAGCGTCGCCAGCCCGTTCGTCATCAGCGCCCGGCTGCAGGAGTTCGACCGTCTCTATCAGGAGCTGGTCCAGCCGACGCCCGCGCGCGTTGCCGGCGGCTGAGCTGCGAGAAAGGAGAAGTGAAGGCATGGCAGTGCACGTTCGGATTCCGACCCCCCTGCGCCGCTTCACCGGCGGCGCCGAGGAGGTCGGCGCCAGTGGAGCAAGCGTCGGCACCGTGGTGGACGACCTGGAACGCCAGTTTCCCGGCATCAAGGAGCGGCTGTGCGACGAGAAGGGGGAGGTGCGGCGCTTCGTCAATCTCTACCTGAACGGCGACGACATCCGCTTCCTGAAACACCTGGAGACGCAGGTGAAAGACGGTGACGAGCTCTCGATCGTCCCGGCGATCGCGGGTGGCTGAGCAGAGATGAGCGGGCGCGGAAACTCCGCCGCCGTGGCCGTCGCTGCGCCGAGCCTCGAGCTGCCCGAGCGGGCAACCTCGATGCTCGATCTGGTCGGCAACACGCCGCTGGTCGACGTGACCGCAGTGGTCTCGGGGCTGTCGCCACGGGTGCGGCTGTGCGCCAAGCTCGAGGGGTTCAATCCGGGCGGTTCGGTCAAGGACCGGCCGGCGTTGTGGATGGTGCGCCACGGGCTGAAGACCGGCAAGCTCGTGCCTCGAAAGGTGATCATCGACTCCACCTCCGGCAATACTGGGATCGCGCTGGCGATGGTCGGCGCCTGCCTCGGTCATCCCGTGACCCTGGTGATGCCGGACAACGTCAGCCACGAACGCAAGCGGATCATCGAGGCCTATGGCGCGCGGACGATCTTCAGCAGCGGGCTCGAAGGCTCCGACGGCGCGATTCGTCTCTGCCGGCAGATCATCGAGGCGGACCCGTCCCGCTACTTCAAGCCCGACCAGTACTTCAACCCGGTGAACTCGCTGGCGCACTACGAGAGCACCGGGCCGGAGATCTGGCAGGCGACCGGCGGCTCGTTGACCCACTTCGTCGCCGGGATCGGTACGAGCGGAACGATCATGGGCGCCGGACGATTTCTCAAGGAGCGCAATCCGGCGATTCAGATCGTGGCGGCCGAGCCCGAAGACGCGTTGCACGGCCTCGAGGGCCTGAAGCACATGGCCAGCTCGATCGTGCCCGGCATCTACCACGAGGAACAGCTCGACCGGAAGATCCCCATACCGACCGAAGCCGCGTACGAGCTCGTCTACAACCTCGGAACCCGATTCGGCCTCGTCGTCGGGCAGTCGTCGGGCGCGGCACTGCATGCCGCCGTGCAGGTGGCGCGCGAAATCGACCATGGCGTGATCGTCATGATCTTCCCCGACTTCGGAGACCGTTACATCAGCACCAACCTGTGGATTGGCTGGCGAGAATGGCAAAAGCAACAGCACCTGGCATGAGCGCGAAGAAGCGCTCCGGGCGCGCGGAGATCCGCGAGAAGGTCTACCTCACCTATCCGCCCGACCTGATCAAGGAACCGATCATCTATGAGCTCGGGCGCAAGTTCGCCGTGGTCACGAACGTCCGCGGAGCGAACGTGTCGGATACCATGGGATTGGTCGCGCTCGAGCTGGACGGCCCGCGGGAAGAGATCGACCGGGCGATCGCCTGGCTGCGAAGCCGGGGCGTCACGGTGGAGCCGATCGTCAAGAATGTCATCGAATGAATCGACGGGTGTCATGCTCGACGACGCACAGATCGAACGCTACAGCCGGCAGATCATACTCCCCGAGGTCGGCGGACGCGGCCAGGAGCGGTTGCTGCAGTCACACGTCGCATTGATCGGCAGCGGCCCGCTCGGGCGCCTGATCGCGACCTACCTCGCCGGCGCCGGCGTCGGCCGACTGGACTGGTATAGCGGGCCCGGTGATGACAGCGGCGCCGGCGCCCGGTTGTGCTCGGACCTCGCCGCGGTCAACCCGGACACCGACTGCCACTGGCACGCCGGCAGTGAAGGGTTCTCGGCCGACCCGGCCCACGTCGTGATCGCAGCTGTCGAGGACAGCAGTCACCTGGCGCGCGCGAATCACGCCGCCCTGTCCGCGCGCGTGCCGCTGGTCGCCGGATGCGTGCGCGGCACGGCGGGCTGGCTCGGCGTCTTCGCCGGCGACCGCCCTGACCAGGCTTGCGTCGAATGCGCCACACCGACGCTGTCGTCCGAACATGGGGCGGCGCGAGATGCGTCACCGGAGCCGGCGGCTGCCGGCGTGGTGGGTTCGTTGCAAGCACTGGAGGCGCTGAATCTGCTGCTCGATCCCGGGACGGTCCCGCTTGGCCGGATCTGGCACTATGACGGAGCGACGAGCGCTCTCGAGCCGCAGCCAATCAGCAAACGCGCCGGCTGCCCGGCCTGCGGCACCGACTGAGCACACCCCAGGAAGCGGCCGATGCTCGCCAACCCGATGGCCCTCAAGCTCGATCTCGCCTCCCGCGGCGTTCGGCTCGACGAGGCCGTCCGCCAGCGCTCGGAGCTCTTTCATCTCCCATTTGGAGGCGATTCGATCATCCGGCGCATCGAGCTCGTGCTTCCCGAAGACGTCTGGGTGAGCGTACCGATCGAAGCGCGCCTGGCCGAGACGTCCCCGTACGTCTTGCGAACCGAGGGCGAGCAGTTCCGCCTCCGTCGCGACGAGCAGGAAACGGGCGTCCGGATCGTGCCACAGCCCCGCTTCTATGCCGCCGCCACACGCGCTGGCTTGCCGATGTGGCGCGTCGGCACCACCTATGCCGGCTATCTGGCGATCAACCCGGCGGCGGCGTGTCGATTCACGCCGCCGGGTA
>Ga0335085_10017355_pt1 | contig 10373 bp, 12 predicted proteins | sample Lox_Sample_45_FD_206712 | JGI IMG/M metagenome (GOLD analysis project Ga0335085, IMG submission 206712) | Soil microbial communities from Loxahatchee National Wildlife Refuge, Florida, United States - Lox_Sample_4.5 | ecosystem: Environmental > Terrestrial > Soil > Wetlands | place: USA...
ATCGGTCCCACGGCCGCGGGCGACGAGCCCGCGCTCACGCGCGGCTTCGCCGTCGCCTCCACCGACAGCGGCCATCGCACGACGAACGGCTTCTTCGATCCGAGCTTCTTCGCCGATCAGCAGGCGACGGTGGATTTCGAATACGCGTCCATCGGCAAGGTGACGCGCGCGGCCAAGGAGATCGTCGCGCAGTACTACGGAACGCCCGCCGCACACGCCTATTTCACCGGCTGTTCGATGGGCGGGCGCGAGGCGATGATCGCAGCCCAGCGCTATCCGTTGCACTTCGACGGAATCATCGTCGGCGCGCCGGCCATGCATTTCGGCTATTCCGGCATCGGCGATCAATTCGCCGCCGCCTCTCTCGCCGCGCTCGCGCCGAAGGGCAGCGACGGCAAGCCCGATCTCACCAGGGAATTCTCCGATGCCGACCGCAAGGCGGTGATCGACGGACTGCTCAAGGCCTGCGACGGGCTCGATGGCGCGAAAGACGGCATGATCTTCGATGTCGCCGCCTGCAAGTTCGATCCGGCCACGCTGGTGTGCAAGGCGAAGCAGAAGGCCGGCACCGGCGAATGCATCACCGGAAGGCAGGCAGCCGCCATCAAGAAGGCGTTCGCGGGCCCGAAAGACTCCAAAGGCAATCAGGTCTATCCCGGCTTCTATTACGATACCGGCATCACCGATGGCGGATTCGCCGCGGGCTTCCTGCACGCTACACTCAATCCGATGGGCCCGCCGATCTACGCCACGACGATCGATGTCGATGCGCAAGCGGCACGCGCCGCCGCCGATCCCGATGCCGCCATGGGCGACACCGCGGATTTCACCAATCTCACCACCTTTTTCGGCCGCGGCGGCAAACTGATCTTTTTCCACGGGGTCAGCGATCCGTGGTTCTCGGCCAAGGATACAGTCGGCTACTACGAGCGCATGGCGGCTGCGAACGGCGGCATGACGAAAGTGCGCGGCGAGGATAGCCGTCTGTTCCTCTCGCCCGGCATGAGTCATTGCGGCGGCGGTTCGGCGTCGCTCGACGATTTCGATCTGCTGACACCGCTGGTCGAATGGGTGGAGCAGGGCAAGGCGCCGGAGGCCGTCATCGCCGCGGGCCATGACTTCCCCGGCCGCAGCCGTCCGCTCTGCGCCTGGCCTGAACATGCCCAATACAAGGGCAGTGGCGACATGAACGACGCCGCCAATTTCGCATGCAAGGAATAGGCGGGCGGTCGCCGCACGAAATACGCTATGACTTCTGCGGCTCGGACGCAGGCTTGTCGCCGGAACCGCGCAGGTTCATGAATTGCGCGAGCAGATCGAACCAGAACGGCGCGCCCAGCGACAGTGCGATCGCCGTGAGCAAGATGCCCAGCACCTTCCACAGCCAGAACTGGAAATCGCAGGGCAGCGGACCCGTCCACCCGATGGGCAAAGCCATGACCGATTCATTCAGCGCGCACAGATTATAGGCCTGATGCGCGGCATCGTTTGCGTCGCCGCCTGTGGGCTGCGTGCAATTCGTGCTCGCCAGGACCGCCGACTTGCTCGCGTTCACCTTCGCCGCCATGTCGACGGCCTCGCTGCGCAGCACCGGGTTGGTCCACAGCGCCTTGGCCACCTGCAGCGTGTCGGCGTTCACCGCCGCCGCCACAGCCAGGCCGATGACGATGGAGATGACCTTCAAATAGCGCTTATAGGCGCCGGAAAGCCGCGCCATGGAATCGTCGTACCAGGCGGAGATGGAGTCGCGCAGCTTGTTGACGTCGCCATTCGCTTGCGCGAGCGCGGCGGCCAGCGCGTCCCGGATGTTGCTGTCGGGCAGGTTCTTGACGGTGTCCTCGACCTCGGAAATTGCGGGAATGGCATTGGTCGAATCCAGGCTCCCGATCAGCGCCATCGCAACCGAACGTCCCGACAAATAAGACGGGTGCTTGGCGCGCCAGGTGGTCGCGATGCCGGTGATCTTGTCCAACAGGCCGGCGCCCGCCGCGGCCGGCGGGGCCGGCGGCGGCTCACCCTCGGCCGGTCCGTCGGTCCGCGCCACCGCGCCCGCGTTCGCCGCCACGCGCGCGCCGTCGATCAATCCGTTGTTGTAGAACAAGGCGCGCACATTCGGGTCGTCGATCATCTCCTCGAGCGCGCTGTGCAGCGTTGCGGCCCTGAGCTTCAGGAAGCTTGCGATGGATTCGTTGATGGTGGTGCAGAACAGGCTCAGCACCAGATACATCAGCACCAGACCGATGGCGACGTCGAGCGCGGCGGACATGGGCAATCCCCTTCAGGCCGCGCAAGTCTTTTCGGGATTGCCGGCGACAATCCAGCCGAAAGACATACTGTCCACAGATTTGCGCTTGTCTTGCGGATGTGCGTGCTATGCTTGGGGCGTGCTGGCCAGCCGCGCATTGAGGAACGCGGCGATACCGGCGATGGCCTTGCGCCCTTCGGGCAACAGATCGGCCATCGCCTGCCAGACATGCGGCAGCCTGGGCCAAACCTCCAGCGTCGCCTCCACGCCCGCGGCCTTCATCTTTGCCGCCATCTCCACGCCATCGTCGCGCAGCATCTCCGCGCCCGAGCATTGGATTAGCGTCGGCGGCAGGCCGCTGACGTCGCCGCGCAACGGCGAAACCAGCGGATCGGATGCATCGTGCCCGCCGAGATAGGCCGCGCGCACGGTGTCGTGCATGCCCTCCGCGAACATCGCATCGCTTGCGATATTGCCGCGGTGCGAGGGCAATTCGGCATCGAGCGCGGTGGCCGGCGACAGGCACACCAGCGCAGCAGGTTGCGGCAGCCCCAGCATCTTCAGCTTCAGGGCGGTTGCCAGCGTCAAATTCCCGCCCGCGGAATCGCCCCCGATGGCGATGCTGCGCGGCGCAAAGCCCTTGTCCAGCAGCGCGCGATAGACCGCCACACAATCGTCCAACCCTTCGGGAAACCGGTGTTCGGGCGCCAGGCGGTAATCGGGGGCATATACCGTCGCGCCCACGAGCTTCGCCAGCCGACCCGTGATCGCCCGGTGATTGACCGGCGCACCCGCCACCCATCCGCCGCCATGGATGTAGAGGATCGCGCGTCCCTCGGGCGCGCCTTCGGCGTGCAATATTTCGGTGCGGATTCCGCCGAGCTCGCTCCGGTTCACCGTCACGCCCGTCGGCACGCGCGCCGGACGCTCGGCCATCTCCGCCATGATCGGCCTGAGTTCCATCACCGAGGGCCGCTTCTTGAACCGGCGCTTCACGGTGAGCCGGAGCAAGGCGTCAACAGCATAAAGTTGAATGGACATGTTCCCTCTCCTCAGCCCCCCTGCGCTCCGATCAATGGATTCACTACTCGAATTTCCGAAAAGCGGCTGAAGTCGCGGTCCGCAGTCCACAGTTCCCGCACACCGTGCTGCGTGCAGAGTGCCGCCACACGCGCATCGTGGATCCTTGCGCCGGAGACTCGCGAGCGGGCGAGAAGAGCGCGCAGAGTGGGCCAATACGCCTCCGTCTCCGACAACAGTCGCAAGCTCGGTGATTCGAACCAGGCCTCGATCTGTCCCAGTGCTTGCGCCAAGGGTGTCGGCGGGTCGTATATGCGCGGATGCGTCACGATTGCCAGGAACTCGTGCACGCAGGGCCAGGCGATTGCCCATGCGGCGATTCCTTCGGCAAGTCGAGTAACCTGTGACACTGCCGCATCGTGGAAGGGGGCATCGATCCGATGGGCACATATCAAGATGTTGGTGTCGACGGCGATCACCCGCCTCGGCCTTTGTAGATTTCGTCCCGGACCGCGTTCCATGGCGCATCCCGGAACTCCGGTTGCAGGCCGTTTCCCTTGAACGCGGCGCGCTTCAATTTGAATGGCCGGCGCTGCCTGGCTTCGCCGATCACACGATCCAGGCCGCGCTCCACCAGCGCCCGCAGCGTCACGCCTTCCTTGGCCGCGGTCTTGCGCGCTTCCTCAAGCAGCGGGTCCGATATCTCAATGGTCGTCTTCATGATTTGCCATCCATATGGGTGCCATGATATGGGTACCCATACAAATGTCAACGCCACTCACTGCTTCCGCGCCGGCAGGAAGCGGCTGTTGCGCAGAAGCCCTGCGGAAACCAGCGACACCAGCACGCCGACGGGGAAGATTTCGGTGAACGTCTCCGTCCAGCGGTAAAGCGGATTGGCATAGGACGCCGCCCAGGCATTCCACTGATCGGCCACCTTCCGAAGCTCGGCGCCGGATACGCCCTTGGCTTTCTCGGCCGCAATCATGGCTTTGGCGTAGTTGCCGGCGAAGTCCATGTGCGTGATCCAGAGCGCGAGGTCCCAGGCGGCGGCATAGAAGATTCCCGCCACCGCGCTGATACCGAGCCCAAGGCCTAAGGCCGGCCAAAACTTGATCACCCCACCCAGTTCCTTGTCGCGCCGCCGCTTGATGGCGACGAACACCGCCGAGAGTGCGATCAGCATCGTGGTGTAGCCGATCAGAAGACCGACAATCTCGCTTTGCGCATGCGCGCCGAGCGTGACCGCCGACAAGGCGCCGCCGGCGATCAGCCCGGCGATCGTGCCATATATGAAAATGCTGCGAAGCATGACTGTCCCTTCCCTAAACCGCCCGACCATTCCTTGCGCGCGGCGCCGGCGAGGCAATCGCCCGAAGGGATGATTGGGACGAAATCGTCCCGATTTCCGGCCGCCTCACCGCACGATCCCCAATTCGCGGGCGCGCGCGATGGCGTCGGTGCGCCGCTTGGCCTCGAGCTTCTCGAGCAGCCGGGCGACGTGGGTCTTCACCGTGTTGGGCGAAACTTTGAGCTTGGCCGCGATCTCGTTGTTGGAGTGGCCGGCGGCGATCTCCCGCAGCACGGTCAATTCGCGCGGGCTGATGCCGAGGCTGGCCAGCGCCCGAGGATTGCCGTCGAAAGCCGCCGGCGCGGCCCGGCCGCCGATCGCCAAGGCTCCCAGCACGACCCCTAGGGCCAGGAACGCCGCGGCCACGACGAACATATAGAAGTCGCCGGATTGCCCCCGCACCAGCCGCAGATAGTCCAGCGCCTGAAGGGCGAACGTCCCCGCGGCCAGCAACGCCCCATACAATGCAATCCGATACCACATCGGCTCCATCCCGCGCATACATTAGCACGACGCCGTCCGCGCCGGGATGTGAAGCAGGTTGGCTGGGGCGGGAGGATTCGAACTGGCTAGGTTTTCTTGGCGAGCGCGAGCGAGCCTAGAAAACCTGCCATCCCCGCGAAGGCGGGGACCCACGGCCAAGTGGGAAATCCGGACGAGTTGTGTGGCTGGGGCGGGAGGATTCGAACCTCCGGATGCCGGAATCAAAATCCGGTGCCTTACCGCTTGGCGACGCCCCAACGGGGTAGGGCCCCTGAGGGCGGCGGACCATACTGACTGGGCCTCGGGCTTTCAACGCCGGTTGCGGGGGCAGGGGCGCTCCCTTATAAGGCGGCCTCCCGCGAGCATCGGAGAGTAGCTCAGCCTGGTAGAGCACCACGTTCGGGACGTGGGGGCCGGAGGTTCGAATCCTCTCTCTCCGACCAATCGGATCAAGGCTTTGCCGCCGCAGGACATCAGCGACCACAGCCGCATGTCGTAGGCGCTGAATTGCACCGTGTCGGGATCCTCCGTTCCGCCTTCGTTGAAGGGGCCGGTGTGTCCCAGGCCGAGCGCGTGTCCGAGTTCGTGCAGCACGGTGGTCCAGACATAGCCGCCGGCCGTCGAGAACGAGCCGCTCGGCGTGCCCGCCGTGTCGGCGCCGAACTTCGCCGCCTTGGTGTCGCTGCTGTAGGTCGCGGGATCGTCGAGGTTCCAGGCCGCGAGGCTTTTCGCGACGATGCTGCGGTTGGAAGGCCGCCGGAACCGCGGTTTTCCCGGCCCGCCGGGGCCGTCATAATTCGTTGCCATGACCGTGACCCTGCGTCGCTGCCGCCCCTCCGACCTCGAGGCGCTTTTCGCGATTTGCCTCGCCACTGGCGATGCGGGGGCAGATGCCTCCGCGCTCTATCGCGACCCGAGAATCCTGGGCGAGATCTATGTCGGTCCCTACGCTGCGCTCGCGCCGGACTTCGTGCTGATGGCGGAAGACGAAGACGGCGCCGGCGGCTACATCCTGGGCGTGCCGGATACAAGCGGCTTCGAAGCAAAGCTCGAGTCCGAATGGTGGCCCAGCTTGCGCGCGCGCCATCCCGATCCCGGCGCGCATCCGCGCGACGCCGACGAAGCCCGTGCCCGCCGCATCCACCATCCGCGGCTTGCCCCGCAGGATATCGCTGCGGAATACCCTGCCCATCTGCACATGAATCTTCTGCCAAGGCTGCAAGGGCAGGGGCTCGGCAAGCGCCTGCTCGATACTTGGCTCGGCATGATGCGCGAGAGGAGCGTTCGCGGCGTTCACCTCGCCACCGGCCCGCGCAATCCCCGCGCGATGCGCTTCTATGCAGCCTACGGTTTTTGCGAACGCGTGCGCGACGGCGATGTGGTGTGGTTCGGGATGGCGCTATCGCCTCAACGATAGAAATTCCCCGATGGCACATGCACCATGTCGTGTGCCTGGTCGAATGTCACACCCAGCGGGTCGCCGCCATCCATCACCTTGCGGATTTCGCGTTCCAGGATTCGGCGCTGCATGGCGATGCCGCGGTCCGAGGTCACCAGATGCTCCTCCGAATGCAGCGAGATCGGGCCTTGGCCGGCCTGCGCTTCGTAGTCGCCGGGCCGGTCCTGCCGCTCTTCGATCGTCATCTCGGTCCACGGCTTCAGATTCGACAATCCGATGCCGGCGAAACGGTTCTGATCCGGCCGCATGCGCGTGGTGAAGAGGATGCGGCAATGGTCGTCGTCCACCGGCACGGAGAATCCCAGCCCGTTGGAGCGGCCTTCGGTCAGAAGCACGCTCGGCACGCTCATGACGTTGGGCATCAGCCAGGTCGAGACTCGGTCCACCTCGCGCCCGTCCTCCAGCTTGCGCACGGCGCTATAGGTGACGCCGTTTTCGATCTCGGCGAATTTGACCGTCGGCATCACTTCGAACGCGCGCACGAAATGGGTGACGCTGAAGGTCGAATGCAGCACCTGCACGTGGAACGGGTCCATCACGTTGTCGTTCATGTGCAGCCAGGAATAGGGCACGACCGCCGGCCCTTTGGGATCGCCGTGGGAGCCCAGGCTCGCATCGCTCGCCATGTAGTCTTCGCCGTCTTCCAGCGGTTCCATGCAGTCGAAGCGCGGCAGCACGGGCATCCGCTCCGGCGGCCCCATATAGGCCCAAACCAATCCGTAGCGCTCGGCGAGCGGATACCAAGGCTGACGCGCGTTCTCGAGATTGACGCCTTTGTTTGGCTCGCAAGGCTGCTCCAGGCAGCGCCCATCCACCGCGAACAGCCAGCCATGATAGCAGCAGCGGATGCCTTCGTCTTCCACGCGGCCCCAGAACAGGGACGTGCCGCGATGCATGCAGCGCGGATAGAGCAGCCCCGGCCGCCCCTTGCGGTCGCGGAAGATGATGAGATCCTCGCCCAGGATGCGCACTTCGCGGGGCCGTGGCGTGACGCTCTTGCTGGCGAGGACCGGCTGCCAATAGCGGCGCATGAATTCGCCGCACGGCGATCCGGGCCCGACGCGCGTCAAAAGTTCGTTGGGATGCTGAGCGGATCGGCCATAGGCCGTGCCTTGCGGCGTTTGCGGAGCAGCGGACATGACGGGCAAGCCTAGCAAAATCCCCGCGATCGCGCGAGCGTTTCTCTCGGCAATGATAGATTGTTCCCGATAGGAGCGATCGTAATGCGCACAGAGTCGAAGTCGTCAGCCAAGCCACCTCGCGGAACAGCAACGGGACAATGTCTCTGCGGCGCTGTCGCAATCGAGATCGATCTGCCGGCATTCTGGGCCTGGCACGATCACGGCCGCGCGAGTCGGCGCGCGCACGGCGCGGCCTACGCCACCTATATCGGCTGCTGGAAAAGCAAGGTGCGCGTGACGAGGGGCGCGAAATTCCTCGCGCGCTACGAAGACAGATCGAGCCGTACCGCACGCAGCTTTTGCCTGACATGCGGCACGCCGCTCTTCTACGAACGTCCGAGCGGGCCCAGGATGGTCAATATCCCGCGCGCGCTGTTCGACACCCGCACGGGCCGCGAGCCGCGTTATCATCTCAATCTCGAAGAGTCGCCGGATTGGGCATGGCGCAATGAACCCCTCGTGCCGCTCAAAGGTTACCCCGGCGTGATGTGGGAAAGACCGAAGCGGCAGAAGAAGGCCGCCAGGCACATGAACCCGTTCGTTTGATCGGGGCCGAACGTTCGTGAGGCGGATCAGTGTTGCCCGAGGGCTTCCGCATAGAATGCGGGCGCCATGATGATAGAAACACGCGAGTTGACCCGCCGTTTCGACAAGCTGGTCGCGGTCGACAGGATCGACCTGACGGTCGAGTGCGGCGAGATCTTCGGTCTGATCGGTCCGAACGGCGCGGGCAAGAGCACGCTGATCCGCATGCTGACCACGTTGCTGCCGCCGACCTCCGGATTGGCCACGGTCGCCGGCTTCGACATCGTGAAGTCGCCTGCGGCCGTGCGTCAGCACATCGGATATGTGCCGCAACTGCTTTCCGCCGACGGTTCGCTGACCGGCTATGAAAATCTGCTGCTGTCGGCGCGCCTCTACGGCGTGCCGCGCCGCGAGCGAGCCGAGCGCATCGCCCGCGCTCTAGAGTGGATGGAACTCAGCGAAGCGGCCGGCCATCTCGCCTCGCACTATTCCGGCGGCATGCTCCGCCGGCTGGAGATCGCGCAAAGCCTGCTCCATGGTCCGGGCGTGCTGTTTCTCGACGAGCCGACGGTCGGCCTCGACCCGCTGGCACGCGAGACCGTGTGGCACCGTCTCCTGGAGCTGAAGAAGAGCGCTCGCACGACGATGGTCGTCACGACGCACCGAATGGACGAGATCAACGAGTATTGCGACCGCATCGCGCTGATGGATCGCGGCCGGATGATCGCGACCGGCACGGCCCAGGAACTGAAGGCGAGCGTCGGTCCGGGCGCGAGCATGGACGACGTGTTCATCAGGCTGGTGGGCGCGCGGGCAGGAAGCGAGCCCGGCAGCTATCGCGACGTCCGGCTGGAGCGCGGGGCGGAGAAGGCCCATGGCTGAAGGCGCCATCGCATCTTTGAAGCGCTATGCCGCGCAGGCATGGGGTGTCGCGGCGGCGGAAATCCAGAAACTCGTCCATGACCCGCTCGAACTGCTCACGCGGGCGATTCAACCGGTGTTGTGGCTTCTCCTGTTCGGCGAGGTCATGGTCCAGGTGCGCGGCGTGTCGCCCGGCCACGTCCGCTATATGGATTTCCTGTCGGCGGGCATTCTCGCGCAAAGCTGTCTCTTCGTCGCGATCTTCTACGGCATTTCTGCCATCTGGGAACGCGATCTGGGCGTGCTGCAACGCTATCTCGTCAGTCCGGCGCCCCGCTCTGCGCTGGTCGCCGGTAAGGCGTTTTCGGCCGGCGTGCGCGCCTTGTCCCAGGCGGTCATCGTCTACCTGCTCGCCTTCGGCCTCGGTGTCGGGATTAGCTTCAACCCCCTGCACATCCTGACCGTTTTGGTGGCGATCGTTGTCGGCTCGGCCTTGTTCTCCACATTCTCGCTGATCATCGCCTGCATCGTCAAAACCCGGGAGCGCTTCATGGGTATCGGGCAGGTCCTGACGATGCCGATCTTCTTCGCCAGCAACGCGATCTATCCGCTGTCGCTGATGCCGGTGTGGCTCAGGATCGTATCCCGGGCAAATCCCCTCACCTACGAAGTCGATGCTCTTCGCGCGATGATGTTGAATGGCGAAAGCTCGGCTTACGGCCTTGCCTGCGACTTCGGCGTGCTGGTAGGCGTCACCTGCCTGTTCGTCGCGATCGCCTCCAGGCTTTATGGCCGCATGGGTTATTGACGCAACCGGAGTACGCGCCGCTCATTCTTGCGCTGGATCAGTGTCGCCCGCTTCGATTGCCGCGAAGATGGCGATATCGAACTCAAAGGAGCCACCGATGTCGCTGCTTTCGAAACTCGCCGCCGGCGCCGCGCTAGCGGTCGTTTTGGGCGCTGGTCCACAGGTTCTTGCCGCGGACCCGCACCCGTATGCCGGTCCGCCGGCAGGCCATCCCATCACCATGCCGTCGCATGGCTTTCGCGGCGCGCCTCCGAACTTTCACGGGCCATTGCCGCAGGCGTCCAAGCCGGGAGCGTTCGGTCTGAATGCCGGACCGCGTTTGGGCAGGTTTCATGGGCAGGATTTCGCTCACCTGAGCCCGCATGATCGCGCCGCCTGGGAACACGGTGAATGGCGCCATACGCGGCATCACGGCCATTTCGGCTGGTGGTGGTATGCGG
>Ga0335085_10017356_pt1 | contig 10372 bp, 5 predicted proteins | sample Lox_Sample_45_FD_206712 | JGI IMG/M metagenome (GOLD analysis project Ga0335085, IMG submission 206712) | Soil microbial communities from Loxahatchee National Wildlife Refuge, Florida, United States - Lox_Sample_4.5 | ecosystem: Environmental > Terrestrial > Soil > Wetlands | place: USA: Florida...
CGGTTATGAAAAGCTGCTGGTCGATCAAATCGCCCTTCGCCTCGCAGCCTTTCATCCCCAGGTCGACAATCTCGGCGACGTCGTCCTCACCCTCGGAAGCGGTGCCCCGCATCGCCTGCTCGTCACGGGAATCGACGAGCCCGGCTTCGTCGTCAGCGCGATCACCGATGACGGTTACCTGCGCGTCCAGCGGTTGCCCCAGAACGGCCTCACCCCGATGTTCAACGAGTTGTACTCCGCGCAGCCGGTGAAGATTGGCACTGCGACAGGCGCGTGGATCGACGGCGTGGTGGCGGGCCTCTCCGTGCATCTCGCGCCCGGGCGCGCGAATCCGCCGAAATCGAGCGACCTCGACGAAGTCTACGTGGACATAGGGGCTGCTTCCGCCGACGAAGTTCACAAAGCAGGCGTGGATGTCCTAAGCCCGATCGCTATCAACCGCCGCCTCTTCAACCTCGGCGGGACCGAGTTTGCGGGCGCCGCCATCGGCGACCGCTTCGGCGCGGCAGCACTGATCGATCTATTGGCGCTCACCGATCCCGCGAGCGTGAAAGGCACGCTTACGGTCGCATTCGTGGCGCAGCAACGCACTGGTGCGCGCGGCTTGCAGCGCATTCTAAGCACGATGCAGTTCGACGAGATGATCTACGTCGGTCGTCTGTTTGCCGGCGGCCCGCCCACCGGCGCGGAAAATCTCCGCCGCGCCCCGCGAAAGGAGCCCGGCATCGGCGTGGTGCTTGGCGCTGAGGAAACCAGTGCTTCGCCCGGCGGCCTGGCAGCCGAGCTCAAAGAGCTCGCCGCCACAAACAAGATTCCCTTCGCGACAGATTATTCGGCTCCCCTCATTCCATCCGGTTATCTCCCTTCACCGCCGATGCCGGCGAAATTCGCGCACATCGGAATCGCTACTGCCTGGGCCGATACGCCCGCCGAAGCCATCAACGGAGCCGACTTCAGCTATCTTGTAAACCTGCTGGCCGCTTACACCAACGCCCACGGGACTTCTCCGTTCAAGCTGGATGAAAGTTCCCCCGCCCCAAACAGCTCGCAGCCAACCAAAGGCTCTGCGAATGCCTCTTCCACCATCGAACTCCTTCAGCATTTGACCGAAGCCTACGGGGTGAGCGGCCACGAAGAGCGCGTTCGCGATACGATTCGTCCGTTGCTCCCAGCCTGGGCCACTGCCGAAACTGACGACGCCGGAAATCTGATCGTGCGCGCCGGCACGGCGGCCCCCGGTGCGAAGACGCCTCGCCTGCTTTTCATCGCGCACATGGACGAAATCGGGTTCGAAGTGAAGTCCATTGCCAACGACGGCCGCCTGGAAGCTGAATGGAAAGGCGGCGGGGTACAAAGCTACTTCGCGGGCCATCCGGCTCTCGTTCACACCGGCGCCGGGGACCGCGATGCGATTGTCGAGCTGCCCGAAAATTGGGATGCGCCGAAGTTTCAGTGGCGCTCCGATGCCGGAAAATCCGTGCGCGTGGATGTTGGCGCGCGCACTCCGGAAGACGTCGCGAAACTCGGCATTCGCGCCGGCGATTCGATCACGATTCCGAAAGCCTATCGCCCGCTGCTCGGTACGTGCGCTAACGGCCGCAGCTTCGACGACCGCGTGGGCGACACGGCGCTCCTGGCCGCGCTCTGGGCTCTCGGCGGTCCGGTCAAAGACCGGGACGTGACCTTCGTCTTTTCCACTGGCGAAGAGCTGGGTCTCGTGGGCGCCGCGGCGCTCGCCAAGCGCCTCGCAACAGAAAACCGCGCGCCCGATTTTGTTTTCGCCATCGACACTTTCGTCAGCTCCGATTCGCCGCTCGAATCGAAGCGCTTCGCGGACGCCCAAATCGGTAAAGGATTCGTCGTTCGCGCTGTGGACAATTCCAACCTCGTCCCGCGCGCGCTTGTCCAGAAGGTCGTCAAGCTCGCGCGCGACAATCAGATTCCGGCGCAATTTGGCGTCACCGGCGGCGGCAACGATGGCTCTGCATTCGTTCCCTTCGGCTCGATCAACGTTGCGCTGGGCTGGCCGCTCCGCTATTCCCACTCGCCTGCGGAAGTGGTGGATACGCGCGACGTGGACGCGTTGGGCCGCATCGTCGCGGCCATCGCGCGAAGCTGGTAAACCGCCTCGTGAGGGTAAGGATGGCTCCTGCGTTCTGCTGCCGAAGGCTCCACGCGGCATGGAACCGCTATCGCTTTCCGGTTATCGGGGCCTTTGCATGACTTTGCTATAATCGCGCGCCGTGACCGGCCCCCGATTCAAGTCTCCGCGCTACATTGTGGTCGAAGGGCCGATTCGGGTCGGCAAGTCTACCCTCGCCCGCGTTCTCGCCGAGCAGATGCACGCGCGGCGCATCTTCGATTGCGACGACAATCCCTTCCTCTCTGAGTTTTACAACGAAAAACTCGGCGCCGCTTTCCGCGCCCAGATGTATTTCCTCTACGAACGCCATCGCCGGCTGATGGAAGCGCACCTCGAAGACAGCGCCGTTCCCGTAGTCTCCGATTTCCTTTTCGAAAAAGACAAGATTTTTGCTTACATGAATCTGGACAACGAGGAGCTGAAGCTCTACGAGCGTTACTTCGACATGCTCGCCCCCTCTGTTCCCTCCCCCGATCTCGTGATCTATCTGCAGGCCAAGCCCAATATCTTGCAGAAGCGCGTTTCGAAGAAGGGCGACCCCTCGGAGACGGAGATCTCGCCGGACTATCTCGAAGCCGTCTCCAACGCTTACGAACACTTTTTCTTCCGCTATTCCGCGTCGAATCTTCTGGTGGTGGATACTTCGGACATCGATTTCGTGGAGCGCAACCAGGATCTGCAGGAACTTCTTCGCCGCCTGCGCCAGCCCGTGAAGGGCACCCAATATTTCCTACCCCTCGGGCAGAGCTGAACGCCCGCCATCATCTACGCAAATTTTTTTCGCAGAGTCGAGGAAGAAAAATCGGTGGAGCAACCCGGGACGGGCAACCCCCGCCAGGTCATCCGTCCCGGTCAGCTCTGGAGAAGAGTGAAACGAATCCTCAAGAACGCGGCTTCCGTGCGCTCTTGTTACGCCGCCTTGTAAGGCCCGGACATCTGGTGGCGCCATCTGCCCAGCGTGCGGTTCACCGGGTGGCTGCGATGCAAGAAGCTCAGCACCGGCGGCCTGCGTACCCCTATTCTTTCGAGGGCGCGGCGGATGCGGAAATCCCGTCCCGCCGAGACCATCCCTTTTTCGAGGGTTTCGATCGCTTCGGAGGTGCGCCCGGCCTGGTGGTATACCTCGGCCAGATTCAAATAGAGCTGCGCGTGGTTCACCCTCATTCCCAGCGCTTCGCGGCACAACGACTCGGCGTCGCCAAAGCGCTTCTCGGAAACCGCCGCGAGCAAGCCCGTGTAGGAAAGATAGAAGGGATTCTTAGGCGCCACTCCCAAGGCGCGCCGGGCATGCAGCAGGGCCTGCTCTGCCTGTCCGTCGCGTAGATGCTTCAGGCACTCCTTAAAGTCGGTCATCCCGGCGTCAGTGGGGGAGGTGGTTCCAATCCAGTGGGACATAGGCTCCTTCCTTCCCCCCGGCAGTTGCCTGCGGGGGCGTTAAGAAAAGCCTAGCGTCCCGCGGTGCCGGAGGATATAGGACGTGCGGCCAGATTTCGTTCCAGTCCGCTCGCCTGTACGAATTGACAGGCGAAAGCTCGCGTCACCTCCAGAATCGGCTGTATTTTCAAAGTCTTCAGCCGGGTGCCTTCACCCCACCTTCAATGCCAGGTTCAGTTGCCAGGGCCAACTGCCAGAGACAACTGCCGGGTCAACTGCCAGGTCAACCCCTGCCGGTCTGAAGACCGGCGCTACAAAGGCTCAACGGCTACTTCGTCGCCCTGCCGGTCTGAAGACCGGCGCACAGAGGCTGATTAGTTGACGGCGCCGAGGTACTGCCCAAACCACATCACGGTGCGCTCGATCACGTCGCGGCTATGCTCCGGATTCGCAAAGAGATGCCCCTCATTGGGGTAGATGACGAACTCCGTGGGCACGCCCAGGGTCTTGAGCGCGTGCCAGAATTCATACGACTGCGGCGCGGGGCATTCGCCGTCACGATCGCCAACGACGATCAAGGTCGGCGTTTTCGCTTTTTTTATGAAATTAATCGGGGAACTCTTCGCATACACGGCCGGATCGTCGTACACCGTGGCGCCGAAGTACGGAATCATCCACTGGTCGATTTTGTTCTGGCCATAATAGCTCTGGTAATTGGCCAGACCCGCGCCAGCCACGGCGGCGCCGAAGCGGTCCGTTTGCGTGACGGCCCACATGGCCATGAATCCGCCATAGCTCCAGCCAGTGATTCCCAACTTCTTGGGATCGACGGGCGCTTCCTGAATCGCCTTGTCGACACCAGCCATAATGTCCAGGAAATCGCCGTAGCCGAAGTCCTTCACGTTGGCGCGCGTGAATTTCTCGCCCATCCCGTAGCTGCCGCGCGGATTGGGCTCCAGCAAAAAGTAGCCGTGCGAAGGGAGCGCCCATGGATAGTGCCAGCGGTCGGGAAACGTGGGGGTGAAGGCCCAGGCCGGGCCGCCGTGAACGTAGACGACCAACGGATACTTTTTGGCGGGATCGAAGTTGCTGGGATAGATGAGCCAGCCCTGCACGGAACCGATGTCGGTGGTCCAGCGCAGGCTTTTCGCTTCGCCCCACTCCGGTTTCAGGCTCGCATTCAGGTGGGTGATCTGTTTCCAGTCGCCGATTGGTCCGGCCCATACTTCGGGCGGTTGCGAAAAACTCTCGCGCACCACCGCGCTCGTCTTGCCGTCGCTCGCGAGCGAAACGTAAGGCACGAACTGACCGTGTGCCAGCGTCTCGGGCCCGGTCCACAGAATGGTCATTTTGCTTTCTGCATCAAGCCGGGCGACAAACGTCTCGCCCGCCGCGATGCCAGTAACCAAGATGCCCTGCGATTGGGGCAGCCATGTAAGGGACGTAGCGGTGGACTTCGAATCGGGAGTCAAATTTCTGGCGGTGCCGCCGTCGACGGAGCTGGAGTAAACGTCGCCGCCGGGAATCGGCTCGTCGCTCATCAGGCCGCCGATGAAAATGATCTGCTTGCCGTCCGGCGACCAGCGCGGATTCGCAATCTGCATGCCCGGCTTCGGCTGGACATCGTGAAGGGCGCCCGAAGCTGCGTCGATGGCATAGAGCCCGGCGATGTACCAGTTGTCGTCGCCGTTCCCGTGTGCGGCTGTAATCGCGAGCTGCCTTCCGTCGGGCGACCAATCGAATTCATACACGTATAGATCCGCCGGTGAAATCTGGCTCAGCTTTGCGCTCGCGACGTCCACGAGGGCCAGGCGCTGCTCGAGAAATTCCTCAGAGACGACGCCTTCGTCGGGCGTCTCGGCCACGAGCGGCCCCGCGGCGCGCGTGGCATTTTCAGTGAACAGCAGCGCGATCGTTTTCGAGTCGGGCGACCAGCCGGGCGCGGCGAGAAATCCCGTCACGTGTGTGAGCTGTCTGGCCATATCGCCAGCGGCTTGAGCCCGCGCTGCTCGGACTTGTGGTGAGGCAGCTCGCGCGGTGGAGTGCCTCTCCTTTGCAGGCTTCGCGGCCGAAGCGCCCGTCGCTGGAGCCCCTGGGATTTGGATAACGAAGAGCTGCAGTTGACCGGCTTTCGGCGCGTCGGAGAGAAAGGCGAGCTGCTTGCTGTCGCCCGACCAGGCGATGTCGTGCTCTTCATGCGCCGCTTTTCCGTCCCCCGCGGTGATGCGCTTCTTGGCTGCGGGCGCGGCCAGATCCGCCACGTAGATTGCCGAGTTTGACGAGGGCGCGCCGTTCGGACCTGGAAGCGATTCGACCCAGGCGACGCGTTTGCCGTCCGGCGAAATTTCCGCCTGCTGAAAATCGCGCAGGCCAAACAGCGTTTCGACGGCTGAATTGTGCTGCGCGGCACCATGGGGCGGCTTCAGTTTCGCAGTTCGCTGCGGCGGAGTTTGCGCCCCGGCGCAGAGGGAGAGAATTGCGACCGCGGACACGAGGCCGATCGTCTTGCCGGCCGTGCAGCTTGCCATGAACTTCGTCATGCAGTTCGCCATGAACCTCACGCTCGCTCCATTCGCTGCGCCCCGGCAGCGGCTTGATTTGCGACCGCCATGTTGCGGTAGGCGAGGCCGAATATCAAGCCGCGCGCCGAGGCGAAAGGCGCACAACGAGGGGAGGCGCTCGTCCGTGGCTAGCGGCGCGGTGCCCAAATCGGGGTTGAAAACCTGCGTCCTGCTGACGCTGACGCTGACGCGCCCGGAATACAGAGGACGCATGGGCCACGGCGAATCTACTCGGAGAAAAAGATCGAGTTTGTAACGATTAGGAGTTGAGCAGGTGGTTTCTTTTGAGCAGGCAAGAGTGCCTGCGCCACGGCGGGTGGGCCCAGCGCCACCAGGTAACAGCTGAACCCTTGCGGCGATGCACGTTCGCGGATATTCTCCGCTGTTGCTTCCGGAGAATAAATGCACAGACGGCGAATCGCTTTCATTCTCACCGCGTTTGCAATCGCTCTTTCAATCGCATCTTATTCACGCGCGCAATCTGCTCAAGCGAGCGGCGTGCAGCCGGCATTTGACGCGCAGGCGGCACTTCGCACGCAAAAGGCAGTTCTGCTCGAAGAGCTCACCTGGGACGAAGCGGAACGAGTGCTAGCGCCCGATGCCGTAGTGGTGATCCCTCTGGGCGCCGAATCCAAGGAGCACGGCCGCCACCTTCAACTCAACAACGACTTTCTGATGGCCGAGTATTTGAAGCGGCGGGTACTTGCGGGCGGTTCGAGAGAAGTGATCGTAGCTCCCACCATAAACTACAGCTATTATCCCGCGTTCCTCGACTATCCCGGCTCCACGTCTCTCAGCCTGGAAACAGCGCGGGCCATGATTACCGACATCGTGAAATCATTGGCCCATTACGGGCCGCGGCGCTTCTATATCCTGAACACGGGAATTTCCACGCTCGCTCCGCTCGCCAAAGCTGCCGCCGACCTCGCCAAGGACGGGATCGTTCTGCGTTATACAGATCTCACGAAAGAGGATCCCGTTGAAAAGCGGGTGCGCCAATCCGGTGGTTCGCACGCGGACGAGATTGAAACCTCGATGATGCTGTATATCGCGCCCGAATCGGTGCAAATGAAGAAAGCAGCGCGCGACTTCAACCCGGATCACCGCGGACCCCTGACCCGCGATCCCAAAGGATTCGGCACCTACTCACCTACGGGAGCGTGGGGAGATCCAACGCTCGCCACTCGGGAAAAGGGCCAAGCTGTCACCGAATCTCTGGTCACAACCATCCTGGAAGAGATTGACGATCTCCGGCGAGCTTCCGTGGGGCCGAAAGAGTGATGAGCGAGGGAGGGATTCATAGCGTCCATCCGGTTTGCAACTCGTTTCGTCCTTCATGGCAGGTCCGGAGCATAGCGCGGAAGGTCCTGGGGCCTAATCCAGGCCTGTCACCGCTAACCTCACTGCCAGAAAGGTAGAGGATTTCTCGACATCTATCCAGCCGGAGACGTTTTGAACCTTGCCAAATTCTGAGTCTCCAGTCTCGAATCAGCCGGTACTCTGAACCGAGCGACCCGGTCGCGGCGTATCAGTCGGTTTGCGCCTTCATCTGATCCAGAACCTGTTGAACATTGAACGAGGCAGATTTTTGACGCTGTGGGAACTCTTTGAAGGTTGCGAGGAACCGTCCCACGATGGCCTGGGCTGGAATCATGACCCAGAGCTTATCGCCGTACCAGCGCTCGTACATCTTGGCATCCGGTGTCACTTCGAATGGATCTTGTCGAAGGTTAACGACCAGCGGCACGGTACGCGGTTTCGCAACGTCGGCCCACCAGGAATCTTTCGTAGCAAAGGTGACTTTCCAATCGCCGTATCGAAATGCGTTAAGGCTACCGGAATCGTCAAAATAAAAAATCTCCTTGCGCTGGCCGGGTCCCTTGGCGGAGAGAAGGTCGGTCATGTCGTATGCGTCGAGGTGAACTTTGAAGGTTCTGTCGCCAGACTTGTAGCCCGTGAGGAGCTGTTGTTTCACGTCTGGCACACCAGCTGCGGCCAGGAACGTAGGCATCCAATCCTCGTGGGAGGCGATGTCATTGATGATTGTGTTTGGCTTGATGACGCCGGGCCAGCGGGCGACGCAAGGCACACGGAATCCTCCTTCCCAGGTGGTGCCCTTTTCTCCTCGAAATGGCTCCGTGCCGCCGTCGGGCCAGGTGAACTTTTCCGCGCCATTGTCGGAGGTGAGAACAACGATCGTGTTGTCAGCAATGCCGAGATCATCGAGCTTCTTCAGAAGCTGGCCGACAACCCAATCGAGTTCCATCATGCCGTCTGCGTACAGACCGTAGCCGCTCTTGTCTTCCCACTGCGGACTCAGGCGGGTCCAGACGTGCATGCGCGTGGTGTTGTGCCACAGAAAGAATGGCTTTCCATTTTTCACGGACTTGTCCATAAAATCGAGCGAGGTTTGGAGCAGGTCTTCTTCGATTGTCTCCATACGTTTTCGGGTAAGCGGGCCGGTATCTTCGCACTTCTGTTTGCCCCAGGGGCCGAACCGCGGATCGGCAGGCGCGGGATTCTCAGAGGTTAAATCGACGCATCGGAGCACCCCCCGGGGACCGAACTTCTCATGAAAGCCGGGAAGTTTCGGATAGTCCGGATCCTCCGGTTCTTCCTCGGCATTCAGGTGATAGAGGTTCCCGTAAAATTCATCGAAGCCGTGGACGGTGGGCAAAAATTCGTTGCGGTCGCCGAGGTGGTTCTTGCCAATTTGCGCGGTGGCGTATCCGAGGGGCTTGAGGAGGTCGGCGATCGTGGGGTCCTCCTTCTGCAGCCCAAGCGGCGAACCCGGCAGCCCGACAGTCAAAAGACCGGTGCGGAACGGATGTTGCCCCGTAATGAATGCCGCGCGTCCAGCCGTGCAGCTCTGTTGCGCATAATAGTCCGTAAAAAGGGCGCCGTCGCTGGCAATCCGGTCGATGTTCGGCGTTCGGCCACCCATCATCCCGCGATGGTAGGCGCTGATATTCCACACGCCGACGTCATCAGTCATGATGACGAGAATGTTGGGCTTTTTCTGCTGTGCGAAGGCGGGAGATACCATATTAAGGCAGAACACCAAGGCAGCTATCATCGACATTCTCAGCCGAGCTGTGGATTTCATTTTCAGACTCTCCTCCCTACGCTAGCGCGGCTTCCACGCTAGTTCGCGCTGCTGCGGAACGACAGATTTTTCAGTTTACGACGGCAATCTAGCACAGCAAGTGATTGAAAAGGAACCGAATCCGTGTGAACGTGAGGACACTTTCGAATAATTATTGATAAGAGGGCTCACCATCTATCTCAGCATGCAGCCGATCTGAAGTCGAGCCCCACCCCGCATACATCGCTTGCCAGCCGAGTTCTCCCGGGCGTACGCTTCGACATGTGTTGACCGTCACACCTTCCAGTGACAGCGGCCATTGAAGTCTCCCCGCGTTGCTCGTAAAAATATCAAAATGGGGAGTATAGCCATGACAACGATGACGAACGGCACCAAGAGCGCCTTGCAGGCCTGCTTTGCTCGCTCGATTCAGCACCCGGAAGGCTTTTGGGCCGATGCCGCCGCCGCGATCCACTGGTACAAAAGGTGGGACAAAGTTCTCGATGACAGTCGCGCGCCTTTCTACCGCTGGTTCACTGGCGGCGTGCTGAATACCTGCTACAACGCGCTCGATCTCCTTGTGGAAACGGGCCGCGCCGATCAAGCCGCGCTAATCTACGACAGCCCGGTGACGAATCAAATCCAAACGTTCACTTACCGGGAGCTACGCGACAGGGTTGCGCGCTTCGCGGGGGCGCTCGCGCTGCAAGGTGTCGCGAAAGGCGACCGGGTGGTCATCTACATGCCGATGGTTCCGGAAGCGGCGATCGCGATGCTGGCTTGCGCGCGGCTGGGCGCCGTGCATTCCGTAGTGTTTGGCGGCTTCGCTTCGCACGAGCTTGCGGTGCGCATCGACGACGCCAAACCCAAAGTGATCGTCTCCGCTTCCTGCGGCATCGAAGGCAAACGCATCCTCCCGTATAAGCCGCTTCTCGAAGAAGCCATCCGCATCGCGCACCATAAACCCGAGAAGTGCATCATTCTCCAGCGGCCACTCGATCACGCCGAGCTCATTCCGGGCCGCGATCTCGATTGGGACGATGCCGTCAGTGCGGCACAACCCCATGAATGCGTTCCCGTCTCCGCCACCGACCCGCTCTACATCCTCTACACCTCCGGCACCACCGGGAAGGCCAAAGGCGTGGTGCGCGACAACGGCGGCCACGCTGTGGCGCTTAAGTGGACGATGAAGAACGTCTATGGCGTGGA
>Ga0335085_10017358_pt1 | contig 10372 bp, 7 predicted proteins | sample Lox_Sample_45_FD_206712 | JGI IMG/M metagenome (GOLD analysis project Ga0335085, IMG submission 206712) | Soil microbial communities from Loxahatchee National Wildlife Refuge, Florida, United States - Lox_Sample_4.5 | ecosystem: Environmental > Terrestrial > Soil > Wetlands | place: USA: Florida...
CCCTTCGCCCCTGGGAAAGAGGAACCTAAAAAGGTATCCCAACTCAAAGCCTCAGTCTTCGGTCGTTGGCGACTGCTCGGTTTGATGTACCTATTGATGGCTCTGGGTGAGTACTGGCTTCAATACCGGGGGACAATCAGGCGGCTTAACCGCACCGCCGATCTCGTGTTGTTGGATCGGTACTGGTACGATGTTGTGATTGATGCTGTCGGAAATGATCCCACGAGGGAATACGAAGCAGCAAGGCTCGTTCGTGGATGGTACAGACGGATGTTTCCTCGACCAACCCAAGTGATCTTGTTGGATGTTGACGAATCAATCGCACGCCAGCGAAAAGGCGGGGAGAATCCGATAGATTATCTCGTGACAAGGAGAAGGATCTACCGTTTGGTTGTCGAATCACTCGGAGGGACGGTAATCGATGCCAGTCGTCCGGTCGACGAGGTGATAGCCAACGTCTTGACTCAGATCTCGCGGGATGCAATGTGAACCTAGAGGCGTTCAAGAAATGGATCCGTGCCCATCCTGGCCTCGAATCAACGGCTTACCTGCTGCACAACAACCTGTTCCCATTTCTCAACTTTTCAGGAACGAGTCTTCGTGACCGGTCGCTAGACGAAAGTGCCACCTACGTACTCAGCGTTGCCGAGCGCTATCGGTCGGCGGCCCAATTTCTCGGCAGATCTCTCGAGGATACCACCGTCCTGGAGGTTGGTCCCGGAGACAATCTTGCAGTGGCGCTTTGTCTCGTGGCCGGCGGCGCGCGGGGCGTCGTCTGTATTGATCGCTTCAACTGTCTGACGGAACTCCATCGCAACAGGGCTATCTACCGGGCGGTGCTTGATCGAATCAGTGAGGAAGAACGTCGACGCGCAGTGGAGGGTTGCCCGTGGTGTCTCGACCCCAAGACGAGTCTAGATAAGGGCGCTATTACGTACCTTCCCAATGTGACGCTCGAGCAGTGTGCAAGTGTTTTGGCGGCAGGGGGATTCGATTGTGCGCTGTCCAATGCCGCGCTTGAGCATGTAAAGGATGTAGTCGCCGGGATTGTTGCGATGGGAACTGTCCTGGCCCCTGACGGCTGGATGTTCCACGAAGTGGATTTCAGGTGCCACGGTCGATTCGCCGGGATCTCAGCTCTCCATTTTCTAACGATTCCCGAAGTACGCTGGCAGGCGATGGGGGCGAATCTGGGAGCCCCGAATCGAAGTCGGATCAACACCTATCGAAGAGTCTTCAGGAACCTGGGGTTCGCATGTCATGAGGACGTCCGCGAGCAATGTGATCGAGCAGTCGCCGAGGCAGTGTTCCCTCATGTCGACCCGGCTGTAGGGGCGGAATGCGTAGAGGATCTGATGCCCTTGGTGGTGAGATTCGCGATGGAGCGCAAACGCTCATGACAGCACTCTGCGTGATCGGCATTGACGCTCTCGATCCGGACCTGCTTCAGGTTTGGAGACATGATCTCCCGACCTTTGACCGACTAATGACGGAAGGGCGGTGGGCACGGCTCCAGTCGACCTTTCCACCGGATTCGATCCCAGCTTGGACCACGATCTATACCGGATTGGATCCGAGTGAGCACGGAGGACTTGAGTACGTCAACTACCTGGATGTCAAGCAGGGTTTGCGGCAACTGGATAACAGCCGCCTTCGCGGCCGCACCTTCTGGGACCGCGCATCCGCGGCCGGGCTGAAGGTACTCGTCCTGAATCCTTTCATGGCTTACCCGGCCTGGCCAGTGAATGGCGCAATGATTTCCGGCCCTGTCTTTGTGGACGGGACGATCAGCGTGGAGCCGAATGACCTACAGTTGCCTGACCAGATTCCTGAGCTCGGCGGGATGGTTGACCTACCGACCCGGCGAACTCGCGAGTCCTTCTACGAGCGTTGCGCGCGCGTTACGGAGGAGCAAGGTGTCTTCTTCCGCACCATGCTCGCGAACCAAGAGTGGGACTTGGCCTACGTGCTCTTTCTCACGCTCGATCGGGTGAAGCACTTCTACTGGCGGTTCGAAGATAGGGATGACCCGTGCTTCGAGCGTTGGGAGAGCCGGAGCCACCCAATAAGGGATTTCTACCGATTGCTTGACCGCATTCTTGGCGGGATATTGGCCGAACTGCCCTCTGGTGTGTCCTACCTAGTTCTGAGCGACCACGGTCACAAGCGCCGTTGTACTCGCCTCTTCTACGTGAACGAATTGTTACGCCGCGCAGATCTTCTCAGCGCCCCGACCGGTCTGTTGTCTCTGCTTGCTCCGAACGTTCTCTTGGAACGCGCGAAGAACTTGGCGCTTGATTTGGCGTTCGCTATCCGGGGTGAGGACCTTCTCACGGCGGTCGCCCAGTTCGTGCCGAATCGTAAGGCGCTGAAGCGAGGCGATCATGTCATAGGGCTGAGCGGCACGGTGGCAAGGACATCGAGTTTCGCGGGAGTAAACCCGTTCGGTGGAATCGTAATTAACGATCACGAAGCGGCGCGCCGCTCGCTCGACCGGGAGGCGGTGCTGAACCGTGTTATAGCGTTGATGCAAAACGCGATTGACCCCAGCACGGCTCGGCCCGTAGTCCGATGGATCAAGCGTCGTGAGGAGGCAGTGCCGAAGGGAGCCCGCCAAGCGGCGTATCCAGATCTCCTGTTCGAGCTCGAGCCTGACTATGGAGTTTCATGGGCAATATACCGGCCGCTGTTCGGGCCCAACGTGACTCACCGCAAGATCTCCGGGGGGCATACGAGAGAAGGGGTCATCATTCTGGGGGGGAGTGGCCGGGAGACCGAACTGTCGCGACCGGCAGTCGGCGATGTCCATAGTTTAGTCCTGGACCTTCTCGGCGTGTGATCATGCGTTGTCTGCAGATCAACAAGTACTGGTATCGTCGAGCAGGAGCGGATGTGTATGCGATGGACCTCACGAGACGTTTGGAAGAGCGAGGTCATCAGGTCAACGTCTTCTCCACGACGCACCCTGACAGTGTCGCTCACCCGGACTCTTGGGCGTGGCCCAGGTACAGGGAGTTATCCTCAGCCGGAGCCCACCTTTCCTTTAGACGACGCATTGGCGCCATCCCGTTTCTCATTTATAACAGAGAAGCGGAGCATAAGGTCAACGCGCTGCTTGACCGCTATTCGCTGGACGTCGCTCATGTGCACAACTTCACTAGGCACCTCACCGCGGCGCCCCTGTTGGCGCTTCGTCGTCGGCACATTCCTTTGGTTGCGACCCTGCACGATCACTGGATCAATTGCCCGACCTACTCCTTGGTAAAGGGAGATGGCAGTCGGTGCGACTGGGAATGTACCCGGTTCAGCCCAGTTCGTTGTGTGAGGCACCGGTGTGTTGTAGGGAGCATATCGGCGAGTGCGGTGGCAGGTTTGGAAGCAGTCATTTCCCGTTCATTCAGATGGGGTGTTGACCTCCTTGATCGCGTGATTTGTCCAAGCCAGTTCATCGCGGATTCTCTCGGAGCTACGCAGAGCATTTTGGGCAAGGTGCGGGTCATCCGTCACCCGCACCCTCGGCACGATTGGACCTTGCCGCCCGAAGGTGGTGTCAAGGTCGTCTATGTCGGTCGCCTAGCAAGGGAAAAGGGAGTTCAACACCTCATTGCCGCGGCCGAGGGAGCGAAATGGTCGTTGCGAATTGCAGGCGTCGGTCCATATGACGCGACTCTTAGGAGACTGGCAGCTGCGCTTCCCAACGTGTCGTTCTTGGGATTCCTCCAGACTCCAGAGGTAGTGGCTTTGATGAGGGATTCACATATCGTTGCAGTTCCGTCCGTGTGGTATGAGAACGCCCCATTGGTCGTCATTGAAGCCCTGTCCCTCGGACGTATGGTCGTCGCGTCAGCAATTGGGGGAATTCCCGAGTACGCTGGCAAGTCTCCAGGAGCGCGACTGGTGGGCCCTGGGGAAAACCATGAGATCAGAAACACGATTGACGATCTGGCCTCTGATCCATCGCGCCTGCGACGGCTTAGTGAGGCGACATGGCTCGCGTCGAAAGAGGAGCCAGGGTGGGATATGCACCTCGATTCAGTCGAAGCCGTTTATCGCGAACTGGTAGGGTAGATACGCGTGAGCCTCCCGTTGCGAATCGCCATGCTGGGAGTGCGGGGCCTGGCCAGCGGTCCTCCTCCAAGATTCGGTAGAGAGGGGCGGTTGGAAATCGGTGGAGCGGAAGTAGCTGCAGAACAATTGAGTCGCCACCTCGTCCTTCGTGGTCATGAAGTAACACTCTTTGCCCGCGGGGGGGCTCCATTCACGAGCGAGGGTGTTCAAGTCGAACCGACTTGGTTCCTGGCGGGCCGGCGGACAGAGGCTTTGACGCACTCCTTTTGGACCGCAGGTCGTATCCTTGGCCGTCAATACGACGTCGTGCACTTCCACGCAGTGGGGCCCGGGAGTGCTGCTGTTCTAGCGCGTCTCGCGGGCCGTCCCTCCGTTCTCACTGTCCAAGGACTCGATTGGGAGAGGAAGAAGTGGGGGGCATGGGAGCGAAGGTTCTTCTCGGTTCTCGGTGCGTTCGCCCTACGGCAGGTAACCGCCACCATCGCGGTTGCTCCCTCCCTTGTGCACCCACTTCAAGAGCTGGGTGCACGTCGCGTGACCTGCATCCCCAATGGATTTCAAGCCCCTGGTTCAGGAGATCCGCGGGTATTAGAGGGGCTGGGCCTGACTCCGGGACAGTTTCTGCTTATGCTAACGCGTTTAGTGCCAGAGAAGAATATCCATCGGGTCATCCCCGCTTATCTTCGTTCCAGAGTACCTTGGCCGTTGGTGATTGCGGGCGGTGGAAGCCATAGCGATAGCTACGTCGATGAGTTGCGGCGATTGGCCAAAGGGTCCGGACGTGTCCGTTTCGTCGGAGTCGCACAAGGGGCGAGAAAGGCGACCCTGCTCCAAGGCGCGGGGGCGTTTTTGAACGCGTCGACGGTGGAGGGCCTTTCGGTTGCTCTCCTTGAGGCTCTTGGAATGGGGATCCCCACGGCTATCTCGCCGATACCCATGAATCTTGACGTGTTTGCCATGGCAGGAAACGCTCCCTCGCCCACCCTACTGGACGTTCAGGACGAGGAGAATCTCACCAAGGGATTGGAACAACTGGTGGAGCGCGCTGAGCTTGATCGACCCCTGTGGCGAGGATTCGCTTCCCAAGTCAGAGCGCGGTTCAGTTGGGAAGTAATTGCCGGAGAGGTAGAGCAGGTGTACCTCGAGGTAGTGAATAGATGAGGCGCTCCAATATGTGTGTAAGACGCCCGGTCCGGATCGGTGTGATCTGGGCTGTTATAGGAGGAATCGGCCTTGCCGGGACCCTCCTGTCTGGGTCTTGTCTCGATAGCACTTCCACGACGTCTTCATCGATAGATAGTCCTTCAAAGGCTCAATGCGAGGCGAGGCTGACTCCAGCACCCGAACTGCCGTCGCCTGTTGAATTTCAGTTGCACACCCATGCGCATTCGAACCACGGGTCTTCGAGTCGTCCGAGTTCAATGCAGTTCGACTCCTACCAGGCTCAACGGGAAGGCCTAGGCGGGGTCGTATGGTCGGAGCATTTGGGGGTCTTCGACCAGAGTGACTCGGTCGTCATATACCCTGGAAGGGGAACCCTCGATCCAGATTCGCTAACGGTAACAGGACTGCGTGGTGACGTCACTCGACTAGGTGCCGTGCGGACTCCGGCGGGTCAGGCTGGGGCTCTTTTAGATGATTCCGAACTGGTGTTCTCAGCATCTGGCGGCAACAGCACCGTACCTGCGCAACTGAAATACCAGACACAGCACATCTGGATTGATGGCAAGGCCAGGTGGCCCGAAACGCTACGCTTCAACCGGCCAATCTCAAGCGGTGCGGCAATCGATGTGACATACCGCCTCTGCACACCAACCAGCGGTCCCCTACATGTCGTGATCCGTCTTTCCTGGCACGTCGATCCTGACGGCACGGAGCGCCAGTATCAGGTTCACTACGTTCTCCAGCCTGGCCCGTACAGCGAGACACGAACAATCGAGTCGCCAGGCGTTGTCCGGGTAACCCGAGGGGTCCCGCAGTCCAGTACGGTCACCTTGGACGTTCTACGCGATGCCAGTCTCCTTCCCGACGGCGATGACGACACAATCGTCGACATCTCCTGGTATGTAGAATCAAACGATTCGACCGTTCATTGTGCGGCCATTCACAGGGTCGCTTTGAGAAGCCAACTCCCCTATATCGGGAGCAACTGGTCACAGAGCCTTCGTTTCAGCGAGCGTTACGAGCAGAGGTACGGCGTCCGAGAGCTTGTGGCGTTTGAAGGATGGGTGGTTAACGACGTACTGGCGAAGGCTGGATTCAGTGTGGGAGGAAGAGCTGGCGCTCACATGAATGTGGTACTCCCCACTTCCGACCCTGGCCCACTCGGGGATTTCCTGCATTGGGGCGGTGCAGACCTCGTGGCCAGGGTGCATGCCCTGTGTGGGGTGGTCGCCGTCAATCACCCATTTGGGTATGCCTTGCTCAGCGCGGACAGTTCCGGCCAACTGGCTTGGAGATCACGGGTCATCACTTTCCTGCTTGCAAACCACGGCTTCGGGGCGGACATGTTGGAAGTGGGCCTCCCCGACCGAGGAGACGCCTTAGACGTCCACCTCCAGCTCTGGGATCGGCTGAGCGCTGCTGGGATTCATATGTGTGGAGTCGGAACATCGGACGCACATGGCTGGAGGTGGGATGATCCTGCTACTGCAACCTACACGGAGAACCACAACCCTTATGTCACCTGGGTATGGCTTAGGGGACTGGAGCGTCAGGATCTTGTGAGTGCGCTGCGGCGCTGTCGAGCATTCTTCGGCAACCCCTTTGCATTCACAGGAAGCATTGACTTCTCCATCGATTCAGGCGGAGTAATGGGTGAGGAGTGGCGAGTGAATCGCGACTCTGCACTGATCGTACCCCGGTTCTCCGGCGTCGCTGGCTTGGACGTTTGGCTAATCCAAGTACTGAGTAGGCCGGGCACGCCCCTACCCACTGTTCGACAGGAACGGCTTGCGGATCCGAATGCCCCGTTCTGGGTCTCGACGACCGCGCCCTCCTTCGTACGCTTCGAGGTTCGGAAAGCGGATGGCACGCCAGCCGCATTTTCCAATCCGGTTTGGATTGAACGTTAGCTCAGGAGGGCGCCGGCGGCTGTCGCGAGCGCCGCAAGAGGCGTATGGCCACAACCACGGAAGCGGACGCAAGAGCCGCTAAGGCGGCGTTGAGAAGTGGTTTTGGAAATTCGGGCTTGTATGGAAGGACAGGTGCTCCGACAAAGCTCAATGTCGGCACGTCGCGGGCCTCGCTCAACCGTGCCTGGTCGTATTCCTGTCTGATATTGCCATAGAGATCGCGTGAGAGGTCCGCTTCCCGCTTCAGTCTGGTTTCCTCGAATATCAGCGAAGGTGATTGTTGGAAAGTCCGGTTCTCGGCATAGAACCGCTCAAGAAGAGCTTCTCGGTCAGACAACTCCTGACGTGCATCCGCCAGTCTTTTCTCTAGGTACTGTCGCTGATACGACGCTTGGACGATAAGCGCGCTCGCGATCGAACGGTTTGCGATGGAAATCAGCGAATCGGCCAGCTCAACCGCCAATTGCGGTGAGGAGCCGGGCGTTGTCAGTTCGAGCAGCCCGGAGGATTCGTCCGAGTTTACGGCCAGCCGTTTGCCAAGCTTCTTCGCTCCTTTCTCCAGGCGCTTCGCCATCGGACCATCGTCGTAGCCCAGGTCATCCAAGAGCGTGACCTTGGGCCCCAAGGTCACGTAGTGACTTAGTAGCACGGAATCCAGCACAGAGCGGCTGACGAGTATCTGCGAGTAGAAGTCGAGAGATAGTCCCCCTGTGAAATTCCCGAGACCGAACTGGGCTGCAATACTCGCCAGATTCCCGGCCGCTGCGTTCGTCACCTGGGGGAAGACCAGAACTGTCGTTTGATATCGTTCGGGAAGTAGGAGAGAGCCCAGACCAACCAGAACCGCCGCCGCCGCCGCGACTCGTGTGATTGTATCTCGTAACAGGCGTCGCGTCAGTTCTCTCAGGAGCGTGATCGCTTCGACGAGGCGCCCCGCCATTACGCTTCCTCGAGTTCGCCGAGTGCCGGCAGAATCGTTCTGGACCCGTGGTACAGCGGCATTTCGAAGTTCACTCGCATGGCCCAGGACATCACTTCTTCGCTACCGCGATAATGGCCACCGTGCTCGCCAGAATTGACGCAAGGGGGGCGAGGTATAGGAACCAATCGGTCTTTGTCTCTGGTGGCTTCAGTGGAACAAAGACCTCGGCGCCTGGGTCTGGCTTTGGTTTATTGGAGAAGAAGATCAGCACCTTGTGCTTGGTCTTGACCTCCCCGTTGGCGTATCGGACGCTCACGCGACCTTCATTCGCGTTTTGGGTAAACCCGCCGGCCGCGCTCACGTAATCATCCAACCCTTTGCTGTGATCGTACAGCACGCTCCCCGGAGCATTCACGGCCCCAGTTATGCGAACTGTCGGTATGTATTCCGGGATCCAGATCGAGTCATCCGGCTGCAAGATCAGGTTCTCCGGAGACGTAGAATCCCGTAGAGCTGTCGCCAGATGGACGTTGATGCGTCCTGCACCATCGGACAATCGGTAGAATCGGATTCCCTCAGGGTAGGCCTCATGAGTCAAACCGCCCGCTCGTTGAACTAGGCCGGCGAGGCGATCTGACTTGGTTTGGAGAGCGTACTCTCCCGGATATCGGACCTGCCCCAGAATGGTCACTGTCCGTTGCAACTCGAAGTTCGGTTGTCGCAGGATCAGCACATTGTCGAATGGATCAAGTGGCACCTCGGGTGCCGACCCGGCAGAGGGGAACGAGACGCCAGGTGGCCCGACGTATCGGCCGGTTGAGTCACGTCCGTACAGGTAGCTCGAATCGAGCGGCACGCGAATAGTGACGGCCAGTTGTCCGTTCGAGCGGTCGGCAGGCATACGGGCGATCTCCACCTCCCGGAGATCGGCCCCCACTCTTGGTCCGCGCGCGAGGAGCACCAAGTCTCGCAACGTCATTCCAGCCTGCCAGGGGTAAGTGCCCGCCTTCTGCACGTACCCACTGATGCCCACATGGTACTGTCGAGCGAGGGAATCGACGGCGTCCACTACAACGGAGTCTCCGTCGGCCAGTGCGACCGTGGGGACGACCATTCCGCCAAGACGACGGCCGCGCGCACTCGTGTCTGGGGGGACAGCGGCCGGCACGGAAAGCGCTACGTCGATAACGGCTCGCGGCGGGGTCGAGGTGCTTCGCTGGGGCGCAGGGATCAACCGGTAGATGGCAACGCGCTTCAGCTGAGCATCCGGCGCGAAGCCCCCCGCTGCGATAATGAGATCGCTCAGCGTCTCCAGCGGTTTCATCTCGTATATCGCAGGGCGCTTGACGGGACCCGATATCTCGGCTCGGATCCCATGTACCGGCACGTACACGACGTCGCCGGTCTCAAGGCGAACGTCGCTCCGTGTGTCACCGCGTAACAGGTAGTCGTACAAATCCAACGTTGTGACCGTTTTCCCCAAGCGCTGAACCGCCACCTCCCGCATGTCGGCTTGCTCGGTCACTCCACCTGCGGCATACAACGCCGTCAGGACCGTCCCAAGCGAGCTGATCTGATAGGCCCCAGGCTGTGCCACCTCGCCCACGACGTAGACCTGATTGGCACGCACATTGACGACTGAGATGTCAAAGTGCGTCGTGGGGTTGACCAGTCTGACTCCCGAATACACCCGCCCGAGTTTCGTCATCAGCACCGAGCGGAGCTGGTCGAGGGTGAGGTTCGAGACGTATAGCTGCCCAACCTGGGGGATCAGCACGAATCCTTCACGACTTACCGCCAGGCTGTACGTCGCTTCGACATCACCCGTGAGTATCAGGGCGACTTGATCTCCGGGGCCGAGCTTGTAGTCAGGCGGCACCGGCCCCGACAGCAAAGGCAGGAACTGAGTGGTGGTCCGCTGGAACACGTCCACGCCGAAGACGCGGCTTTTGGGCACCACCGGTGCTGCGCCGAGGGCCCGGATCAGACCGGTATCCACCGGCAACGACTCGACTGGAATCGCGACCGGGGCGAGCCCGAGTGCCTGAACGGCGCCCAGCTCCTGCGTTCCGGGGGTCAACGGTGTCGCCCCAGGCGCCGCCGGCGACAGGTAAGCGTCGAGCAGAGTTGGTGAGTACCCTGACGCTTGCAACCGAGCCCGGATCTGATCAGGCGTCATTCCCGACTGCTGCAGCCGCTGCCGAATCACATCCGCCAGGCCCGGATTCTGCTGGACGGCCTGATTAAGGACCGACTGGGCCTGCGAAGGTGGGGGCAGAGTAGGATTCTGCGCGCCCGCCGGAGGAGT
>Ga0335085_10017359_pt1 | contig 10372 bp, 10 predicted proteins | sample Lox_Sample_45_FD_206712 | JGI IMG/M metagenome (GOLD analysis project Ga0335085, IMG submission 206712) | Soil microbial communities from Loxahatchee National Wildlife Refuge, Florida, United States - Lox_Sample_4.5 | ecosystem: Environmental > Terrestrial > Soil > Wetlands | place: USA...
ACCTCGCCCACAACAAGGGGATGGACCTCATCCTCTCGTCGCATCTGCTGCCCGACGTCGAGTTCACCTGCGACCACGTCGTCGTGCTCGACAAAGGCGCGATCGCGACGGCCGGGCCGATTGACGCGCTCAAGGGGCCGGCGGGGCGCATCTACGAAGTGCGTGTCAAAGGCGAGCTGCCGGCGTTTGTCGCGGCGCTCGGCGCGGCCGGACTCGAAGCCAAGGAAACCGACGAGGACGTGATGCGCGTCTTCGTGCCCGGCGAGCTCGGCGCGCCCGGCGACGATCAGCGCCGCATCTGCGAGCTCGCGCTCGCGAGCCACGTCCAGGTGCGCCACCTGCGCCCGAGCATTCCGACGCTCGAAGACGTCTTCGCCCGTGCGGTGGGTGAGCCATGAGTCCCATCCACGATCAGAGCTACCGCCGGTACGAAGGCACGCGCGAGCCGCCCGGCCGCGGCTGGATGGTCATCCTGCGAACGGGCCTGCTGGGCCTGATGGCCAAGCGCGTCTTCCTGCTCGTCATGCTCGCGGCCTGGGTGCCCTTCGTGTACTACGCGATCCGGATGTACCTCGTGATCATGTATCCGGGCGCGTCGCGGCTGCTGCCGATCGACGCGGCCATGTTCCAGGGGTTCATCGAGGCGCAGGGCCTGGCCGTGTTCTTCGTCACCGTGTACGTCGGCTCGGGCCTCATCGCCAACGATCGGCGCGCGAACGCGCTGCAGATCTATCTCTCGAAGCCGCTGCTGCGCATCGAGTACATCGGCGGCAAGCTGCTCATCCTCGCCGCAGCGCTCGTCGGCATCACGCTCCTGCCCGGTCTGCTGCTCGTCATCCTGCAGGTCATGTTCGCCGGCAGCTTCGACTTCCTGCGCAGCAATGCGTTCGTCATTCCGGCGGTCACGCTCGGCGCGCTCGTGCGCGTGATCGTGCCCTCGGCGACGATGCTGGCGCTGTCGTCGCTGTCGAAGAGCAGCCGCTACGCGGCGGTGATGTACGCGGGGACGATCTTCTTCAGCGAAGCGCTGTTCGGCGTCGTGACGGCGATTACCGGATCGACGCGGATGGCGTGGATTTCCGTCACGGCGTGCTTCGAGCAGGTCACCGACGCGATCTTCCGCCAGCCGCTTCACTACGAGACGCCCGTGGTCGTCTGCGCGCTCGTGCTGCTCGGCCTCGTGGTCCTGTCGATTTCCGTGCTCGAGCGCACGGTGCGCGGCGTCGAGGTGGTCAAATGAGCGAGGCCATCTTCACCGCGGACCACGTGTCGAAGTGGTACGGCCAGGTCATCGGCCTCAACGACGTGTCGGTGACCATTGCGCCCGGGATCACGGGCCTGCTCGGACCGAACGGCGCCGGCAAGAGCACGCTGATGAAGCTCATCACCGGCCAGCTCAGGCCGAGCAAGGGCGACATCAAAGTGCTCGGCGCGCCCATCTGGGGCAATCCGTCGCTCTACGCGCGGATCGGATTCTGTCCCGAACAGGACGCGTTCTACGACCGGATGACGGGCCTCGAGTGGGTGACCGCGCTCGTGCGCTTGAACGGCTATGACGAGGCCGCGGCCAAGGCGGCGGCGGAGCGGGCGCTGACCGCCGTCGATCTGATGGACGCGGCCGGCAAGCGCATCGGCGCGTACAGCAAGGGCATGCGCCAGCGCGTCAAGCTGGCGCAGGCGATCGTCCACGACCCCGAGCTCTTGATCCTCGACGAGCCGCTCTCGGGCATGGACCCGCTCGGCCGCCGCAAGACGATCCGCATGATTCGCGAGTGGGCGAAGCAGGGCAAGAGCGTCCTCGTCTCGAGCCACATCCTGCACGAGATCGAAGCGATGACGCCGAACATCCTGCTCATCAACAACGGGCGGATCGTCGCCGAAGGCAACGTCCATCAGATTCGCGACCTCATCGACTCGCATCCGCACTCGGTCTACGTGCGCGCCGACGATCCGCGCCGGCTCGCGCGCGAGTTCCTGACCCACGACGACGTGATCAGCATGCGGTTCGAGCCCAACGCGGTGGTCGTCGAAACCGCGAAGCCGGATCTCTTCTACTCGCGGCTGACCGAGCTCGTGGCGGCGGGGCAGAACGGACGCGTCGAAGAAGTGACCTCGCCCGACGACAACCTGCAGGCCGTGTTCAAGTTCCTGGTGAAGACATGAGCGCGCCCTCGACGACTCGTTCCGGGCTGCTGACGTCGGCGATGCGCGTCTTCGATCTCTCGCTCGGCGAGATGCTGTGGTCGCGCCGCACCGTCTTCATGGGCCTCGTGGTCGGGCTGCCGGTCCTGCTGTCGGTCCTGTTTCGATTCTTCTGGGAGATTGGCGCCGTCCACAATCGCGCCGTCAGCGGCGCGTCGATCTTCGGCGTGATGATCTGGATGTTCTTCGTCCGGTTCATCGTCCCCGTGCTCGGCGTGTTCTACGGCACCGCCCTCATCGCCGACGAAGTCGAGGACAAGACGATCACGTATCTCTTCACGCGTCCGATTCCGCGAAGCGCCGTGGTGCTCGGCAAGTACTTCGCCTACCTCGCGTGCACGGTTCTCGTCGTGCTGCCGTCGGTCGTCCTGGTCTGGATGCTCGTCGCGCCCCTCGGCGGGTCGCTCGCGGCGACCTTTCCGGACCTCGTGAAGGACCTCGCGATTCTCGCCATCGGCCTGGCGGTCTACGGCGCGCTCTTCGCGTTCGTGGGCACGGCGATGCGCCGGCCGCTGCTCGTCGGGCTGCTCTTCGTCTTCGGGTGGGAAGTGGTGGTGATGGCGCTGCCCGGCTACCTCAAGCGCCTGTCGGTCGCCTACTACCTGCAGGGCCTGGTGCCGCAGGCCATGCCGAACGATTCCACGGTCAGCATCATCCAGGCGATTTTCCGCGAGGCGCCCCCCCTCTCGACGAGCCTGTTCGCGCTCGCCCTCATCACGCTGGTCTGCCTCTGGCTCGCGAGCAACAACGTCACGTCGCGTGAGTACGTGCTCGAGCAATAACGAACCGCGCCGGGACCCCGCCGGAACCCTAGGAACCCCGCAGGAACCCCGTGGGAACCCCGTGGAACCCCGCAGGAACCTCCGAGGAACCTCATGGGAATCCCATGGGAACCCTTGAAGGTGTACCCCGTATAATTTCTGTGAGGTCGCGTCTCATGACCCAGCGCACACGCTATTTCCTGCTTGGTTCGTCCCTGGTCCTGATTGTGGGGCTCTGCACCGGCTTGGTGGCCTATTACAACGGCGGCCTTCCGGTCCGCAGCTCGACGGTTGGTCCGGCCGAGCTGGCCTACGTGCCGGCCGGCGCGACGGCGGTGGCGTACGCGAATGTTCATGACGTCATGAACTCGGAGTTCCGCCAGAAGCTCCATCAAGCGTTTCCGACGGGCGAGGAGCGCGACAAGCTGCAGCAGGAGCTGGGCCTCGACATCGAGCACGACATCGACACGGTCGTCGCCGGCTACACGGGCTCGATGGCCGCCGGCAAGAAGGACGGCATCGTCCTCATCCGCGGCCGATTCAACACGCCAAAGATCGAGGCCGAGATCACGCAGCACGGCGGCCAGGTTCAACAGTACGGCGGCAAGCGGCTCTTCGTCATGACCGAGGATCATCCGCACGGTCAGGGCGCGGATGCCGGCACCGGCGCGGTCGCGATTATCGAACCGGGCCTGCTCGCGTTCGGCAGCCTGGACACGGTCAAGAAGGCCATCGACGCCGGCAGCAACGGTCAGAACGTCACCAAGAACGACGAGATGATGAAGTACGTCGGCGAGGTGTCCGGGACCAACACTGCGTGGGCCGTCGGCAAGATCGACGGCGTCGGCGCCGATCCCAACATTCCGCAGCAGGCGCGCGATCAGATTGCGAACATTCAGTGGGGCATGGTGAGCGCGCACATCGACGGCGGCGTGAGCGGCATGGCGCGCGCGATTGCGCGCGACGATCAGGCCGGCGACAATCTGCGTGACGTCGTGCGCGGCGGTCTCGCGGCCGCCCGGCTGATGGCCGGCAAGGACGCGCGCATCGACGCCGTGATCAACTCCGTCCAGGTCACCGGAACGGGCAAGGACGTCGGCGTGACGTTCACGGTGCCGACCGAAGTCCTCGACATGATCAACGGGCTGGCCGGCCTCGGCCGCCTGCAGCAGAGCGGCGCGGCCGCGGGCAAGAAGTAACTCCGCCTCGAGCGCTTTCGCGCGCGGCCGCCGCCCGACTATCATCGAGCGGATGGCTCTTCCGGACGTCGTCATTCTCGGGGCCGCGCGTACGCCGATCGGGCGGTACGGCGGGACCCTGCGCAACACGCATCCTGCCGAGCTTGGCGCGCGCGCGGCACGCGCGGCGCTCGAGCGCGCCGGCGTCGCTCCGGACGACGTCGACGAAGTGTTCGTCGGTCACGGTCGTCAAGCCGGCTCCGGTCCCAACCCGGCGCGGCAGGTCGGACGCCGGGCGGGCCTGCCCGATGCCGTGCCGGCTCAGACGATCAATCAAGCGTGCGCGTCAGGACTGCAAGCGGTCGCGCTCGGCGCGCAGGCGATCCAGATCGGGCAGTCGACGATCGTGCTTGCGGGCGGCATCGAATCGATGAGCCGCATGCCGCACTTCATCGACAGCGAAGACGGCCGGTGGGGCCATCGCATGGGCCACTTCGCGCTGGTCGACGCGATGTACCGCGACGGGTTCTTCTGTCCGCTCTCGAATCTCATCATGGGCCAGACGGCCGAGGTGCTCGCGCACCAGTACGGCGTCACGCGCGAGCAGTCCGACGCGTACGCGCTCGAGAGCCAGAAGCGCGCGGAAGCGGCGATCGCCGCCGGCCGCTTCGCGGCGGAAATCACGCCCGCACCGGGCCGCGACGCCAAGGGCGCGGCTGTCGAGCTCGATCGCGACGAACATCCGCGCGCGGGCGCGACGATCGAGGGGCTGCGCAAGCTGCCGACGGTGTTCGAGCCCGTCGACGGCCGGCCCGGCATCATCACGGCTGGGTCATCGTCGGGCATCACCGACGGCGGGGCGGCGGTCGTGCTCGCGAGCGCGGACGAGGCGCGGCGACGCGGCCGGACGCCGCTCGCGCGCATCGTCGGGTGGGCGACGACGGGGGTGGATCCGCGGATCATGGGCATCGGCCCGGTGCCCGCGATTCGCCGGCTGCTCGAGCGTACGGGACTGCGGATCGAGGATTTCGATCTCGTGGAGCTCAACGAAGCGTTCGCGCCGCAAGTGCTCGCCGTGCTGCGCGACATCCCGATCGATCCGGCGCGTCTGAACGTGAACGGCGGCGCGATCGCGCTCGGCCATCCGATCGGCTGCACGGGCACGCGCATCCTGGTCACGCTGCTCTACGAGATGCAGCGCCGCCGCGCGAAGCGCGGCCTCGCGACGCTCTGCGTGAGCGGGGGACTGGGCATGGCGCTGGCGGTTGAGTCGATGGCCTGATCGGGCCGACGCTCGACGTCACGTTCTTCATTCCTCTTCCGACCTTCATGTATGATCGTCGGTTGGAGCGTGAATGCGAATCGCAGTCATTCCGGGTGACGGCATCGGCAAGGAAGTCACGGCCGAGGCGGTCAAGGTCCTCAAGGCCGTGTGCGACGTCACCGGCAAATCGATCGATCTCGAGACGCTGCCGTGGGGCGCCGATCACTATCTCGCGACCGGCATCACGATTCCGCCCAACGGCCACGACATGCTGCGCGACGAGTTCGACGCGATCCTGCTCGGCGCGCTCGGCGACCCGCGCGTGCCCGACAATCGCACGGCGCGCGACATCCTGCTCAGCACGCGCTTTGCGCTCGATCTGTTCATCAACTTCCGCCCGGTCCGGCTGATCGACGACCGTCTCTCGCCGCTCAAGAATCGCGGCACCAAGGACATCAACTTCGTCGTCTTTCGCGAGAACACCGAGGGCGTGTACGTCGGCATCGGCGGCCGGTTCAAGGCAGGCACGACCGACGAGATCACGATTCAGGAAGAGGTCAACACCTATAAGGGCGTCGAGCGCATCATCCGGCAGGCGTTCGAATACGCGAGCGCGCACGGCCTGACGAAAGTCTGCATGGCCGACAAGAGCAACGCGATGCCCGACGGCCACGCGTTGTGGCAGCGCCTGTTCAAGGAGATCGCCGTCGCGTTCCCGAAGATCACGCCGACGCATCTCTACATCGACGCGCTGGCGCTGTTTCTCGTGCGCGACCCGGGTCAGTTCCAGGTCATCGTCACGAACAATTTGTTCGGCGACATCATCACGGATATCGGCGGCGCGCTGCAGGGCGGTCTGGGGATGGCCGCGTCGGGCAACATTCATCCGGGCAAGACGTCGCTCTTCGAGCCGGTGCACGGATCGGCCCCGCCGCTCGCGGGCAAGAACGTCGCGAATCCGATGGGCGCGATTCTGTCGTCCGCGCTGATGCTCGAGAACGTCGGCTGGATCGACGAAGCCCGCCGCATCGAGGCCGCCGTCGAAGCGGCCGTGCACGCCGGCGAAACGACCGCCGATGTCGGGGGGAAGTTGGGGACAAGCCAGGTTGGAGACTGGATCGCCGGCGCAGTCAGAGAGAAACGCTGAACTGAGCGGGGCCTGGCCCCGAAGTCAGGCTCGATGCGATCCGAAAACTGAGAGGCAGACGAGACCAATGAACGAAGTTTTCATCGTCGGCGGCGCCCGCACTCCCATGACCGAGTACAGCGGCGCCCTGAAGGATGTCACCGCGCTCGAGCTGGGGGCGATCGCCGCGCGGGCCGCGTTCGCGAAGACCGGGGTCAAGCCCGAATGGATCGATCAGGCCGTCGTCGGCAATGTGATGCAGACGAGCGCGGACGCGATCTACGGCGCGCGGCACGTCGCGCTCAAGGCCGGCGTGCCGATCGAGGTGCCGGCGCTCACCGTCAACCGGCTGTGCGGATCGGGAATCCAGGCGGCCGTGAGCGGGGCGCAGCTCATCCAGCTCGGCGAGGCGAACATCGTGCTCGCCGGCGGCATCGAGAGCATGAGCCAGGCGCCGCACGTGATCCGAGGCTTGCGCAGCGGCTTGCGCCTCAATCAGGGCAAGCTCGAGGACTCGCTGTACGAAGCGCTGCTCGATCCGTACTGCGGCCTTTTCATGGCCCAGACGGCCGAGAAGTGCGCGGCGAAGTACAACATCTCGCGCCAGGCGCAGGACGAGTACGCGCTTCGCAGCCAGCAGGCGGCGTCGCGCGCGTGGGAGTCCGGCAAATTCAAGGATGAAGTGACGCCCGTCGAGATCAAATCGCGGAAGGGCGTGACCGTCGTCGACAAGGACGACCACCTGCGGCCCGACACGACGCTCGAAGGGCTCGCGAAGCTGCCGGCCGCGTTCTCGAAGGACGGCAGCGTCACGGCGGGCAACGCCAGCGGCATCGTCGACGGCGGCGCGGCAATCATTCTCGCGGGCGAGCAGGCCGTGAAAGAGAAATCGCTCTCGCCGATTGGACGAATCGTCACGTGGGGCGTCGTCGGCGTCGATCCGTCCTACATGGGGATGGGGCCGGCGCCCGCCACCAGGCTGGCGCTCGAGCGTGCCCACCTCGAGCTGTCGGATATCGACCTGATTGAAGTGAACGAGGCGTTCGCGGGGCAGTATCTCGCGGTCGAACAGGAGCTCGGCCTCGACCGCGACAAGACGAACGTCAACGGCGGCGCCATCGCGCTCGGCCATCCGCTCGGGATGACGGGCACCAGATTGTTGCTTACACTTCTGCTCGAGCTGGGCCGGCGCGGCCAGCGCTACGGCTTGGCCACGGCCTGCATCGGCGGCGGCCAGGGAATTGCAGCAATCGTGGAACGGTTGTAGGCCGAATGACAATAGGCGGGCCTGGTTCCGGACACGTGGAAGTGAGCAAGGGGCCTGGCCCCGATTGCCGATAGGCGGGCCTGGCCCCCTCGGTACGTTCGAAGCGATCGCTTGATAGAGAGGCAGACAGCGACACATGCAGATCAAGACCGTCGGCGTGTTGGGATGCGGATTGATGGGAGGCGGCATCGCCCAGGTGTCTGCCGCGTCGGGATTCAAGACGATCGTCCGTGAAGTGAATCAGGGCGCGCTCGACAAGGGCATGGCGCGCATCAAGCGCTTTCTCGACGATGGCGTGTCGAAGGGGAAGGTGACCAACGAGCAGCGCGACACCACGCTCGCCAACCTGACCGGCACGACGCAATTCGGCGCGATGCGTGATTGCGATCTGATCATCGAAGCGATCGTCGAGAACGTCGACGAAAAGGTCGCCGCCTACACGATGCTCGACGCCGGCGTCAGCGAGCGCACGATCTTCGCCTCGAACACGTCGTCGCTGTGCATCACGGAGCTCGCCGCGAAGACGAAGCGGCCTGATCGCTTCGGCGGCCTGCACTTCTTCAATCCCGTGCCGCTCATGAAGCTCGTCGAGGTCGTCCGCGCGCTGACGACGAGCGAGGAGACCTATCAGGCGCTGTTCCAGTTCTCCCAGGCGCTCGGCAAGGAACCGATCACTGCGCCCGACAAGCCCGGCTTCATCGTCAACCGCCTGCTCGTGCCGTACCTGCTCGACGCGATTCGCTGCTACGAGCGCGGCCTCGGGACGATCGAGGACATCGACAAGGGCATGAAGCTCGGCTGCGGCTATCCGATGGGCCCGCTCACGCTGCTCGATTTCGTCGGCCTCGACACGACGTACTACATCGCGAACATCATGTTCGACGAGTACAAGGACGCCATGTTCGCGGCGCCGCCGCTGCTCAAGCGCATGGTGCTCGCCGGGAAGCTTGGACGCAAGTCAGGGGAAGGGTTCTATAAGTACTGAGGACCGAGAAGTCCTGGAGTTTTCAAGCTTGAGAAGTCCGGACCTCAAGTGCTCTTGATGTCCTGGACTCTCATGCTCTGGAGGTCCTCGACCTGAAGTGCCTGTGAGGTCCCGGACTTCATCGACCCGAGTTTGTCGTGTGCTTTGCGCTTGAAGTCTTGGTCTTCTGGTGTCCAGTCGGATCGAGCGGCGCGTCGAGCACGGCCTGCAGCGTCTTGCGCGCTTCGTCCTTCTTGCCGCGATCGATCAGGACCTCTGACAGAAAGTACAGCGTCGCCGTGCTCTGCGGGTTGTAGGTGAGCGCCTTGCGGAGGTAGGTTTCGGCTTTCGCCTCGCTGCCGCCGAAGAGCCCCGGGACGCGGTGATACCAGGCGCCCAGCGCGCGGTCGGCGGATCCTTGCTGCCACGCTTCGTCGATCTTCTGCACGGTCTCGAGCTCCGTGCGGATCCGGCCGCGGTACTTGATGCCCTGCGAGAGTCCGAACGACTCGGCAAGCGCGCCCATGTTGGCGGCCACCCAGAAGTGGCCTTCCGGCTTCGACGTGTCGATCGCGATGGCCTGCTCGCCGGCCTTGATGCCGTTCTCGAGCGCGGCGCGGCGATCGGCGACGGGCCCCTGCGTGCCGAGCCAGTACTCCGCGCGCGCGAGCTTCCACGACGCTTCGAAATGCTTGCCGTCCGCCGATTCGTGCGCCCAAAGATCAGCGGCCTGTTTCGCGGACGTCATGTCGTCGCGATGGCGATACAACTCGTCGGCCGATGCCGCGGGCCCCGGCGCGGCAGCCGTCGATTGCGCGCGCGCGTCGCTCGACCCCAGCCCCGCGACCGCGATATAAAATGCGAACATGCAGGACATCATTCGACGTCTGCTCGCCCAGCTCGGCGAAGACCCCGACCGGGAGGGACTGCGCGAAACTCCCAGGCGCGTCGAGCGATCGTTGGAATTTCTCACGAGCGGATACCGGACGAACATCGACGACGTCATCAATGGCGCGTTGTTCACTGTCGAGTATAACGAGATGGTGATCGTCCGAGACATCGACTTCTACAGCCTCTGCGAGCACCACTTGCTGCCGTTCTTCGGCAAGTGCCACGTCGCGTATATTCCGGATGGCCGGGTCATCGGCCTCAGCAAGCTCCCGCGGCTCGTCGACGTCTTCGCCCGCCGCCTCCAGGTGCAGGAGCGGCTGACGCAGCAGATCGCCGGCGAGATCGAATCGCGCATCGCGCCCATCGGCGTCGGCGTCGTCATGGAAGCGACGCACCTGTGCATGGCGATGCGCGGTGTCTCCAAGCAGAATTCGGTCACGACGACCTCCGCGATGCTCGGAGCGTTCCACGACGACGCGCGCACGCGCAACGAGTTCCTCCAGCTCATACGCCACGCCGGTCCGCGGACGATGGTTGGCGACGCGCTGACGGAAGACGCGTGTGTCAGTGACACTTGAAAGTCGGGAAGTCGGGAAGTCGAGAAGTCGAGAAGTCGGATCACCCCGTGCTGATCACAGATGCCAGGTGTTGGTGAATCTGCCTGACGCCGTCGGTCAGCGCCGCCGGGCCCGGCTGCAGAATCAGCGTTGACTTGATCT
>Ga0335085_10017360_pt1 | contig 10371 bp, 6 predicted proteins | sample Lox_Sample_45_FD_206712 | JGI IMG/M metagenome (GOLD analysis project Ga0335085, IMG submission 206712) | Soil microbial communities from Loxahatchee National Wildlife Refuge, Florida, United States - Lox_Sample_4.5 | ecosystem: Environmental > Terrestrial > Soil > Wetlands | place: USA: Florida...
GGTAGCGCCGTCACCATAGGCGGAAGTATTGGTCGCGTTGATACTGGCAGCCTGCATTTGGATAACAAGAAGCAGGTCGCCGGCCGAGATGGCCGTAGTGCTTCCAATTGGGCTCCCCACCGGGATGGAATTGGCCCCGGCGGCCACGGAGGCCGTACCGGGGTAATAGGTATTGACCACACCTGTGGGGCTTCCTGCGCCGTCTTTCCCGGGATTGCCGCACAACTGGGCCGAGAGAGCGGCGGGAAAGATCAGCCAGAAAAGGACAAAAGAGGGCTTTATCACTTTGAACAATGACATGCTCGATACTTCTTTTAATTGAATTAAAAAAGGAACGATTTATCAAACGGGCTACATCTCTCCAGTGTGAGAACAGCCGTTTTATTCCAAATAAATTTTTCTAGAAACGTTTTTCGATGGAGGGAGTTTTGGCCTTGGTTTGGTTACGGGGACAAAGTCATTCAACTTTAAAATCAGCCTGAAAATAGGCGTTTTTTATCTTAGTGAAGAATGGCGAACTTTTTCGGACCCATTTTTTCAATTTGTCCGGTGACGTAGGTGATGGTCAAGGAATAGAAATAAACTCCCGTGCCGAAACCAACGATGGAAAAGGGCGTCACCTGAACACCCGCTGGCTTCGAGTCCGTCACATGAGTCACGATCTCGGCTTTTTCGTTCCAAATACGGAGGTCCACCTGTCCGGATTGGGCCATGTTGTAGGAAACCGCTGCCTGGTTACCCCGCGCGGGAGAAGGATAAATGAAGAAATCCCCTGAAGCCGATGGAGTTGGGGTGGAAGTAGCCGCCGGGGTGGTGGCCTCGCAGACCAGCGTTCCCGCCTGGTTGGAATTCATGAACATGCTTCCACTCCACCCACCCACCACATACAGCACCCCGTTTATAGCTTCCCCGGCCACATTCGCCAAGCTGTCCGGCATGGCGGCCGGGGTGCTCCAGATATTCGTCGACGGATTATAGGCTTCGACAGTATTCACGGGACCGCTTTCGATGAACCCCCCCGCTACGTAAAACAAACAGTTCATCACTCCGCCGGAAGTGCATTCCCGCCCCGTTATCATGGGCGCCAGCCCCGTCGTCCAGCTGTTCGTCCCAGGATTATAGGCTTCCAGCGTGCCGACAATTGTGCCAGGGCTCGTAAAACCCACGCTGGTATTCCCGCCCGCCGCGTACAGTATCCCATTCACCACCCCCACAGATAATTGGGATCGTGCCGTCGGCATGGATGCCATGGGACTCCAGCTGTTCGTCCCAGGATTATAGGCTTCCACTGTTCCTAAGGGATTCCCATTGGTGTCATCCCCCCCCACTGCGTATAGGATCCCGTTCACCACGCCCGCGGATAAGTTACAACGCGCGTTCGTCAGGGGCGCCATCGTGCTCCAGCTGTTTGTCGCCGGGTTATAGGCTTCCACCGTGCTGAGGACATTGGTCCCGTTGTATCCTCCCACCGCGTACAGGATCCCGTTCACCACCTCAACCGCCAGGTCCTCACGTCCGGTAGGCATGGGCGCCATCTCGCTCCAGCTGTTCGTCGCAGGATTATAGGCTTCCAGGTTCGTTACGGCATCGCCCGAGGTGTTCTGCCCCCCCACAGCGTATAAGATCCCGTTCACCACGCCTGTGGCAAGCCGGCCACGAGCGGTCGGCATGGTCGCCATGAGGTTCCAGTTCAAATAATTTGATGGACAGCAGGTGAGAGTGGGCGTGGGGGTGGAAGTGGCGGCCTGGGCCCAAGCCCTTTCCAACGTCCCAACCACACCCAGGAAAAACGCCAAGCCGAAAATCGCTAATTTTTTAATGCCAGCCAGTGTCATTTGGGCATTCTCCTTTTTTAAGGATCGGAAAGCTTATATTGCTCCAACCAATCGGCTAATTTTTTGTTTTCCGGTTGAAGCTTGAGAACCTGCTCGAAACATTGGATGGCATAAGTTTTCCGGTGGATTTCCCGGTAGCAATTACCCAGAGCCCACCAGGATGAGGCGTCCCCTGGATTTTGCTTGAGAGCGGCCACATAGGCCGCGACGGCTTCAAAGTATTTGCCTTCTTTTTCCAGTTCCGCCCCGCTGGGCGCGGGATTGTCCGGAAGATCGAATTGGACCACCAACGAATCCTTGGCATTGTCCGCATCGGCGGTTTGGGGTTGGGAACGGGGCGCATCCGGCCCCGTAACGGTGGCTGACGGCGCGGGGGAAAGCGTGCTTTCCGGCGGCCAAGGCGGAACATCCGAATCGGTGAAGGCCGTGTTTTTCGTTGCGTCACCATTCTTCCCGGTGGAAGTTGCGGTGGGCGGACCCGCTACTTCAACCGGGCCGGCGGGCTTGGGGAAGGTGGTTCGGGAAGTGGAATTCTCTTGTTGGGCTGGATGGATCGACTTCGTAAAGCCTGGATTGGGGCTGGTCGCGGGAAGTACGCTTTCCGGTTTCGGGTTGTCGAAAAAATAACCCACACTGACGCGGTGGGCCGCCCCCAGGTCCCCATAGGGCAGGAAGGCGTAGTCCAAACTGAAGCCGGAGAGGTGGAAACCTACTCCGGCGGTCAGGTCCGTCAAACCCCCGAGGGCATTATCCGAAAGGGGGACCTGGCAACCGAGGCGCAGGAACACCTGGTCGCGGATGGAATATTCGGCCCCCGCCTGGAGATAATTGACGGCGTGCGGTTCGATGGACCCGCCCACGGCGGCTAAAAGCCGGTTCCCGGGGTCCAGCGCCACTTGATACGATGCCCCCAGGTTAACGGCGTCTTCGCTCGCCCCGCCCGGGGAAATCCATCCCGTATTCAAATAGGAAGCCCCCAACCGCAGGCCCCGTCCATCGCGCCAAAGAAGGCCGACATTGGAGGTCAAATAGGTGTAACCCGTGCCTGCCAGGGTGGTTTGCTCGCCGCCCAGTTCCACACCCAAGGACCAGTTTTTCAGGAACTCATAGCCCCAACCGGCTTCCAATCCCAGGCGATCCGCGCTGTAGGTGGTCGTCAGGGACCCCAATTCATCCCGGCCGTCCATCTGGCCGTAGCTGAGGTAATGGACCGCCAAGCCAAAACCTCCGGCCCCCTGGATAGGAAATCCCGCCAAGGCGGTCTCTTGGAAAACCCCCGCCAGCCACAAATCGCTGTTCAAGAACAGCTGGCCTTGGTTGAGCAAGCCCAGTCCCGCCGGATTGCTGAAAAGAGCCGTGGCGTCGTCCGCCACGCCGGTAAAAGCCGAGCCCATGGCGGCCGAACGCGCGGCCTCGTTGGTGTTGTCCAGCGGGTTGGTTTGGGTGGAAGCGGAATAAACCGTCTGGTCCGCCCGTAAAGAAGGGGCGGCCAAGGATAAAAAGGCGAGACTGACGGCAAGAGGGAAAAGCCGGGTGGGAAAAAAACCGGAAGGCTCCGAATGGGCGATACGGGTTCGGGGCAAGACAACCGCCCGCCTATACCGTTTGCGGAAAATACATCGGCTCAAAAGCTTCATAAAATCCCTTGCTCCACCTTCAAGGTGGTCAAGGAGCCATTTGAGCCTTCCACTTAACTAGTGTGGAAAGCGGCCCCTTTATTCCGTTCAAGAGGGCCTTTTTTTAGCATATTCCGCAAGGCGGGAAAACAACGAATTCGGGCTCAGGGTCACACAAAGGTTAAAAAAGGGATTTCAGGGCTGTTTTCGGAGCACAACCGGCTTATTTAAGGTGACCGCTCCTGATACGACTTGGATTTGATAGGTGCCTGCCGGAGGTGCTCCCCCATCCGCCAAACGCCCGTTCCAGTCGAAAGCCCAATTTCCGGGTTGCAGCATTCCCTGGTAAAGCACCACCGCCTGGGTCCCATCCGGCCCCAAGACCCTCACCGTCACCGGACCCGGCCGGGCCCGCTTCACCATGACTTCGAGATTGGTATGGGGATGGTGGTTTGGAACCGCCGCATTAATCGGGGTCAAAGCTGGTACCGAAGCCTCGGAGATGGATTGGGATGGGGCAAGGGCCGAAGATGGGGCCTCTTCTGTTTGTTCTTGGGGTTCCTGTGGCAATCGATCGGGAATAATTTCCTTCTTCACCGGAATGGGCAGGTTCTTTTTCATTTCCGAAAGGGTAGTCGCAACCTGGGAAGACTCGGGGATGGAAGCAGAAAGGTTGTTGGCCGTTCCTTTCCAATATTTCAAGGCTCCCCAAACCGACAGGCCGGTCAAAAGGGCCAGGGGGAGCCAAAGTCCCAGTCTCCAACCCGGGCCCTGGGGGAACCCCGGCGGGGGCGGGCCGCCCTGCCACTTCGGTTCGGGCAAGCCGTAATGGCGGTAGGAGGCCTCGGCGTGCTGGCCGAAACGCAAGGCATCCTCCACGGAGGAGGACAGCCTCTCCAGGAGGGCCGCTTCCTCGGCCTCGGTCAGGTCTTCCCTGAAAAATTTGATGATCGGGTCATCCGCCATGGGACTTTTCCTTCAAGGCCCTTAAAACCAGGGCCTTCAACGCTTCCTTGCACCGGGCCAGCCTCGACATCACCGTGCCGATGGGGACTTTCAAGGCATCCGCGATCTGGGCGTAGCTTTTCCGCTGTTTTTCCCGGAGGTCCAGCAGGCTTCGGCAAGGGTCGCCCATCGACTCCCGCTGAGCCTCGATGACTTCCAGGGCCTTTTGATCGTCCTTTTCTTCCAGGATCCGGTCCCCGCCCAGGGCTAAGGGCGCGGCGGCCGTTTCCAGTTCCTCGTCCAGGCTGGCGACCAGGCGCCTTCTCTTGCGGATCCTCTCGTAACAGAGGTACATGCAGATCCGGTAAAGCCAATGGTAAAGGCTGGAGCGGAACTCGAATTGGGGCAGCTGTTTCAAAGCCGCGAGGAAGACTTCTTGGGTGACGTCTTCAGCGTCAGGGTCCTGGTACCCCAATAGATAGACGCTGGCTTTATAGATTTTGTCCCGGTAGGTGCCGTAGAAATGCCGGTAGGCGGCGTCTTCCTTGGCCAGTAGTTTTTCCACCAACTCACGGTCTTCCAAAAGGGCTCCCCCGGGGACGGTTCACCGGTCCACCAGGTTTATTAACCCTTCCTTAACCTAGTGGCTTAACCGGCGGTTTTATTCCAAAAAGGCCGCGTCATTCTGAAGCGACAAGGGGAATATAGCGATTTCTCGGGTGTTTGGTGCGTCTTTTATGGGGCAGCTTATTTCCTGCCGCTTCGCTTTCGGGCCTTCGGGGAAGTTTTCTTGCGGCGTTGGGGCGGGGAACGGCGCCGGCTTTTTCGGGAAGGCCCCTTGGGCCCTTTCCGGGGGCCGTCCTTCGAGTGGGCTGAAAGCCAGGAGGCCACCACGTCCTGGATGCGGGTGGACCTGGCCCATTGGGCCGAACCCTCCACTTCCTCGGGGGAAAACTGGGACTTGAGTTCCTTGGCCAGCACCAGGGTTCGGTCCTTGGTCGGTTGGCGGCAGGTGGGCTGGCAGAGGGCCACCATGAGCAGCGCGAGGGCCTGCACTTCGTCGCCGCGGGCCTTGGCCACCTGGGCCACGCCCACCAACAAATCCGAGAGGAAAGGCGGCAGATGGCGTTTCAGGGCCATACTTCCCGCCTTCCGGAAAAAATCCTCCGCGGCCTCCTTGTCCCCCAGGATCAGGCTGACCTCCCCCAATTGGAGGAGGCAGGTTAATTCCCCCAGCCCTTCCCGGATCGAATGGAACAGCCGGCGGCTTTCCTTAAGCTTATGGAAGGCTTCCCGGTGGGCCCCCCGGAAGGACAGAAGGGCCCCCTGGTGGAAGACGTCCCAGGCCTTGTTCTGGACATTCATCCCCTCTTTCAGGATCAGTCCACGGGCCTGCCGGTAGCATTCTTCCGCCTCCTCCGGCTCCCTTTGGGCCAGCTTCACGTTGGCCATCAGGTCCAGCGTCCAGGCCTGGCCCCGGTGGTCGTCGACCTCCCGGTAAAGGGATAGGCCTTCCTGAAAATGCCGTTGGGCTTCCGGGTAATCCCCCGTGGCCCAAAGGGTGAAGCCCATCAGGTTGTCGACCCAGGCCAGGCCCCTCAGGTCCCCCATGTCCTTGGCGATGGTCATGCCTTCCAGGTACATCTGGCGGGCGCCGGTGAAATCCCCCAGCATCTCGGCCGCCCGGCCCAGGTTGATGAAGGCCCAGCTCATGCCCCTTCGGTCCCCCGATTCCAGGTAGGCTTCCAGCCCCTTCTGGTAATAAGCTTTCGACTCCTCCAACATTCCCTGGCCGTAAAGGGCGTCCCCCATCAGCACGTAGGAATGGCCCGCCGAACGCCGGTCCCCCTGGGCTTCCGAATGGGTCAGGCTGCGGCGCACGAGAAGTTGGGCGGCCTTGAAATTGCCCACCAGGGATTCCATATGCCCCAATTCGTTCAACGCCCAGGCCGCTCCATGCCGGTCCCGGGCCCTTTGGAAGGTGGCCAGGCTCTGGGAAAAGAAAACCTTGGCGTTCTTGTAGTCCCCCTGGGTCTCGAAAACTTTTCCCAGGCCCCCCTGGGCGTATCCCGCCCGGCCCATGGCGGAGGCGGACTTGAAGGCCGCCAGGCTCTCCTTCAGGAGTTCCCCGGCGCGGGCGGTATGGCCCAGGTTGCGTTCGAAATCCGCCCACCGGCAAAGAAGCCGGGCCAGGAGGATGGAAACGGAGGCGGAGCGGATGCCTTCCGGGAAAATCTCCCGAAGGGATTCGGTGGACTGCCGGAAGGCCTCAAGGCCCTCCTGGAACCATCCCTTGGTCTCCAGGACCAGGAAATAAGCCTCCAGGTATCCCTGCAATTCCTCCACCATCCTTCTGCCCAGGGCCCGGCGCCAGCCCTCCCGGATATTCCCGATTTCCTCGACCATTTCTTCCAGGGCCTTCTTCTGCCGGGGGCCGGTCAGGTCGGCCTCCCGCTCGGCCATCCATTGGCTGAAATAGCGGCTGTGGGCGTCGAAGGATTTCTCCTTTTCCTCCGGGTCGTCGAACAATTTTTCCTTGGCGTAGTACTTCAAGAGTTCGTGGATCTCCCACCGGTTGCCCTTTTTGCGGAGCAGGGATTTTTGGGCCAGCTTCTCCAATACGTCCTCGCCCGCCCCCGCCACTTTCTTGACCGCTTCGGGCATGAATCCGCCCCGGAAAACCGAGATGGACTTCAGGGCCTTCTTCTGCCCCTCGGTCAGGAGGATCCAGGAATATTCGAAAACCGCGCGGACGGACCGGTGGCGGGCCGGCAGGTGGGGCATGGAGGTGGCCAGGAAATCCCGGCTGGAGTCGATCTTCCCGGCGATCTCGGAAAGGGAAAGGGTGCCCACCCAGGTGGCCGAAAGCTCCAGTCCCAGGGGCATGCCCTCCAGGTAGCGGCAGATGTCCAAGAGGGGCCCCCGGGCCTCCGGCGTCAGGGTGAAGGAAGGCTGGACGCGGTGGGCGCTCTTGAGGAAAAGTTGCACCGCGCTGGAGGCTTCCATTTGGGCCGCTTCCTCCAACGGCGGATAGCGCAGCCCGCGCACCTCAAAGACCTTCTCCCCTTCGACCCCCAGGGATTCGCGCGAGGTGGCCAGGACCTTCACGCCCGGGGCCGCCGAGAGGATCTCGCGCACCAGTTCGGCCCCCTCGATGACGTGCTCGAAATTATCCATCACCAGGAGCATCCGTTTGTCCCTCAGGTGGGCCAAAAGCTGGCTCTTGGGGTCCTCCGGGCCGTAGAAGAAGAACTTGACCGCGTTGGCGATGCTGGCCACCAGCAGGTGGTCCGACAGCAGGGGGGCCAGGGCCACGATGAAGACGCCGTCCTTGAATTTTTCCACCACTTCGGCCGCGGACTGGAAGGCCAGGCGGGTCTTGCCGAAGCCGCCCGGGCCGGCCAGGGTCACCAGCCGGGTGGGGGGGGAGGCTAAAAGGGCGGTGATCTCCCCGATTTCCTCCTCCCGGCCGAAAAAGGGGGAAGCCTGGGGGAAAAAGTTTTGCGGGTAATCGGCCAGGGAGAGGGGCGGCAGGCCCGGGTCCTCCTCTAAATCCGGGTGAAGCAGGGCGTAAAGGTTCTGGGGCTCGGTGAGGTCCTTGAGGAAATGCTTGCCCATGTCCTTGAGGCGCGAACCGGGAGGCAGGGGGATGAAATGGACGCCGGGCACGGTGAGAAGCGTTTGGCCGCTCCGGGCGGCGGTGAGGACCTTCAGGGCGTGATGGACTTCGGGCCCCACGTAGTTCTGGCCCGCCGGCTCCGCTTCCCCGGCATGCAGGGCCGCCTTGAGCCGGGCCTTGCCGAATTTTCCCCATGGGTGGCTTTGGAAATCCTTTTGAAGGGCCAGGACCGCTTCCCCAGGCCTGCCCGGCTGGGCTTCGGAAGCCGGTGCCTTGTCGGGCCCGGCTCCCCCCTCAAAGACCGCCAAAACACCTGAGGGGGTCCGTTTCATCCAATGGACGCCGTGTTTGAAGAGGATTTCCTCGATCAGGAAAAACTGGCTGGCCAGGATATGGTCGGCCTCGGGATTACCCCGTTGTTCCAGGACCTCCGGATGATCGATTTCCGTAAAGAGAAAAATCATCCCTCGGCGTCCTTTCGGAATGGGGCTGGCGCTCGGCGCGGGGTTTCTAGTTCTTATTATATCGAAGGCGGTGGCCCGCCGCCTTAAGGGGTTGCGAAAAAGGGCCCGGCAAGGACAATCGGGTAAAGGCTTCTCGAAGGGGAGGGCCTTCTGTTAATATCCCCCGGAAGGCCGTTTTGAGTGCTGAGTTTTAAATGATGAGTTATTGAAGTTTTTGTGCCTTGGGCCCAAAAACGAACGGCAACTCAAAACTCATGACCCAAAGCTCAAAATTCTCATTCTTGGGGTAACATTGCCCGACCGTAAAAAGCTCATCCTCCTCTTACTGGCCTTTTTCGCTTTTCGCCTGATGTTCGGCCTCTTCCGCGCCCAACTGGACGACATCGACCAGTCCCAGACCTACCTGATCGGCTTGAAGTGTTACACCACCGGCACCTGGCCCTGGTTTGGGCCCGACGTGAACGGGTCGGAAAACTCCTTCAAAAGCCAGATTCCCGGGGCCATGGAAGGCGCCCTGATCGGCTGGCCCTTTTACGTCCTTCCCTTTCCCGAAGCCCCCTTCATCCTCCTGAACATCCTTTCCCTCACGGGTGTGGCCCTCCTGGCCTGGTACATCCACCGCCGCCTGCCGCAGTTGCCTTACGGCTGGCTCTTCACCTGGATCGCCATTTGCCCCTGGAGCATCCAGGAATCCACCACCCTCATCAACCCGGCCTATACCTTCCTGCCCTCCGTCCTCTTTTTTATCGGCTTCATGGAAACCCTCCCCTTTTTCAACCTGGGGCTGGTCCCCTTGTCCTGGGCCAACGCGGCCATGGGCCTTTCCTTTTTCTGGATCATGCAGTTTCACTTTTCCTATGTCTACCTGGTTCCCCTCGTTTTGATTTCCCTGGCCGTCCAGGCCGGGAAGAAGCAATGGTTCAAACCCGCCTTTTGGATGGGCCTGGGTTCCCTTCCGCCCCTGGCTTTTTTGGTCCCCACTTACCTGAAATTCGGCCTGGCCCGGGGCAATGTGGCCGGGGGCTTCGCGGTGCCCTTCAACTGGGAGAACGTGGGGGAGTTCTGGACCATCCTGGCCCGCTTTTTCTCCCTGGTTTCCTTTGAGCTTCCCCGTTTCATCGGCGTGAGCGTCAAATCCCGCATGGATTTCCTGGCCCACCAGCACCCCACTCTCCTGGTTCCCGGCTTGCTGCTTTGGGGCATCGGCCTCTTGCAGCCTTTCATCCTGGTGACGCCCTGGTTCGCCGAATTGCGGCGGTTTTCCGAAAAACTGTTTTGGGGCCTTTACCTGGCCCTGACCCTCGTGATGGTGGCCGGCTGCCCGCACCGGTTCTGGGAATTGTTGGAGGCCTCGGCGGGTGTGGCAGCCGTCTCCTTCGCTCTCAACCTCTGGCTGAGGCGCTTTGAGCCCGAAAACAGCGGGCCCCAATGGAGAAGCCTCAATTGGCTGATGGCCGGGGTCTTCGCCATGGTTTACGCCAGCTTCTGGTTCACCGTGAAGATGCCTTTGTCCCACATCTATTTCATCTTTTTCCCTTTGATCATGACCTATTCCTGTTACGTCTGGGCTTCCTTCAAGGGATGGAAGTGGGGGCCCCTCCTGGGAAAGGCCTTCCTGGTGGTGGGCCTGGTGTTCCAATTGGGCTACGCGGTGGTGGAGGAACAACACACTTCCATTTACATTCAGTGGCCGGTGATCAAGAAAGCCCTGGACCAGAAGGATTACCGGATATTCGGCGAGCGTCGGCCCGAAAGTATTTACTGAAGCTGGAGAACTTTCCCCTGGGATAGGAGTGCCATGTCCAACCGAACGAAGATCGTCCTCCTTCTCTTTTTTCTTTTGGCCGTCCGGACCCTCTTCGGCCTGTCCCAACCGCTCTTTTCAACGGACG
>Ga0335085_10017361_pt1 | contig 10371 bp, 12 predicted proteins | sample Lox_Sample_45_FD_206712 | JGI IMG/M metagenome (GOLD analysis project Ga0335085, IMG submission 206712) | Soil microbial communities from Loxahatchee National Wildlife Refuge, Florida, United States - Lox_Sample_4.5 | ecosystem: Environmental > Terrestrial > Soil > Wetlands | place: USA...
CCTGAATTACCCGCTAAATTGCCCGCTGCCGAGCGACTTGCTTAAAGACCCGTTTCTCAGCGGCCGCAGCGGGTAAAGCAAATCCGTCCGGGGCAGTTCGCGGTCGTTCGTTCGAGTGCGTTCTAACGCTTCCAGCATCGAGTCTAGGTGTACTGGCATCCAATTGGGGCGGTTTTGTCATCCGGTACGTTCCTTACTAGAATATAGTTCGTAAGGAGGTCGTTCATGAGTACCGATTCCACCTTAACCACCAAGGGGCAGACCACGGTCCCCAAGGCGATCCGCGAGAGTCTGCGCTTGAAGCCCGGCGACAGGATCACGTTCACTCCGATGCCGGATGGCACGGTACTCATGCGCGCCAAGAACAAGAGCGTCATGAGTCTCGCCGGGAGCCTGCGCCGGCGAGGACGGAAGGCCCTGCCGGTCGAGGAGCTCTCGCGCTGATGCTGGGTATCGACACCAATGTTTTGGTGCGCTTTCTAGTGCGCGACGAGGAGCGACAGTTCGCGAGAGCGCAGCGCCTGCTGCGGCGCGAGGCCGAGCGCGGCGAGCCGGTGTTCGTCAGTCAGCTGGTGTTACTCGAGACCGAGTGGGTGCTGCGCAGCCGCTATGGATTGAGCAAGGCCGAGATCCTGGGTACGTTCTCTGGGTTGCTCGAGTCGGCAGAACTGCGCATCGAGGGGGAGCCGTCGGTCGAGCAGGCGCTGTTTATCTGGAAGGATTCCGCGGCGGAGTTTGCGGACTGTCTGATCGGCATGCGACACCTCGAGCTCGGCTGTCGGGCGACCGCGTCGTTCGACCAGAGGGCTCTCAAGCTGCCGAGTTTCGTTGCTGCCTGAAGTGACAGTGTCTAGCCAGGGCTGAGATTCGGTGAGCTACGGCCGCTCATTCTCGCCTCGCGAACTTGCGACAAGTCCAATCGACTAGGAAAGGAGATTTGCCATGACACGTTAGGTTAGCTCAACGGAGTGCCTACTGTGTCAAAGCGAGCTGTGCGACGCTGGCAGCAGCGTGTCGCGAGGTTCCGGCGTATTCGGCAACTGAGAGATAGCGGTGCCTGGAAGCTGCATCACAATCTCGTCGGAGCTTTGGATTGTTGGCGGCCGGAGCTGTGGAAACCTCTTAGCGATCTGGTGATGAGCGAATCCGGGCACAAGCACTGGCGTAAGGCGATGATGACGCAGCCCGCGCGTGCGAAAGAGCACCACGCGTTGCGTATGGTTTTGCTTGGACGCGACACCGATCGTATGTACTGGCCAGATCATAAGCGTCCATTCGTCTACTACTGGTGAAGGGATGCGATGACCAAGGAAATGGGGGCAGCGTCAAGGCTGAACCCCCGTCCCCACCTCGGTGTCCGGAAAATCGGGGGAAGCCCACTCGCGCTGCGATGGGCGATTGGATTCGTGCTGGTGGCCGCATGCGCCACTCGTGTTTGGTCGGCACCGCCCAAGGAAATGAATATTAGGTTCTCGGCCGTGCGAGTGGTCGACTATTTCGACCAGCGGGAGTTGCCCGTGCCAAGTACAGCTGGTTTGGACGAGTTGGTGGGCGGACAAGCCGCGGAACGCGCTGCGGCTCAAATCTCGCCGCTGGCTGGAAAGAAACGCCCGCATCGGCTGCTTCTGAGAGTCGCCTTCACTTCGACGGTGCATCTGCAGGGTATTGCACGAAGCGAAGTAGTAGTTTTTATCCACACATACTTCTGCAATCGTCCGGCGGACTTTGTAGTCATCAGCGGTCCCAGGGTGTACTCCGACAGCGACGCTAAGGGACTGAGTGATAAGGTTCGCCCAAGTGACGAGCCGGAAGAGTACTACTTCTTTGCAAATGTCACCCGGAGCGAAAGTCCGTTGTCAAAGCCGCCGCAGCGTGGCTTTGATCTGCGCACTAAGCCCGAGGACATTTGCTTTTATCTGACGGTAAGCGGCACAACAGGGCTGACTTACAAGTCTGATGTCGCACGTGTGCCGGTCACAGAAGTTGAAGCTGCGTTTCGCAGGGAGTGAGCACCACGCAGGCGGCTACGTTGATTGTCGTCCCTTCCAGCAGTGGACATGGGTGCGTTACCTTACAGATATAAGTGACTTACCTGGCTTTTGGCCGCGAAGGCGGTCAGCGGTCGAACGCAGCGTCAGTTGATAGACGCGGCTCGAGGCGCCACGCTCGCCTCGTCGGGAAGGGTTCTTCGTCCGCTGCCGGTTCGCCGCGTGTTATCTGCGATTGGGGCCCGGCGTTCGCGAGACTGTCCGCAGGCGGGCACCAAACGCTCCTCACAGGCCATTCGTGACAGGCCCATTGGCGCCCGCCAAAATGATCACCGCCCCCAGTCAGGGCACGAGCGCTCGCAATGCGTAAGCGGATAGCCATCTTCGTTCTCGTCGTTCTGGCGGCGCCCCTACTCGGACTGCTTGTAAGTGCCGTGGTGGGCACAAAGCTCGCGACAGATTCGTTCGCTCAGCAGGCCACTGGTGAGGTATGCGACGCCCAAGGTCAGGCACTGGTAAGCGGCGCCGGTGAGTTTTGCTACCTGCGTCACGCCAACTTACTTCTTTCGAAAGCGTCCGCGGGGCTGTTAGTCCTGACGATGCTTTGGCCGTCTCTATACGCGTCTTTGGCCTATGGGGTCGGCCGGAGTCATCTATGGTTAGCACATTGCTTTCCGTGGCTCGTGCGGCCCACGATGGCCGGGCTTTCAGCGCTCCTCGCATTGCAAGGCCTGTTAGTTGTGTACGCGGGCTACGTACTCGGGAGCACGCTCACCGTTGATCCCGCTCTTGCTATGGCGGTGTTCACCTGGTGCGTCCTGCTCGGTGTTGGCTTCGCGGGGACTGCTCTACTCATCCTGATCGAAGCGTTCAGGTCGTGGGCGGGAGAGCCATTCCCAGTCATCGGAATAGCCATAACGCCTGAACAGCTTCCGGAACTGACGGCGCGAGTGGCGCGCTTGGCAGAGCAATTGAATGCCAAACCCCCAGCCCGAATTATTGTGGGGCTGGAGCCGCGTGCATTTGTCACGTCTTTGCCGCTGAAGTTGCGCGGCATTGGGACGCTGCCACCCACGGAGACTCTGTACTTGCCGGCATGCTTCTTGCGGGCGTTGAACGAGCAACAACTCAACGCCCTGATTGGTCATGAACTCGCGCACTTCCGCGACGGGGATCTCGCGTTCACGCTGCGGTTCGCGCCCAGCTTCCGCGGGCTTTCACTTGCAAACGAAAGCGTCTCTGGGGAAGTGAACGCGGGGCAACTCACTCCGTTGTGGTCGATGGCGAGGCTCCCAGGAAGTTTCCTCGTTCAGGGAATTGCATTGATGCTTGCACTGGCTGTCAACCGCGTCCGACGCGCCCGTGAGCTCGAGGCGGACCGCGTTGCGGCATCTGTGAGCTCACGAGAAGCGGTTGCGTCAGCGCTGGTTAAGGTCTCGTTTCTGGCGGTACCCTGGAAACCATTCCGTGCCGACAATGCCAAGCGCCTCGGGTCGGGGCGGGCGCGCCCCAATTTGAGTACCTTCTATCTCCGCCTCATCGCAACTGCACTGTCTAAAACGGACCGAGTGAAACTTCGTGAAGTCTTGCTGCAATCACGACTTGCGCACCCAACCGATACACATCCTATCCTCAAAGAACGCATTCAGGCTCTCGCGGTCGATCCACGCGCAATGTTCGATCGTGCGCTTGAAGAACTTATGCTGCGAAGGGATCCAATCGAGGGATTAGAGACAATCGAGCGCGCTATTACCGCCATCGAGAATGACTGGATGTGCATTCCAGGCACTCCCTTCGTGTTGGACGCCAACGAAGAACTGCCCGAGAACGCGCCTTTAGCATCGACTGGCCCCATGCCCCCACAAGCGTAACGTGGCTGACCCGCCATCTAGCAGTCGCTGGAGGGGGCCGTGAGGCGCTTCTTGTTTGGGCCCACGACCCGCGGGAGAAATTGTGCGACCGGCGCGACGTCCCCCCGCTTTTGAGTAGCGCGCAGGTCTGGAGTCTCGTGTTGCCCATCTGCGAGACGCTGAGCTGTGAGAACGAAACCCGCGTTTTCTGTGATCCTCTGGCGGACGCTATAAGAAGATAAATCGAGTCCCGCAGACGTCGGGACAATTACCACCCGCAGCGCGAGAAGGGTGCGTAGAATTGCGCCCGCTGATCCGCCAAATCAGGTCGGATCAGCACTTATAAATCAGATCAAAAATGTATCGTAAATTATTGAAAATGGTGCCCGGGAGAGGACTCTGATTCAAGAGATCTGTTTAAGAGATTCAGAGAGTTAGAAAATCGAAAGCCGAATTACCCGCTAAATTGCCCGCTACCGGGTTGATGCTTGAACGGGCGTTTCTGCTGCGAGCGTAGCGGGTAAGAATGATCCCTCCGACACAGTCCGGCATCGTTCGTCTGAGTGCGTTCTATAATGCTCAAGGCTTCGGAGGCGGCGATGAACAACGTGACAGTTCAACTGAGTGACCGAGAGATCGAGGCACTTAAGGCGCGTACGGGCAAGCGGAGTGCGGCAGCCGCGCTCAAGGCGTGGGCAGCTCGTGCAAGCGCTAAGCGCTCCATCGCCGAGCTTCGGGCCGCTCTCAAGGATTCATTGAAGGAAGAAGCTACCGGCAAGGGGCGCCGTTTTGGCAGCAGTCGCGAGGCCATTCGTTGGCTCGAGAGCTAATCGTTCTGCCGCGCTTCAAGCGCGACTATAGAACCGCTCGCCTTCATCCCGATTTCGACGTCGAAACCCTCGAGTACGTCTTTGACCTCCTGATCTCGGGAGAGAAGCTCCCGTCAGCCCTGCCCGAGCACCGGCTTAGCAAGCGTAGAAAGAAGTGGAGCGGCTTTACCGAGTGTCATCTTGGAGCTGACCTGCTGCTCGTTTATCGAGTACTTCGGCGCGCGGTGATTTTGCACCGCATGGGGACGCATCGGCAGTTATTCGCCTCGGCCCGAGTGCGCGATCGAAAGCGGGCGCCGGTACGTCGTAAATCAAAGTAGATCCACGAATAACTCATCCACACGTCCTCGCTCCAGGCGGTTCGAGGGGCGCACATCCTAGTTTCCTGAGTCTCGCTGCGGTAGTTGCGCGCCCACGAGCCCAAGTCGCTGTCGCAGTCGATGAAATGTGGCGCGCTCGGGTGGGACCGGGAGGCCTGCAGATCGACGTTCGATCTCGACGAGGAGCGCCTCCACGCGTTCTCGGCCGCCAGGAGTTTGCACCGCTTCAAGAGGCGTTTGATTTCCAAGCGCCGGAAGTTTCTCCTTCTCCCAGTCTTCGTAATGGGCAGCAAACATGGCCTTAAGGTGTTCCTGGACCTCAGGTCTGGCCATCAACGCAGCATCTTCATCTGCCACCGGTGACCCATTGCTCGCGCCACTCTGCGCTTCGCCCAGCAGGCGCGCGATGGACTGGATCTCGGTTGCGCGGTAACGAGCGTGCTCACCGAGGGCGCTCTCAATCAGCGTGCGGACCTTCCGCGCGCGCTTCACGGAGTTGACCTCGCACGTGAGGTGCTTGCCCTCGATGCGGATGAAACCGAGTACAGTGTTCTTGGGGCTCTTGTGTTTTGCGTTTCTCTTCTTCAACCAGGGGATCTCCGCCCGGCGCATATTCCCTGCTCGGTCGCGCTCGATCGCGCTTGCGAGATCTGCTTTGGACTCCCATCGGGCCAGATGCTTCAGTGCTTCGAACGCACCCTCCGGCGAGTCGATCTCGAAGAGAACACGCTGGGGTGCCAGCGGTTCGCCATCGGTGTTCTGAAGCTCGGGCAGACTCGGCTGCAGAAACCGGTTCGTGAGCGAGAGATAGAGTTGACGCAGCTCGATGTCGTAGTCACGTAAGTGGTTTGTCTTGATACGCCGCGCCCGTTTGCGGATCACATCACGCATATCGAGGATAGGGAGCTTGCAGGCCGGGGTAAGCCCGAACGGCGAGCAGCTCTCGAGCATGACGATTCCATCGATCGGCACGAGTTGGCCGAAAATGATGTCGTGCGGCTGAAGGGTTTGAGAGGCGCCGCGTTCCCTGACCTCCCATTCCTGGCCCGTGAACACATCCTGTGCCGTGAAACCCTGTCCGGGCTCGCACCTCAGGATCTCGTGAAAGCTGAAGGGGGTTCCAAGACATGCCTCAAGGTAGCGGCGGATCAAAGGGTCCAGCCGCTTTCGATGCAGCTCGAGAAACGCCTGGGTGGGCACCCGGTCATGAAGCGCTTCCTCGTGGACCAGCGTCTGATGCGGATCGGGGGCCCAGGTGTGGAACAGCCAGGACATGAAGAGCCCGATGTGAGGGGAATCCTGTGTGAGGTGCGGAAGGTCGCCGTCCGGCCAGACCAGGAATTCTTCCCAGGCTTCGGGCACTGTCGCGGGCCCGTAGGTTTCATTCACGAAGCCCAGCAGGGTTGCCGCCATTTCAAATTCGTCCAGCGCCCGCCGGACCCGCCGCCAGGTGAGCTCGGACAGTGATTCCACTGACTGCGCGGCAGCGGAGAGGCAACAGGACTTGTATTTCTTACCGCTCCCGCAGGGGCAGGGATCGTTACGCCCTGTTTTCTTTGAGTGCATGAGCCGACGCGAATCGTGAGAGGAGGGGTGTGGACGTCATCTCATTTTGCGCCGAGCGTAGACCATCGAGGTAGTCGGCCCAAGCCTGCATCATGACGCGCCGCTCCGGGAGATGCTGCGCATAGTTGTAGTGGCGACGGACCGAATCTGAGACCCCGTGTGCCATCTGTCGCTCGATCGCCTCCGAGCGCCAACCCAGCTCATTGAGCAGCGTGCAGGCGGTCGCCCGAAATCCGTGCGGCGTCACCTCTTTGGAATCGAACCTCAGTGACTGAAGCGCAGCACTCAGGGCCCCGCCGTGCAAGGGTCGGCCGGATTCGGTCGGAAAAGTAGATCCGGATTCAGAAGTGGAAGTAAGAGCCGTTCCTGGTGGCAAGACAGCTAGAGAGGCTGCTGAGAGACAGCAAATCAGACGAGATACTGCGTAAGCGTCATCCCAAGGCCGTCTGGCGCTCCATCGATTGAGTGCTGAGGATGGTGTCCACCTACTCGGGAGGTGGACACCTATGGCAGAGCACTCAATCGTCGATCTGGTCCCCAACCTGCTTCGCGGTCATAAGAGCAATGGCCGCAGCATCTACGATCGCGAGGCCAAACGCGAGCTGGTGCGGCGGTGCTTGCAGCCCGGGGTATCGCTGGCGGCAACGGCCCTGGCGCATGGGCTCAACGCGAACCTGCTGCGCAAATGGGTGGTGAAGCAAACGGGGCGATCGAGGAGTGCCGCACGGGGGCCGAGACTGCTGGCCGTGACCGCGCTCCCCTCCGCGGTGCCGGAAGCCCTCCCGGCGGTGACGGCGGCGACCGCACCGGGACAATGGCAGCTCGAGCTCGTGGTTCCTGGCGGCACGATCCGGATCCGCGGTCGGATCGACGCGGAGTCGCTGCGCACCGTGCTGGACTGCCTGGCCTCGCGCGCGTGATCGGACCCCCGAGCGGGACGCAGATCTGGATCGCGGCGGGCGTCACCGACATGCGCCGCGGGATGTACGGTCTTGCGGCGCTGGTGGAGACGACGCTCTCGAACCAGGCGTACTCGGGCCAGGTGTTCGTGTTCCGCGGAAGACGAGGAGATCTGATCAAGGTGCTATGGGCCGATGGGGAGGGACTGTGCCTCTTTGCCAAGCGCCTTGAGCGCGGACGCTTCGTGTGGCCGCGCGCGAGCTCGGGCACGGTGCATCTGACCCCTGCGCAGCTATCGATGCTGCTCGAGGGGATCGACTGGAGACGACCCGAGCGCACGTGGAAGGAACCGCTGCACGTCGTGTAGCGTTCCAACACCCAAACCAACATCAAAGAAATGCCACACACACTCGCGCGCTCTCGTACAATGTAGAGGTGGCGCTTGACTACGCGAAGTTGCCGAACGATCCGGAGGAGCTGAAGCAACTCCTGCTGAGGCACGCGAACTGGGTCGACGCGCTGCGCGAAGAGGTGCTGCGCCTTCGGCGCTGGCGCTTCGGCCGATCCTCGGAAGCGATCGATGTCGGGGTCGCTCCCGAGCTGCCACTCGCCGGCGGGGTGACGCTGCCGCCAACGCCGATGCCGCAGACGACATCCGGTCTGCCCCGTCCTCCAAAGCTCACGACCGTCGATGCGCCGCGCGAGAAGGATCGCAGTCGGCGACCGCCTCGCTCGCTGCCTGTGGAGCTGCCGCGAGTGATCCGCGAGCATGCCCCCTCGAACTGTAACTGTCCGGACTGTGGGCAGCGCTTAAGCCGCCTCGGTGAGGATGCCTCCGAGCAGCTCGACTACGTTCCTGGCTACTTCCAGGTGATCCGGCATGTGCGGCCGAAGCTCGCCTGCCGAGCGTGCGCGCGGATCGTGCAGGCTGCAGCTCCGGCTCGTCCGATCGAGCGGGGACTGCCGACTCCAGGGCTCCTCGCGCAGGTGATCGCGGCGAAATACGCCGATCACTGCCCGCTGTACCGTCAGGAAGGCATCTATCGGCGCAGCGGCGTCGAGCTGCCGCGAGCGATGCTCGCCTCCTGGATCGGCGAGGCCGCCAATCTACTCGATCCGCTGGTGGGCTCGCTCGAGCGCCACGTGCTCTCGGCAGAAAAGCTCCACGCCGACGACACGCCGGTCCCGGTGCTCGCACCGGGCAAAGGTCGCACCCAGACCGGACGCCTCTGGGCCTATGTGCGTGATGATCGTCCGAGCTCCGGTTCCGATCCGCCGGCAGTCGTATACCGCTACTCCCCGGACCGTAAAGCCGAGCGGCCGCGCGCGCACTTAAGATCCTTCGCCGGCATCCTGCAGGCGGATGCCTACAGCGGCTTCGCTCCGCTCTACGCCGGCGGTGGCATCGTGGAAGCGGCTTGCTGGGCTCACGCGCGACGCAAGTACTACGATGTCTACGTCATGGATCGCTCGCCCACCGCCCACGAAGCCATCGAGCGCATCGGTGAGCTCTACGCGATCGAGCGCGAGATCCGCGGCCAGGCGCCGAAGGATCGCCTCGCGGTGCGCCGCGCACGATCGGCACCGCTCCTGGAAGCTCTGCATGACTGGCTGCGCGCCACCCACGCCACGCTGTCGGTGAAGTCGCCGCTCGCGGGTGCCATCCAGTACACACTCGCTCGCTGGGCAGCGCTCACGCGCTACACCGAAGATGGACGCATCGAGATCGATAACAACGCCGCCGAACGTGCGATCCGCGCGCTCGTGCTCGGCCGTCGCAACTACCTGTTCGCCGGCTCCGATGCGGGTGGGGAGACCGCCGCCCGGCTGTATAGCCTGATCGGCACCTGCCGCTTAAATGACATCGATCCGCACCTGTACCTGCGGTACGTGCTCGAGCGCATCGCCGAGCATCCCATCAACCGCATCGACGAGCTGCTCCCATGGCGAGTCGAAGGTCTGCTGCCCAGCGTGCTATCCCAGGCGGCCTGAAAGAGCTGCTCGCCGCCGACCTGCAGCTGCGCATCGAGCTGATGCACATCGAGCCGCACGTGTGGCGGCGGGTGATCGTGCCGGAAACCGTGACGCTCGCAAAGCTCCACCAGATCCTGCAAGCGGTGATGGGCTGGACCGACAGCCATCTGCATGAGTACGTGATCGCACGCAAACGCTATGGCACCTCGGATCCCGACTGGCCCTCCACCGAGCCGATACTGGATGAACGTCGCGTGCAGCTGAAGCCGTTCATCGAGGCTCGCGTCCGGCGCTTCATCTACCTCTACGACTTCGGCGATCACTGGGAGCACGAGATCACGGTGGAAGACCTCGTCGTGCCCAAGAACAGCGGGCAGCGCATCGTGTGCACGGCCGGCGAGAACGCCTGTCCGCCGGAAGACGTCGGCGGCGAACCTGGCTACGCCAACTTCCTCCAGGCGATCGCTGATCCGCACCACGAGCAGCACCAGGAGCTCCAGGGCTGGATCGGCTACCCGTTCGACCCGCACGCGTTCGACCTGAATGCCGTCAACCAACGCCTTGCCCGCATCAAAGGTTAAGCGTCAAGATGGCCTCGGCGTGACGGTTACGTACTGTCGAGAGGTTGTCTCCCATCTCACTCACAAGGCATATCGCAACTGTTGCGGTGCAGCGTCCGTCGCGCACTCGTTATCCAGTAAGTGACCGGCGCTGATCGCCGAAGAATCGCTGGTCGGGCGGATCTAAAACGCAGCCACCAGCGGTGGAACCATTACACAATGGACGGGAGCCGAGGGGAGGGAAAGAAGCGGGCTTGCAGTGTCTCCCAAGGGTACCACGCCGTCGGGTAGCAGCAGCGCCTCGCAGCGCTGCCGCCCCCTAAGAACCGGACGTGCAGGTCACCCGGCATCCGGCTCAAGCCACGCTTCAGCACCAGAGGTTG
>Ga0335085_10017362_pt1 | contig 10371 bp, 11 predicted proteins | sample Lox_Sample_45_FD_206712 | JGI IMG/M metagenome (GOLD analysis project Ga0335085, IMG submission 206712) | Soil microbial communities from Loxahatchee National Wildlife Refuge, Florida, United States - Lox_Sample_4.5 | ecosystem: Environmental > Terrestrial > Soil > Wetlands | place: USA...
GTACCGGTGTTCGACGACGAGCCCGAGCTCTTGGTGACGTCCACGTTGACCGTCGCCTTCGGGCCGACCGGCGAGTGGTCCGCGTGCTGCAGCGTCACCAGGATGGTGTGCTTGCCCTTCGAGAGGCCCGTGATCTTCATCTGGTTGGCGTACATGACCTTGTAGCTGCTCGCGCCGTCGATGAAGACGTGGAAGTGGTCATCCCCCGTGCTGGGCGCGCCGATCGCCTCGTCGGAGCTGACCTTGAGCATGAACGGCGCGGTGACGGTGGCGCCCGTAGCGGGCGAGACGATCGACAGCGTGGGCCCGTTGCTGCCCGCGTTCGAGCCGGAAGAGGCGGCAGAGCCGCCCGATCCGGAAGAGCCGCTCGAGGCGGAAGGGGTACTGGTGCCGCATGCGGCGACGGCGAGCAGCGCGGCGGCTCCGGCCGCGAACACGAACGTGCGATGGGATCGCATATGTGCTCCTCCAAGGGATTTACCGGGCACTAGCCGTCGACACGTCCGGGCGCCTCATCTGGTTCAGCGGGCAAACGCAGATGGGCCCGGCGGGTGATGATGGAGAAGAAGATCTCCATCATGTCCGGCCGGGGGCATCCGGCGGGCCGGAGTGCGCGAAACAAGGCCGGGAGCGTGACTGACCATCCAGGCGGTGATGACTCACCCGTCACCAGCGAAGGCGGCGATGGCACCGAGCCGGACGCCCGTTACACCTTCGCCAACGAGCGGACCTTCCTGGCGTGGAGCCGCACGTCGCTCGCGCTGGTGGTGGCCGGGCTGGCGATCGCGCAGCTGCTGCCGCCGTTCCCCGGCATTCCCTGGGGCCGGCACCTCATCGGCACGCCGCTGATCCTGCTCGGCTGCGTCGTATCGGTGATCAGCTACCTCGAATGGAAGGCCAGCCAGCGGGCACTGCGCCACGGGCAGCCGCTGCCCCGCTCCCGCCTCCCCCAGATCCTGGCGATCGCCATCACGGTCATCGGCCTGATCGCCGCGGCGCTCGCGCTGCTGTCGGCGGTGGGGGTCCCGTGAACCCACCGGCCGGGAAGACACCAGCCGGGAAGGAGCCGGGCGACGACATCGAGTACGCCGACCCGGGGCTGGCCCGCGAGCGGACCGAGCTGGCCTGGACCCGCACCGCGATCGCCTTCGCGGCCCTCGGGGGCGCACTCCTCAGGTACCGCCCGGTGGTCGGGCTGCCGGTCCTCGTCCTCAGCGCGGTCGTCTGGCGGCTGGGCCGGGTGCCCGGCCCGGCCCCCGCCGGGCACGCCCGCGACCGGCGGGCGCTGCTGATCACGGTGACCACCGTCGGCGTCTCACTGGTGGCGCTGGCGCTGAGCTTCCTCAGCCCGGCCATCGGCCTGCTCCACTGACGGCACCGGCCTCGAGCCCCGGGCAGGTGCCCCGGGCGCAGCTCACCGCCACCAGCCCGCGGCCCGCATCCCGGCCCCGGTAACGGGATGCGCTGCGGCGCTGGCAGCGCGAGTGGGCCGGCCGGCCCTGGGCCGGCCGGCCCACCACCACCGGCCACGCGAGCCGGCCGCCCCCCAGCCCCCCCGGGCTGATAGGGGACTAGTACTGGTCGGCGGACGCGACCGCCTCGGCGACGATCAGCTCCGGCGGCGCCGGCGCGGCACCGATGGAGCCGATGAACGCCTGCAGCTCAGGGTCGGAGAAGAACTGCTGGAAATGCGCGGGGCTCTCCCACTCGTCCACCACGATGACGAAGCCGTCCCCGACCCCGAAACGATGGTGAATCCCGCCCGCCGCACGGGCCATGTCGGCGTACTTGGCGAACTCGCCGGCCCGGTCGGCCAGTGCCTGGCGGAACGTGGCGGTGTCGCCCTGGAACTTCCCGATGACAAGCACGCTCACTTCATCAACCCCCCACCTGTGTGTCCTGCACTTCCGTGAGAGGTACGTCGCCGCGGGCGGCGCCGGATCAGTCAGGTGCCACCGTGACGTCGGAGTGCCAGCGTGACGGACGGCGGCACAGTCAGTCGAGCGCCAGCGCCGAGGCCGCCGCCAGCACGCCGGCCGCACGGCCCTGGTCGCCGGTGACGTACATGCCGAGGTCGGCGGGGTCGAGCCGGTTCGCGGCCAGGCGGCAGAAATCGACCACGTCGGTGACGATGCCGATGGCCGCCGGCTCGGGCGCATCCCCGCCGATCACCACATCCCAGGTCCCGCCGCCGGGCCCGGTCAGGACCAGCCGCAGATTGACCGGCCCCTGGAGGCCGGCCAGCATCGCCCCGAAGGGCAGCATCGAGGTCGCGAGCTCGCTCATGAGACGCAGCGTCGGGACGTCGGGCACCGACGCGGGCAGACCCGCCACCCGGCGGATGTCGTTCTCGTGCGTCCAGAGCTCGAACGCCCGGGCCACGAGCAGCGCGCTCAGCGGCAGGGGGATGCCCCACACGGTGACCTCGGCGGCCATGTCCGCGCCGCGGACCATCTCCAGCGTGCGGCCGGCCGCCCGGCGCCAGTCGGTGCGGGTCGCGGCGGCGGCCCGCCCGGCCTGCCGGTCCGCCGCGGGCTGGGTGGACGTCACGTGATCCTGGTGCTCCACCGCGGGGTCATCGGACAGCGCGCGCTGCACGTCCTCCTCGACCCCGATCAGATGACCGGCCAGGCCCTGGACGTCCAGGTCACGGAGGGCATGCAGCCGCCAGCCCGGCTCGCCGAGAGCGCACAGCAGCCCGTAGAAGGCGTCGGCCGCGCGGCTGAAGGCCTCGTCCGGGGAGATACGCGGGACCGGCGGGACGGTGTGGCCGGCCAGCCGCGCCCGCAGGGACGCCTCCAGCACCCGTTCCCGCAGGCCAGCGGGGGGCGTCACGGGCTCATGCCGGCCGGCGGTCATGACAGCTCCAGCAGCTGCCGGTCCAGCACGGACTCCAGCCTGGCCAGGGCCAGCCGCAGCCGCGACTTGGCCGTCCCCTCCGGGATGCCGACCGCCAGCGCGACCTCCCGGTAGCTCAGCCCGGCGAAATAGGCGAGCTCCACAACCTCGCGCTGGCTGCCGGGCAGGAGCCGCACCGCGGCCCGGACCACGCCGACCGCCTCGGCGGCCTCCACCTCGTCGCTGGGGGAAGCGACCCCCGGCTCGGGCGTCAGCCGGTGATTCCGCTCCTGCCGGGCGATCCGGCGGAGCTCGCTGCGCACCACGTCAATCGCCCGGCGCCGGGCCAGCACCGTCAGGTAGGTGCGCAGTGACCCGGCGGCGGGGTCGTACCGGTCGGGATGGCTCCACAGCTCGACGAAGACATCCTGGGCAACGTCCTGCGCGGTGTGCCACTCGCCCAGGACCCCCAGCGCGGCCCCGTACACGGCCGGCCCGAGCCGGTCGAAGGCCTCGGCCAGCGCACGGTCGTCGCCGGCCGCCAGGCGGGCCGTGAGCAGCGCGTCCGTTGCCTCCACCCATGGGACGCTAGCGCGGTTCGCCGCCGCCGGGCAACGCGCTGGCGCTGCCCGCTCCGTTGCCGGATCGGCCAGCCACACCAAACCGAGCGTGGCGGGCACCGTTCCTCCTCCGCCGGCCGTCCCATCATGGCTACGTCACCGCGCAGGGAACCGGATCATTCCCGCCATAGCGAGCGCCGCCGACGGCACCACCGGACGCGCGGGCACTGGCTTCTTGGCTGGTTCGCACCGTCTAGCGGGAAGCCGCGGGCTATCTTTTGACACGGGGGCCCGAAAAGTGAGGTCATCACCTTGCCTGTCCCTACCGGTCGTACACCGGGCGATGTGCCCACAGCCCGTGTCCGCTGCCGCGGACGCGGGAATCTGAGCTGGGCGGGGGGCTGAGCCATGCGCGAGCACGGCAGCGGGCCGAGTGGCCTCGCGGTCACCGCCGCGGTCATCGGTAGCGTAGCGGCGCTCGTGGTGGCCGTGGCCATCGGCGCCTTCCTCGTGCTGCACGTAACGGGCAGCCCCGAGCAGACCGCGACCACGTTCCTGACCGACTGGCAGACCAAGGCCTACAGCGATATGGACACGGTCACCGTGGGCGCCCCCGAGGGCGGGGTGGCCGGCCCGCTGCGCGCGGCGGCGGCACAGCTCGGCATGCGCCGCATCCACCTGGTAGCGGGGCAGGTGACACAGGGCGGCGGCACCGCGCAGGTGCGCTTCACCGCAAGCGTGACCCTCGCCACCGGTCACGTTTGGAAGTACAACGGCCAGCTGCAGCTGATGACGCAGAGCCGCAAGTGGTGGGTGAGCTGGAGCCCATCCGATATCTATCCCGGGCTGCAGGCCGGCCAGCGGTTCGCGCTGGCCGCGGTGTGGGGGCCCCGCGCGCGGGTGCTCGCGGCCGACGGCACCGTGCTGAGCTCGCCGCAGACGATCGCGCGGTCCCCATCGCTGCAGCTGGTGGTCGGCAACGTGGTGCGGGCCACCGCCGCCCAGGCCAAGCAGCTCGGCGTCCCGTACCAGGCGGGTGACCCGATCGGCCAGGGCGGGGTCGAGGAGGCCTACCAGCAGCAGCTGGCCGGCAAGCCGAGCCTCACCATCCGCATCGACGGCCCGGGCAGCAGCCGTACCATCGCCCACCTCCCCGGCGCGCCGGGCACGACGGTCCGGACCAGCATCAGCATGCACGACCAGCTGGCCGCGTCGGCCGCGGTCAGGGCGGCTACGACCACCCGGCCGGTGGACGTGGTGGCCATCCAGCCGTCGACCGGGCGGGTGCTCGCCGTCATCGAGCGGCCCGGCGGGTTCGATCGCGCGCTCCAGGGCGGGTTCCCGCCCGGCTCCACCTTCAAGGTGGTCACCGCCTCCGCCCTCAGCGGGGCCGGGCTGCGCCCGGCCAGCGTCGTGCAGTGCCCGGCTCAGGTGAACGTCGGGGGCCGGGTGTTCCACAACTTCGACAACGAGCATCTCGGCGCCACCAGCCTGCAGACGGCGTTTGCCGTGTCCTGCAACTCGACCTTCATCACGCTCGCCACGCAGCGGCTGAGCGGGGCCGCGCTCGCGTCGTCGGCGGCCCAGTTCGGCTTCAACGCCAAGCCCAGCCTGGGCATCCCCGCCACGCTCGGGCAGTTCACCACGCCCCGCACGCAGGTGGACCTGGCCGCGGACGCCTTCGGCCAGGGCACCGACCTGGTCAACCCGCTCAGCCAGGCGTCCATGGCGGGCGCGGTCGAGGATGGCACCTGGCACCCGCCGGTGCTCGTCCTCAGCCCGGCACCGAAGCAGATCGCCAAGCCGCAGCAGCTCGGCTCCACCGTGCTGTCCACGCTGCGCCCGATGATGCGGGCGGTGGTCACCACCGGCACCGCGGCCAACGTCGGGTTCCCGGCCGGGGTGTTCGGCAAGACCGGCACGGCCGAGTTCGGGTCGGCCCAGAACCCGCGCGCCCACGCGTGGTTCGTCGGCTACCAGGGAGACCTGGCCTTTGCGGTGCTGGTCGAGGGCGGTGGCGTCGGGGCCGACGCCTCGGCGCCGATCGCGAACGCGTTCCTGCGCAACCTGTGATCCCGCGGCCGGTCAGCTGCGGCTGGTCACCGCCCACGCGGTGGCGCTGACGTCGAATGGGCCCTCGCCCAGCTGCTCCCGGCAGCGCTCGCGCAGCAGGCGCCGCCGCCGCGCGGTCAGCGAGGCGACGTAGTCCCCGGCCGGGCCAACACCGAGCGTGAACGGCTGCCACCACTGGCCGAACGTGGTGTAGGAGACCCGGACCGTCAGCGTGGTGGCGTCCGCTCCGGCGAGCCCGGCCCGCCCGAAGAGCCCAGCGAGCTGGCCCTCGTTGACACCGGCCAGCCCCGACTCGTCGGCCGCTGACGGATCCAGCTCGCGCACGGCCCGCCAGAACGAGGTCAGCGGGCCGCGGCCGCCGCCATGGTCCCACACACACGCGCCGACCACCCCGCCCCGGCGGGTCACCCTGCCCATCTCGCGCAGGCCCGCCACCGGGTCGGTCATGAAGTGCACGACGAGCTGGGCCAGGACGGCGTCGAAGGCCCCGTCGCCGAACGGCAGCCGTTCGGCCGCCGCCGCGCTGACCGCCACCCCGGGCAGCCGTTCCCCCACCGCCATCACGAACGACTCCGAGGGATCGACCGCGCAGACCTGGCCGGCGCCCAGCCGGCCCGCCAGTACCGCCGTGAGCGCGCCAGGCCCGCAGCCAACGTCCAGCACCCGCTGCCCGCGCCGCACCCCGGCCAGATCGGCGAATCGCGCCGCCAGCGGCTCCGAGTACCGGCCCATGAAGCGCGTGTAGGCGTCCGCGCTGACGTCGAAGCTCATGCACTCAACCCACGGGGCATGGGCCCGCGCCCGGTCATGCGATCTTGCGCGCGCCCGGGCCCGGCAGCGGCGTCACCTCGCGCGCCGATGCCAGCCTGTGGCCGGCCGCGCAGGTGAGCTGAAGCCGGACGGACTCGCCGCAGTCACGGTGCGTGAGCAGAGCGGGCGGCCCGGCCGGGCCGGCCGCGTGCCGGTCACCCCACTGCATCAGGGCGACCAGCACTGGATAAAGGTCCAGGCCCGCCTCGGTCAGGCGGTATTCCTGGCGGCTGCGCTGCCCCCGCTCCTGGTAGGGAACCTTCCGCAGCAGGCCCCGCTCCACCAGCCGGGCCAGCCGGTCGCTGAGGACCTGCCTCGGCGCGCCGGTGCGGCGCTGCATGTCGTCGAAGCGGCGGACCCCGTTGAACACCTCCCGCAGCACCAGGAAGGTCCACTTCTCGCCGATGATCCCGATCGTGGCGCCGATCGTGCAGTTGGCGGTGTCGTAGTCCAGTGCCCAGGGCCGTCTCATCCTCACATGCTAAGTCCAGTTGACAGACTCAGCAATGCGGGGAGATGCTGAGTCTGTGACACGAACTCAGGAGATGACGCCGGCCGGGCCGGGGCTGGCCCCGCCGTCAGGCCCCCCGTGGCCAGCCTGGCCGGGCGGGCGGTTCCTGATCCGGCGGGCCGGTGGCGGCGATCTCGGGGCGCTGCGGGACTTCCTGGCCGGCCTGTCGGTGCGGACCCGCCACCTGCGGTTCTTCACCGGTGCGCCGCCGGCCGGCCCGGCCATGCTCCGGGTCCTGGCGGGCCAGCGGCCGGGCGCCGACGTCCTGGTGGCGACCTGGAACGGGGTCATCATCGGGCACGCGATGGCGGTGGACACGGCGGACCCTCCCGGCGCGGCGTCCACTGAGATCGGCGTGGTCGTGGCGGATGCCTGGCAGGGCCGGGGGGTGGGCTCGGGGCTGATGCGTGCACTGGCCTCCCGGGCCCGGGCCCGCGGGGCCACCACCCTGGTGATGGAGGTCATGGCGGAGAACCGGCGGATGCTCGCCATGATCGCCGGCCGGTGGCCGGACGCCCGCCATGACCGGAGCGGGGCGTACATCACCGTGCACGCCCGGCTCTAGCCGCCCTCGCATCCGGGCCCGATCGGTGGGAAGCTCACCAGGTGAGTGGTGACGAGGTCCGGGACGGGGTGACGCTGACCAACCTCGGCCAGCCGCTGTTCGAGGGGGCGGAGGCGACCAAGCGGGACCTGGTGGAATACCTGGACTCGGTCCAGGGCCAGCTGATCCCGGTGCTGCGCGACCGGCCGCTGTCCGTGATCCGGGTCCTGCGCGGGCAGGCGCCGTTCATGCAGAAGAACGTCCCCAAGTACACGCCGCCGTGGGTGCCCACGGTGTCGCTGTGGGCCGAGGCCTCGCGCCGCGAGGTCACCTACGCGCTGTGCAATGACCGCCGGACGCTGCTCTGGTTCGCCAACCAGCGGGCCGTGGAGTTCCACCCGGCCCTGGTCCGGGCCGGCCACTGGGCCCACCCGACCCACCTGATACTCGACATCGACCCGCCGGAAGGGGAGGCGTTCGGCCTGGCCGTCCAGGCGGCGCTGCTGGCCCGCCAGGCCCTGGCCGACGCCGGGATGGCGGGCGCGGTCAAGACGAGCGGTGCGAAGGGGCTGCACGTGTTTGTGCCGCTCACGCCCGAGGCGGCCGTCGAGGACGTGGCCGCGGCCACCCGGGCACTGGCGGCGCGCGCCGAGCGGATCGACCCGGCGCTGGCCACCACGGCCTTCATCCGGGAGGACCGGGGCGGCAAGGTCTTCCTGGACGCGACCCGGGCCGGCGGGGCGACGGTGGCCGCGGCCTACAGCCCGCGGATCAGGCCCGGGGTGCCGGTGTCGTTCCCGGTGGCCTGGGATGACCTCGACCGCGTGGCGCCGGCCGACTTCACCGTGCACACCGTGCCCGCCCTGCTCGCCGGGGGCGATCCGTGGGCCGGCCAGATGCCGCCGCCGCAGCCGTTGAGCACCGGCCTGATCGAGGAAGGCCACACCATCCCGATCGCCCGGGTCCAGGCGATGCACGAGGGCAAGCGGCGCGCCCGTGCCCGCCGCGACCAGCCCGGGTAACGGGCAGGGCGGCGGAATGCCCGGTGGTGACGGCGATGTTGGCGCAGGCATGCCATCGGTTGTGATCGCCGGCGCGTTCGGCGGGCCCGAAGTGCTCTCGGTGGTGCAGGAGCCCACCGCCGAGCCCGGGCCGGGGCAGGCGCGCATCGCTGTCCGCGCCGCCGGCGTCAACCCGGTCGACTACAAGGCCTACAGCGGTGCGTTCGGCACCGATCCGGCCCGGCTGCCGGTACGGCCCGGCACCGAGGCGGCCGGCGTCGTGACCGCGGCCGGCCCCGGCGCGGCGGGCCCGGCCGGGCCGGTCGCGGTGGGCGACGAGGTGATCGCGTACCGGGCGCCCGGTGCCTACGCCACCGAGCTGGTGGTCCCGGCGGCCGCCCTGGTTCCCAAGCCCGCCGTCCTGGACTGGGCGCAGGCCGCGGGGCTGATGGTGACCGGCGTGACCGCCTGGCACCTCCTGGCCGCGACGGGCGTGCACGAGGGCGACACGGTCCTGATCCACGGCGGCGCCGGCGGGGTGGGGCTGATGGCGCTGCAGCTCGCCGCCGGGCGCCGGGCGGTCCCCGTGGTCACGGCGAGCCCGGCCAAGCACGGCTTCCTGCGCGACCTGGGCGCCCTGCCGGTGGCGTACGGGCCGGGGCTGGCCGGCCGGGTCCGGGCCGCGGCACCCGGCGGGGTCGGCGCGGCGCTGGACCTGATCGGGACGGACGAGGCGCTCGACGTCTCGCTCGAACTGGTCGCCGACCGGGCCCGGATCGCCACCATCGCCGGTTTCGCGCGCGGCTTCCAGGCGGGCATCAAGGTTCTCGGCGGCGCGCCGGGCGCAGACGCGGGGACGGAGATCCGCGACGCCGCCCGGCTGGAGCTGGCCCGGCTCGCCCAGGAGCGGGCGCTGCGGGTCTTCGTGACGCAGACCTTCCCGCTCGCTCGGGCGGCCGACGCCCACCGCGCCGTCATGACCGGCCACACCACCGGGAAGGTCGTGCTCATCGCCTAGTACCGGCCCGCGGGGCGCCGGGGCGGCCGGCTATCGTCGCCGCCGTGGAGCGGGTGGAGGTCGCGGTCGTCGGGTCCGGCCTCCTGGGCTCGGCGACCGCGCGGGCGCTCGGCGCGCGCGGCGTGCCGGCCGTGGTGCTTGAGCAGTTCGGCCTGGGGCATGCCCGTGGTTCCTCGCACGGCGCGACGCGGATCTTCCGGCTCTCATACCCCGATCCCGCTTACGTGCGGATGGCGTGCAGCGCACTGGGGGCATGGGCGCGGCTGCAGGACGACGCCGGCGAGCAGTTGCTGGTGAAGACCGGTGGCCTCGACGCCGGCCCCGGCGCGATGCGGTGCGCGGCGGCGCTGCGGCGCCGCGCCGTGGCGCACTCCTGGCTGTCGGCCGGCCAGGTGCGCGAACGCTTCCCTGGGATCGAGCCCCGCCCCGGCGAGCGCATGCTGTTCCAGCCTGACGCCGGCGTCTGCCTCGCCGGCCCGGCGGTCGCGGCGCTGCAGCGGCTGGCGCGCCGCGACGGCGTGCCCATCCGGCCGCACACCCCGGTGCTCGGCATCGACCACCGCGGCGACCGGGTCGTGCTGCGCACCCCGGCGGGCGAGATCTCGGCCGGCGTGGCCGTCATCGCCGCGGGGCCCTGGAGTGAGCGGCTGCTGGCCGGGACGCTCGCCCGTGTCCCGCGGATGACGGTGACGCTGCAGCAGGTGCGCTACTTCCGGCCCGCCGACGCGGGCCGGGCCAGGTGGCCGACGCTGGTCGAGTGGTCGTCCACGGACCTGATCTGGTACGCCGTGCCCATGACGGGCGGCGCGCCCGGCGTGAAGGTGGCCACCCACGTTCGCGGCCGGGCGGTCGATCCCGGGGACGGGCCCTTCGGCGGGACCGATCCCGCTCTGGACGACCAGGCCGCCCGCTACGTGCGTACCCGCCTGCCGGGCCTGGAGCCGGCCCCGCTCGCGCCGGAGACCTGCCTGTACACGATGACCGCCGACCAGGACTTCGTGCTCGACCGCGAGGGC
>Ga0335085_10017363_pt1 | contig 10371 bp, 9 predicted proteins | sample Lox_Sample_45_FD_206712 | JGI IMG/M metagenome (GOLD analysis project Ga0335085, IMG submission 206712) | Soil microbial communities from Loxahatchee National Wildlife Refuge, Florida, United States - Lox_Sample_4.5 | ecosystem: Environmental > Terrestrial > Soil > Wetlands | place: USA: Florida...
GAACCCGCCGCACGCGGCGGCGAGCACGATCGCCAGGACCGCGACCCATGTTCCGCGGGGCATCCGACGCATGCTCACATCCCTCCACACGTCACGGTCAACCCGCCGGACTCCGTGTTCACCACGATCGGAGCGCCGCCCCGGCCCACGCGCGCGCGCAGCCGGTTCTCGCCGTGCTGCAGGACCACGAGCGGGCCGCTGCAGTCGATCGCTCCACTCGCGCTCGCGGCCTCGAGCGTCGCGCTGATGCCGTCGGCCAGCACGGCGTGGACGTCGCCGCTGCCGCTCGATAGCTGCGTTTCACCGAGCGGCCCGCGCAGCCAGACGCGCATGTTGCCGCTCTCGGTGCTGAGATGCACCGGCCCGCTCGCGGCGCGCACCAGTACCTCGCCGCTCGCCGAGCTCGCGCGCACGCCCGCGGGGGCCTGCGCCACGGTGAGGTCGCCGCTCTCGCTGCGCAGGTCGAGCCTGCCGCGCGCCTGGCCGACCCAGATGTCGCCGCTCGACGTCCGGACGTCGGCGCCGCCCGAACCCTCGAGGCGGACGTCGCCGCTCGAGGTCTGCACGGAGATCGGGCCGCCGGTGGCCCGGGCGATGACGTCGCCGCTGGAGGTCGTGACGATCTCGCGGGCGGCCAGGCCGTCCGAGTCGACGTCGCCGCTCACGGTCTCGACGTCCAGCGGCAGTCCGGCCGGGACCTCGACCGTCAGGCGCACCTCGACGCGCGGCTTTCCGAGCCGCCTGCGGCCGCTCTCCGAGAACACGTCCCAGAGGCTCAGGTGAGCGTCGATGCGCCCGGGGTATTCGACCCGGACCCGGTAGGTCCCGGCCGACCTCTCGAGGTGGACGAGCGTCAGGGCGGCGTACCGGCGGGCTTCGGACGGGGTCGGCATGCGGCAGATCTTCACCGCGGCGACGTGAATGAGACCGTCCGCGCTCGGGCGGATCAGCGTGATGCCACGGGGATTGCGCAGCTCGATACGGGAGATGCCGCCCACGTCGGCCGTCGCGACGCTTCGCTCGGCGAGGTCCCCGGGCAGATCGTCGTCCCCCGCGCGAACCGCGGGCGCGCTGGCCACGAGCAGCAGCGCGGCGAGGCAGATCGGCGCGAGTTTCACGGGTGGGTCCTCCGGACGGGTGTGCCAGGGCTTACGTCGCGGCGGCCCTAGAGGTTGCCGTGCTTCGCGGATCCGGGCCTAAATGGAAAAGGGAGGCGCATCGCGCCTCCCCTCCCGTACAGCTTCCAGCGCCATTACTTGGCGGCGTGGGTCGTATCCATGGCGCCGCCGGACATTGCCGACGTATCCGCCTTGGCAGCCGTGTCCATGGGGGCGGACGACTGTTCCATGCTGCCGCTGGCCGCCGGAGTCTCTTCCTTCTTGCCACAGCCGAGAGCGGCGACTGCGAGGGTCAGCGCCAAAAGGGCGACCGTCGAGAGAGCGAAAAACTTACGCATCGTTTTCGTCTTCACCTCCTCTCACGCACGCCGCGCCGAAGGAACCGGCGACGGCCAATCGTTCTTGCGATGTATTCGTGGGTCTCGTCGAACAGCACCACTGCACGGAGCGCGGTGTCGGGCAAGCAGCTTCCCTGTGCTCACGTTCGATTCGTCGCGGAAGCCTGGACGCACCCGGACCTGGCGATGCGGCGCATCCCGAAGCGCTCCGCAGGCTAGGTGCCCCGCCCCCCACTGTCAAATTCATTCTTCGCCGTGACCGCCCGGGAGCGAATCGCCAACGCGCTGCGATCAAACAGCTTGTAGCGCGTGATCAAGGTCGGCGGCGAGATCGTCGAGATCTTCGATGCCCACCGAGAGCCGCAGCAGGCCATCTTCGAAGCCCATCGCGAGGCGCGCCTCGCGCGGCACCGAAGCGTGCGTCATGGACGCCGGATGGCAGACCAGGCTCTCGACGCCGCCCAGACTCTCGGCTCGCGTGAAGAGCCGGAAGCGGTTGAAGACCCGCTCCCCGGCCGCGAGCGAGCCGTCGCCCGGAACGAACGCGATCATGCCGCCGAATCCGCTCGCCTGCCTGCAGGCCAGCTCGTGCTGCGGGTGCGACGGCAGTCCGGGATAAAAGACGCGCGCGACGCGAGGGTGCCGGGCGAGTCGCGTGGCGAGCTCGCGCGCGTTCGCCTCGTGCTGGCGCATGCGCACGGCCAGCGTCTTCGTGCCGCGCAGGCAGAGGAAGCAGTCCATCGGACCGGGGACCGCCCCCGCGGCGTTCTGCAGGAAGCGCAGCTGCGCCGCGAGCTCGCCGTCCGACGTGACGAGCACGCCGCCCACCATGTCGCTGTGGCCGTTCAGGTACTTGGTCGTGGAGTGCATGACCACGTCGGCGCCGAGTTCGAGCGGGCGCTGGAAGTACGGCGTGAGGAAGGTGTTGTCGACGACGACGCGGATCGAGCGGCGGTGCGCGCGCGCGGCGATCTCGCGGACGTCCGCGAGCTGCATGAGCGGGTTGGTCGGCGTCTCGGCCCAGACCAGCTTCGTGGCCGGCCGGAACGCGGCCTCGACGCGGTCGGGGTCGCTGCAGTCGACGAACGAGAACTCCAGGCCGTGCCGCTTCCACACCTTCTCGAAGAGCCGGTACGTGCCGCCGTAGGTGTTGTGGCCGCAGACGACGTGGTCGCCGGCCGAGAGCGTCTGGACCATGGCGTTGGTCGCCGCGAGGCCCGAGCCGAAGCACAGACCATGCGCGCCGCCCTCGAGCGAGGCGAGGTTGCGCTCGAGCGCCGCGCGCGTGGCGTTGTGCGTGCGCGCGTACTCGAAGCCCTTGTTCTGGCCGAGCGCGGCCTGCGCGTAGGTCGAGGTCTGGTAGATCGGCGTCATGACCGCGCCGGTCGCGGGATCGGGCTCCTGCCCGGCATGCACCGCGCGCGTCGCGAAGCCCGGCACGCGCTCCGGCCCCTTGTCGCCGCTCACGTCTCGCTCCGCGTCATGAACTGCAGCATGTCGAACCGCGTCAGGATCCCGGCCGGCCCGTCGCTGCCGCGGACCAGCACGGCAGGACTGCGCGCGGCCAGAAGGCGCGTCACGGACTCGGCGGGCTCGTCGGCTCCGACCACCGGCAGTGGCGGGCCCATGAGCGAGTCGACCGGGCGATCGAGCGCCGAAGGATCGGAGAGCGCCGTGCGCAGCACCTCGTCCTCGGCCAGCGTCCCGACGACCTCGCTCCCCCGCAGCACCGGGAGCTGTGAAACGTCGTGCTGCTCGATGAGCGCGAGCGCGCGACGCAGCGGCTCGCCCGGGCTCACCGAGATGAGCGGACGCAGGCGCGGCGACTTGGCGCTCACGAGCTGCTCGACGCGCGCGCCCGAGAGGTCGAGCAGGTGGTTGTCGCGCATCCACGCATCGTTGTGCACCTTGGAGAGGTAGCGCTCGCCGGTGTCCGGCAGCAGCACCACGACGAGATCGTTCGGGCCGCACTCGCGCGCGAGCTGAAGCGCCACCCAGGCGGCCATGCCGGCCGAACCGCCGACGAAGATCGCCTCTTCGCGCGCCAGCCGGCGCGCCGTGTTCAGCCCGTCGCGGTCGCCGCACGCGATCACGCGATCGATCACGCCGAAGTCCGTCGCGCCGGGGATGAAGTCCTCGCCCACGCCCTCGATCTTGTAGGTGTGCGGCTCGGACAGCTGTCCCGTCTCCTTGTAGTGCTTGAGGATCGAGCCCACGGGATCGGCGCCGACGATCTGCACCGTCGGCTTGCGCTCCTTCAAGTAGCGTCCCGTGCCGCTGATCGTGCCGCCCGTGCCCATCCCGGCGACGAAGTGCGTGATGCGCCCGGCGGTCTGCGTCCAGAGCTCGGGGCCGGTTGTGGCGTAGTGCGCCGCCGGGTTCGCCGGGTTGTTGTACTGGTCCATGAGGACCGCACCGGGGCGCTCGGCCGCGAGGCGTTTCGCGACGGAGTAGTAGGAATCGGGATGCTCGGGCGCGACGGCGGTCGGGCTCAGGAAGACCTCGGCGCCGAAGGCCTTGAGCAGGCTCACCTTTTCGCTCGAGACCTTGTCGGGCATGCAGAACGCGGCGCGGTAGCCGCGCACGGCCGCCACCATCGCGAGCCCGAGGCCGGTGTTGCCCGAGGTGCACTCGACGATGGTGCCGCCGGGCTTCAGGCGCCCGCGGCGCGCCATGTCCTCGACCATCGCAAGCCCGATGCGGTCCTTGACGCTGCCGCCGGGATTCAGCGATTCCAGCTTGGCGAGGACGGGGCACGGCAGGCCGCGCGCCAGCTCGCGAATGCGAATGAGCGGCGTGTGGCCGACGGTCTCGAGGATCGACTCGAAGTACTGGACGCCGTCGAGGACGTGGCTCACGCGCCTAGGCTCCGCTCGAGAACACCGCGCGGATCGCCGGAACTCAGTGCTTCGCGCCGGATTCCGTGCCCATCATCTTGTCCATCGGATTGGGGGGCAACGGCGGCATGGTGGCCGGCGGATGGTGCAGGATGTGCGGCTCGTAGATCGCGAAATTGAACGTCGGGCTGTTGCTCACGGTGTGGCACTTCTCGCACGTGGCCGCGGTGATGCGGCGCGCGGTCGTCGGGTACGCCTCGTGCTGCGTGCCCATGCCGTGGCAGTTCTCGCACTGCACGTTCGAGAGCCGCGCAACGTCGTCCGCGGTCTGGAACCCGCCCGGCTGCTTGTAGCCCGTCACGTGGCACTGGATGCATTCGGCCATCGCGTCCTTCTTCACGTCCACCAGCGTCTGCCACGCCTTCGAATGCTTCGTCGTCTTCCACTGGTCGTACTCCGCCTGGTGGCAGCGCGCGCAGAACTCCGCGCCCAGGTAGTGGTCGACCGCCTGCTCGCTCGCACCGTTGCCACCGTTCATGCGGCTCATCTCGGCCTTCGCAGCGCGCTCCTTCTCGATCTTGCGCAGCTTGTCGTTGAAGCTGTCCTCGAAGCTCTTGACCAGGGCCAGCACCTCGGGCTTCTCGCCGACCTCCGGTCCGAGGATGTAAGTGTCGTTGTCCCCGGTCGTCATCTTGCGCTGTGCATCGAGCGTGATCACCGTCTGCCCGATGTACTGGCCCTGCTCGCCGCCGTAGCACGCCACGGTGTTCTTCACCATGCGGCCCTTCTGCAGCAGCGGCACGTTGCGCCCGCAAATCACGGCGTCGATGCCGTCGACCGCCGTCACGAAGTCCTCGCTCTCGACCTTGCCGAGCTCGGAGAGCAGCACGACGACCGTCGCGCCCTTCTTGCGCAGCTCGTCGACCGTGCGCTTGCCGGCCGCCGTCGGGTCCTCGACGGTCACCGAGTCGCGCGCCGGGCCCAGGTCCACCTTGTCCGAGGTCAGCCCGAAGATGCCGACCGTGACCGAGCCGACCTTCTTGATCACGTAGGGCGCCACCAGCGTCTTCTTGGTCTCCTTGTCCCACAGGTTCGCGCACACCAGCGGCAGCTGCGTCCGCTTGTAATTCGCGAGCAGGAAACCCCGCCCGTAGCGGAGCTCCTTCTCGCTCACGCCCGCGGCGTCGGTCCCGAGGAGCTTCATCGCATCCATCAGGAACCACGCGTCGTCCTCGTAGTCGTCCAGCTCGGGGAAGAAGCCGCCGGAATCGACGAGCAGCACCTGGCTGTACTGCGTCTTCACACTGTCGACGAAACTCGCCCGCCGGGCGAGGCCCCCTTTGGGCGTGTGTCAGCCACAGGGGCTGGTCTTCCCCTTCACGTCCGTCGTGGAGAGGATGACCAGCTTGTCGGGGGACAGGTTCGCGCTGGGCTTGCTGGCGGCGCCGGCGATCAGGGCCGCGATCACCAGGGCGGAGAGGACCGCCAGCGTGCGCAGCATGGGCACCTTCATGACGATGGGGTTCTCCCTTTCGGGCCGGTCGTGCGTCGGACGAGAGCAGGCAAGTCGTGCGAGAGTCTAGGGAGCGGCGCGGTTCCCGGTCAAGCTGGACCCGCCGTGGCCGCACGAGTTTGTACGCCCTTGAACATCGGCCATCGGGGCGCGACCGGGACCCCGGCAGCGCGGCGCGCCGCGACCCGGCGCCGAGCCCGGAATGCGCCGGCAGACCGCGTCCGGTTGTTCACCGCCGATGCGCGGCGGTACGCTCGCCGGTCCATGAGGCCCTACGAAACCCTGAACGAGACGGACTGGGAGCAGGTCGAGCGGATCCACGAGCTGCTCGACGAGGGCGAGGTCGACCAGGCTCGCGGCTCCCTTGAGCGCCTGCGTCGCGGCCGGACGGCGCAGCCCGACCTGAGGATCGTCGAGGCGACGCTCTGCCTCGAGGAGGGCGAGCCGGGCCAGGCCCTCGCCGCGCTCGCGGGCGCCGAACGCTCCGCCGACCCCGCCCAGTTCTTCCACCTGCGCGCCGCCGCGCAGTACGACCTCGTGCGGTTCGAGGACGCGCGCGCCGACGCCGAGCGGGCGCTCGCGATCCATGCCGACTACGCCTTCGCATGGGACCTGCTCTCGCGCGTGTGCGAGCACCTCGCCGACGCCGAGGGCGCGGCCGAGGCCGCGGCTCGCGCGCACGAGCTCGATCCCGACGGCTTCCCCCTGCCGCTCGAGGTCGCGGACGAGGAGTTCGACCGCATGGTCGAGCGCAGCGTGCGCGAGCTGCCCGCCGCCGTACGCCAGAAGCTCGACGAGCTGCCGGTCGTCGTCCAGGGGCTGCCGGCGCGCGAGATGCTCACGGCCGAGGAGCCTCCGCTCACGCCCGACCTGCTCGGGCTGTTCGTGGGCCGTCACATCTTCGCGGAATCGGCGAGCGCGCCGCCCACCGCGCCGGGCGTCATCTATCTCTTCCGCCGGAACCTGCTGCGCGCGTGCTCCGATCTCGAGGAGCTCGCGCGTGAGATCGGCATCACGGTCCGCCACGAGGTCGGGCACCTGATGGGCCTCGACGAGGAGGAGCTCGACGACTGGGGGCTGGCCTAGGGTCTGTCGGAGAATGCCGCGCGAGCCCGCTGCGGCGCGGTGCCGTCGGACGGAGCCCTCTCGGCCGCGACCCGGCTCGCTCGCGCCCTGCGCCGTTACATCCAGCGGCGCGAGAAGCGGTTCGCGGCGTAGATCCCGAACGCCGTGCCGACGAGGCTCACGAAGAACGCGGCCATGAAGCCGAAGCGCTCGGCGAGCGCCCAGCCGATCCAGCCTCCGACCGACGCGCCGACGAAGCCGATCAGCCCCCTCATGCCGCCACGCCCCGCCCGGTGCGCGCGTCCGTCCCGCACGCCGTCCTCCGACGCCGCATTCCGACCCTCCCCGCCGAACGTCGTGTCACGTGCCCGCCGGCGCCGCGCTGCGAAATCCGCGCAGGCGCAGCGACGAGGTCACGACGGAGACGCTCGAGAACGCCATGGCCAGCGAAGCGAGCATCGGGTGCAGCGTGCCGCGCCAGCCCCACAGGATCCCGTGCGGGCCGTTGTGCCCGAGCCAGGGCACCAGTGCGCCGGCCGCGACCGGAATCAATACGACATTGTAGACGAACGCCCAGAACAGGTTCTGGCGGATGACGGCCATCGTGCGGCCTGCGAGCGCGAGCGCGTCGACGGCGGCCCAGAGGTCGCCGCGCACGAGCGTGAACTCACCCGCTTCGAGCGCGACGTCGGCGCCGCTCGCCATCGCGAGCCCGGCGTCCGACTGCGCGAGCGCCGGCGCGTCGTTGATCCCGTCGCCCACCATCGCGACGCGCCGGCCTTTGGCCTGCAGTTCGGCGATGCGCTCACGCTTGCCCGCCGGGGGCACGTCCGCGAGCACGCGCCCGGCCGCGATCGCCACGGCGTCGGCGACGACGCGCGCGGTGAGCGCGTGATCGCCGGTGAGCAGGTAGACCTCGTGGCCGCGCGCGTGCAGTGCGCGGACGACGTCCGCGGCCTCGGGACGCGGCGCGTCCGCGAGCGCGAGCAGACCGAGCAGCTCGCCGTTCTCCGCGACGCCGATCACGGTGCGGCCCAGCGCCTCGAGCCGGGCGCGCTCCGATTCGAGCGGCGCCTCGCTCGCGCCGTACTCGGCCAGCAGCTCCGCGCGACCCGCCACCAGTGCACGCCCTTCCGCGAACGCCCACACGCCGCGGCCGGGGTCGGCCCCGAACTCGCCGGGGACGAGCGGCTCGACGCCGCGCTCGCGCGCGCCGCGCACCACCGCCGACGCGAGCGGGTGCTCGCTCGAGGCCTCGGCGGTCGCGGCCGCACGCAGCAGGCGCGCCGCGTCCACGCCGGGCGCCGCGACGACGTCCGCGAGCTGCAGCGCGCCGAGCGTCAGCGTTCCGGTCTTGTCGAACACGATCGCGTCGACCGCGGCTGCACGTTCGAGCGCGCCCGCGCCGCGTACCAGCACGCCGAGCTCCGCGCCGCGGCCCGTGCCGACGACGAGCGCGGTCGGGGTCGCGAGCCCGAGCGCGCACGGGCACGCGACGATGAGCACCGCGACGAGCCGCATCGTGGCCCCGGCGGGCGGTGTGCCCGTCGCCCACGCCACGACGAACGCGAGCGCGGCGACCGCCATCACGACCGGCACGAACACGGCGGCGATGCGGTCGGCGAGCGATTGCACGGCCGCCTTGCTGGTCTGCGCGCGTTCCACCATCGCCACGATCTGGAGCAGCATGGTGTCGGCGCCGACCCGCTCGGCGCGCATGCGGAACGCCCCGGTGCGGTTGAGCGTCGCCCCCGTCACGACATCGCCCGGCCCGACCTCGACGGGGACGGCCTCGCCGGTCAGCAGGCTCGCATCGACCGCCGAGCGTCCGTCCTCGATGCGTCCGTCGACCGGCACGCGTTCCCCGGGCCGCACGAGCAGCCGGTCGCCGGGCACAACCGCATCGAGCGGGACGTCCTCGCCCGTGGCGTCCGCCGCGTCGCGCAACCGGCGTGCGATGCGCGGTCGCAGCTCGAGCAGCCGGCGCATCGCCTGCGACGTGCCGGCGCGGGCGCGCGTCTCGAGCCAGCGCCCGAGCAGGATCAACGTCACGATCGTGACCGAGGTGTCGAAGTAGACGTGCGCCGCCATCACGCCCGTCGCCGCCGCGCGCAGGGTCGCGACCAGCGAATAGCCCCACGCGACCGTCGAGCCCAGCCCGACCAGCGTGTCCATGTCGGGCGCGAGCCGCCGGAAGCCCCGCACCATGCCGCGCACGAACGGCCAGCCCGCGCCGAACTGCACGATCGTCGCGAGCGCGAGCTGCACGAGGCCCGTCGCGCGCGGCAGCGCGACGCCGGGCACGAGATCGGCGTGCGCGAGCAGCACGACCGGCAGCCCGAGCGCGGCGGCGAACACGACCCGGCGCGCGACCTCCCGCTGCTCGCGGGCGCGCTCGCGCTGCTCGGCGTCGTCGACGGCGGGCGTGCCCACGACGTGCGCGTCGTAGCCCGCGCGGCGCACCGCGTCGGCCAGCGCCTGCGGCCCGACCTCGCGCGCGAGCCCGACCTCGGCGCGCTGCGTCGCGAGGTTCACCGCCGCACGCGCGACGCCGGGAACGGAGGCGAGCGCCGACTCGACCCGCGTGACGCACGAGGCGCAGTGCATGCCCGCGATGCGCAGCCGAACGAGCCCGGTTTCGCGCGGCGGCGGATCGCTCTCGCGGCGGATGGCGTGCGGCGGAACGAGGGTCACGGCGCGACGGGCTCCTCCCACGCCTCGAGTCCGACGCTGCCGCGTCCGCAATGCGCGCAGGGGATGCGGTAGCGCCGGAGCGTCGCGTCGGCCAGGAGCGGCGCGAGCGCGGCATGGCCGGCCGCCGCGTCGCCGGTCGCGATCGCGCGCGCGGCATCGCCCGCGTGCGCGAGCAGCGCCCGCGCCGCACGGCCGTGCAGCGCGGGCTCGGCTGCGAGCTCGGCGGCGAGCCGCGCGGCGAGCGGTCCCGCGACGCGTTCGGCCTCGCGGCGGTGCCCGAGCCGCGCGTAGCCCGCGAGCACCATGCCGAGGTCCCAGTACGTCGCGTGCTCGATGGCGCGTTCGGCGGCGTGGAGCCGCTCGAGCTCGCCCGCCGGAGCGTGGGCGCCGTCGCGCGCGGCGAACGCCTGCTCGACCGTGAGCGACCAGACGAGCCGGCCCACGGTGGGATCGCTCCAGTAGGCCGAGGGCTCGCCGGCTTCGGCGCGCGCCGCGTCGAGCGCGACCGCGTCGGGGGCGCCCGCCGTGGCGAGGGCGCGGTGGACCGCGAGCGCGGCGCGGTTCCAGCGCGCCTCGTACGCGTCGCCGGCGCGTGCGAAATCCCCGGCCGCAGCGTCCCAGCGTCCGCTGCGCGCGCGCAGCGCTCCGCGCGCGAGGCTCGCCTGCGTCGAATGGCCCGCCGCGAGCGCGGCGCTCCAGGCGGCCTCGGCCGCGGCGGGCTCGCCGCGGCGTTCGAGCGCGATCGCGCGCGCGGCGTGTGCCCGGGCGTCGGGCGAGTCGCCGGCGGCGGCGGCGCGTGCCCAGTC
>Ga0335085_10017364_pt1 | contig 10370 bp, 11 predicted proteins | sample Lox_Sample_45_FD_206712 | JGI IMG/M metagenome (GOLD analysis project Ga0335085, IMG submission 206712) | Soil microbial communities from Loxahatchee National Wildlife Refuge, Florida, United States - Lox_Sample_4.5 | ecosystem: Environmental > Terrestrial > Soil > Wetlands | place: USA...
ATTCCGGTTATTGGCCGCAATGGTCTGACGCTGGAAGAAAAGTGGAAGGACGGCACCATTACCTTGCATGGCATCCATGTGAATGGTTTCCCCAATTTCATGCTGTCGACCACGCGCCAGGGTACCTGGGAAAACAACTTTCCCTTTGCCCAGGAGGTCGTTGCGACTCATATCAGCAAAATTATCCGTGCAGCGACGGATCGCGGAGCCGATACAGCCGAGGTTACATCCGAAGCTGAAACGGAATGGTTGCGGTTTCACATGCAGATGTCGCAGCGCAATCTCGTGATGTGGCGCGAATGCACGCCGAGCTACTTCAACCAGGAAGGCGAGGCGGATGAGCAGGTCGTCCGCAATGGCAATTTCGGCGGCTCCGCGTTGGAATATGAGGAAATCCTCATTAAATGGCGGGCCGAGAATTTTCCCGGACTGCAGTTTGCGTAATTCTGTTCGGGGAATTGAGGATTGGATATTGGAAAGCCCTGCGTGGCAAAAGCCACTCGGTTCGAGACTTCTTCGCTATCGCCCTACGCACCAGACCATTACGGTTTCGCTGCTGGTAGATAGTCGATGGTGACAGGCTGTCCTGACCATGCGGAGTTTCCACCGTCAACCACCAGCATGGCGCCGGTAATATAGGACGCTTCCTCAGAAAGCAGGAAGGATGCTGCGCTGGCAATCTCGGCTGCATGGGCGGCGCGCCGCATGGGGATGCGCTTCAGATAGGCATCCCACAGCTCCGGAATTTTCCGTATACGCGAAGTGGCAACTGTTTCCACCAGTCCGGGACAAATTGCGTTTACGCGAATTCCATCCGCTGCGTGATCTAGTGCCATGGATCGAGAAAGGTTGATGACGGCGGCCTTGGAGGAGGAGTAGCATGCCATATTGTATTGCCCGGAAAGGCCGGCGGTGGATGCGATGTTAACGACCGCGCCGGTCGAGCGAGTAATTATTGGAATGGCGTGTCTGCACATTCTAACGACGGAAAATAAAGTGAGATCCGTAGCCTTGATCCAATGTTCCTCCGAGACATCGGTGACCTTTCCCATGACCCCCGACGATACGTTGTTCACCAGCAGGTCGAGTTTGCCATAGCGACCATTCACAACCGATATCACTTGTTCGACGTCATTATCGCTGCCGACATCGGCGCAAACGAAGATTGCCGAATCGCCGAGCGTCTCGGCCAATGCGCGGCCGTTCGGTTCGTCTTTGTCTACGATGCAGACTTTAGCGCCTTCGCCCGCCAGACGCCGTGCAATTGCTGCGCCGATTCCCGCTGCCGCGCCGGTGACAAGCGCAATTCGTCCGTCATGCTTCATCTTGGTGTTTGCTCTTTGGACCAACCTATGCGCGATTTGCGGAGGACAAAGGTGACCACGCGAGGTCTCCCGTTTCGTCGTCGATTTTTTCGATGACGGCTCGGACCCTCATGCCTCGTTCGGCTACCGCATCGCCTAGAAGCCGGCCGGGGATATAGATGTCGTGCTGCTCGTCGAGCCGGACGAGCGCCAAGGTGTAGGGCACGTAGGGCATCATATGGGGCATGGTGGAACGGTACACGACGATCCAGCTATAAATCTCACCGGCACCGGAAACCGTGTTGAATTGCAGATTCTCTCCGAAGCACTTGGAGCAGACTGGTCGCGGCGGCCAAGTCCGTTGTCCGCAGTCACGGCAGTGTTGGATGTCGAGCCGGCCTTCGGCGAGCGCCCTCCAGTAGTCCCGGCTATCTTCATCAGGGAGCGGTTTAATCCGACGCTCGGAGATCATTGGCCCCTCAAAATGACGGCTGAAGAATATCCGCTCACATAACCAAGTTGACCGGTGACCAGCGCGATGTCATGTTTTTTGACTTGCCGTGTTCCAGCGTCTCCGCGGATCTGTTCGACAGCTTCGTAGACATGATTGAGGCCGTGAATATACGCCTCCGAAAGCAGTCCGCCGTGGGTATTTATCGGCAGGACGCCGCCGCTACGATCGAAGGCGCCGCTCTTGAGCATGTCCGGAACCCCGCCTTCCTTCGCGAACCCGTAGCCCTCCAATTGCGAGAGGACCGGATAGGTGAAGCAGTCGTACAGTTCCGCAAAATCAATATTCGATGGTCTGAGACCCGCGGAGGCGTAAAGCCGCTGTGCGATTGGTCTGGCAGGAGATTGTGCCAGTTCGGAAAAGCCGTTATTCGCCATATTGATTCCGCCGCCCCAGGCGGCGCCTTGGACAATGGCGGGACGATGCGGCAGGCCGCTCGCTCGATCGGCACTTGTCATCACCACGGCTACCGCACCATCCGATTCCAGGCAGCAGTCGAGCTTGTGAAAAGGTTCGGCGATCCACTCGCTCGCCATATAGTCTTCGAGCGTTAGCGGCCGCCCTTTCATCATTGCGCGTTCGTTGTCCAGAGCGTTGGTTCGGCTGAGAACAGCAATTCTTCCGAAGTCTTCGTGCTTGGTGCCGTAGCGCAGCATGTGCGCGCGGGCGTTCATCGCCATCTCCTGCGCCGGGACCATATAGCCGCTGGGCATCTTGAACTGGATATCCCATGGCACGCGGGCCGGCGGTCCACCGCTCGCGTTCTTGCGGATTCCGGAACGACCATTGATCGCGCGATAGCACACCACGCAGTCGGCAACGCCCGCGCTGACCGCCAGCGCCGCCTGGCCAATGATGGACATCGACACGCTGCCGCCCATCCATTGGTCGAGATAAAAGCTCAGGCTCGTGATGCCGAAGGCCTGTGCGAGCAAGTTGGGCGAGACGGAGTCGTTGGTCCCATAGGTGCAAAGGCCGTCAATGTCAGAAATCTCGAGGCCGGCATCCGCGATCGCGGCCTTAACCGCACGTGTCGCAAGCTTGAACGGAGTGACACCCGAAGCCTTCGAAAACTCCGTGCATCCGATCCCCGCGATTGCTGCGCCCTGAGGAAATTGTTCCCTGCTGCCCGCCACTTCGTTCTCCTTGCGCAGCAGCCGGCTGGAAATGACTGGCGCACGTAAAGTGACACTTGACTGACAATTGTGTCAGCTTGCGCCCGACCGGTCAACCAGCCGGACTGGGATGGCGGGTTTGCTGCGGACCCTCAAGCGGCTGCGAAGCCGGGGCTACGGGAGCACATCATCGTTGCGTCGGCGGGGTGTGGACAACCATGCCGTCTATCTCTTTGGTCACGCGGATTTGACATGACAGACGGACGCCTGCGCCGGTGTCCTCGGTGGAATCGATCATATCGGTTTCAAAATCGTCGGGTGGGGGTACCCGTTCGCGCCACGTTTCTGCGAGGTAGACGCGGCATGTTCCGCAATAGCAGTTCCCGCCGCAGTCAGCATCGATTTCGTCGACCCCATTGGAAATCGCAGCCTCCATCACAGATATGCCGGGAGCAACGTCGACTGTCTGTTCCTCCCCCTTCGAACTGAGATACGTAATTTTCACCATTGCGATTGCACCTGATTTTTCTGCCGGACGCACGGCGTTAATCATCCCCGCGTTTTCCGCTTGCCGGGGGCGCTTGCTGTTTGGCGCTTCCTTCGCGTGGTCGAACAAATTCAGGCCGAATTTTGACGACCGGACAGGTTCTCGAGATTTACGCGCTTACCCCCCGCCATATCCAATGCCAAGATCGCCTAACGAAATATTCGCCCCACCTGATCGGAAAAAGCGCACCGGGCCGGCCCATCCGACCGGCTCTGCAAGGCGAAAATTCGCGCGAGCGGATCCTGTCGCGATGAATTCGCTCCTTCCCATGTAATTGTCTTACCTTGAGCCCCTCGCACTTTCGACGGAAGCTGCGTGCCCAACAGGAGCGAAAATTGAGAATTGAAACGGACTGGAGACCTGCTGACTCCGAGGAGCGGCTTGCTCGGCTTGAGGCGCTCGACGAAATCCGGCAGCTCGCGCATCGCTATGCACTCGCGGTGGACAGCCGCAATCTTCGGGCGCTGGCCTCGCTGTTCGTGACGGATGTCCGGGTTGGAAGGGACGAGCACGGCAGGGAGGCGCTTGCAAAATGGTATGGCGCGTCACTCGAGCGTTATGGGGCAACCATTCACTTTGTCGCCAACCACGTGATCGACATTCTATCGCCCGTCGTGGCCAGCGGTGTCGTCACCTGCCGCGACGAACTGGAGGTTGCCGGCGAGTGGCATGTGGGCATGATACAATACTGGGACGACTACCGGCGGGAGGACGGCCAATGGTTGTTCCACAGGCGGAAGCTGCATCGCTGGTATCTTGTTGACGCTTTGACCCGGCCAGGCTGGGGCGTCGGCGTCAACCTCGATGAGAAAACGATCCGCACCCCGCAATTGCCCGATGCCTGGCCAAGTTGGGCTCAATTCTGGACTGAACGAGGGAAGTCGCCCCGCTAATCTCGCCATGTTGGGCGTGGGGCAAAGTCGCGAAGGGATACTCAGCTCTTGGGAAAGTTTCGGACGACGATGTACTTTGACATGCGTGCGCCGAAATTCGGTGCGCCAGTTCGTGAGCTCCATGCCGCAGCATTGGACTTGGCCGCCTTCGCCGAGACAATCGGCATCGATCAAATCGGCCTCATGGAGCATCACGGTACCGACGATGGCTACCTTTCCAATCCTTTCGTTATGGGAGCGGCGATCGCCGCGCGGACCCGGAAAATCCGCGTCAGTCTTGGCGCGGTCGTCCTCCCGCTGCACGATCCGCTCAAGGTCGCAGAAGACATTGCATTGCTCGACAACATCAGCGGAGGCCGTATCGAGGTTATCCTTGGCGCAGGATATGTGCCCTACGAGTTCGCTCGCTTCCGCGTGTCGCTCAAGGACCGCGCGAAGCTCATGGACGGGGGCATCGAAATCATCCTTCGGGCATTGCAGGGAGAGCGGTATCTGGCCGAAGGCAGAGAGATTTTCGTGCGTCCCTTGCCGGTACAGGATCCAAGAGACATTGTTTTCGTCGGCGGTGGCGTGAAGGCAGCCGCGGAGCGGGCCGCTCGTTTCGACCTTGGATTTGCGCCGATCAATCCCAAGCTGTTTCCGCACTATATTGAGCTGGCAAAGGAGTTCGGACGTAGTCCACGCAAGATGCATGGCCCGGCAAGGCCGCTGGCTGTGCATCTGGCTGAAAACGTCGAGGAAGGCTGGTCGGTGCTTATGCCTCATGCCTTGCACGTCGCAAGCGCTTACGCAGCCTGGTCCGGGACAGAGGGAACGCGGGGGTCTTCGTTCAACGAAATGAACAGCGCGGAGAAAGTGCGCGACGGCAATGTGTTTCGCGTCATGACGCCGGCTGAGCTGCTGGAATATGCGGCGTCGCTTCCAGCGGGCCGAGCGATCGGCTTCCAACCCATTCTGGGCGGACTATCACCGGAACATGCATGGAAAAGCATGAGGCTGCTCGAAGGGATAATGCCGGAAATCCGCCGGCTCCAGCAGAACTGACGTCGTCAGGAGATCACAGAATGAAACTCGAGAAGGGCAGTCACGCATTCGTCACCGGCGGCGCGAGCGGCATCGGACTCGCCATCGCGAACGCGCTCGTAGAACGCGGCATCAAAGTAACGATTGCGGATATCTCGCAAGACGCGCTGGCGGAAGCGCTGAAGCAGGGCCATCCGAATCTGCGCGGAGTCCGGCTCGACGTTCGCGATCGCCAGGGATGGGACAGGGCAAAGCGCGAAGCGGAAGCCTCGTTCGGCCCGGTCGATATCCTCATCAACAATGCGGGAATCACGATACCAGGCGCTGGCCTTGCCGAAATCGATCCCGATGTGTTTGAGAAGGTCATCGCCATCAACCTCATCGGCGTCTTCAATGGGGTGCACACGTTCGCTGGTGGGATGAAAGAGCGCGGCAGAGGACATATCGTCAATACGGCCTCGATGGCCGGCATCTCGACTGGCAATAATGGCACAAGCGGTTCATACACGGCATCGAAGTTTGGCGTCGTGGGGTTATCGGAAATCCTGCGCCGCGAACTCGCCTCGCAAGGCGTGGGCGTAAGCGTGCTGATTCCGGGAATGGTGCAGTCGAACATTTTGGACAATAGCCTGAATTTCGGGGCGGATCCTGCCTTGGTCCCCAAGGGCATGAAGTTCGGGGCGCCGACAGAAATCTCCGGCCCGCCAGTTCTCGAGGCGATCGAGAACGACTATTCGCATGTCGTGCTGAACAGCCCGGGATGGTGGGACGATGTCGAGGCCAGGCACAGTGCTCTGCGCGATGCCTTCGCACGCGACAAGACGGCATCCTCTTGAGGTTGCCGGGCCAGGTGGCGCGATGGAAGCTGTACCTTGATCAAAACCCGGACAGCTTGCGGGGGCAGTGCGACCGAAAGAACGCCGCACCGCCGCGCGAAATCGGTGCGGCGCACGACGTCACATATTACGACGCGTCCGTCGGGACTCGACGGGCCCGCAGTGCTTGCGGCGAGCGGTCGCGACCTGCGGACGACACATGATGTTCGCGCCGAAGTACTGGCGCTCGCATGGCTCGATGCCACGGTCGACTATCTGAGCGGCCGTCTGCTTGCGATCAGCATGGCGCCTTCCGAACCCCGGCTTGACGCGCTTCAAGGCCTGAGCGTGTTCACGGGCTTCCGCGGAGCGGTGCTGAAGGTTTTGCCGGGCGAAGCACATTCGCTGCGTTACCAGTTGCTCGACGATGTGCCCGTGGCGATCATGGCGAACGGTCGTTCATTGCGCGCCGAGGGGCGCCCGGTGACCACTAAGATCGGTCGCAAGCCTCCTGTCGATCTCTGCGCCGGCTACGCCGCGGATAGCGTGGCGATTGCCGGCTTCAGTGACATGGGGTCGCCGCTGGCGATCGGTCCTTTGGCTCCCGATCTTGCAAAGGGAGACGACGCGATCGCCTGGCCTGAAAGCGCGCCTTTATCGCCATATGCGACCGCCCGAATCCGCCGGATCGACGTCTGGCAGGATGGAGTTAGCGCCTATGCGGACTGTTTCTTTCGGGATAGCCACGTTGACCGCTACGGCCGGCACACGGTCGTGCATGAATGGTCAATCCTGGCCGAAATTGATCCCGAGCGCCGCCGTTTTCTACAAATAACGACTAGAGCCGGACCACTTCCGTATCCGGAGTGCCCGTCATCGGCCGCAAGCGCACAACGTCTTGTCGGCTTGCCGGTCGACGGAACCCGGCAGCACGTGCGATCGACCTTCAACGGCCCGCAAACCTGCTCGCATCTGAACGATAGCTTGCGCGCCATGGAGGATGTGGGGGCGTTGCTCGATCTGAGCGAGTCCGATGGACGCCCCTAACCGCGTCCTTGTCGTGGGGAAAGACCCGCCGTCATCAGGTCCAGCGCCATATCAAGTGCTTGCCGGTCACCCTGCGTCCTAGCCAGGGCCCCGCCACTGAGCATCATGATGACCATATTGATCTTGCTGGTGTCAAAATCCTTTCTGACAAGGCCCGCCGCTTTGGCTCGCCTCAAAGGCTCCGACAGGATCTTCGCGACTCCGCTGACGAAGGTCTCTGTATGAGCGTCCGGATTCTTCCTACTTGCAAGCAGCTTTTCGAAGCCACCCGAGCTGAGCGTCTTTTCTGCCATCATCTTGATCGCGAGCAGAAAGGCGTCGTCGCGGTCAGCCCACTGGGCTACAAGTTCGCGCACCCGGTCGAGGTGGACCTGCTGGACTACGACGCTGACGGCCTCGCGGTCAGCGAAGTTGCGGTAAAGCGTCGGCCTGCTCACGCCAGCTCGGGCCGCGATCTTGTCCAGCGGCACGTCGAAGCCTTCGCTGCCGAACAGCTCAACAGCCGCCGAGATCAGACGTTCGCGACGTTCACTGGCATCTTTGCGGCGTATGCGCGTTGGAGAATTCAAGCGGAACCAGTCGAATAAGGCCTCGGCAACCCCTTATACTTTCACGGATAGCCAAATCCACGATCTTTGACAACCAATTGCTGTGCGGAAGTTCTTCCGGGCCCGCGGCATGTGGCGGCATTTTCAATGCCGGTCGTAGGATTTCTGGCATCTGGGTGACAGATTTTGCCGAGAGCGTTATACAACAGTTTGAATGCAACTTGGCTGTCGTTGCCATGATGTTCTTATGCGAGGAATCGAAGAATGCCTACTGCAGGTGAGAAGTTGCGGAAGCTGATGGCCAGAGGGAAGCACTTTATCGCCGCGGAAGCGTATAGCGCGTTGACCGGCAGAATCGTAGAGCGCGTCGGCTTCGAGGCGGCATATCTTGGAGGGCATGCCTGTTCGGCGTTTCATTACGCGGTGCCGGACAACGGTGTGTTCAGCCAAATCGAACAGATCGAACAAGCCGGCCGTATCGCTCACGCCATTTCGATTCCGCTCGTCGCCGACGCGGACACGCTCGGAGAGACGGTAGCGGACGCCTATCATTTTACGCGCCGTTATGTTCAAGCGGGCATAGGCGGCATCCATATCGAGGACGAAGTCAATCCCAAGCATTCCAGACACGTCAATGGCCTGTGCTCGATTGAGGATATGCAGTGCAGGATCGAAGCAGCGGTGAAAGGCCGAGGGGGTTCCGACCTTGTCATCATTGCCCGCTGCGACGAGATGTACACCTCCGAGCGCGGCGGCGGTGGTGGCGGTTCAATCGAGGAGGCCGTGAAGCGTGGTCTGGCTTATACGGAAGCGGGCGCCGATGCGTTGGTTTTTCCGCTCGCCGGTGCTGACGGCAATCGCCAGATCATTCCGAAGATGAAGAAGCCGGTATGCACGATCGGGTTCAATATTCCCGACACACTGTTCACGCTATCGACCGCGTGGGGCTGGGTTTCCGCGGCGGTCAATCACCTCGCGATGGCTCAAGAACTGATGCAGACAGGAAGTGTGGCAAGCGCCGCGGCTGCTATGAACAATTTCCCCGACAAATATGACCTCATCGATCAGAACCTCTTCGATGACCTGATCGTGGAGTGGTGCGAGCGTACCGGACGGCAAACCCGAACCAACCACGCGCCGTGATCCATTCTAATGGAATTCTGGTTCGGTCTGGGCCTACTGGCGCTGTTGGCTTTTACGACCTAAACCCAGCGGATCCCGACTGCATCAGCCTAGGGCGGTGGGCGTTTCCAGGATGCCCATGGCATTGGTTTCGATCGCGAATATGTCGCCGCCCAGCGGTGACATAGGAAGTCCCATTACTTTCTCGAGTCTGCATGAGGTGATATACAGCGTCGACATGTTCTTGCCGCCGAAGCTCGTCATCGTGGGACCGAGAACCGGCATTTCGATGCTGAGATCAAGTTTGCCATCGGGCGAGAAGCGGGCAATGCGACCTTTGTCGCCATAGGGCACCGCGGCCCAATAGAATCCTTCGGTATCCACAGCGGCACCGTCCGGCACGCCGAATCCTTCGGGCAGCGTCGCAAAGGTGCGGGGGTTTGACGGCGTGCCCGTTGCGATGTCGTAATCATATTTGAGCACAAGGCGCCCTTCCGGACGCCAGTCTGACCGGTACATGATGGCCCCGTCCGGGCTGAACGCCGTTCCATTTGGAACCATGACGTCGCGAATGACGCCATCGACCTTGCCCTTATCGAAACGGTAGAACGTGCCTTCGGGCGGTCCAGCGACCTTGAATGCGAAGGCGATTGTGCCGGCCCAGAGGCGTCCCTGCCGATCCGCCTTGCCGTCATTGAAGCGGAAAACCGCACCGTCGAACGGGACGTTGCAAATCTTCTCGAAAGCGCCGGTCTTGAAATCGAAGTCGAAATATCCCTCGTTGCAGGCCAGAACCAAGCCGCCTTCTCTAAAATTAAAGCATCCGGGAATTGCCGGAACCTGCCAGGCGCGATTTATGCCGGTTGCCGGATCGAAGCGATTCAGCGTCTTGCCTTCGATATCGACCCAATAGAGGGCTTCCTGCTCCGCCGACCACAAGGGTGCTTCGCCGAGCTCGGCCTTCACGTCTAGCACGTGCCGCACTTCGAATTTCGCCACTGACCCTCTCCCAGCTGCCGGGCAGCCGCACGATACACCGGCCAGGCGCACAAGTCGTCATGCGTGTTTCGCATGACTTATCCGGATCGAGTCAGATTGAGTGAGATCGACTGACTGCTAATGTGATCGAAAGGCCTGCTGCGATGGCAGGCGGCCACGTGAATATTAAAGAGGGGAGCGAGATGAGGCTGTCTGGTAAGGTTGCCTTGATCCTCGGCGGTTCATCCGGCTTGGGGCGCGCATCGGCCGAAGCTTGCGCCAGAGAGGGTGCCAGCATCGTCATTGCCGACGTCAATGAAGCGGCCGGGAAAGATACGGTTGCGGCTATTACGGGGGCTGGCGGTAGCGCAGTCTTCGTTTCGACCGATGGCATCAATGACGCGCAGGTGAAGGCGGCGGTTGACGCGGCGGTCGCGCAGCACGGCGGACTCGACATCCTGATCACG
>Ga0335085_10017366_pt1 | contig 10368 bp, 11 predicted proteins | sample Lox_Sample_45_FD_206712 | JGI IMG/M metagenome (GOLD analysis project Ga0335085, IMG submission 206712) | Soil microbial communities from Loxahatchee National Wildlife Refuge, Florida, United States - Lox_Sample_4.5 | ecosystem: Environmental > Terrestrial > Soil > Wetlands | place: USA...
GAGCAGCTGGACAGCGGCAACCGCCCGGCGACGGTTCAGAAGCTGCGCGTCGGCGCGAAGAAGGACGGCACGCTCACCGCGATTTCTGTGGACACCTACGGAACGGCCGGTGTGGGCCTGGGCGCAGGCGTGGGCTTCTTCGCGCAGGGCCTGTATGCCTGCGAGAACTTCGCGATCTCCCAGTCCGACGTGTTCATCAACGCCGGACCCGGGTGCGCGATGCGCGCGCCGGGGAACGTGCCCGGCGCGTTCGCGCTCGAGCAGGCGATCGACGAGCTCGCCGAGAAGCTCGGGCTCGATCCGCTTGCGCTGCGGGACAGGATCGATCCCAGCCCCGTCCGGGCGGCGGAACGCCGCGCGGGCGCGGAACGCTTCGCCTGGAGCCGCCGGCGGGCCCCGGGCGCGGATCCCGGTCCCGTGAAGCGCGGCATCGGCATGGCGCAGTCGCACTGGAGCGCGAACATCAACACGCACGCGTCGTGCGAGGTGCGCGTGTTCCGCGACGGCTCGGTCGAGCTGCTCTCCGGAGTGCAGGACATCGGCAGCGGCATCGGAACGGTGCTCGCGCAGGTCGTCGCCGAGGAGCTCGGCCTGCGGCCCGAGGACATCACGATCCGGATCGGAGACACGAACTTCCCCCCAGGCCCGCCCTCGTACGGCAGCCTGACGACGGCGTCGATCACGCCGCCTGCGCGCAACGCCGCCTATCGCGCGCTGCGCGGGCTGCTTCGCGCCGCTGCGCCCGAGCTCGGAGCGGCCGCCGAAACCCTGATCGCTCGCGGCGGGCGCGTTTCGACCGCGGACGGCGCTCGCAGCATGAGCTTTCGCGAAGCAGCGGCGCGGCTCCCCACCGAGCGCATCAGCGCGGTCGCGAGCCGCGCGGACGACTACGGCGGCTTCGCGCGCAAGTTCGGCGAGATGGCGCAGGCGAGGCAGCCCCTGGGCGGCGTCCAGTTCGCGCAGGTCGCGGTGGATATCGAGACCGGCGTCGTGCGCGTCGAGCGTGTCGTCGCCGCGCAGGACTGCGGCCGCCCCATGAATCCCAGGCAGACCGAGAGCCAGGTGCACGGCGGCATCCTCATGGGCGTCTCCTATGCCCTCTACGAGAACCGCGTCATCGACCGCAGCACCGGGCAGGTGCTCAACGCCGACCTCGAGCATTACAAGATCGCGAGATCGCGCGACATTCCCGAGATCGAGGTGGTCCTGCTCGAGAACTACCAGGGCACGAGCGCGACCGACGCCTACGGCATCGCCGAGCCGTCGAATATCGCGACCGCGCCCGCGATCGCGAACGCCGTCTACAACGCGACCGGCGTGCGCGTGCGCCAGCTGCCGATGACGCCGGCGACGGTGCTCGCCGCGCTGGGCCGTATTCCTCCGGTAAGGGCAAGCGCATGAACCGCTTCGAATGGCAGAGCGCGAGCGGGGTCGCCGACGCGGCGGGAGGCTCCACCGTCGCGGATGCGATGCGCACGGGCAGCGGCAAGCCCCGGGCCGACGCGGTGATCCTCAAGGCGGGCGGCGTCGACCTGCTCGACCTGATGAAGGAGGGGCTTCTCGCACCCAGGCGCGTGGTGAATCTGCGCTCGGTTCCGGACCTCGGGCGCATCGTCGAGGAGAAGGACGGGAGCGTGCGCATCGGCTCCATGGCGACGCTCGCGCAGCTCGCCGCGCATCCCGCGATCCGCGTACGCTACCGGGCGCTTGCCCAGGCCGCGGGGAATTCCGCGAGCCCGCAGCTCCGCAACATGGCCACGCTCGGGGGGAATCTCCTGCAGCGGCCGCGCTGCTGGTATTTCCGCTCGCTCGCGCATCACTGCGCGCGCAAGGGCGGTGGAACGTGCTTCGCCTTCGCCGGCGAGAACGCCTATCACGCGATCTTCGGACAGAACGGCTGCGCCATCGTGCATCCCTCGACCTCCGCGACCGCGCTCGTGGCGTTCGACGCCCGGGTCGAGCTGAGGAATGCGAAGGGACGAAGGCGCGTCGTCGCTCTGGAGACCTTCTTCGTGCCGCCCGAGCGCGATATCGTGCGCGAGAACGATCTGGAGCCGGGCGAAGTGCTGACGGCCGTGCTGCTGCCGCCGCCCGGTCCTGGTGCGCGGTCGGCGCATCTGCGGCAGGGCGAGCTGGATTCGTTCGACTGGCCGGTCGCCGACGTCGCCGTGGTCCTGGGGACGGACGACTCCGGCGTTTGCCGGAAGGCCTCGGTCGTGCTCGGCGCAGCCGCGCCGGTGCCGTACCGCGCCAGGGCGGCCGAGAGCGCGCTTGCCGGAAACCCGGTCACCGAGGCCGTCGCCCGCGGCGCCGCGCGCGCCGCGCTCGGAGGAGCGGCCCCGCTCAGCGGCAATGCCTACAAGCTGCCGATTTTCGAGGCGCTGGTGCGCCGCGCCGTGCTCGCCGCGGTGCAATCATGACGCGCGGCCTGTGCGCGCTCGCCTTGCTCCTGACGCTGGGTGCGCCGGCGCTCGCCGAAGACGCTGCGAGTGCCGGGAGGAAGATCTTCGAGACCCGCTGCGCGAGCTGCCACGAGGGCGCGGGCTCTTCGGCCGGAACGCTCGGGCCCAGCCTCGCCGGCATCGTCGGCAGGAAGGCGGGCACCGGAAAGTCCGGCGTGCATTCCCGCGCAATGGTCGAATCGGGCATCGTGTGGAGCCGCAGCTCGCTGCGCCGCTTTCTTTCCGACCCGGCGCGCGAGGTGCCCGGAACGATCATGCCGGTGCGCGTTGAGGACCCAAGGCAGCTCGAGGACTTGCTGAGCTATCTCGAAAGCATGCGTTGAAGGAGCCGAACATGGAAGATCACGTCACGAGACGACAGGTCAACGCGGTGCTGCTTGCTGCGGGTGCGATGGCGGCGGTGCCGGGCGCGGCGTTCGCCCAGGAGGCGAAGGCGCTTCCCGCCCCGCGCAAGGAGGCCGGCAAGCCGCTCATGCAGGCGCTCCAGCTGCGCCGCTCGACGCGGGCATACTCGCCGCGACCGCTCGCCGCGCAGACGCTCTCCGATCTGCTGTGGGCCGCGTACGGCGTCAACCGCCCGAGCGGCGACCGCACCGCGCCCTACTGGCGACACGTCATGGTGATCGACATCTACGCGGCGATGGCCGACGGCGTGTGGCTCTACGATCCCCAGCAGCACGTCCTGCGCCCGCATCTTTCCGCCGACCTCCGCGCGCAGACGGGCCTGCAGGACTTCGTCGCGGCCGCGCCGCTCAACCTCGTGTACGTCGTGCACGGCGAGCGCATGAAGGACGTCTCTCCGGAGGACCGCCGCCTGTACGGGTCGGTCGACGCCGCGTTCGCGGGGCAGAACGTCTATCTCTATTGCGCCTCGGAGGGCCTCGCCACGGTGTTTCGCGGAGCGGTCGACACCGCGAAGCTCGGGCGCGCCATGCGCCTCGGAGAAGGCCAGTTCGTCGCTTTTGCGCAGACGGTCGGCTATCCCGCCTGAGGTGGCCTATGAACGCAAGACTCCTGTCGATAGCGGTGGCGATTCTTGCGCTGCCTAGCGCGGTCGCCGTTGCCGACTCCTACGACGACCGGATGAGCCGTCTCGCCGACGACAGCGGATGCACGTTCTGCCATTCCGAGCGCCCGCAAGGGATCGGCGACAACGCCGTTCCGCCGCCGGCTCCCGCCTGGAGCGAGATCGCCAGGCGATACCGGGGCCAGCGGGACGCGGAAGACAAGCTAGTCGCGATCGTCATGCGCGGGGTGAAACCGGAGGACCGGCACTGGGCGGGCAAGACCAGCGCCGTCGGCATGCCCGACAACCGCGTCGAGATCAAGGAGGAGGACGCAAGGATCCTCATACGCTGGATCCTGCGCTGAGCGGCATGTTGGCAGCTGCTCCTCGAGTGACGGCTCGCTGCAAGCCGCCAGCAACACCTCGTAACGATTCGGCGGTCACGGCGGCATCGACGAAGAGGTCGGCGATGGACTGGTCGCACCTGCCCGCCGCGAGCGCCGACGCGGCCGGGGTCAAGGCGGTCAGCAAAAGCAACATCGTCAGCGCGCGTCGCGGCATGTTCTCTCTTCTCCCTGGGACTCCGGTTCGCTCTGTTCACACCGACAGGATTGCGTCGCACAAACCGGGATTCGGCCGTCATTTGCAGAATGAGCGTCGAATGTAAGTGGAGTGTGTCCGGTCACCCTAAACCTGTAACGATTTGTTTGTCGTACGCCTGCGCAAACCCGGCTTCCATCTCAATCGAGCGATTTGCGCAGCCGCAGGACGCTGAAGGCTAGAAGCACGGTTCCGATCAAAGCCATCGCGGCGAAATGCGGCCACAGTTCCGCGAGCCCCACGCCTTTGAGGAAAGTGCCGCGGACCACGATCAGGAAGTAGCGCAGCGGGTCCACCACGGTCAGCCATTGCAGTGGCTCGGGCATGCTCGAGATCGGGAACGCGAAGCCCGACAGGGTGAAAAGGGGATTGAGGACGAAGAAATTCGTGGCAAAGGCCTGCTGCTGGGTCCTGCAGATCGTCGACACGAGCATGCCGAGCCCGAGCGCGCTCAGCAGGAAGAGCGAAGTGCCGAGGGTCATGACGAGCGGGTTCCCGCGGAACGGGACCTTGAACCAGAGCAGCGCCACCGCGGAGACGAGGACAACCTCGGCGCATCCGATGAGGAAGAACGGCACGGTCTTCCCGAGGATGAACTCGCTCGAGCTCACCGGGGTGACCATGATCTGCTCGAGCGTGCCGACTTCGCGCTCACGCACGATCGCGAACGAGGTGAGGTTGACCACCATGAACATGGTCAGCGTCGCGATCACCCCCGGGACGAAGAACCACCGGCTGTTCAGGTTCTCGTTGTACCAGTTCCTCGTTTCCAGGGCGACCTGAACCGGGGCGCGAGCGGACGGCACGCCCAGCCGCTGGCTCGCGGCGGTCGCATAATCCTGCGAAAACGCGGCCGCAATCTGGCTGACGTAGCCGAGCGCGATCAGGGCGCTGTTCGAGTTCGTTCCGTCCACGATTACCTGGAGGCTCGCAGTCTGGCCTTTCTGCAGGAGCTCGGAGAATCCTGCGCGAATGACCAATGCAACTGCGGCGTCGCCGCGGTCGATGACCTCGCGGACGGCCTCGGCGTTGGCGGCCACCCTGACCACGTCGAAGCGCGCGCTCGAGGTGAAGCGCGCGATCAATTCGCGGCTCTCCTGGCTGTGATCCTGATCGAGGACCACCGTGCCGACGCCGAACACCTCGAACGTGGCCGCGTACCCGAAAACGATCAGCTGGATCACCGGCGGCGCGATCAGCCTGAGGCGCGCGGTGCGATCGCGCTTGAGCTGCAGGAACTCCTTGACGAGAATGGCCAGGATCCGACGCAGCATGGCATTACTCGACCGATTTGCGGAACTGACGCGACGCGATCGCCGCGATGACCAGCGCGTAGGCGAGCAGGCATCCGATCGGCAGGACGAGGTCTCCCAGGCCGCTGCCCTTCAGGAAGATCGCCTTCAGGATGCTCACGTAGTAGCGGCCGTATACGACGTAGGTAATGCCCTGGATGATGCGCGGCATCTGGTCGATGGGGAAAGTGAAGCCGGACAACATCGCCGTCGGCAGCATGGTGAGCATCAGCGCGACCTGGCTCGCCCCCACCTGGCTCCGGATCGAGGCCGAAATGGCGTAGCCGATGCCCAGCACCACCGTCAGAAACAGGAAGGTCGTGACGAAAAGCGTGGCGGGCTGCCCTCGGAACGGCACGTCGAACCAGAAGACCGCGAGAAGCACGCAGACCGCGGCATCGAGGAGCCCGATCGCGAAGTAAGGCAGCAGCTTTCCGACCATCAGCTCCGTCCCCGTGACCGGGGTCGAGATGAGCAGCTCCATCGTCCCGCGTTCCCATTCCCGCGACAACGTGAGCGAGGTGAGGAGCGCGCCCACCAGCGCCATGATCATGGCGACCAGGCCGGGAATGATGAAGTCGCGGCTCTCGAGCTCTTCGTTGAACCAGACGCGCGACTCGACGGCGAGCGGCTGGGGGCGCAAGGTGTCGCGCTGCGGCCCCGCCCAGCGGACCTCGACGTCGCTCGTGAAGGCGTTGAGCACTGCCTGGGCGTATCCGACGGCGAGCGTTGCGGTGTTGCTGTCGGTGGCGTCGGCGATCGCTTGGACGGAGCTTCGACCGAGCACGGAGAGATCCTGCGAGAAGCGATACGGAACCACGATGGCGAGACGGCATTTGCCCGCGTCGATCGCATGGCGCAGTGCGGCGTAGGTATGCACCGGCTGCGTAATCTCGAAATAGCGCGACGCCCTGAAGTGCTGCAGCAGCGCTTCGCTGTGCCGGCTGCCTTCCTGGTCGAACACGCACAGCGGAATGTTCCTGAGGTCCAGGCTTACGCCGTAGCCGAGGAGAAACATCTGCATGAGCGGCATGAGCAGCGCGATGGCGAGGCTCCGCGGGTCGCGCCACACCTGGAGAAACTCCTTGCGGGCGATCGCGATGACGCGGTTTGCGTTCACGGTCGCGGACGTTCCTGTACCGGACCGCGACCGACGAGCTGGACGAAACTGTCCTCGAGAGTGGGCTCCGCCGCCTCGATCCGCGAGCATTGCAGTCCCTGTTCCCGGAGAAGAGCCGCCAGCCGCCCGGGCGCCCGCATCTCGTCCACGACCGTGACGTGCAGCGCCTGTCCGAACACCGCCACGTCGTGTACCCCCGGCGCGCCCTGCAGGGCCGCCATCGCGCCCGTGAGATCGACGCATTCGACGACGAGCACTGCCCCGATACGAGGATCGCGCCGCAGCTCCCTCGGCGTGCCCAGAGCCACCACCCTCCCCCGGTCGATGAGCGCGATGCGGTTGCAATACTCCGCTTCGTCCATGTAATGCGTCGAAACGAGGACCGCGACACCTTCGGCGGCGGTGGCGTGGATCAGGTCCCAGAAGCGCCTGCGCGCCAGCGGGTCGACGCCGGCGGTGGGCTCGTCGAGAAACAGGATCTCCGGCCGGTGCAGGATCGCGCAACCGAGCGCAAGGCGCTGCTTCCAACCGGTGGCGAGCGTCGACACCAGCGCTTGCGCGTGCTCCTCGAGCCCCGCCGTCTCGATCGCCCGGCGCATCCGCGCAGCCACTTCGGAGGGCGGCACGCGATAGATGTCGGCGAAAAATCTCAGGTTCTCCGCCGCCGTCAGATCGGCGTAAAGAGAGAACTTCTGCGACATGTAGCCGATGCGGCTGCGCACCGCCTCCGGATCTCGGCCGAGATCGATTCCCGCGACGAGCGCGCGCCCGGCGTCCGGGCGAAGCAATCCGCAGAATATGCGCATGATCGTCGATTTGCCGGCGCCGTTCGGGCCGAGGAAGCCCATGACCTCTCCGGCGGCGATGGAGAAGCTCACGTCGTCGACGGCGGTAAAGTCTCCGAAACGCTTCACGAGGTTCTCGGCGACGACGGCCGGCTGGCTCGCGGCGTTCATCGATCAGCCTTGTTGGGCCTCGCCCTGGAGCAGGGCGAGAAAGACGTCCTCGACCATCGTCGGCACGCGCTCGACCTTGGCATGAGAGAGCCCGGCCGCGATGAGCGCCCGTTCGATCTCGGGGATGCGAAGCGTCTGGTCGTCGACCATCGCGCGCGCCGCGTCGCCGACCGCCCGCACTCCGAGCACGCCGGGGACGCCCGAGAGGGTCCGTACCGCCGGCGCGAGCTGCGGCGCGTCGCACGCGACGACGATCATCTGTCCCGGAAGCTTGCGCCGCAGCGCATCCGGAGTTTCGCAGTGCCGGATCTCTCCGCGATAGAGCAGCGCGAGGCGCGTGCAACGCTCGGCCTCGTCGAGGTAGGCGGTCGAAATGACGATGGTGACTCCCTGAGCGCGCAGGCCGTGCAGAATGCGCCAGAAGTCGCGGCGCGAGACGGGATCGACGCCGGTCGTCGGCTCGTCGAGGAGCACGATGTTCGGCGCGTGAATGAGGGCGCATGCGAGACCGAGCTTCTGCTTCATGCCGCCGGAGAGCTGCCCGGCAAGGCGATCGCGGAAGTCCTGCATCCCGGAGGCGGCGAGCAGCCGCGCGCTCCGTTCCTCGCGCAGCTTACGCGGGACTTCGAAGACGTCGGCATAGAAGCGGACGTTCTCGTCGACCGTCAGGTCTTCGTACAGGCCAAAGCGCTGCGGCATGTAGCTCAGCCGCCTGCGTATGTCCTCCGGGCGGGCGACGGCGTCGACGCCTTCGACTCGGATCTCTCCCTCGTCGGGCTTCATGACCGCGGCGAGCATGCGCATCATCGTGGTCTTTCCCGCCCCGTCCGGCCCGACGAACCCGAACAGCTCGGCGCGCTGCACCGTGAAGCTCGCGTCCTTGACCGCGGTAACGCCCGGAAAACGCTTCACCAAGGATTGCGCGCGGATGACCATCTCGGCTTCGCCGCTCATGAGCCGGGCTCCTTCCAATCGATGCGCGCGTCGGCCGGCATTCCGGGCACCAGCTCGTGGGCCGGATTCCCGACGTCGATGCGTATGCGATAGACGAGCGTGATGCGCTCGGCGTGGGTCTCGACCGTCTTGGGCGTGAACTCCGCCTGGGAGGAAATGAAGGAGATGCGGCCTTCGTAGCGCTTCCCAGGAAAGCTGTCCGTGCTCACGACGGCGGCCTGCCCGTAGCGCAGCTTGCCGATGTCCGGCTCGTTTATGTACGCGCGCAACCAGACATGGTCGAGATCGGCGAGCGTGATGATCGGCATGCCGGGCGTGGCCACTTCGCCGAGCTCGGCCTGCCGCACGAGAACGACGCCGTCGAAGGGCGCGCGCAGCACGGTGTGATCGAGCACGATCTGCGTGAGGCGCAGGGACTGCTCCGCGCCGGCGATGGTCGCTCGCGCCACGGCGACCGCGCGCGCGGCCGCCTCGTGAAGGGCGATGTCGCGCTCAAGCTGGGCGGACGACTGCCTGAGCGCAGTGTGGCTCTGGTCGAGCGCCGACGGAGAAAGAAAGCCCTGACGGGAAAGCGATTCGTCCCGGTCCGCGTTGAGCCGCTTCAGCTCGAGATCCGCCCGGTCGCTCGCCAGCGTCTTCTCGGCCGCTTCGAGATTGCGCTCGGCCGCCTGCAGCTGCCGCCGCTGGACTTCGATCGCCGCCTGCGCGATCGCGACCTGCTGCCGGTAGTCGGAATCGTCGACGCGGGCGATCACCGTGCCGGCCTTGACCCACTGGCCCTCGTCGAACGGCAGCTCGACGATCCGGGACTGGACGACCTGAAAGCTGACGATGCTCTCGTGCGCTTCGATGTTGCCGGAAAGCACGATCGCATCCGCGCGACCATCGGCGCCGAGCCAGGAACGCACGATTCCGGGGCGCGACAGACCGAGGCCGACGGCAGCGACCGCAACCAAGGCCGCGGCCGCCATCGCGATCCTTCGAACACTCATCGGTTCGCGCATACCCGTTGAAGCAAACGTCTCCAGTTTGGCGCGCCGGGTATCGCGCGACTTGACGCAAATCAACCGAAGAGGACTTGGCGCGAACTTGCCCGGATTGAAATGGATCAAGTCTAACGGAGGGTCGTGCTGAGCCCGCCGCTCAGCCAGATCGGCTACAAGGTGCCAATACTCGCTGCACTAGTGTGGAGGCTGTCCTTAGAGGCGGCCGCAACCTTTCCGCGCTCGTTCATGGAATAGATGCAAGCCATGACGACGAGCGCTCTGAGGACAGGCGGAGCGCGTTTTCCCCGACTCGCTCCTTGACCGAGTACATCGCCTCGTCGGCCAGCTGCAACGCGTGCAGCACGTCCGACGGGGGACGATGGAAAGTCTCGAACCCGATGCTGGCCGTGAGCGCCAGGCCGGCCTCGCCCATCCGCTTTGCAACGGAGTCGCTGAGATTGCGGCAGAAGGCCGCGCAATTGACCTCATGGGTCTCCGGCATAAGGATGGCGAATTCGTCTCCCCCTATTCGGGCGACCAAGTCCGACGATCTTGTGGATTCGCGAAGCACCCGAGACAGGGACCTCAGGGCATCATCGCCGACACGATGACCTCTAGAATCATTGAGCAGCTTGAAGCCGTCAATCCGTGGTCGCAAGATCGAGTAGCCGCGAACGGTATCATCCTTCGTCTCCTCGGCAAAAAAACCTCAGGCCGGCGGACGGGGAGGAGGTAGAAACCGCCGGCCTGAGTACAGCGAACCTACTTGTCGTCACTAGGAGGTTCGAATGCGATTCGCAGCGTGCGCGTCGAATGTAAGCGGTATGTGTTCGACCAACCCGTTTGTGTAAAGACTTGTTGCCACGCGCTTGCGCCGAGCTTGCTTCTGCCTTATGCGTGGAGGCGGAGCGAACTGTGGAGATTGACCTGGATCAAACCAAGCGGAAACCGACGCCGTAGTATTTGGTGCATTGGCTCTCTGTTTCGCACTG
>Ga0335085_10017367_pt1 | contig 10368 bp, 9 predicted proteins | sample Lox_Sample_45_FD_206712 | JGI IMG/M metagenome (GOLD analysis project Ga0335085, IMG submission 206712) | Soil microbial communities from Loxahatchee National Wildlife Refuge, Florida, United States - Lox_Sample_4.5 | ecosystem: Environmental > Terrestrial > Soil > Wetlands | place: USA: Florida...
CTATCAGGGCGAAGTTGAACGAGGCCAGGTTCCAGGCGCGGTAGGCGGCGAGGATCTGAGACAGCCCCTGCCCGAGATCGGCCGCATCCTGCTCGGTCAGCTCGGTCAGGTCGGCGGCCCCGTCGGTCACGCCCCAGACTTCGTGGAATCCGGTCGGCGCGAAGGGGGTCAGCCAGGCCACCCGGCCGGTGCGGCCGACCCACCGGGGGCCGTCGGCCTCCTGCTCGGCCAGGGCCGTCCAGTACGACGATCCGTGCCCGTCCTGCCAGGCCCCCGACTGCTCGACGAGCAGGCGCTGGCCGGTCAGGCCGCAGGCGTCGTGCGCGGATTGCAGGTGGGGATGGACCAGCGAGGAACCCGACGGCGGCAGGTAGTTGGCGTTGACGGAGCTCCAGGCGGCCGCGGGGTCCAGTCGCCGCACCGCCCGGGCGTGCCGGAGCATGGCCGTCAGGGCGTCTCCCATCAGGGGCGGCGTCAGCTCGTCCAGGTCCAGGAAGTGCCGCCCCGGATCATAGATGCCGACCGCGCTGTGGGTGGCGTACGCCATGATGTTGGGCACCACCACGGCCCGGCCCACGCGGATCCGGCCCTCGGCCGTGAGGTCGGCGGGGAACGGGACCGTGGCTTTCTCCAGGTGCTCGCGGTCGAACGGGCAGAAGGCTGGCTTCGCGGTCAGTTCGGTGAGGTCCGGCCGCGTCTCCGGCTGCAGCTTGACCCCGGTCAGGATCCGGGCGCTGGCTCCGGTCAGCGGGTCTCGCCGCCACCGCAGCCGCACCTGGGTCCACGCCCCGCCCGCGGCCAGGTCGGGCACCCGGGCACCAAGGTCTTGCTCGTCGAACTCGATCGCGGCCACAGCAAGAAGCCTAGGCCCGACCGTCCCGGGCTGGCCATGTCCCCTCCGGGGCGAGTCCGGAACGCCTCAGGGGATGGGTTCGTCCGGCGTCTCCTGTGCCGGGGAGATCTCCGCTGGCCGGACGCTCGCGATCGTGCCCGGGTTGAGGGCCCGGTTGACCGCCCGGGCGATCGCCTCGACGGTGTCGACCCCGTAGTCCATGGTCGGGTTGTCCTGGGTCAGCACGACGATGCTGTACCTCTGGCCGCTGTGTTTATTGGAATTGGCGGTGAAGCCGCCGATGCTGTTGATGCGCCAGCCATACGGAGCCAGCGGCAGCCAGCCGTTCTTGACGTGCACGACCAGGCGCTGCGGCGCCCCGGCCGGCACCCCCCAGCGCTGGGACGGCGTGACGTCCGCCATCAGGGCGAGCTCGTAGTGCCGGGAGGAGGTGCTGAGCACCTGGTTCGCCTTGAGCAGCAGCCACAGCAGCCGGGTCTCGTCGTCGGCGGTGATCCGGGTGAGCCCCCAGGCCCCGCCCGGGCCCAGGAAGGTATGCGTCATCTTGGCCCGCGCCAGGAAGCGCCGCAACGAGCTCCGCCCGGTGTCCGCCCACAGCGCGGACGCGGCGTCGTTGTCCGACCGGGTGATCATCGCCCGGGCCAGCGCCCGCTCGGTCCGGGTCAGGGACCGGTGCTCCGCCTGTGCCTTGCGGAGCAGCGCGGCCAGGATCGTCACCTTCACCACGCTGGCCGAGTCGAAGTGCGAGGTGCCGTGGAACCGGCACCGCAACCCCACGCCGGGGTCGTCGACCTCCACCGCCACGAAGGAAACCCGGTGCTGCCGCGCCGTCCGGATGGCCTGGCCGATCCTGGCCGCCAGCGCGGGATGGGATGACGACGTGCAGACCGGCCGTGAGACGGTCGCCGGGCCGACCGCCGGCCCGGACGCCGCCCTGGCCGGCCCGGCCACGAACAGCAGAGCCGGCAACGTCAGGGTCGCCGCGGTCAGCGCGCTCTTAGGCTTCACGTGCATCCTCCCCGGGCCGCCCCGTAGCGGATGCAGGCGCCGCGGATCACATAGTTCTCGCGCCCGGCCGCGGCGTCCAGCACCCGGCCCCTCGACACGCCGGCTGCCGAGGCGACCGAAGCGATCGGAGCCGAAGTCCTCGCCTACCGGACCACAGGCAGTGTCCGGGGCAGCCCGAACCGGGACAGCACGCCGCTTTCGAACCGGGTGATCGCGCTGACCCGGTGGCCGGCCAGCGTGATGACGACCAAACCCGAGGCGTGCCCGACCCCGGTGAGCGGGTCGCGCAGGTAGAGGCCGAACGCGGGCTGTCCGTTGGCCCGGGTCGGGACCAGCAGGAAACGGCGGCCCGGACGGAACGCCACCCGCGAGAAGAAACGCCGGGCCAGCTCCCGGCCCTGGTATTCCAGCGGCACCGGAGGCATCCGCAGCCACACGTCGTCGGTCATCAGGGCGACGATCGCGTCCACGTCACCGGCCTCGAAGGCCCGGACCAGGTGGCTCACCAGTTCCTGCTCACGGGGCGAGTCCGGGGCCGGCGCCGGCCGGTCCGGCGACGGCAGCTCGCGGGCCAGCGTGGCCCGCGCGCGCTTGACGGCGCTGGCGACCGACTGCTCGGTCACCTCCAGCAGGCCGGCCACCTCCCGGACGGAGAAGTCGAGCACGTCGCGCAGGATGAGCGCGGCGCGCTGGCGGGGCGGCAGCAGCTGCAGCGCGGTCACGAAGGCGAGCGAGATGGCCTCGCGCGCCTCGCACCGTGCCTCGGGACCGGCCGCGCTGTCCGGCAGGTCGAGCAGGACGTCGGGGTACGGCTCGAGCCAGGCCACCTCGCCCAGCCGGGTCGGCTCGGGCGGCTCGACGCCCAGGGCGGGCGGTCTCGCCTGCGGGCGCCGGCTGGCGGTGCGGAGCATGTTCAGGCACCGGCTGGTGGCAATGCGGTAGAGCCAGGTCCGGATCCCGGCCCGGCCCTGGTAACCGCCGAGCCCGCGCCAGGCCGCGGTCAGCGTCTCCTGCAGGGCGTCCTCGGCGTCGGCCAGCGAGCCGAGGATCCGGTAGCAGTGCACCTGCATCTCGCGCCGGTACGGGCCGACCAGTTGCTCGAACGCGACCGCGTCCCCGGACCGGGCCCGGTCGATCAGGTCGGTGCTCACGATTCCATCCTCCCCATCACCTCGTCATGTCGCCTCATCCGTACTGACACCGCCCGGACCGGCAACCGGGCGGTGTCAGTACCCGTGAGGGCCGGCGCCGGGCCGGACCCGCAGCAGAAGGAGCAGATCGATGCCTGATTTCGTCTTCACCTACCGCAACCCGGTCGGCTACACCCCGACGCCGGAGACCCGGGCCGCCTGGGCCGCCTGGTTCGACGGCATGGGCCAGCAGCTTGCCGATCTGGGCAAGCCGGCCGTGGCCCGCGCCGCCCTCGGCAACTGCGGCGCGGACCGCACCGAGCTGGGCGGCTACTCGGTGATCCACGCCGACGACCTGGAGTCGGCCATGACGATCGCCAAGGGCTGCCCGCACCTGGCCCGCGGGGGCGGTATCGAGGTCGGCCAGCTCGGCGAGGTCCCGGCTCCGGCCGAGTAGCTCATCGCCTTCCGCGCCGTTCAAGGGGCCGGCGCGGCCACCGCCCTGCCGCTCGGCCTGACGCTTCTCCCCTCGGCGTTCCCGGTCGAGCGGCGCGGCGCGGTGGCCGTGGCGGGCCACCGGCACGCCGCCCCGTCCCGCCCGCCCATACTGCATGGTTGCCGCGTTCATGCTGTTCGACATGAGCGAGGCACCCACATCGAAAGCGGCGCGGCTAGCCTTGGATCCGGGGCATTCGCGCGGAACGGAAAGGATCAGGACGTGTCGGCACTTCAGCATTTCCGGGCGCCCGACGGGCTGGCGCCCGGCCCGGGCTACAGTCACGCGGTGACCGGCCGCGGTCGCTGGGTCGCCACCTCCGGGCAGGTGGCCCTCGACGGCGCGGGCCAGCTGGTCGGTCCCGGCGACCCGGAGGCCCAGACCCGGCAGGTGTTCGCGAACCTGGACCGGGCGCTGACCGCGGCGGGCGCGTCGTTCACCGACGTGATCAAGCTGAACTACTACGTCACCGACATCACGATGCTCCCGGTCGTGCGCGCGATCCGCGACGAATATGTCGACACGGCTCGCCCGCCGGCCAGCACGGCGGTGCAGGTCTGTGCGCTGGCCATGCCGGACCTCATGATCGAGATCGAAGCCTGGGCGGTCTGCGCCGGCTGACCCGGTCCGGCTGGACCAGGCCGTCGCCCGCCGCCGGGTCGCGGGAGCGGGCGCCCTGGCCCGCTCCGGTCGCCAGCAGCGAGCCGGCCAGGATCAGCGCGAACGACACGGCGATCGTGACGGTGAAGGGCTCGGCCAGGAAGGCGACGCCCGCCGCCACCGCCACCGCCGGGTTGACGTAGGTAAAGACCATCGCCCGCGACGTGCCCACCTCCCTGATCAGCGCCAGGAAGACGAGAAACGCGCAGGCCGTGCAGATGACGCCGAGCGCGGCCAGCGCGGCCAGCGCCCGGCCGGACGGCACCTGGTGCGGCCACGTCGCGACGGCCGCGGGCAGCCAGACGAGCGCGCCCAGGCTGAGGCAGGCCGCGGTCATCGGCAGGGCCGGGACGTCGGCCAGCTTCCGCGCCGCGATCAGTGGGGCGGTCGCGTACCCCACCGCGACCAGCAGCACCTCGGTCACCGCCAGGCCGCTGCCGCCGCTCAGGTCCGGAGCGGCTAGCACGGCCACGCCGGCCAGGCCGATGATCAGGCCGGCCCAGCGCCGCGGGCTGAGCCGCTCGGTGCCGCCGGTGAGCCGGGCGGCCACCACGCTGATGATCGGCACGGCCGCGATCAGCAGGCCAGCCAGCGAGCTGGGCAGCTTCCGCTCGGCCGCCGACAGCAGGCCCCAGGGCACGATCATCTCCAGGGTCGCGAAGGCCACGAGCGGCCGCCAGTGCCGGCGCAGCGTGCCGAGCTGCCCCCCGCCCTTACTGGCAGAGTGCAGCGCCAGCAGGAGCAGGACCACCGCGCCGAGCGCCGTCCGGGCGAACACCACCACCGGGACGGAAACCTCCTCGACCGCGACCTTGATGAACAGGTAGGGGATGCCCCACACCACGCACATCACCGCGAACAGGACCCAGCCCTTCCGGCTCACTGCGTCCTCGTCATCCGTAGCACCAGGCCAGCATCACCCCGGTCAAAGCCCGGTCACCGTGACCTGAGCCGGGTGCTCGACGGTGAACCGGTAGCTGACCGTTGCCTCCCGGCCGCCGTCGAGCGCGAGCTCCCAGGTGAGTTCGCCCAGGTCGGTCTGTTTGGCCGGGGCCGGGCTTGCCTCCCGGAGCCGGACCCGGATCTCGCCGTCGGTGGATACCGGGATGCGGTCGTGCACGCTGACCATGGTCGTGCTGGTGCGGTGGTTCTCCACGGTGATCTCGTAGCCGATGTCGATCGTCCGGGTGCCGCCGATGACGGCCTTGCTGGTGCTCCGGCGGCGGAGCTTTCGTTCCACCCTGATCTGGTCGTCCACGCCGAGCTGCAGCTCGAACTCCTCGCCCGCGGCCACGGTCTCCAGCGATGTCTCCCCGACGAACTCGGTCTCGTGGAAGACCCGGGCCGGGCCGGGCAGGAGCAGCAGCGGCGAGGTGTTGGTGACGGTCGCCCGCAGGTAGGCCTCGGGGGCGAGCACCGGCACCGCGAGGTGGTCGAGCGCGGCGTCGAGGCCGAACCGGCCGATGCTGGTCTTGTGCGGCCCGCCGTCGCCCGGCACGGTCAGCGGACGCTGCACCCGGTAGACCAGGCCTGCCCCGACCGAATCGCCCGGTTCGGCCATGAGCACCGCGCTGTGCGCCATGGGCAGCGCGCCGTCCGGCCCCTCCGCCTCCGGGGCGCCGGCCGCCCCGGCCGCGAGGGCCATGGCTCTGCGGGGCATCCGCGGCATCACGGGCGGGGGAGGAACAGCCTTCCCGATGTACCAGGGATCCAGCTCGGGCAGTCCCTGATACAGGCCGCGCCGCATGGTGGCCAGGACCAGCTCCACGGCGGGCCAGTCCTCCCCGGTCTGCTGGGTCACCTCGGCCAGGTAGCTGACCATCAGCCGATCGCCGTCCAGCGTCAGGTCGTAGAGCGGCCGCCAGGAGGCGCCGGGCACATGGTAAGAGAGCTCCACCTCGGCTTGGCCCTCGGCGCCGGCCTCGAGGATCGCGGACACGTCGGTGTAGGCGGCCGGCTGGCCGGCCCGTGACTCCGCCTCCTCCAGGCGCCGCTCGGCGGCCTCGAGCTCGCGGCGGGCGACGCGGCTCCGCGCCGCGATGTCGCGGCGGCGGCCGAGTGCGTCCGCGGTGTCGGCGGACAGGTGACCGGCCATCTGGGCCAGGTCGTCGTGGCTGGCCCGGCCGAAGCCCACCGCCCGGGCCAGCGCCGCGGCGGCCGCCCCGGACAGGTGGTCCAGGAAGTCCAGCCGCGCCTGCACGGCGGCATCCTCGTCGTCGAGCGCCCGGACGGCGTCGCGGCACCGTTCGGCCTCCGCCCGCAGCCGCGTGGTCTCGTCCCGGAGTGGATCGGTGCGGTAGCCGTGGTGAACCTCCACGTTCAGCAGGGTCAGGCCGGGCCCGCGGACCGCGACCCGGACCGAGGCCGGGTCCACGCTGGCCGGCAGGCCGCCGATCACCACCGCCTGCCGTCCGGGCGCCATCGTCACCGTGCCGCCGCGCTGCACGCGGGCGCCGTCCCTGAAGACGGTCACCGCCGTGATCGGCGCCTCGAGCACCGGTGGGGCAAGCTCAGTACTGTCAGCCATCCGTTTCTCCCTCAGGGCCATCCTGCCGCATGAGCCCTACGCCTCGCTCAGGCTGACCCAGTCCCCCTGCGCGCGGCGCAAGGCCCGGGTGATCTGCGGCGCGGTGGCCAGCGTGTAGTGCCCGCGATGGCACGGCAGGTCGTACATCAGCTCGCCGACGTGGCGCCTGATGAACTCCAGCCGTGCCCGGGCCTCGTCGGCTCCGGCGGAGGAGTCGGCCGACGCCAGTTCCTGCTCGGCGCGCCGGATGTGGGTGGCGCCCATCTCCGGGGTGAGCTGGGATCCGCCGGGTGCGCTGAGCGCCAGGCTGCCGGCCATCGGACGGTAGTCGGCGTCCGCGAGCACGTCCCCGCACCGCGGGCACAGGAGCTTCTTCGTCATCCGCTTGAAAACACTCACGCCCCGAACTTAGCCCGCCAGGACATCGCCGATGCGCAGGAGCTGGACCGTCGCGCCGCCGAGCGCGAACTCGTGCTGCTTGGCCGCCACGAAATACCGGTGCACCGGGTAGGTCACGTCGATCCCGATCCCGCCGTGCACATGGACCGCAGTGTGCGCCACCCGGTGGCCGGCCTCGGCCGCCCAGAACTTGGCCGTGGCCACCGCGACATCCGCCCCGCCGTCCCCGGACTCCCCGGAAGCAAGCAGCCAGGCGGCCTGCCACATGGTGAGCCGGACCGCCTCCACGTCGACGTACGCGTCGGCCAGCCGCTGCGTCACCGCCTGGAACGAGCCGATCGGCCGGCCGAACGCCACCCGGCTCTTCGCATAGTCCGCGGTCAGCTCCAGCGCCCGTTCGATCACCCCGGACTGCACCGCGCACAGCCCCACGGTGGCCCGCGCCACCAGCCAGTCCGCGACCTGGACACCCTGCCCGTTTCCGGCTAGAACCAGGTCGTCGTCCAGGACCACGCCGTCGAGCACGACCCGTCCGGCCACGCTGAAGTCCGTCAGCCGCTGCGGCTCCACGCTCACCCCGGGGTCGGACGGCGCCACCAGGAACACCAGCACCCCGTCCGGCGAGGCGCAGGGCACCAGGAACAGGTCCGCCTCCGGCGCGGCGTCCACCGCGGTCTTCACCCCGGACAGCACCCACCGCCCGTCCGCCCGCTCGGCCCGGGCCGAGGGCCGGCCCGGATCGTTCCCGTCCGGCTCGGACAAGGCGGCGGTGAGCACCACCGAGCCCCGGCCCGCCGGCGCGGCCCACCGTTCCCGCTGGGCCGCCGTCCCGAACGCGGCCACGGCCCCGGCCCCCAGCACGATCGACGCCAGGTACGGCACGTCCGAGGCCGCCCGGCCCAGCTCGATCAGCACCGAGCACTGCTCGAGCAGGCCAAGCCCGGCCCCGCCCAGCGCGGGTGGCAGCCCGGCCGCAAGCACGCCCGCCGCGGCCAGATCGGCCCAGGGCGCATCCCGTTCGGCCAGGATCTTCCTGGTCAGGCCGCCCAGCTCGGCCTGTTCCTCGGTCAGCCCGAAGTCCATCGCAACTCCTTACCTACGGGAAAATGGCAGGCCGAGCCCGGCTGCCGCGATGATGTCGCGCTGCACCTCGTTGGTGCCGCCGCCGAAGGTCAGGATGAGCGCGGCCCGGTGCGCCCGCTCGATCCGCCCGGCCAGCACGGCCCCCGGCGACCCGGTGCGCACCGTCGCCGCGGCGCCCAGCACCTCCATCAGCAACCGGTACGCCTCGACCGCGAACTCGGTGCCGAACACCTTCGTGGCCGACGCCTCGGCCGGCCCCACCACGCCGCTCGAGGCCAGCCGCCAGTTCAGAAGCCTCAGGAACTCCGCCTTGGCGTGCACCCGGGCCAGGTTGAGCCGGACCCACTCCGCGTCGATCACCCGCTCCCCGCTGGCCAGCCGGGTCGACGCGGCCCAGTCCCGCACGTCGGCCAGCGCCGCCATCACCGGCGCCGCCGAGGTCAGCGCCACCCGCTCGTGGTTGAGCTGGTTGGTGATCAGCGACCAGCCCCGGTTCTCCTCGCCTACCACCGAGGCGGCCGGCACCCGCACCGAGGAGTAGTAGGTCGCGCTGGTGGTCACGCCCGCCACCGTCCGCACCGGCGTCCAGGAAAAGCCCGGCGCGTCCGTCGGCACGATGATGATGGACAGTCCCCGGTGCCGCTCGGCCCCGGGATCGGTCCGGCAGGCCAGCCAGACGTAGTCGGCGTACTGGATCAGGCTGGTCCACATCTTCTGCCCGTCGATCACGTACTCCTCCCCGTCGCGCACCGCCGTGGTGCGCAGCGCGGCCAGGTCGGTGCCGGCCTCGGGCTCGGAGTAGCCGATCGAGAAGTGGATCTCGCCCGCCGCGATCCGCGGCAGGAAGAACGCCTTCTGCTCCGGCGTCCCGTACCTCATGATCGTCGGCCCCACCGTGTTGATGGTCAGGAACGGCACCGGCACCCGGGCGATCGCCGCCTCGTCAGTGAAGATGAGCTGATCGAGCATGGTCCCGCCGCGCCCGCCGTGCTCCGCCGGCCAGCCGAGCGCCAGCCAGCCGTCCTTTCCGAGCCGCCGAACGACCTGGCGATACGCTTCCCCGTCCCCCAGCCCCTCGTCCCCTCCGGACAAGGCCGCACGCATGTCGGGCGTCATCAGCCCGGCGAAGTACGCGCGCAGTTCCTGCCGCAGCCGTTCCTGTTCCGGGGTGTAGGCGATGCGCATGCAGCTCCCCTAAAATAGAACGTGTTCTAGAAGAGATTACACCGGGAGGCGCCGATGCCCGAGGCCTTCATTATCGGCGCGGTGCGCACCCCGGTCACCCGCCGCGGCGGCGGTCTCTCGACCGTGCACCCGGCCGACCTGGGCGCACACGTCATCGCGGCCCTGCTGGCCCGCACCCGGGCCGACCCGGCCGCGGTCGACGACGTGGTGTTCGGCTGCGTGGACACGGTCGGCCCGCAGGCCGGCGACATCGCCCGCACCGCCTGGCTCGCGGCGGGCCTGCCCGAGGCGGTGCCCGGCGTTACCGTGGACCGGCAGTGCGGCTCGTCGCAGCAGGCGGTGCACTTCGCTGCGCAGGCGGTGCTCAGCGGCACGGCCGGCCTGGTGGTCGCGGGCGGCGTGCAGAACATGAGCATGGTGCCGATCGGGTCGGCGATGACCAGTGATCCGTTCGGCGGGTCGGAAGGCTGGCGCGCCCGGTACGGCACCGAGGAGATCTCCCAGTTCCGCGCGGCCGACCTGATCGCGGCCAAGTGGGGGATCGGCCGCGCCGAGATGGAGGGCTACGCGCTGGCCAGCCACCAGCGGGCCGCCCGGGCCATCGGTGACGGCGCCTTCGACGCCGAGATCGCGCCCTTCCGCGACATAACCACGGACGAGGGCCCGCGCCGGGACACCACCCTGGAGAAGATGGCCGCGCTCCGGCCGCTGCGCGAGGGCGGCACGATCACCGCCGCGCTGTCCAGCCAGATCTCCGACGGCGCGGCCGCCCTGCTGATCGCCTCGGAGGACGCGGTCCGCCGGTACGGCCTGCGGCCGCGGGCCAGGATCACCCACCTGTCCGCCCGCGGCGACGACCCGGTGCTGATGCTCACCGCGCCGATCCCCGCGACCGCTCATGCCCTGAAGACCGCCGGGCTCACCCTGGACGACATCGACCTGGTCGAGATCAACGAGGCGTTCGCCTCCGTGGTCCTGGCCTGGCAGCGCGAGACCGGCGCGGACCTGGCCCGGGTGAACGTCAGCA
>Ga0335085_10017369_pt1 | contig 10366 bp, 7 predicted proteins | sample Lox_Sample_45_FD_206712 | JGI IMG/M metagenome (GOLD analysis project Ga0335085, IMG submission 206712) | Soil microbial communities from Loxahatchee National Wildlife Refuge, Florida, United States - Lox_Sample_4.5 | ecosystem: Environmental > Terrestrial > Soil > Wetlands | place: USA: Florida...
ATCGCGAGGTCGGCCGGGAAATTCCGGCCGATCACGTTCTCCGCGATGTCCACGTGGATCATCGGCCGCTTGGGATCCACGCCGTAACTCCCCGTGGCGACCTCGCCGAACCGCGCCCCGATCACGAGGGTCGCGTCGCACTCCGCCGCGATGCGCCGGGCGAACGGCGGCGCCGACGCGCCGAAGCCGCACCAGAGCGAAAGCGGATGATGCTCGGGGAACACCCCCTTCCCGCTGAACGTCGTCGCCACGGGGGCATCCAGCATCTCCGCCAGCGGCACGAGGTCCACGCCACTCGCGCCGAGTCCGGCGTAGAGGAGGGGGCGCTTCCCCGCGAGGAGCGACACGGCGCGTTCGAGCTCCTGCGCGCTCGGCGCGCGGCGCATCGCCGCGGGGGGCGTGTACGGGAGGTCTCCCGAATGCTGGAGCAGATAGAGGTTCGCGGGGATCTCCACGAACACCGGCCCCGGGCACCCATCGCGCGCGAGGCGGCAGGCCTCGCGCAGCACCCGGTAGATCTCTTCTCCCGCCTCCGGCCGCATCTGCGCCTTCGTCACCGGCCGCGCGATCGCGACTTGGTCCACGTCGTGCAGCTGGAACGCGCGCCCGGAGTCGCGCCGGATGCCGCAGCCGAGCACGAGCATCGGCACGCCGTCCATGAACGCCTCGGCGATGCCGCTCATCGCGTGCGTGAGCCCCGCGCCCGGCACGATGTTCACGCACGCCATCTTCCCGCTCGCGCGCCATGCGCCATCGGCCATGAAGCTCGCGCTCTGTTCGTCGGTCACGAGCACCGCGCGCACGCGTTCCGAGGTGGCGAGCGCATCGTAGAGCTCGATGTTGTGCGTGCCCGGGATGCCGAAAGCGAGCTCGATCCCCTCATCCTCGAGCGCGCGCACCACGCTCACCGCGCCGGCCACGCTCATGCGGCCAAGAGCGCGGGCGCATCGCCGCGCACTCCCTCCGCCACGCGGTCGGCGCACGCCATGATCGTCACGTACGGATTGATCTCGAGCGAATCGGGGAAGAGGCTCGCGTCCGCGATGCGCAGCCAGGGGACGCCGTGCACGCGCCCCCACGCGTCCGTCACCGACGCTCGCGCGTCGGCGCCCATGACCGCCCCACCCATGAGGTGCGCCGCGGAGATCGAGATGGTGCCGGTGCGGAAGTGCCGCGCGTCGATGAGCGCGTCCGCGCGCGCGGCGTCCGCCGCCTCGATGAGCGGCGGGTCCGCGCTCGGCGCGTGTACGCGCAGCGCCCCCGCGGCGAAGAAGATCCTCGCGCTCGCGCGCGTGGCGCGCACGAGACTCTCGACCACCTGCGGCGTGAACTCGTAGTGCACCACGGGCTCCCCGTCCGCGTTCACGGTGATGCGATTCCCCGACACGGCGCGGTCGCAGGCGAGCACCAGGATCATCTGGAGCCGCGGGAACGCGCGCATGAGCGCGCTGTGCGGCGCGCCGAAACCGGTGAGGTTCTTGGCGGTGATGAACGGGAAGTACATGCACGTCTCGAGCACGTACCCCTCCGCCTCGGCGCGGTCCAGGTAGAACGACTTCGGATGCCCCACATCATTTGTGATGGCGCGCGCGTGCTCCGCCACGAGGATGTGCGCGGGATGGCACGTGAAGCCCGCGCCGAGCGCGGGGAGCCGCGCGCCGAATCCGGAGCGGAGCAAGAGCGCCGGCGTCCCGATCGAGCCGCCCGCGCACACGATGATCTTGGCGCGCACGCGGTACTCGCCGGCGGCCCACTCGCCGGGTGCGCCCTTCTCGCCGGCCGCCTTCTCGCGCACGCGCACGGTGACCGCCCGGTCTTCCATGGTACGGACCTCCGCGCGCGTCACCACCTGCACGCCGTTCCGCTCGGCGAACGGGAGCTGCACCGCGTGTGTCCCCATCTTCGCGCCGTTCGGGCAGCCGAGGTTGCACAGACTCGAGCCCTTGCACCCGCGCAGGTTCACCGGGAACTGCTCGGCGTGGAACCCCGCGGCGTCGCACCCCTTCACGAACAGCGTGTTGTTCTCGTTCAACAGGTCGGGCGTGAGCTGGTGCACGTTGTTCTGCGCGAGGTACTTCGCCGAGCGCTGCGCGAGATCGGCGTGCGTGAGTCCCGTCACGTTCCAGTGATCGATCACGCGCTTCGGCACCACGAGCGAGGTGCCGGTGTAGACCAGCGTCGAGCCGCCGTACGCGCGCGCGAACGCCAGGGACATCGTCCCCTGCGCGGTCAGGAAGCCGCCGTCGTCGGCGTAGAGCGCCCGCGCCATCTCGAGCTCCTGGCCCGTCATCTCCGACGGCGCGAAGCGGGCGCCCTGCTCGAGCACGAGCACGCGCACCCCGCTCTTGGCGAGCGGCACGAGCTCCGCCGCCACCGTGCCGCCACCGGCGCCGGAGCCGATGATCAGGATGTCCGTCTCGCGCTCGATCACCGGCGCGCCTCCCAACCGCGCGCATCGGCGCGATAGCCGATCTCCGCGCGCGCCGCGGGGCGCGCGTAGTAGCCGATGAAGGCGAGCGTGCGGAGCCCCCAGAGCCCGCGGCGCAGCAGCAAGAGCGGCGACGACTGCAGCGCCTGCAGCACGCGCGTGCGCCGCGCCGCATCGAGCGCGGTGAAGCGCCGGCCGAACCGCACGACCGGGAGCCACTCGATGACGCGGATGAACATCTGGATCTGCCGGCGCACGCCAGCGGGGCGCACGTCCAGCGCGCTCTCGATCAGGCGCTCGGCCTCGGACCATGCGGCGGCGTCGAACGCCGCGGCCTCCGGCACGACCGTGGTCGCGATCGCGCGGAAGATGTCGCGCACCGGGGCGAGCACGGCGTCGGGCATGCGGGCAAAGTGCGAGCCGGGGCGGAGGTGTGCAAGCGAGGAGTGCGCCGGCGTCCCACCGGAGCGCGGTCCGCACGATGCGGCCGCGGATCCGCTACGGAACTCGGAGGCCAACATGCGTCGCGCACTCAGTCTCGCTCTCGTCCCGATGGTCGGGCTCTTCGCCTTCCCCGCGGCCGCGCCGCTCGTGGTCGCGGCGCGCGGCGCACCCAAGACGGACGATGCGGTGGTGGTCGGGAAGGTCCGGTCCGCTGGCAGCGCCGGATTGAGCGGCGCGTCCGTGTTCATCGAGAAGCAGAACCTCGGCACGATCACCAAGGATGATGGCACCTACCGCTTGGTGATGCCGGGATGGCGGATCTCGACGGACTCGGTGATGCTCCGGGCGACACTGCTCGGATACCAGCAACAGTCCCGGCGCATCCAGCTCCGCGCGGGGCGCACCGACACCGTCGACTTCGTGCTCGTCCCGCAACCGGTGACGCTGAGCGGGGTGGTGGTCTCGGGGCAGGGTGGCCAAGTGACCCACGAGAAGCTCGGGATGACCGTCAACGCTCCCGCGCCGGGCACGGTCAACTCGCTCGCGGGGAGAGCGCCGAACGCCACGGTCGCGCCCGGCGCAGCGGGCTACGGCCTCGATGCCGGCAGCGATGAAGTGCGAGAAGCCGACGAAGTGGTGGTGGTCGCGCGCCGGGAAGCGAAGGCCGCGTACAGTCCCCCGACGGGCGATCCGAGCGGGACGAACATCGAGCTCCGCGGCATCCGCTCCCAGTCGGCGGCCTCCGCGCCCTTGTACGTCGTGAACGGCATGCCGCTCGACAACACGGCGCGCGATGACAAAGCCAAGATCTCGAACCTCGACCCCAACGACATCGACAAGGTCGATGTCCTGAAGGGCGACGACGCGAAGAAGCAGTTCGGCGCGGCCGGCGCGAACGGCGCGGTGCTCATCACGCTGAAGCCGGGCAAGCATCTCGGCGCGGCTCCGCACGTGGCCGCGGGCACGCACACGTTCGCTCCGCCGCCGCGCCCGCAGCCCCTCCCGGCGGCCACCGAAGGCACGCTCCTCGCACGCCGCCCCGACGGCGAGATCGCCGGGCAGTTCCCGCTCAGGCACACGCAGGTGGACGCGGACATCTCCGGCTATCTCGCGCGCACCACGGTCACGCAGCAGTACGCGAACCCGTTCAAGGAGGTGATCGAGGCCGTGTACGTGTTCCCGCTCCCGAGCATGGCGGCGGTGAACGACTTCGTGATGGAAGTGGGCGGGCGCAAGATCGTGGGCCTCGTGCGCCCGCGTGAGGAAGCCGAACGCATCTACAACGAGGCGCGCGCGCGCGGGCAGACCGCGAGCCTCCTCACGCAGGAGCGCCCGAACATCTTCACGCAGAGCGTCGCGAACATCGAGCCCGGCGGCGCCGTGGACATCCACATCACGTACTTCGAGCGGCTCGCCTACGAGCACGGCGAGTACGAGTGGGTGTTCCCGATGGTCGTCGGCCCGCGCTACATCCCCGGGAGCCAGCAGGGGGCGACGCATTTCGCCGGTGACGATCGTCATCAGGGACAAGCGAGTCCCGACGGAGGCGGCTGGAGCCACAACACCGACATCGTTCCCGACGCGAGCCGCATCACGCCGCCGGTGCTCAAGCCCGGGCAGCGCAGCGGCCACGACATCGGCCTCACGGTGACGCTCGACGCGGGGATGCCCGTGACGAAGCTCAACGCCGTGGCGCACCACGTGGAGATCTCGCGCCCGAGCGACTCGAAGCGCGTGATCACGCTCGCCCGCGGCGACTCGATCCCCAACCGCGACTTCGTGCTGCGCTGGAGCGTGGCGGGGGACGAGACGCAGTTCGGCGTGCTCGCGCACCGCGACGGCACGGACGGCTTCCTCACGCTCGCGATGCAGCCGCCGGCGGCGCCGCGCGACGAGCAGGTCACGCCGCGCGAGCTCACGTTCATCATGGATGTGAGCGGCTCCATGATGGGCACGCCGATCGAGATGTCGCGCACGCTGGTGCTGCGCGCGCTCGACCGCCTGCGCCCCGACGACCGCTTCAACATCGTCCACTTCTCCGGCGGCAACGCGCAGCTCTGGCCCGAAGCGCGGCTCGGCACGGAGGACAACATCGCCGAAGCGAAGAACTTCCTGCGCAACCTGAGCGCGGGCGGGGGCACGGAGATGCTGGCCGGCCTCGAGCGCGCGCTGCACGCGCATCACGACGCGCGCTACCTGCAGATGTACATCTTCCTCACCGATGGCTACGTGGGGGACGAGCCGCGCATCCTCTCCACGATCAAGACCGAGCGCGGCGACGCGCGCTTCTTCGGCTTCGGCATCGGGAGCGCGGTGAACCGATACCTCATCGACGGCATCGGCCAGGTGGGGGGCGGCGAGAGCTTCGAGATGATCCCGCGCGACAGCGCGTACGTGGAGCGCGGGCTCGGCATGCTCTTCGACGCGATCGACAGTCCCGTGCTCGTGGACGTGGCCGTCGACTGGAACGGGCTCCCGGTGGAGGACGTGTATCCCTCCAAGCTCCCCGATCTCTTCGCGGGGCAGACCATCAACCTGATCGCGCGCTACGCGAGCCCCGCGAAGGGCACCGCGTACGTGACCGGCCGCATCGGCGACCGCCGCGTGCGCTACCCCGTGCGCGTGGAGCTCCCCGAGAAGGAGAGCGACCACGCCGCGCTGGCACCGATGTGGGCGCGCACGAAGATCGCGGACCTGTCGACGCAGATGCTCGCATCGGATTCCGCGGACCAGAAGGGCCTCACGCGGCAGATCACCGACCTCGCGGTGCAGTACCGGCTCGCGTCACAGTACACGTCCTTCGTGGCCGTGGACGAGTCGCGCATCGTGGGGGACGGCCATCCGCGGCGCATCATGCAGCCCGTGGAGCTCCCCGAGGGCGTGAGCTACGCGGGGGTCTTCGGCGAGCAGTGCGTGGGCGAGCCGATGCGCATCGGTGCGTGGGGGGTCGACCTCCAGGGCACCGAGAGCGGGCGCGTGCGGGTGGGCAACGTGCTCCCCGACGGCGCGGCGTCCCAGGCGGGGATCAAGCGCGGCGCCACCGTGGCGCGCGTGAACGGTGTGACGGTCTCGAGCGTGCAACAGCTGGAGCGAGTGCTGATGCAGAGCGGGAAGCACGTGACCGTGGTGACGGACGCCGGGCAGAAGGTGGAGCTGACGGCGCCGTGACCGGAGAAGGGCGCGAGTCGCGAGGGGAGTGTAGAGCGCGAGTCGCTATCCGATGGGTGGCCACCACATTGGGACGCGACTAGCGACTGGAAGTCGTAGCGACTCGCGAGTGGAGCGTACGGCGCGAGTCGCGCTCGCACGTACGACGAGGGCGCGAGCAAACTCCGCTCGCGCCCTCGCCATCTTCGACTCGCCATTCGCTTCGACTTCCAGTCGCCACTCGCGCTTCGATGTGGTTGCCACCGATCGAAGAGCGAGTCGCGCCGTACACTCCACTCGCGAGTCGCCACGACCTCCAGTCGCTAGTCGCGCCCCACTGTGGTTGCTACCCATCAAATAGCGAGTCGCGCCTCCCCTGCGCGAGCAGCGCTAGAACTCTCCCATCACCTTCCTCGACACCTTCGTGGTATCCCCCACATACGCCCACACGAACCCCCGCATGTACTTCTGCGCCACGTACTGCACCGCCAACGGCGTCACCGCGTGGATGTCCAGCACGAAACGGTCCGCGTACCGGTAGTCGCCGCGGTACACCTGCGCGCGCGCCAGCTGGTCCGCCTGCTGCGCGTTCGTCTCGTTCTTCAGGTAGAAGTCCGTGATGAATTGCTGCTCCACGATCTCGAGCTGCTCATCCAACACGCGGATCCGCTTCACCGCCTCCTGCTCGCGCTTCATGATCGCGAGCGTCGAGTCGGGGTACACCGTGGTCACGTACAACCCGCCGTACGTGATCGCGCGGCTCTCGAACGGCGCGTCCACATCGTACGTGAGGTTGCGCCGCGTGCGGATCTCGGAGAACAGGTTCCCGGCCAGCACCGAAGTCGCGATCTCCATCGCCGTCGCATCCGAGCTCGAGGCCGGCGGGCCGATGTAGTAGCCCAGGATGTAATTCGTCGGGAGCCGCTGCTGCACGAACGCCGCCGGCCGCGGCACGTTGATGTCCGTCTTGGGGGGCGACCACACGTAGTCCCCCTTCGGCAGCTTGCCGAACGTCTGCGCCACGAGCTTGGCCACCTGCTCGCGCTCCACGTTCCCCACCACCACCAGCAGCATGCGCGAGGTCACCGTCTCGCGCGTGCGCCAGTCGCGCAGGCTCGCGGCGGTGAAGCCGCTCACCGACTGCTCCGTCCCAGTGCTGATCTGCTCGTACGCCGTCCCGGCGAACCGCGCGCTGTCGGCCAGGAGGTGCACGAGGCCGTCGGGGGAATCCTTCCGCTGGCGCACCGCCGAGAGGATCTGCGCGCGCACGAACTCGATGTCCGCCGTGTCGAGCGTCCCCGCGAGGAGCCGGTCGCTCCAGATGGCCCAGGTGCTGTCGAAGGCGGCGCGCACGCCGCGGAATCCGAACATCGTCCAATCATCGTGCGGCTCGGTGACGATCGTGCTCCCGAGCGCGGCGATCTTGTGGCGGAGCACGTCGCGCGAGTACTTCGCGGTGCCGCGCTCCGAGAGCAGGAGGAGGAAGGTCTCGACGCCCGAGTTCTTCGCGGTCGTGAGCTGCGTGCCGCCCAGCAGGTAGAGGTTCACCGCGACCACGTTGTTCGCCGGGTTCCGGCGCAGGATCACGTGGACGCCCCCCGTGTCGAAGGCCACGGTGGAGGTGTCGAAGCGCGCCCCGGGGCGCGCGGCGGCGTTCTGCGCGCGCGCCGGGAGCGCGACCGCGAGCGCGAGCGAGGCGGCGACGAGCGCGCGGGTCATGGCTTCATCCCCGGCGCCGCGCGCACGTACGAACTGTCCCCCACCACTTCGGCATCGGTGAGACCGATCATCTGCCGCACCTGTGGCGCCAGGAGGATGCCCGTCACGTGCGGCTTCCCCACGATGTACTTCTTGGCGTAGGCGCGGAGATCGGCCGTGGTCTGCTTCGCCATGTTGTCCACGTACCCCATGTAGTAGTCGAGCGACGCCACGGCCCACCAGAAGCCGAGCTCGTGCGCGAACCCCGACGCACGCTCGAGGCCCATCGCGGTGCCCACCGCCCGCTGCTGCTTCTGCGGCTCGAGCTCCGCCTCGGTGAAGTAGCCGGGCTGGTCGAACTTCGCGATCTCCGCGTACAGCGCGGCGAGCGCGGGCTTGAGCTTCTCCGGCGTCGTCTCGCCGCTGATCGTGATCGGCCCCACCTGGTTGAGCGTGTAGTAGTTCACGAGCACTTCGTTCCAGAGGCCGCTGTCCACCAGCCGCTTCTGGAAGTTCGAGCCGTCCTGGTTGAGCACGTCGCTGAACACGTCCGCCGCGTACGTGGACGCGGGATCCACGCGCACGCTCGGCCCGCGCCATTGCACGAGGACGACCACCGCGCTGATCGGCTCCTCCACCACCACCGGCACGCTCTTGTCGAGGGGCGGGAAGGGAGGGATCGGGTTCGCGATGAAGGGATCGGGCCCGCGCGGCATGCCGCCGAACACCTTCTGCGCGAGCGCGAACGCGCTGTCGGGGATGACGTCCCCGGCGACGATGAGCGCGGCGTTGTTGGGGATGTAGTACCGGTGCTCGATCTCGAACATCTTGGCGGGCGTCACGCCCTGCACCACCGCGCGGTCGCCGATCATGTTCTTCCGCGACACCTCGCTCCCCCACATCGCGCGGTCCATCGCCTGCTGCAGGTGGAAGAAGGGGCTCGACTCCTGCCGGTCGTACTCGCCGATCACCACCTCTTTCTCGCTGGCGAGCTCATCGGCGCGGAAGAGCGGCGCGCTGAACGCGCTCTCGAGGAATTGCATCGCGCCGGCGAGCGAGTCCGACGGCACGGTGATGTAGTAGTTGACGACCTCTTCCTTCGTGCTCGCGTTGAACTTGCCCAGCGCGCTCCCGCGCGCCACGAAGTCCTCCGGATCGGGATAGTCCTTGTTCGCCTTGAAGAACATGTGCTCGTACACGTGCGCGAGACCGGCGTAGTCCGCCGTCTGCGTGAACGAACCGTTCTTCACGACCAGCTCCACCGTGGCGAGGGGCACGCCGTGGTTCTCGACGGCGATGACCTCGAGCCCGTTCGGGAGCACCTTCCGCTGGATGATCCGCTCGAGCTCCTCGCGCTGCGACGCGGGACGGAGCGCGGGGGCGGGGGCGCTGGCGGCGGGCGGCGCGGCGGGCGGCGCGGCGGGCGGCGCCTTCGACTTCGGCGCCGCGGGGTGCCCGGCGGCCTGGGCCGCGGCGACGACGGGGGCGAACGCGATCAGGAGCGCCGCGGCTCGGACGTTCATGACGTACATGGCTCGATGGGTGGATGTACGCGAAAGCTAGCGGCGGGCACGTCCGCCGCATACGGGGCCTTAGAAGGTTATAATTTCGGGCGCGGAACGCCGGGAACCAACCGTGCGCCCCCTTTCTTATTCGCCATTGGGAGTGCTGCGTGGCCGAACGCACCGAGAGCAAGCGCGATTCCGACATTCGCTTCGAGCGCGAGGCGCTCCCGTGGATGGACGACGTCTACCGCTTCGCGCGGTCCATGACGCGCGACGAGGCCGACGCCGACGACCTGGTGCAGGAGACGTACCTGCGCGCGTACCGCGCCTGGCACACCTTCGAACCGGGGAGCGACGCGCGACGCTGGCTCTTCACGATCTGCCGCAACGTCTTCCTGCGGACGCGGGAGCGCGAGGCGCGGCGCGTGGACACCGGCGGCGACGACGCGGTGCTCGAGACGATGGCGGCCGTGCGCGAGGCCTCGCCCTTCGCGACGCAGAACGCCGACGCGATCTTCTCGCGCATCGACCTCGTGCCGGCCATCCGCAAGGCGCTCGGCACGCTCCCCGATGCGTTCCGGAGCGCGGTGGTGCTGGTGGATGTGGAGGGTCAGAGCTACGACGAGGCCGCGACGGTGCTCGGCGTGCCGATCGGCACCGTGCGCTCGCGGCTCTTCCGTGGACGCCGGCTGCTGCAGCAGGAGTTGCTCACGTACGCGCGGGATGCGGGGCTGGCGGCCCCGTGAGGAGGGAGGCGATGGACTGTACCGAAGTCGTCCAGCAGCTGTGGGACTATCTCGACGGCGAGCTCACCGACGACAAGATGACGCAGGTGCGGGCGCACCTGAAGGCGTGCAAGGGCTGCTTCCCGCACTTCGACTTCGAGCAGGCGTTCCTCGATGCCATCGCGCGCTCGAAGGAGGAACACGTCGCGCCGGAGGAGCTTCGGAGGAAGGTGATGGCGAAGCTCAGAGTCATCATGGCGGAGTCGTCCACTTGACGCTGTCTGGATAGTGGATCATGGGCCTTGGCAACCGCAGAACTGCGACGTTGGACCGTGGACCGAGCGGATAGTAGAGGCTGGATAGTCGGCGGGGGCGCGTAGAACTCAACAACCCCCCCCCCCCAACCCACCCAACACCCC
>Ga0335085_10017370_pt1 | contig 10366 bp, 7 predicted proteins | sample Lox_Sample_45_FD_206712 | JGI IMG/M metagenome (GOLD analysis project Ga0335085, IMG submission 206712) | Soil microbial communities from Loxahatchee National Wildlife Refuge, Florida, United States - Lox_Sample_4.5 | ecosystem: Environmental > Terrestrial > Soil > Wetlands | place: USA: Florida...
TTAAAGGTATCGGCTTTAGAAAATCTTTTTATTCGACCGATACGAACCGCATGAAAGGATGGGGCTGTAACTAATCCTGTAGGCCCAAAAGTAAAACCGCCCATCGCTGTATGGACAAAATCATTTCTAAATTGGGAAAGCCAGTTTACTTCCTTAATCACCCAACACATTCGTCTACCGAGCGGCGATTTTTCCCCGTAATGAATTTTAGTAGCCGCCAGAAGTGCGTCGCGTTGCGCAGAATCATTTTTAAGTGCAGCCCAAATCGCTTCACCCATCGATCCATTGGATGATTGAATCACATAACCAAATAAAAAAGCGAGACTTTGATGTAAATCGTTCCACGCCCAAATCATTTCACCTAGTAGTTGTGTGTGCATATTTATGGCCTTATCAGACCATTTATCTAACGATGGGAAACGACGCGAATAGGCATAGCGACGATGCGGGACTCGAAAAAATTTCATACCATTTTTTTAAGCGATTTCCTGCTCGCCAGCAGTCCGCCGATAGGTCAAACGCTTGCCGCTGATGCCCTTCAATGCCGATTCTGCGCGTTCCGTATCGGATACCTTGCGATGGTTATAACGAAAATCAAATTCTTTTGCGTAGCGTTGAAGGTGTTGTTCACCGATATGGTGATACGTGCCGACAAGACCGCGCTTGAAAATGTTGAAATAGCTTTCCAGCGTGTTCACGTGCGCGATGCCGCGCGCGTATTCACCCGCGCCATGGCGCACCGTGGAATGGCTGGCAAACTCTTGGCCGATCTTGATGTAGTTGCGGCCTTCGTCCGTCATCAGGTTCGCTTGCTTGGCGACATGCTCGCGCATTATCGGGGCAAGTGTCTTTCCGGTGATGTTCGGCACATGAAAGCTGCGGATTTCCCCGCCGCGTTCAACCAACGACAGCACCTTCATTTTGGCTTGGTGGCCGCGCTTGCCTTTGGCCTTTTTGGTGTTGCCCCAAAAGGTCTCATCGGCCTCAACGATGCCGCCATTGCCGCCCAGCTTGCCGGTCGGAGCGGTCGCCATAGCCTCTCTAATGCGATGCGACATGAACCAAGCCGTTTTGTAGGTGACGCCCAACATGCGATGCAACTGGTGGCTAGACATGCCTTTCTTTGACGAGCACAGCAAATGCGTTGCCAATACCCATTTGTGCAGGGCTATCTTGGAACGCTCAAAGACGGTTCCCACGGTCACGGTGAACTGGCTGCGGCAATCCCCGCAGAAATACAGCCCTTCGCGGTGGGAATCGCCATTAAGGGCGCTGTTACGCTCCGTGCCGCCACAATGGGGGCAAACCACGCCATTCGGCCAGCGGATCGCCTCTAGATGCTTGCGGGCTGCGTCATCGTTGGTAAAACGGGGTTCGGTAAAGATGGATTCGGCCATGTCTGCTCTCCTGAATATGGCCTCATTATCCGCTTGCTATCTGCGTTTGTCAAGTATATAATGTCGTAGATTTACGACACCAATCGGAGATTCTAATGATCAATACCAAATTGCTTGATGAGCTGGCCGATCGACTCAAGGCAATTGCTACCACCAATCCCGCGGCTGATGTCGAGAAAAACATGCGCGCATTGTTGAGTTCGACTTTCGCGCGTTTGAACCTGGTTACTCGGGATGAATTTGACGCGCAGAGCGCGATGCTGGCGCATACCCGCGCCAAACTCGAAGAACTGAAAAAACAGGTTGCGGAACTGGAACAGAAATCAGGCCGGACGTAAGGCCCTTATTGCGTGGTGTGCCTGATAATTTTGCTGCTGTCATCTAAGATGGTTTAAAGATATGCCGGTCGCGGTTCTTTACAGTCGGGCACTCACGGGAATGGACGCGCCGCTGGTCACAGTTGAAGCGCATCTCGCCAATGGGTTGCCAAGTTTTACTATCGTCGGTCTGCCTGAGGCCGAAGTAAAGGAAGCCAAGGATCGCGTGCGCGCGGCGTTGCAAAATGCGCGCTTTGAGTTCCCGGCGCGCCGCATTACCGTCAATCTGGCGCCGGCCGACCTGCCCAAGGAAAGCGGCCGCTTCGACTTGCCGATTGCGCTCGGCATTCTCGCCGCGTCAGGGCAGCTTCCGGCGGACCATTTTGATGAATACGAATTTGCGGGCGAATTGGCGCTGACCGGCGAATTGCGGCCGATTCGCGGCGTGCTGGCCATGATGTGCGGCGCGCGGCGGGACGCCCGCGCTTTCATCGTGCCCCGGCAGAATGCGGCGGAAGCGGCTTTGATCGACGGAGCCAGAGCTTTTGCAGCGGATACCTTATTGAAAGTATGTGCTCACATTTCTGGGCGAGAATCGCTTTCGAGCGTGGGTGGAACGCCGCCATCCGAGTCTGAGCCCTATCCTGACCTTGCTGAAGTCAAAGGGCAGGCACATGCCAAGCGCGCGCTGGAAATTGCCGCCGCCGGCGGACACAGCCTGATCATGACCGGACCGCCGGGCAGCGGCAAGACCATGCTTGCAGTACGCTTGCCCGGCATCCTGCCACCGATGACGCAGGAAGAGGCGCTTGAATCGGCGGCCATTCAGTCGCTCGGCAGCGCCGGTTTTGACGTGCGCCATTGGCGCAGACGGCCATTCCGCGCACCGCATCACACGGCATCGGGCGTCGCCTTGGTCGGCGGCGGCAGCAATCCGCGTCCCGGCGAAATCTCGATGGCAATGCATGGCGTATTGTTTCTCGATGAGTTGCCGGAATTCGATCGCAAGGTCCTCGAGGTACTGCGTGAACCGCTGGAGTCGGGGCGCATCAGTGTGTCGCGCGCGGCGCGCCAGGCCGAATTTCCCGCGCAGTTCCAGTTGATCGCCGCAATGAATCCGTGTCCATGCGGTTATCTTGGGCACTACAGCGGCAAATGCCGCTGCACGCCCGACCAGGTTGCGCGCTATCGCAGCAAAATTTCCGGACCGTTGCTTGACCGTATCGACTTGCAGATCGAGGTGCCGGCGGTACCGCAACAGGACCTCGTCCGTCAGGCAGACGGCGAAAGCAGCGACGCCGTGCGTGCACGCGTGATCGTTGCACGCGAACGCCAGCTTGCGCGCCAGAGCAGGCCCAACAGCCAGTTATCGACACGGGAAATCGATCGCTATTGCGCGCCGGACGAAGCCGGCGCGACATTGCTCAAACAGGCGATTTCACGGCTCGGATTGTCGGCGCGCGCTTATCACCGCGTGCTCAAACTGGCACGCACCATTGCTGACCTTGCGGCGGTCGAATCCATTGCTTCCACACATATCGCCGAGGCCATCCAATACCGCCGGTTCGACCGGGGTTAAGGAAGGGTTTGACAAACCGGGATCAAACGCGTAGGCTGCTGATTTCGCGCCGATTTCTAGCAAAGCTTGCGGGCGCCGCCGGTGCACCGAATGTGGTGGCCGGTGTAAAACAAATTCCGCTAAGCCGCGAGACCCGATCGCGCTTGGCGGATCGGGTTTTTTATTTATGAGTCGAATTCAGGCACTGCAAAAACTTCTCGGCGAACGCATCGTCATTCTCGACGGCGCGATGGGCACCATGATCCAGGGGTACAAGCCCGATGAGGCGGCGTACCGCGGCGCGCGCTTCAAGGATCACGCGCGCGACCTCAGGGGCAACAACGACCTGCTGACGCTGACCCAGCCGCAGATCATCCGCGCCATTCACGCGCAGTATCTCGACGCCGGCGCCGACATCATCGAGACCAACACCTTCAATTCGACCTCGATCGCGCAGGCCGATTACGGGCTGGAATCCATCGTCCGCGAACTGAATGCCGAGGCCGCCCGGCTGGCACGCGCAGTGGCCGATGAGTTCGAAGCGAAGGACGGCAAACCGCGTTTCGTTGCCGGCGCACTCGGCCCGACCAACCGCACCGCGTCGATTTCGCCCGATGTCAACGACCCGGGCTTCCGCAACGTGACTTTCGACGAACTGGTTGCGGCCTACCGCGAGGCAGTGGACGGGCTGGTCGCGGGCGGCGCCGACCTGCTGCTGGTCGAAACGGTGTTCGACACATTGAACGCGAAGGCCACGATTTTTGCGATCGAGGAGTATTTCGAGCGTCATAACACGCGTTTGCCGATGATCATTTCCGGAACGATTACCGATGCTTCCGGCCGCACGCTGTCGGGGCAAACCGTCGAAGCGTTCTGGAATTCGGTGCACCACGCGCGGCCGCTCGCGATTAGCCTCAACTGCGCGCTCGGCGCGCAACTGATGCGGCCGTACATTCAGGAACTCGCGCGCATCGCCGACACGTATGTGTGCGCCTATCCGAACGCCGGGCTGCCGAACCCACTCGCGCCGACCGGCTATGACGAAACGCCCGCTTATACCGCGGCCCTGATCCGGGACTTCGCGCAAAGCGGATTCGTCAACATCGTCGGCGGCTGCTGCGGCACGACACCGGCCCATATCAAGGCGATTGCCGAGACGGTGCGCGGCATCGCGCCGCGCGCGGTGCCGGCGGTCGCGAAAAGGACACGGCTATCGGGGCTCGAGCCGCTCAACATCGGCGACGACTCGTTGTTCGTCAACATCGGCGAACGCACCAACGTCACCGGCTCGCGCGCGTTCGCCAAGCTGATCCTCGCCGGCGATTACGCGCAGGCGCTGGCGGTGGCGCGCCAGCAGGTCGAGAACGGCGCGCAGGTGATCGACGTCAATATGGACGAAGCGATGCTCGACTCGAAGGCGGCAATGACGACGTTCCTGAACCTGATTGCGTCCGAACCCGACATCTCGCGCGTGCCGGTCATGATCGATTCCTCGAAATGGGAGGTGATCGAGGCCGGGCTCAAGTGCGTGCAGGGCAAGGGCATCGTCAATTCGATCAGCCTCAAGGAAGGCAAGGACGAATTCGTCAGGCACGCGAAACTCGCGCGCCGCTATGGCGCAGCGGCCGTCGTCATGGCGTTCGACGAAAAGGGCCAGGCCGATACGCTCGAGCGGCGTAAGGAAATCTGCCGCCGCTCGTATGACATCCTCGTCGAGGAAGTCGGGTTCGCGCCCGAGGACATTATTTTCGATCCGAACATCTTTGCGATTGCGACCGGCATCGAGGAGCACGCCGGTTACGGCCAAGACTTCATTGAGGCGGCGCGCTGGATCCGCGCCAACCTGCCGTACGCAAAAGTCAGCGGCGGATTGTCGAACGTTTCGTTTTCATTCCGCGGCAACGATGCGGTGCGAGCGGCGATCCACACGGTGTTTCTTTATCACGCGATCCGGGCCGGGCTCACGATGGCGATCGTCAACGCTGGCCAGCTCGGCGTTTACGAAGAGATTGCGCCGGATTTGCGCGAGCATATCGAGGACATCATTTTCAACCGCCGACCCGATGCCGCCGAACGCATGGTCAGACTTGCCGCGACCATCAAGGGGGAAGGCAAGGCCCAGGTCGAGGACCTGGCATGGCGGCGCGGCACGGTCGAGGAGCGGCTCACGCACGCATTGGTCAAAGGCATTGCCGACTATATCACCGACGATACCGAGGAGGCGCGGCAAAAAATCGAGCGTGCGGGCGGCCGTCCGATCCAGGTGATCGAAGGTCCGCTGATGGCGGGTATGAATGTAGTCGGCGATCTGTTCGGCGCCGGCAAGATGTTTCTGCCGCAGGTCGTCAAGTCGGCGCGCGTGATGAAGCAGGCAGTCGCCCATCTGGTGCCGTTCATCGAGGCTGAGAAGGCGAAGTCGGGCGACACCCGGCCGCGCGGGAAAATCGTGCTCGCGACGGTCAAGGGCGACGTCCACGACATCGGTAAAAACATCGTCGCCGTGGTGCTTCAATGCAACAACTACGAAGTCGTCAATCTCGGCGTCATGGTGCCGTGGGCGCAGATCGCGCAGGCGGCGCGCGACACCGGCGCCGACATCATCGGCCTGTCGGGGCTGATCACGCCGTCGCTTGAGGAAATGGCGCTCAACGCACGCGAAATGGAACGCGAGGGTTTCAACGTGCCGCTGCTGATCGGCGGCGCGACGACTTCGCGCACCCATACTGCGGTCAAGATCGCGCCGCACTATCACGGTCCGGTGATCTGGGTACCCGATGCCTCGCGCAGCGTGGCGGTGTGCACCCATCTGCTGTCAGACGATGGCCGGGCCAGGTATCTGGCCGAAGTGCGCGCGGACTACGAACGGGTGCGCGCCCAGCACGCGCAGAAGCAGGGACCGGGACCGCTGCTCACGCTTGAGCAGGCGCGCGCCAACAGCTTTAAGACCGACTGGGGTTCCAGTCCGCCGTCAAAGCCGTTGTTCCTGGGCTTGAAACAACTCAAGAACTACGATTTGGCCGAGATCGCGACGTTTATCGACTGGGGACCGTTCTTTCAGACCTGGGAACTGGCCGGCCCATACCCGAAGATCCTCGATGACGCGGTGGTCGGCGCCGAGGCGCATAAAGTGCTTGCCGACGGCCGGGCGCTGCTGAAGAAAATCATCGCCGGCAAATGGCTGGCCGCGAACGCGGTGTTCGGCCTGTTTCCCGCCAACAGCGTGAACAACGATGACATCGAGATTTACGCTGATGAAAAACGTGAGCGCGTATTGATGACCTGGCACAACCTGCGCCAGCAGAACCAGAAGCCGGCCGGCAATCCGAATCTATGCCTCGCCGATTTTGTCGCGCCGCGTGAGTCGGGCCATGACGGCATCGGCGCCTTCGCCGTGACGGCGGGGCTCAATATCGAAAGGAAGCTGGCCGAATTCGAGGCGGCGCACGACGACTACAGCGCGATCATGCTGAAAGCGCTCGCCGACCGTCTCGCCGAGGCGTTCGCCGAACTGCTGCACCGGCGCGTGCGCCGCGAATTCTGGGGCTATGCGAAAGATGAAACGCTCGACCACGATGCGTTGATCGCCGAGAAATATCGCGGTATTCGTCCGGCGCCCGGTTATCCGGCGTGCCCCGACCACACCGAGAAGGGCGCGCTGTTCCGGCTGCTGCGCGCACCGGAGGTGGATATCACGCTGACTGAGTCGTTCGCGATGTGGCCGGCGTCTTCGGTCAGCGGCTTTTATCTCGCGCACCCACGGGCGCAGTACTTTGCGGTCGGCAAACTCGGCCGCGACCAGATCGAAGATTATGCGCAGCGCAAGGGTACGCCGGTCGCGGAAGTCGAACGCTGGCTGGCGCCGTACCTTGCCTATGAACCCGCCGTTGCCACAGCCGCCTGATGTGTAATCCGGTACCACAGCGGTTTTCCGCCGCCGAGCTGGCTGCGTTTGGCCGCGACGGCTACGTGATCGTGCGCGGCCTTGCCGACCGCACGACCTGCGAAGCGATAAGAACCGTTGCCGAACAGCAGCTCGCGCAGGCGGTTCCGCCGGTCGAATACGAGGCCGATGTGCGCTATCCCGGTTCACCGCCGTCGTACGACGCGCCGGGCGGCCGCACCATCCGGCGCCTGCTGCAGGCTTATGCGCGCGATTCGCGAATCGCGCAGTGGGCGACCGGCGCGCCGGTCGCAATAAGACTTAAGCAGCTGCTCGGCCCGCAGGTCGAACTGGCGCTCGCGCACCATAACTGCGTGATGACCAAGCAGCCGCGCTATTCGAGCATAACAAGCTGGCACCAGGACATCCGTTATTGGTCGTTCGCGCGCCCGGAACTGGTTTCGGTATGGCTCGCACTCGGCCGCGAAACCGTCGCCAACGGCTGTCTGCTGGTGTTGCCCGGCACCCATGTCATGGAATTCGCGGCCAGCCGACTCGACGCCGCGCAATTTCTGCGCTCGGACGCGGCGGAGAACCAGCCATTGCTGCAAACGCAGACCGCGGTCGAACTCGAACCCGGCGATGCGCTGTTTTTCCACTGCCGGCTGTTTCACGCCGCCGGCCGCAACCGGACCGCGGCAACCAAGTTTTCGCTGGTCTTCACCTATCACGCGGCCGACAATCCGCCGCTGTCCGGCACGCGCTCGGCGGCGCTGCCGCAAGTAATGTTAGGCTAGCGGGATTCCAACGCTCGGGAGCAAAAATGCCGGTTGCCAACGATACCCAAAACATCGCCGTGTTCTGCGACTTCGAAAACATCGCGCTCGGCGTGCAGGAGGCCAAGTACGACAAATTCGATATCCATAAAGTGCTCGAAAAGCTGCTGGTCAAGGGTTCGATCGTGGTCAAGAAGGCCTACTGTGACTGGGAGCGCTATAAAAGCTTCAAGGCCGCGATGCACGAGGCATCGTTCGAAATGATCGAGATCCCGCATGTGCGCCATTCGGGAAAGAACTCGGCCGACATCCGCATGGTGGTCGACGCGCTCGACCTGTGCTACACCAAGTCGCACGTGCGGACGTTCGTGATCATCAGCGGCGACTCCGATTTCTCGCCGCTGGTATCGAAGCTGCGCGAGAACTCCAAGACCGTGATCGGCGTCGGCGTCAAAAAATCCACTTCGGACCTGCTGATCGCCAACTGCGACGAATTCATTTTTTACGACGACCTGGTGCGCGACCAGGCCCGCAAGCAGCGCGGCCGCAAGAAGACGGCGGCCGACAAACCGGCCGCGTCCGGCAACGAGACGCCGTCGAAATCCGTGGAGGAGAAAAAACAGGAAGCCTTCGATCTCGTGCTTGAGACCATCGAGGCGCTGCTCGCTGAGCGCGGCGAGAACGAGCCGGTCTGGGGTTCGATGGTCAAGCAGGCGATCAAGCGCCGCAAACCGCAGTTCAGCGAGTCGTATTACGGTTTCCAGTCGTTCAACAAACTGCTCGAGGAAATCCAGTCCAAAAACCTGCTCAAGCTGGTGCCGGACGAAAAGTCCGGCGGCTATCTGATCACGCATCTTCCGCACGAGGAGTAACGCAGGGCGCGAAACCGATGACGGAGGGGGGCGGTTTCCGGGTTGGGTGCGGCAGCTGTTCCTCGGGGCAATCGCACCCGCGCATTAAAATAAGATTTTCTGACGTGTCATCATCGGAGTAATGAACATGAATAATATGACTACGCCGTTGTTGCTGACCACGCTGCTGCTTACGGCATCCAATTTATTCATGACATTCGCCTGGTACGGACATTTGAAATATCTGCATTCGAAACCGTGGTTCATCGCCGCGCTGGTGAGTTGGGGCATCGCGTTTTTCGAATATCTGCTGCAGGTGCCGGGCAATCGTATCGGCTTTACCGTGATGACCCTGGGGCAGCTCAAAATACTGCAGGAAGTCGTGACATTGTGCGTGTTCGTACCGTTTGCGGTGCTTTACATGGACCAGAAAATCACGATCAATTATCTGTACGCGGCGCTGTGCCTGGTCGGCGCGGTTTATTTCATCTTCAGGGCCTGATGCATCTCCATATCCTCGGCATCGGCGGGACCTTCATGGGCGGTGTCGCGGCGCTGGCCCGGGCGGCGGGGCACCGCGTCACCGGCTGCGACGCCAACGTCTATCCGCCGATGAGCACCCAGCTCGCGGCGCACGGCATCGAACTGATCGAAGGCTACGGCGCCGGCCAGGCCGGGCTGCGGCCCGATGTATTCGTGGTCGGCAACGTCATATCACGCGGCAACCCGCTGCTTGAGGAGATCCTCAGCCGCAGTTTGCCGTACACTTCGGGACCGCAATGGCTGGCCGAACACGTGCTCGCCGGCAAATGGGTGCTCGCGGTCGCCGGCACCCACGGCAAGACCACGACGACGGCGATGCTGGCGTGGATTCTGGAGGACGCCGGTTTCAACCCGGGATTTCTGGTCGGCGGCGTGCCGGAAAATTTCGGCGTCTCGGCGCGCGCGACGGCGGCGCCGTTTTTCGTGATCGAGGCCGACGAGTACGACTCCGCGTTTTTCGACAAGCGCTCGAAATTCATCCATTACCGGCCGCGCACCGCGGTCCTCAACAATCTCGAATACGATCACGCCGATATTTTTCCCGACCTCGCCGCGATCGAAACCCAGTTTCATCACCTGGTGCGCACGCTGCCCGGCAACGGCCTGATCGTCGCCAACGGCGCCGACGCCAGCCTCGCGCGCGTGCTGGCGCGCGGCCGCTGGACGCCGGTCGAACGATTTGCCGTGGACGACGGCTGGCAGGCCGGACCGCCATCGGCGGACGGCCGTTTCGCCGTGAGCTTTAATGGCAAGCCGCTGGGTGAAGTGCGCTGGGATTTGCTGGGGCAGCACAATCGGTTGAATGCGCTGGCAGCACTCGCCGCCGCGCGCCATGCCGGCGTGCCGGTCGCGCAGGGAATTGCCGCGCTGACCGGTTTCAGGAACGTCAAGCGCCGGCTGGAGCTGCGCGGCACCGTAAACGGCGTCACCGTTTACGACGACTTTGCGCATCATCCGACCGCGATCCGTGAAACCATCGCCGCGCTGCGCGGCAAAGTGGGCGGCGCACGCATACTCGCGGTACTCGAGCCGCGTTCGAACAGC
>Ga0335085_10017371_pt1 | contig 10366 bp, 8 predicted proteins | sample Lox_Sample_45_FD_206712 | JGI IMG/M metagenome (GOLD analysis project Ga0335085, IMG submission 206712) | Soil microbial communities from Loxahatchee National Wildlife Refuge, Florida, United States - Lox_Sample_4.5 | ecosystem: Environmental > Terrestrial > Soil > Wetlands | place: USA: Florida...
TCCTCGGCGGCTGCTCCGACACCGCGACGTTCGGGACTGGCACGAGCATCGGTATCAACGGAAACGTCAACACCGAGCAAGTTCAGATCGGCTACGCACGCGCCGAACTTTTCCAGGGCCCGAATTATCCCGATCCTGGCGACGCGCCCGCAGCTATCGGATTCTTTGCTTCGGATCTGAGCGTCTTTTCGCCGAAGATCAAGCAACTCTATGCCACCGGCGAAGCCGCGCGCATCGTCACCACACCTCAGCCCCTCGTCCCATGCCCTGCCGGTGGCAAAGCGAGCGAGGATGCGCCGCCAAATCTCTGCACCGAAACGGCAGGCACCCTCAGCGGCGATCGCCGTCCGTTCGTCTTTGGCACCGGAACCAGTCTCGGGCTACGATTCGGCTTTGCCGGCGATGTGCCGTCGAGCATCAATCTCGGCTACGACCGCGAAGAGTTGTCGATCATCCCGCTTCATCGTCAGACACCCACCAGCGACAAGCCCGACCGCTATTCCTCCGTGCTGGCATCGGTCGATCTCAACGTCACGGGAGCGAGTCTCGCCGGCACCGATCTGAAATTGACCCAGTTCTTCGCAACCGGCGCGGCAGCGCGCAATCTGGCGAAGAATCCGGTCATACAAAATTACTTTAGTCGCACAGCGGTTACCGCCGTCGATCCAACAAAGGTTGCCGCGGTGCAGACGGTGCTGAAAAACGATCAAAGCGCGATTGATGCCTATTTCCAGGCCAATTCGGCTCAGCCCTTCGCTACTGTGCGCGACAAGCTTCTGAAGGACCCGGAGCTTGCGAGCATTGCCGGAGCCATGCCAAGCACTCTAACGACGGCCGGTACCGCCGCCGCTTTCGACGCGGCCCTGAACGCCGACGCGACCTTCGTGCCTCGGATCGCCGCAGTCGCGAATCGTCTCAATCCAACCGCCAACACGGCGCAGTGACCGAAAGGTGCCGAGCATGCCCGACCATTTCACCGCATGCCTCGCGACGGACGAGGCAACGCTGATCGCGATCCTGAAAGCGGCCCCTTATAATCATACTTATATCGAAACCTTCGGGCCGTTCACGAAGGGCGATCTGCGGTTCAACGTCTATAACTCCGGCGGGGCGCCGACAATCGTTGGCGCGGTGACGGCTGCCGGCAACAAGGTCATCGTTCACACGCAATCGTAGGCGAGCGGGGCAACCCGGCGCATCGACCGGTTTCTTGCCGACCGACGCCTGAGCTACTCCGCGGCGCCGCGCGCGGCGAGGCGTTTGATCTTGGTCTCGCTCAGCACCGGCTCGAGATTGAAGAAGCGCTTGGCGTTGCCGCCGAGGATATTGCGCTTGGCTGTCTCCGAGAGGAACGGCAGGTCGTAGATCGTCGACGGCAAATCCATGTCCCAATGCGGGTAGTCCGACGCATAGAGGAGCTGCGTCTCCGCATTGATCATCTTGAAGGTGAGTTCGAGCGCCTCGCGGTTGTTCACCATCTCCATCGGCTGCGTCGAATAGAACATCTCGCGCATGTAATCGGACGGGCGCTTCTTCAAGAGCGGCACTTCGGACGAGCGCATCATCCACTCGTTGTCGAGGCGCTGCATCAGGAACGGGATCCAGGCGAGGCCGCTTTCGACCCAAGCGACTTTCAACTTGGGGAAGCGCTCGGGCATGCCGTTCACCAGCCAGTTGGTGCAATGGACGATGTTGAACCAGGAGAAGCCGAGCGCATGCACAGCGAGGAAGCGGTTGCAGAGGCTGATGCTCTGATCCTCGCCCCAGGCGAAGGCGCCGTGGAACACGAGCGGCAGGCCCATCTCCTCGATCAGCGCATAGGTCTTCACATAGGCGTTGTCGTAGACGGCCTTGTAATGCGGCGCGACGATGGTGAAGCCGATCACGCCCTTCTTGCCGCCGAATTCTTTTACCACTTGATAAGTAGCTTCAGGATCATTCAGCGGCAGATAGAGCGAGGAGCGGATGCGCGGCTCCTGCGCCAGCACCTCCTCGCAGAGCCAGCGGTTATAGGCGCGGGCGAGCGCGACTTCGACCTCCTTGCGCGGCGTGAGGCCGAGGCTGAGCATCGGGGTCGGGAAAAGGCAGACGACATCGATGCCGATCGCATCGAGCCAGCGCTTCGTCAGCGCGATGTCGCGCAACACACCCGACGGCGTCTTCTCCTTGCGCCGGCCGGGATAGCGCGTGACGCGGCCCATCAGCTCCTGATAGCCGCCGCGCGAGCTGGCGATGCCGCCGCCGCCCATGCCCTGATACTTCGCCTGGTCGCGCATCACCGGATCTTCGATGTATTCGCAGATCTTGGCGAAGGAGCCGCTCTCGTAGTGATGGCCGTCGACGTCGCAGATGAAGAAATCTTCGTAGCGGCGCTGGATCGCCTGCTGCGTCGCGTGCTCCAGCATCGTCGTCGTGTCGAATTCCTCGACCGACAAATCGCGAAACGTGGTGCTGTCCATGGCCCGATCCCCTCAGAGGATTTTGCGGGGATTATAGGGCAAGAACCGGGGCGCGAACAAACACCGTCTCCCCCGCGAAAGCGGGGGTCCAGGCTAACAATGCAGATGTATCCTGGATCCCCGCTTTCGCGGGGAAGACGGGGTTCTGGTTAGAGCCGAATCCGTTACTCCGCCGCGGTGCGTGCGGCGAGGCGGCGCTGCTTCACCTCGGAGACCACCGGCTCGAGGTTGTAGAGGCGCTTGGCATTGCCGCCGAGGATGTTGCGCTTCGCCGTCTCCGAGAGGAACGGCAGGTCGTAGATCGTCGACGGCAGGTCCATGTCCCAATGCGGATAATCGGACGCGTAGCAGAGCTGCGTCTCCGCGTTGATCATCTTGAAGGTGAGCTCGAGCGCCTCGCGGTTGTTGACCATCTCCATCGGCTGGGTGGAGTAGTACATCTCGCGCATGTAATCGCTGGGCTTGCGCTTCAACAGCGGCACTTCGGACGAGCGCATCATCCATTCGTTGTCGAGGCGCTGCATCAGGAACGGTATCCAGGCGAGGCCGCTCTCGATCCAAATGGTCTTCAGCTTCGGAAAGCGCTCGGGCAGGCCGTTGCAGATCCAGTTGGTCATATGGAGGATGTTGAACCACGAGAAGCCGAGCGCATGCGCCGCCATGAAGCGGTTGCAGAGCGCGAGGCTCTGGTCGTTGCCGCCGCCGCCGAACTGGCTGTGGAAGTTGAGCGGCAGGCCGCGCTCCTCGATCGCGGCGTAGGTCTTCATATAGGCATTGTCGTAGAGCTGCTTGTGGCGCGCGGTGCAGACCGTGAAGCCGACGACGCCTTTGCGGCCGGCGAACTCCATGACGACCTTGTAGGCCGCCTCGGGATCGTTCATCGGGAGATAGAGCGAGGAGCAGATGCGCGGCTCGTGCGCCAGAATCTCGTCGCAAAGCCAGCGGTTGTAGGCGCGCGCCAGCGCGACCTCGACGTCGACGCGCGGCGTGAAGCCGAGTCCGAGCATCGGCGTCGGGAAGATGTTCAGCACGTCGATGCCGATCGCATCCATCCACCGCCGCGTCATCGCGAGATCGCGATGGATGCCGGGCGGGGTTTTTTCCTTGCGCCGGCCGGGATAGCGCGTGACGCGGCCGCCGAGCGGCTGGTAGTTGCCGGCCCCGGCAATGCCCGTGCCGCCGAAGCCTTGGTAGCGCGCCTGGTCACGCATCACCGGGTCTTCGATGTATTCGCAGATCGTCTTGAAGGATTCGGTCTCGTAGTGATGACCGTCGACGTCGCAGATGAAGAAATCCTCGTAGCGGCGCTGGATCGCCTGCTCGTTGGCGTGCTGCAGCAGCGTCGTCGTGTCGAATTCTTCGACCGAAAGGTCGCGGAAATTGGTGCTATCCATCGTGGTGCTTCCTCCTGGGCGAAGCCGTGGGACGGATCATAGGCCAAGCCGGGCCGTGGGCAAATGCCCTCGCCTCGGCCATTTCGCCGCAACCGGCGCGGCTATTTCGCCACCGGCGGGGGCAGGAATTTCTCGGTATAGAGCTTCGTCATGTCGGGCTCGGTCGGCAGCATTTTCAGCTCGACGAAGGATTTGGCCAGGATCGCCGTGGCCTTCGGGTCGAAGCGCCCGGTCTCCGAGAACATGGACATCGCGGCGTCGTAGACGCGGCCCGCGGTCTCCGGCGACAGATGCATCACGCCCGCGCCGATGCGCACCGCTTCGGCCTTGTTCGCATTCATGAAGCGGATGGTCTCGAACCAGCCGGCGAGGAATTTCTTCAAATCCTCCGGCCGCTTCGCGATCGAATCGTCGGTCGCGAAGATCACATGCATGATGAAAGTAGGCGCGATGTCGCCGAAGCGAACGAGGATGCGGGCGACGCCCTCGTCCTCGAGCTTGCTGGCAATGCCGACGTCCATCGGCATGCCCGCGACCTGCGCGGTGCGCAGCGCCGCGATCTGCGCCGAATCCGTGCCGAGGCCGATCATGGTGATGCCGTCGTTGCCCCAGCCTTGCCGCTGCGACAGCTGACGCACCATCCATTCCAGGACGCCGCCGGGCGAGGAGATCGAGACGGTCTTGCCCTTGAGATCGGCGACGGTCTTGACCGGCCCGTCCTTGGCGACGATCAGGGTCAAGACCAGCGGCGGCCCGGCCATCGACGCGATGCCGAGCTGCGGCGCGCCCTTGGCGACGAAGCTCAGCGCCGGGCCGGAGCCGAGGCCGATATCGATCGCGTTGGCCGTCAGTGCCTGCTGCAGCTTGGCCGCGCCGCCCAGATCGAATTCCTCGACCTCGATGCCATGCTTTTTGAAGATGCCTTCCTCGATGCCGACATCGAGCGGCACGAAGGAGAAAATCTCGCCCTGCGGCTTGCCGACGCGCAGCGGATCGGCCTGCGACACCGTACCGAAGGCGGCGAGCGCCAGAACCGCGCCCGTGGCCACACGCCAGCGGCGCCCAAAATGCGTCTTCATCGCGCAATTCCTCCCCGTATTTATCCGGGGAGGATGACCTATTGTCCCGCCATTGCCAAGGTGCCGGCGAGCGCCTCGCGCAGCTCGGGCAGTTTCGGCGGCTTGTCGAGCGTGCGATCGACATTCGCCGGCATATCGTGGTCGCTGCCGCTCATGCGCCGGCCCCAGCCGGTTAGGAGGATCACCGGCGTGTTGCTCGACATGGTCTTGATCGCGCGCGCCACCTCGTGCCCGTCCATATAAGGCATGCCGAGATCGGTGATCACCACCGCGAAGGTCTCGCCCGCTTCATAGGCGCTCTTGAAGGTCTCGACGCCGGCGCGGCCGTCATTCGCCGCCGTCACGGTGTGGCCGTCGAGCTCGAGCACGAGGCGCATGGAATCGAGGATCACCGGATCGTCGTCGATGATGAGGATGCGCAGCGGCGGCACGGCGACCGGCGCCCCGACCTGAACCGGCGCCGTCGACGCTTGCTCGAGGACCGGGAAGATCAGCCGGAAGCTCGTGCCCTTGCCGAGCGCGCTGTCGATCTCGAGATCGCCGTCGAGCCGCTGCACCGCGCCGTAGACCATGGCGAGGCCAAGACCGGTGCCGCGCTCGCCCTTCGTCGTATAGAAGGGCTCGAGGCAGCGGCGGCGCGTGTCGTCGTCCATGCCGATGCCGGTATCGATCACTTCGATCTGCACGCGGCGGGCATCCCGTCCCGGACCGGCCATGCCGGTGCGCACCGTGAGCTGCCCGCCCTGCGGCATCGCGTCGACGGCATTGAAGATGAGATTGGTCAGCGCCTCCCGGATCTCGCTCGCGATCGATTTGGCCGGCGGTAGGCCGACGGCGAGGTCGGTGCGCATCTCGATCGTCACGCCGGCGCGTTGCGGAAGATCGCCCCAGCGGGCCCGCGTCAGATCGATCACCTGATGCGCGAGCTGGTTGAGATCGACCGGCTCCAGCGTCATCTGCGGATCGCGCTCGCGATAGAATTCGCGCATCCGCGCGACGGTCGCGGTGACGTCGTCGGTCACGCGATGGACGATCTCGAGATAGGAGCGAATGCGCGGGCTGAGATTGCCGCCGGTCTCGAGCAGCGACTGGGTGTGCAGCGCCATCGGCGAGATCGCGTTGTTGATGTCGTGCGCGATGCCGCTCGCCATCTGGCCGAGAGCCCGCAGCCGCTCCTGCTGCATCACCGTCTGGCGGGTCTGGCGCAGATCGTCATAGGCCTTCTGCAGCGTGTCGCGCAGCTGCGCCTGATGCGCGGCGAGCGAGACGTGCTCGCAGAGCTGCTTGATGAACTCGCAATCGGTGCTGTCGAAGCTGTCCGGCTGGCGCCGCGCGATGACCAGCACGCCGAAGACCTTCGCTTCCGTGAGCAGCGGCGCGATGATCAGCGCCCCGAGGCCACCGCCGGTCAGCCGCGCGGGGAAGCTGAAAGGCAGCTCTGCGATATCGGCCTCGTAGACGAGCTCGCCTTTGATGGAGCGCGCCAGGCCGTTTTCCTCGATCGGGATGCGGCTCTGCTCCGGCATCGCCATGGCGACGGCGATCGGCCGGCTCTTGAGGCCGAGATGGGTCACCACGATCTCGCGTTCCTCGGCATGGCAGAGGCCGATCATGCCGAAATCGATCGGCATATAGTCCTCGAGGCTGCGGACGACGACCTGGAAGATGCTCGCGAGATCCTGGCGCTCGGCGACCGACCGTGTGATGCGGTCCAGGAGCCGCATGCGGCCGAGCTGGATTTGTGCCCGGCGCTCGGCCTGCTGCCGCCGCATCACCTCGCCCTTCAGCGCGTCGTTCGACTGCTCGACCTGCTTGGTGCGGTCGCGCACGCGCTGCTCGAGCTGCAGGTTAAGGCTCTGCAGCGCCGCCTCGGCGCGCTGGCGCCACGCCACCTCGTTCGCGCTCATTCCCATGAGGCTCATGAGGAAGAAAAGCTTGCCGAGGAACTTGCCGTAATGCGCGATCATCGCCGGCGCGTCGTCGTAGGCCTGCGAATAGAGCATCGCGATATTGGCGATGACCATGACGACCGACATCAGCGCGAACATCGTCAGGATGTCGCTTTCCGCGCGGCGCCGCCAACAGAGATAACCCGCCGCCGCCCAGAGCACGGGCGCCAGGATCAGCGCCGGTGACGCGATGCCGAGGAAGCCCGGCGCCGTGTAGCGCGGCAGCGCTTCGAAGAGGACAAGCAGCGCGGCCGCGACGACGATCAGCGCGCCGAGGAACCACGCGCCGTGGTTCCTCGCCCGCGCCGGCATCAGCAGGATCGTCAGCATAGCGAAGGACAGGAAATAGGCGGTCGGTGCCCAGGTCGCCGCTCGCCACCGCGTCTCCGGCTGACCGAATATCATCAGCTGCGACACCGGCTCGACAATCGCGGCGGTGTGTATGATCTCGAGACCGACCAGCACGGGCAAGGCCAAGGCGAGAAGCCGCGGCAGAGGCTGGCCGCTGCGGTTGCCGATCTCCCACAGCATCAAGCCGACGATGGTCGTGACGACCAGGACGCTCGTGCTGAGCATCGCCTGATAGACCGCCGCGTCGAGAGCCGGAACGGCGAAGAGTGCGGCGCCGCCGAGGGCGAACGCGCCAAGGGTGATTGCGATATTTCGTCCGAGGTTCAGTTCGGCTTCGCGTTCCATCGCGCCCTGACATCGGCAAGGGCGGCGGACGAACGGCTCGATATGCCCGCCGTCTTGCTACTCACACGGGAAAAGATATCCAAATACCGAAGCCCCCGCCAGACCCTGTCTAAATCCCTAATGCCCCTTAAGAGTTGCATTGACCGCCGCTCGTCTCATGCGATCGGCTGATTGGCGGATGGCAGGCGATCCGACATAAAGCGACAGCGGCGCCCAAAGCGGAGCGGCCGCCGCCGCAGCCTCCGTTCGACATGGTTAAGGCCGGTTTACGAATGGAGAGACGTTGCGTCGTCTATCCTGTGGAATGTCACGAAAACGCCCCGCTTGCGGCCCGTTCGCGTAACCGCCGGTTAACCAGTCCTGCCTATCATCCCTCCGGAATTTCAGCGTCCTGAAGGTTTTGCACCTTTGAACACCCGCGGCATCATCCGATCGCAAGGCGATCGCCCCCGCACCGATGTGGGCTGGGCAGAGCGCCGTCAGTTCCGCCGCAAGGCTGTCATCTGGGCAGCCAAGCTCGAAACCGACCACGGCGTCTTCGATTGCATCACGCTCGACCTCTCGTTGGGCGGCGCGCGGCTGCGCTGCAGCCGCACGATCGCGCTGCTCGAGCCGGCGACGCTGGTGCTGGACAAGTTCGGCAAATTCCCCTCCGAGGTGGTCTGGACCACCCCGACGGAGATCGGCCTGCAATTCACGGAATCGCCCGAGCAGGTCGCGAGCCGCTTCGGCGATATCCTGCCGCTCGGGGCTTAGAGAGAACGACTTTGTAAGTCCCCTCCCCCCTTGAGGGGGAGGGTTAGGGTGGGGGGTGTGATGGGTGAAGCGCATCAGAATCGTGAGCACGACACCTTCAGCATTCCGCAATCTCGTTGTTCCGGAATCTGATCACGTGATAGCCGCGCCCTTGCAGTCAGAGGGTGCGTATTAGATCGACGCGCTCGGCGTCAGCGTGCTGTCCGCCGTCCACTTCGACGATCAGCTTGGCTTCAGGACAAAAGAAATCGACGACGTAACGGCCGATCGGCTGCTGGCGTCGAAAGCGCAATCCATCGACTTGCTTCGACCACAGGCGCGTCTCGGCATCGGCCGATGATTTGCGCAATTGTCGTGCGAAATCGCGGCTCACCCCCACCCTACCCTCCCCCTCAAGGGGGGAGGGATTCGATCATACGATCGCGCGACAAATCACCCGCTCAGCGTCAGCGAATAGCGCGGATCGGCGGCGCGGCTTTCGGCCTCGGGGAGGCCGAGCTCGCGGCGCACGATATTCGTGCCCTGCACCAGCGCGACCATCTTGAAGAAGGCGTGCTTGCGGCTCATGCCCTCGCGCCCCATGCCGCAATCCGACGAGATCACCAGCCGCTCCGGCGGAATGTGCTTCAGCGCCGCGCGGATCAGCGTCGCGACATCCTCGGGCGTCTCCACCTGCAGCGTGTGGTGATCGATGACGCCGATGGCGATCTTCTTCGACTTGATGGTCTTGCCGATGGCGTCGAGATCCATGCCGCCCGAGGTGCAGGTCTCGAAGGTCAGCACGTCGGCATCGCAGCGCTCGTAATATTCGAGCGACGGCTTGTAGCTCTGGTTGCTGGCGAACATGCGCTGCTGCGAGGGATTGCCCCAGCAGCTATGGCCCCAGACCTCGGCCTTGTCGCGCAAGCCCTTCACCGTGCGGTTGAACACCTCGATGAGGAAATCCATCGAGATCTCCTGATCGATGGCGCCGCGCAGCGGCGCGAGATGAAGCTGCGGCTCTTCCATCTGGATGACGGTGCAGCCGGCAGCGACGACATCGGCGAGCTCGGCGTTGAGCGCGTCGGCGATGGCGAGGATGCGCTCGCGCCGGTTCTTGTAATGCGTGTCCTTGAGCGCGAGCCCCAAGAGCTCGGCGGTGATGGTGCCGAATTTGATCGGGCGCTTAGTGAGGCTCTGCGCGGTCAGATAGATCGGCGTGTAGTGCAGCTTGCCGCGCCCGATCGGGCCGGTGATCGTCGGCTGCAGCCGCGCTTCGAGGCCTTCATGGAGGATATGGCCGCGCGGGAACGGCACGCGGCCCATCAGCACCGGCCGGCCATAAGCCTGCGAATAATCGATGCCGTCGAGCCGCATCAGCGGATAGGAGAACCAGCTGTAGCCGCCGGTCTCGGTGTCGAACCGCGCATCGCCGTCGGTGACGATGTCGAGCCCGGCCAATTCCTGGTCGCGCAGGAAGCACGAGACCGCGTCAGTGTATTGCTCGCGGAAGCGCGCATTGATCATCGCTTCCATGAAGCTGCGCCGGCCGAGATTCTCCGTGTACCAAAGCGGCCGCGGCAGCGAGCCGGTGATCGTCGTCGGCAGCTTGATGTCCTTGGTGGCGGTGAACATGTCGTCCTCCCTCCGCTTTGTTTCGGTCATTCTATCGCGCGCGCCGCGGCGGTGAAGCGGCGGCTTGCCCATCCACTCCGCCGCGGCGGAATCCGATGGGCAAAAGAAAAGCGCCGCTGTCGCCAGCGGCGCTTTCGCATCGCGTATGAGGCGGCGGTTACTTCGCCGGGACGAGCTTCGCGAGCCGCTCCTTGGTACGGCGCTTCTCTTCGTCCATCTCGCGCTTCGCAGTCGTGAGGTCGAAGCGGTTGCCGTCGATGTCGTGGCCTTTGTCCTCGACATAAGGCCGGTCGATCGTCGGGTCTTCGAGGCGCGGATCGGAAGGCGGCAAGCCCTTCGCGGTCAGCTTGGCGTAGATGTCGCTCTTGGTTTCGCCAGGGATGGTGAATCCCCAATGATGGATGCCGTGCGGCGCGGTC
>Ga0335085_10017372_pt1 | contig 10366 bp, 6 predicted proteins | sample Lox_Sample_45_FD_206712 | JGI IMG/M metagenome (GOLD analysis project Ga0335085, IMG submission 206712) | Soil microbial communities from Loxahatchee National Wildlife Refuge, Florida, United States - Lox_Sample_4.5 | ecosystem: Environmental > Terrestrial > Soil > Wetlands | place: USA: Florida...
CGGGTCGATACCTAGGTGAACGTCGGGCCTCGCGAGAAACGGCAGCAGCCGCGGCAACTCCTCTTGGAGGGAGCTCTTGCCGACTTGCACGTCGAGAAACAGCAGCGCGTGCCGGCCGCGTGCCCATCCGTATACTTGCTCGATCAGCGACGTATCCATACGCAGCCGGTACTTGCCGTCGCGTCCCGGCGAGGCCTGGGCGACCACGGCAATCAAGTGCAGGGCGGGCTGAACGGGGGTCGATGGGTCAGCGGCCTGCCATTGCGCGACCGCCGTATCGAGCTTCGCGAGCATTTCATCAACAGGATACTCGCCAAGGACGCCCATTTTCTTGGAGAGCGGGTTCCCGTAGAACGCGACGATTCGCTTGAAGGGGAGAATGGCTCCGGGTGCCGTCGAATCCTTGGGCCAGAGGCCGATTTCCTTTCGACCGAGGCGGACCGCGTCAAGGAAGGACGTGCTGTCATGGGCAGTGCGGCCGGGAAGCAACGCGCCTCGCAGCATCGAATCGCGCCCAGCCGCGCCGTGGGGGCGGACCGAATCGGGTGACACCACCAAGCCGGACTTACCGGGGGCGCCGGTGCTGCCGGTGCTGCCGGCCGGCGGTGCTGGGATAGCTTGCTGAGCGACCGACGGGGGGGAGTCGATCCGCACCGGAAGGGCGGCCGAGCTGGACTGACGCGTTGCCGCGCCGGCTTCCGCGGCACGGTCGCAGCCTTGCGTCGCGAGGATGCCCGCCGCTAGCCACGTACTGACCCCGGCACCGAGAGCGCGGCACGAGCGAATCATTCCGGGCGTCAACATTGTCTTCATCTGTGTGTGCGGGTGCCGTCCCAGTGCCGCTGCGTTCCCCTATGCAAAAGCGGGCCACCCGTGCAGGGGACGACCCACCCGTGACGACGCGCCGTGTTGCGGTTGAACTCCCCGAGCAGGACTCGAACCTGCGACATTTCGATTAACAGTCGAATGCTCTACCAACTGAGCTATCGGGGAAGAGACCCACAAGATAGCCGCCGAGGGGGCCGCATAAAAGGAGGTGTCATCGGCCGAGCTGATCAACCGAGGGCCACAACCGGCGCGCGGTCGAGCGCCGGACCGGGCAGATCCGGGGCCGCCCGAAGCGCTCGCCTGAGCCACCGGCCCGTATGGGACGCCTCGACCTCCGCGACGTCTTCGGGCCGCCCTTCAGCGACGACATGGCCTCCCGCGCCGCCCGCCTCTGGCCCGAGATCGATCACCCAGTCCGCGAGCTTGATCACGTCGATGTTGTGCTCGATCACGAGGAGCGTGTGCCCGGCATCGACCAAGCGATCGAACACGCGCGCCAGCTTGTGAATGTCATCGAGGTGAAGCCCCGTCGTCGGCTCGTCCATGATATACATCTTCCGCGCATGAAGGTTGCCTCGCGCCGAGGTCGCGAGCTCGCGGGCAATCTTGAGACGCTGCGCCTCTCCACCGGACAGCGTGGTCGCCGGCTGACCCAACCGAAGATAGCCGAGGCCCACTTGCTGCATGTGCCACAGAGCTTGTCCGAGGCGCTCCTCCTTTGGAAAAAAGCGGATGGCCTCGTCGACGCTCATGTCGAGCACTTCGGCGATGTTCTTGCCGTTGACCGCCACCTCGAGAGTCGCCGGCTTGAATCGCCGGCCGGCGCATTGGTCGCACGGGACAAACACATCGGCCATGAATACCATGTCGACCTCAAGGTATCCGGCCCCCTCGCACGTTTCGCATCGCCCGCCGGCGACGTTGAAGCTGAAGGTGCCCGCCGAATAGTGACGCTGTCGGGCCAGCGGTGCCGCGGCAAAGATTCGGCGCACTTCGTCGAACGCTTTGATGTAGGTCACCGGGTTGGACCGCGGCGACGTGCCGATCGGGTTCTGGTCGATGGCAATGACGTCGTCCAGGTGTTCGGCACCGACCAACGTCTCAAACCGCCCCACCGTCTCACCCAGATGCCGCTTGGCCGAATGGTCGCCTCGAATGCGACGCTCGAGCGCGCGCAGCACGACATCGTGAACGAGCGTGCTCTTTCCCGACCCCGAGACGCCAGTCACGACGGTCATGGCGCCGAGCGGAATGCGGATGTCGATGCCTTTGAGGTTGTGCTCGCGCGCGCCCGACAGCGCCAGCCATAGGGGACCGACGCGACGGCGGACCGCCGGGGTCGCGATCTCTCGTGCTCCGATCAAGAACTGCCCGGTCAGCGGGCTCTCCGCCGCGCGCGCGACCGGACCGGCAAACACCAGCTCGCCGCCCTTCGCTCCGCTCCCGGGCCCGAGTTCGACCATGTAGTCGGCCGCGCGAATCGCATCGAGATCGTGTTCGACCACGAGCACCGTATTCCCGGCGTCGCGAAGCCGATGGAGCAGGCGAAGCAGTCGGTACAGGTCGCGCGAATGCAGCCCGATGGAGGGTTCATCGAGGACATACAGGGTATCGACGAGTTGCGACCCCAGCGCGTTCGCGAGGCTGATGCGTTGTGCTTCGCCCCCGGACAAGGTGCGCGTCGCCCGGTCGAGGGTCAGATACGTCAGGCCGACGTCCCGCAGAAACCGGACGCGATCCCGGGCCTCTCGCACGACGTGCATCGCCACACGCTGCTCGAACGCGCTCAGCGCGAGCGATTCGATCCACCCGAGCAGCTCGGCGATCGGCATGCCGCTGATGTCCGCGATCGACCGACCGGCCACCCGCACGTTGAGCGCCTCGGGTTGGAGCCGCGCGCCGTGGCATGTGGTGCACTCGCGGGCGGTCTGGTATTGGCGCAAGAAGATGCGAATGTACTGCTTGTATCGCTTGGTCTCGAGGTCACTCAGAAATGGAAGAATGCCCTTGAAGGTTCGTGTCCGGGCCGTCAGGAGCTGCTCGTGCGCGGCGGGCGGAAGCCGCTCCCACGGGAGCGAAAGGGAGATGCCTTCGCGCTTGCAGTACTCGGCAAGCGCGCGCCGCTTGCCCTCATACCGCGGCTTCGTCCAGGGGTCGATCGCGCCATCCCGGAGTGAGCGTTCTGGATGAGGAACGATCAGGCCACGGTCGTACTCGAGCGTGGCGCCGAACCCGTTGCAGCGGGGACACGCGCCCCGCGGACTATTGAACGAGAACAGCTGGGGCGTCGGGCGCGGGGCCCGGAGCCCGTCGTCCGGACACTCGAACCGCTCCGTGAATCGAAGGCGCGTCACCGCGGTGGCGCCCGATCCCTCGCCAGAATGAGCGATCGGGTTCGAAATCAGGATCGCGCATTCTCCGTCGCCCTCTCGAAACGCGATGTCCACCGCGTCCGGCACGCGTGATCCCAACTCGGGACCCACGACCAGGCGATCGACCACCACATATGGGTCCTCCGCGAGCGCCGCCGCGAATGTCCCGTTCCCGAGCTCCTCCAGGTCGACCGATCGTCCCCCGAGATTCAGCCGAACGAACCCCTGGGCGCGAAGATTGTCGACGAGCGTCTCCGGTGTGACCGTCGGCGAGGCACGGAGGGGAAACGCAACCTGGAAGCGCGTACCGGGGGGAAGGTCGAGTACGTGATCGGTGACGGACTGCGTCGTCGATGGCCGCAACTCGCGCCCACAACGTCCGCAGTGGGTGTGGCCCACGCGCGCCCAGAGAAGGCGAAGGTAGTCGTAGATCTCGGTGGCTGTACCGACCGTTGAGCGCGACGTTTTGGTCGGATTCCGCTGTTCGATCGCGACCGCCGGTGACAACCCATCGATGCCGTCGACATCAGGTTTCTCCATGCGTTCGAGAAACTGCCGGGCGTAGGCCGACAGCGACTCGACATACCGCCGCTGACCCTCGGCGTAGATCGTATCGAACGCGAGCGACGACTTTCCGGAACCGGACGGACCCGTAACCACCGTGAACGCCCGCCGCGGGAGCGACACGTCGAAGCCTTTGAGGTTGTGCTGTCGAGCACCCCGAACGATGATGGCGTCCTTCATGGTACTCCGAGGAAATGTATCGTCGTACCATCCGTCGCGGGCGCGGCACGGGCACCGGTGCGAGGCGCTGCGTTACCTTCGATGTCATGTCAGCGCCGACGACTTCGTTCCACGAGGAAGACGCTCTGGGCAAGGTATATGACCCGCGCCTGGCCCGGCGCCTGCTGGTCTACGTGCGCCCGTATCGCGGGCTCGTCGCTGGGGCCTTGGCGCTCCTGATGGCTGACGGTCTCTTGCAGTTGGTGGGGCCCCTCCTCACGGAGCGGGTGATTGACGTGGCGCTCCCGGCCCACGATCTCGCGTCGGTCTCGCGGGCCGCCGCAGTCTTTGCCCTGTCTCTCGTGGCGGCGTTTGGGGCCCAATACGGCGAGACGATCATCACGAGCCTTCTCGGCCAACGCGTTATGCACGACCTGCGGCGCGAGATCTTCGCGCACGTCCAGGTGCTGCCGATCTCGTTTTTTGATCGCAACCCGGTGGGGCGGCTGATTACTCGGATGACATCGGACGTGGAGGCCCTTAACGAGCTCTTCACAGCCGGAGTCGTCGCCGGCTTGGGTGATCTGTTCACGCTCCTTGCGATCAGCGGACTCATGATCGTTCAGGATTGGGGCCTCGCGCTTGCGGCGTTCGCCGTTATCCCGTTCGTCTATCTCGCTTCGGCGCTCTTCCGCCGCGCGGTGCGCACAGCCTATCGCGAGATTCGCACGAAGCTGGCGCGAATCAACGCGTTTCTGCAGGAACGAATCACGGGAATGCGAATCGTTCAGCTCTTCGGACGGGAGGCCGACGAGGTGAAGCGGTTCGACCGCCTCAATCAGGATCACCTCGATTCCAATCTGCGCTCGATCGTCTACTACGCGCTGTATTTCCCCGCCATCGAGGTCCTGACCTCGGTCGCGCTGGCCAGCGTGATTGTCGCCGGCGCGCGCCGGGTCGAGATGAACGCCCTGAGCCTGGGCGTCGTGGCGGCGTTTCTGCAACTCGTCCGTCGATTCTTCCAACCCTTGCAGGATCTTTCCGACAAGTTCAATACCCTGCAGCAAGCGATGGCGGCTTCCGAGCGCGTGTTCAGGTTGCTGGACACGGAAGCGGGCGTGATGCGAGAGTCCCCGGAGGCGCGCCACGGTTCCACCGCGTCCCGTTCTGACCCGCGACTGGTCGCACCCAACACGGGTGTTACCGTGGAATTCGAGGACGTCTGGTTCGCGTACGAGGGCAGACATGGCGGTGACGCGGACGCGGGACGAGAGCCGGATTGGGTGCTCCGTGGCGTGTCCTTTCGTGTTGGTCCAGGTCAGACGCTCGCGTTGGTGGGTCAGACCGGCGCGGGCAAGACGACGATTGTGAACCTGCTGCTCCGGTTTTACGACCCCCAACGCGGGCAAATTCGTGTAAACGGCGCCGACGTTCGGTCCATTCCAGTCGAGCAGCTGCGATCGCTGATTGGCTACGTTCAACAGGACATCTTTCTGTTCGCTGGCGACGTGCTCGGCAATATCCGGCTCTCAAATCGTCTGACCGACGACGAGGTGGAAGCCGCAGCAGCGCGAGTTGGCGCGGACCGGGTCATCCGTCGCCTGCCGGACGGGTACGCCCAACACCTTGGCGAACGGGGAGCGACGATCAGCGTTGGTGAGCGCCAACTGCTGTCATTTGCCCGAGCGATTGCGGCGGATCCCGCGCTGCTCATCCTCGACGAGGCGACGAGTGCGGTCGACAGCCAGATCGAGTCAGAGATCGCCGTCGCGCTCGAGACGTTGATGCGCGGCCGTACGACCATCGCGATCGCACATCGACTGAGTACGATCGTGGATGCCACCGAGATTCTCGTGTTGCACCATGGCCAGGTTCGTGAGCGTGGCTCCCACCGCTCCCTGATGCTGCGCCGCGGGCTGTACGAACGAATGTATCGCCTTCAGACTGGCGAGGCCCTCGTTCAGCCGGTGGTCAATGCTCCGCGCTTGCCATGCGTACAGGAAACGGGGTAGTTTTTTCGCTCCCGCGCCTTCCGCCCCCTTCGCGCAGAAACCCATGCCGTTTATAACGGTGCAGGACCAACATTATGCGCTGTCCCCTGGCCAAACCCGGCTCGGGGGCGGTCCGGCGGCCGACATCCAGCTAACCGATGACGCGCTGGGGATACTTGCCATGATCGATCTCGGAGCCGACGGACGGGCGGTTATTCGGCGTGGCTCGACCGATTCCGCCGTTCGCGTGAACGGCGTGGCGCTGGGCGTCGAACCAACTCCGCTGCTCCACGGCGACAAAGTCGAACTTGCCGGTCACGACCTGTTTTTCGCGGATGACACGAAAGATGGCGCGACCCAGTACGTTTCGGCCCAGGACATCGCGGCCATAGCTCAAAAACGCTCCGGCGCCGCACGCCCGACAGCGGGAACTGGGGGACGCCTGGTTTCGTTGGTCGACGGAAAGGAATATCCAATTCCAGGCACCGGGGCGACGATTGGGCGTGACGCTGGGGCAACCGTGGTAGTCGGTGAGCGCGAGGTTTCCCGGATTCACGCCGAGATTTTGCCCAGTGCGGATGGCTATGTCATTCATGACCGCAGCACCAACGGCCTGTATGTGAACGGGACCCGTGTTGCGGGATCGCAGGTGTTGGCGCGAGCCGATGTCATTCGGGCTGGAACCGAGGAGTTTCGGTTCTATGCCGACGCCGCCGCGCCGCCCGCACGGATTTCGACCGCGCCGGCACCCACGGGTTCTCCGGCGCCAGCCCGGCCAAGCGAGACCGCCAAACCGAAGCCGTCGACATCGGAGTCGCGGGCCGTGTTGGCGACCATCGAGATAATCGCCGAGGGGCCAACCAAGGGGACGACGTTCGACATTCGAACTCCATTGACCCATGTCGGTCGCGGTAACCACAACGACATCGTCCTCCCGAGCGAAAGCGTATCGGACACGCACGCCAAGATCCAACGGCGAGACGACGGCTGGTATGTGGTTGACACGGGGTCGACCAACGGAACCTATGTAGGGGGCACGCGGATCGTGGGAGAGCGGCGCCTCGAAGGGGCCCCCGATCTCCGTTTTGGCGGGATCAAGACGATATTCCGCGCGCAGGATCGTGGCCCCATTGAAGCAACTGGGACCCGGGCCATCGCCCCCGTGAGGACGGATCGGCTTTCAACGCAGCGTGGCTCCGTCGCTTCGCCGCCGCCCGCGGCGGCCTCGCCGCCCGCGCTTCCGGCCCCGACTGACCAGAAGGCTGCCGTCCCCGTGTGGGTGTGGATCGTGGTGGCCATCGCCGTCGTGATTGTCGTGGTCGCGTTGAGTCGTCGATCGTAATGGTCCGCCTGCTGCACGCCGCGCGTTCGGATGTCGGAATGACCCGTTCCGGGAATGAGGACAATTTTGCGGTTGATGTGGGGACCGAGCGGGCCGTCTTCATGGTTGCGGATGGCATGGGCGGTCACGCGGCGGGAGAGGTCGCGAGCGAGATGGCGGTGCAGATCGTCATGCGCGAGTTGTCCACCGTCAACGAACTGACGTCCAGCGTCTCACGGGATCGGGTCGGCAATGCCCTGCGTGTGGCGAATCGCAGCATCCACGACCGCACCATCGCCGAAAACGACAAGCAAGGAATGGGGACAACCGCCTCAGTCCTTCTGCTGACGAATACCGAGTATTTGATCGGACAGGTCGGTGATTCACGCGTGTACCTCCTGCGGGATGGCGCGCTCCGTCAATTGACGAAGGACCACTCGTATGTTCAGGAACAGGTCGACGCCGGGTTTTTGACCCCGGAGCAGGCGCGGTTCCACCCGTATAGCAACGTGATTACGCGATGCGTTGGAGCCAGCGCGGATGTGGAGCCAGACGTCTATTTCGGAGAGGCCCGTCCAGGCGACCTGTTCCTCATCGCCAGCGATGGACTGACTGGGATGGTTGATGATCGGCGATTGCAAGGGTTGCTCATGTCTCGGGCCGAACCGGAGCGCAAGGTGCAGGCGTTGATCTCGGAGGCCAACGGCCGCGGCGGACTCGACAACATCACCGCCATCGTCGTGCAGGTTCTGGGTGACGATCGGCCCACGGCGGTGATCGAAATGGCGCGCGTTCCCTCGGAGACGTCGAACCCCACACCGTAGGGCGAATGGCGGACGAGTCGGCCGGCGCGGTCGCCGAGCTCTATCTGGGGAACATCCTCTACGCGATCGAATTGGCCGCTCTCGCGCTTGAGCGCGACGGCAAGGGGGCGGACGCCGCGTTCTATCGTGGAATCGCTCGCAAGCTCGCCGAAGCACGGGGCAATAAGGCGCGCGGCACGCCGGTCAATCCGTAAGAAGTCCGTCGCCGGTTTCAATCCGCGCGCGGATATCCTGAGCGCTGCGGTGAACCAACCGCATGACGCGAGCGGGTTCAAGCGCGCGTCGGGTGCGGGTAAACACCCGGAGCCATCGCGCGGAGCGATACAGCTCCTCCGACAGCTTCGGGAGGTTGATGGTCGCTTGCCAGCCCTCGGTCGTGAGGCGTCGCACCGAGCCCGACCGCTGGAGCACCGGGAGGTCCAACTCAAGCATTTGCGTCTTGACCGGATAGTCCAGAAGAACATCTCCCGGGGAGAGTCCGAGCTCCAACGCGAGCGCGTCTTCGGCCGCGCGCGCCATCGCGTGGTCGTCGGCAATCCATTCGCCGGCCTCGGGTGCCAATTCCGCTGCAGGGCATTCGAACGCGCGCTTGTAGAGGCGGCGCTCGCGAAGATCGTCAAGCATCGAATGGCGTGACCGATCCCGCAGTGCTTGCAGGATGCCTTCGTCGGTGAAGGTCGCAAGGCCGCCGGGCTCCAGCGTTCCGCTATGGACCGCGTCAGCCACGATGCGTTTGTACATCGCCGTCGCGCTGCGCACCGCATGGTGCCAATAGACGTTGCGATACATCTGATAGCGGGCGAATAACAGCGACTCCAGCGCGGACAGTCCCTTTTCAAGCATCCCGACGGTCGGAAGGCCAGTCGCTGGGTCGTCCAGGAGAACCAGCGAGTTCAACAAGCGATCGACATCGATTTCGCCGTATGCGACGCCGCACATCACCGCGTCACGGCGGAGATAGTCGAGTTTGTCGAGATCGAGAGACCCGGAAATCAGGCGCTGCAGCGGACTTGCGCTGCAGCCGCGTATGAGCGACAGGATTCGCTCCGGGGCATCGACGCCGAGGGATGCCGTCAGCACATCGGCCACCAGTCCGCCGGTGATCAGGGACCGGGCAACCTCTTCGTGGTGAAGCGCGCCGATCTCCTCGAGGGCGTGGGAGAACGGATAGTGTCCCACATCGTGGAGCAAGGCCGCGGCGCGAACAAGGGCAGGCTCGCGCGCGTCGACGTCGGCCAGCGCGCCACTCTCGTCAAATAGCGCGAGCGCCCGACGAGCCAGATGATACGTTCCGACGGCGTGCTCGAAACGCGTATGCGTCGCGCCCGGGTAGACGAGATAGGCCATCCCGAGCTGACGGACATATCGCAACCGCTGAAACACCGGCGTGTCGATGAGCCGCATCCCGAGCGCATCGACGCGGATGTTGTTCCACAGGGGATCGCGGACGATCTCGAAGCGGCCGACCGGTTTCATTTCGCTCGTGGTCAGCCTCCGAACGCCGACCGGATTGCTCCTAGGTCCGGGGGCCGGCGTTCCGCACCGACTGCGGAACGAACGCGTCGAATCTCTTGAAGTTCTCGTGAAACATCCCCGCCAACTTCTTGGCTTGCGCGTCATAGGCCGCAGGATCCGGCCATGTGCTTCGTGGTCGGAGAACGCTTGGCGGCACTCCCGCGACTGACGTCGGAACGTGAAGTCCAAAAACCGGATCTTCCTCGGTCGACGCGGTGGCGAGATCGCCTCGAAGCAAGGCGTGTACCAGCGCACGCGTATGCGCCAATTTCATGCGCGTGCCGACGCCGAAGGCTCCGCCGCTCCACCCGGTGTTCACCAGCCAGACCTGCGCGTCATGTTGATGGATCAGTTTTCCAAGCATGTCGGCGTACTTCGACGGATGCCAGACGAGGAATACCGCGCCAAAACACGATGAAAACGTGGCTTGCGGTTCCGTCACCCCGCGCTCGGTGCCGGCGACTTTGGCCGTGTACCCGGACAGAAAGTAGTACATCGCCTGATCGGCCGTGAGCTTCGCAACCGGGGGCAGCACGCCAAAGGCGTCAGCCGTGAGGAATACGATGTTCCGGGGATGCCCGCCTCTGCCGGACGCCACATGATTCGGGATATACGGGAGCGGATAGGACGCGCGGGTATTCTCGGTGATCGACTGGTCCTCGAACCGGACGGCCCGGGTGAACGGATCGAGCACGACGTTCTCGAGGATCGTCCCGAACATCTGCGTGGTTCGATAGATGTCCGGCTCTCCCTCGGCCGAGAGGTTGATCACCTTCGCGTAGCAGCCGCCCT
>Ga0335085_10017373_pt1 | contig 10366 bp, 6 predicted proteins | sample Lox_Sample_45_FD_206712 | JGI IMG/M metagenome (GOLD analysis project Ga0335085, IMG submission 206712) | Soil microbial communities from Loxahatchee National Wildlife Refuge, Florida, United States - Lox_Sample_4.5 | ecosystem: Environmental > Terrestrial > Soil > Wetlands | place: USA: Florida...
CGGACGGACAGCTCGGCGGGCCGAGGCGTGTCATGGTGATCGTCGGGCCTGGTTTGACCGTCGTTCCGGCGCTCCATTAAGGTCCCTCGCCTCACTCCGGTACGGCCTGCGCCGCCCGACCCCCTCGGGGTCGCGAGCGGGCGAGGCCCGCCGGAATGCCCCGTAAGGAGGCCCGTCCATGCGTCCCGGCAACCCCGAGGCGCTCTCCGCCCCGTACGATCCGCGCCGCATCGAGCCACCGCTCTATCCGTTCTGGGAGCAGCTCGGCGTCTTCCAGCCGCGCGCAGGGGACGGCCGCCCGCCGTTCGTGATCGCGATCCCGCCGCCCAACGTGACCGGATCGCTCACCATGGGGCACCTGCTCGGCGAGTCCGTGCGCGACTGCATCATCCGCTGGCAGCGGATGGAGGGCCGCGAGACCCTCTACATCCCGGGCATGGACCACGCGGGCATCGCCACGCAGAACGTGGTGGAGAAGAAGCTCCGCGCCGAGGGACGCAGCCGCCAGGAGCTGGGGCGCGAGGAGTTCGTGAACGAGGTATGGCGCTGGAAGGAGCAGTACGGCGGCCTCATCTTCCGGCAGGAGCGCCGGCTCGGCACCTCGCCCGACTGGACGCGCGAGCGCTTCACGTTCGACGAGGGCTACTCGAACGCGGTGCTGCACGTGTTCAAGCGGCTCTACGACGAGGGTCTCGTCTATCGCGGCCGCTACATCGTCAACTGGTGCCCGCGCTGCCAGACCGCGCTCTCCGACGAAGAGGTCGACCACCAGGAGACGCAGGGCAGCCTCTGGCACATCCGCTACCCCGTGAAGGACAGCGATCGCGCGCTCGTCGTGGCGACGACGCGGCCCGAGACGATGCTGGGCGACACCGCCGTGGCCGTGAACCCGAAGGACACGCGCTACAAGAAGCTCGTCGGCAGGACCGCGGTGCTCCCGCTCGTGCGGCGCGAGATCCCGATCGTCGCCGACGCGATGGTCGATCCCAAGTTCGGCACCGGCGCCGTGAAGGTGACGCCGGCGCACGACCCCGACGACTTCGAGACCGGCCGCCGCCACGGGCTGCCCGAGCTGATCGTGATGGACGAGGCTGGCGTGATGAACGAGAACGCCGGCGACTTCCGCGGCCTCGACCGCTTCGAGGCGCGCAAGCGCATCGTCGCGGCGCTGCAGGACGCGGGCTACCTCGAGAAGGTGGAGCCGCATGTGCACAGCGTCGGGCACTGCTCGCGCTGCGGCACCGTGATCGAGCCGTACCTGTCGTGGCAGTGGTTCGTGAAGATGGCACCGCTCGCCGCGCCCGCGATCGAGGCCGCGAAGAAGGGCCGCGTGAAAATGTTCCCGGCGCGCTGGAAGAAGGTGTATCTCAACTGGCTCGAGAACATCCGCGACTGGTGCATCTCGCGCCAGCTGTGGTGGGGCCACCGCATCCCGGTGTGGTATCGCGGCGACGAGATGGTCGTGTCCGCGACGCCGCCCGAGGGCGAGGGCTGGCGCCAGGACGAGGACGTGCTCGACACCTGGTTCTCGTCGTGGCTCTGGCCGTTCGCGACGCTGGGCTGGCCCGAATCGACGCCCGACCTCGCACGCTTCTATCCCAACAGCCTCATGGTGACCGGCAGTGACATCATTTTCTTCTGGGTGTCGCGCATGATCATGGCCGGCTACCACTTCATGGGCGAGGCGCCGTTCGCGCACGTCTACTTCACGAGCATCGTGCGCGACGCGCAGGGCCGGAAGATGAGCAAGTCGCTCGGCAACTCGCCCGATCCGCTCGCGATGATCGAGAAGTACGGCGCCGATTCGGTGCGCTTCACGATGATCCAGACGCCGACGGGTCAGGACCTGCTGTTCGACGAAAAGCGGCTCGAGACGGGCCAGTTCTTCGCGAACAAGATGTGGAATGCCGCGCGCCTGGTGCGCATGCGGCTCGGCGACGAGAACGTCGCGTCGCTGCGCGAGTCGCAGCTCGAGCTCGGGCACGCCGACCGCTGGATCCTGTCGCGCTTCGCGAACGCCATCAAGGACGTGACGCGCAATTTGAAGACGTACCGCTTCGCGGAGGCGGGGCAGGCGATCTACCACTTCGCGTGGAACGAGTACTGCGACTGGTACCTCGAGATGGCGAAGCCGCGCTGGGCGCTCGCCGAGCGCGAGGGGGGCGTCGGGGCGTTGAGCGCGACCGAGCGCGCCGAGCTGCGCACCGTGCGCTGGGTGTCGTGGAAGGTGCTCGATGGCATCCTGCGGCTGCTCCATCCGTTCATGCCGTTCGTGAGCGAGGAGATCTGGCAGGCGCTGCCGCACGACGGCAAGGCGCTCGCGCTCGCGGCGTGGCCGCGCGCGAAGCGGGCCTGGTTCGATGCGGCGGTCGAGCGCGAGGTGGCGTTCATGCAGGACGTCGTGATCGCGGTGCGGAACCTGCGCGCCGAACAGAAGATCGCGCCCGGGCGGGCGGTTCCCGTCGTGGTGCGCGGCTCGCAGCCCCAGCTCGACCTGCTCGAGCGGCTGTCGCGCCAGCTCCTGCCGCTGGCGCGCATCGAGTCGCTCGAGCTCGCGCGCGACGGCGCGCGGCCCGAGGTCGCGGCGTCGGCCGTGGTCGCGGGCGCCGAGGTGTTCCTGCCGCTCGACGGCCTCGTGGATCTCGACGAGGAACGGGCGCGGCTCGCGCGCGAGGCCGAGAAGCTGCTCACCGACCTCGAGAGCGTGAAGAAGAAGCTTCGCAACCAGGACTTCCTCGGGAAGGCGCGGCCGGAGATCGTCGAGCGCGAACGCACGCGCCTCGGCCAGCTCGAGGAGACGCTCGACAAGCTGCGTCGCGCCCAGCAGAGCCTGAGCACGGTGAGGGAGTAGGGCGAACGCCGCGGTCGCACGCGATCACGCGCAGCGCTCCACTTCCCCCACGGAGCGAAGGAGCGACGTGCTGCCGAGATCGCCCGGCCGTTCCGGCCGTTTACGGGTGCTCGCGCTGCTCGGCCTGCTCCGGGGGACGCTCGCCGTCCACCTCGAGGTCTGATCTCGGATCGGATTCTCGCTCGGCGCTTCCGGACGAGCGCGTTCGCATCGTCCCACGGCGCGCCGTGAGCGGGAAGCGCGCGGCCGCGCGGCCTCGGGGGGTGCCTTCGAACTACAGCCCGTCGTACTTCGAGTAGCCGCGCAGGTTCCAGTAGTCGGGCGGCTCGCTCGCGGTGTACGTGATGTGCGTGATCGCCTTGATGTTCTTGAGGCCGAGCTTGACCGGCACGAGCAGCCGCAGCGGCGCGCCGTGCGCGAGCGAGAGCGGCTGGCCGTTGTGGTGCGTGGCGAGCAGCGTCTGCGGATGGCGCGCGGTCTCGAGGTCGAGCGAGACGAAGTAGGGCTCGGGCCTGCCGGCGAGATCGAGGCTTGCGTCGGAGCGCAACGCCGCCCAGCGCGCCCCGGGCGCGGGCGGAAACGCCGCGAGCAGGTCGGCGAAGCGCAGCCCGCCCCACCACGCGATGGCGCTCCAACCCTCGACGCAGACGAGCCGCGTCACCTGCCCGACGAGCGCGAAGCGCGAGACCAGCCGGTCGCGCGTCAGCCGGATCGTCGCGCCCGAGGCGAGCCCGTCGAGCTGCAGCGCCCAGGCGCCCAGGATCTCCGGACCGGGCGTGCGTCCGTGATAGTTGTTGCGCAGCGGCTCGATGTCGGAGACGTGGTAGGTCGGAACGCGGCGATCCTTCGAGTAGAGCGCCGCGGCCACGTCGTCGTCGAACGTGAGCGCGCGATCGAGGAGCTGCTCGCGTCGCGCGCCCGTGAGTCCGGCGCGCGCCGCGAGCGTGTCGAGCGGATCATGGATCGCGCCGGGGAAGAGCCGCGACTTGGCGCGGTCGGGCAGCAGCCACCACGCGCCCGCCGCGACCACCGCAGCGCCGAGCCCGAAGATGAGGAAGTCGCGCCGGCTCTGCGCGCGCAGGCGACGCAGCGGAAGCTCGAGCACGGTCTCGGGCCGCTCGGGGTTCGCATCACGCCAGCTCCTGTGCGGTGCTCGCGCGGGAGCTGGCACCGGTGGCTCCCCGGCCTTCGCGGGTGCGTTCGCAGCTTCGGGCATCGCTTCGGCCGCCGGGCTCGCCTCCGGCGTGGCTTCGGCCCCCGATCCCGACGTCGCTTCCGCGCCCCGCGCCGGGTCGGTCCTGGCTTCGGCCGCGGCATCGGGCGCCGTCGCCCGCAGGTCCTCGGCCTCGCTCGGCTTGCTCGATTCCGGTTCGAGCGGCTCGCGCTCGTCGGACTCACTCATGGGAGTCGTCCTTCACGCGCAGCGACCAGCCCGTGATCATCGAGCGGAACGTGTCCCAGCCATCTGCGATCACGAGCACGACGTGCGGCACGATGAACGTGCCGAGCACGACCATGCTGATGAAGTGCAGGACGCGTGCGCCGTCGTAGCCACCGAAGCAGGCCGCGAGCCAGCCGAGCTGCGACGGCTTGTGCATCGCCCAGCCCGACGCGACGATCAACGTGCCGAAGACCGGCATCGAGAAATACGCGGCGCGCTGCAGCGCGTTGTACTTGGACGCCACGTGCGGATGCGGCCAGGGCCGGCGCAAGAGGGCCATCGGCACGACGCCGGCGTAGTAGCGCATCATCGCGAGCGCGCCGGGGCCGTCCGCCGGTCGCGGCAGCAGCGCGCGCCAGCCGCCGCCCGCGATCAGGCCGAGCAGGTAGAGCGCGCCGTTCACCATGAAGAAGTAGGCGAGTGCCCAGTGGAGTCGCAGCGCGATCGCGAGCTGGCCGCCGCCCAGCCCCGCGTGGTCGTAGATCCACAGCCCGGGCGCGCCGCCGTGATCGTGCAGCGCGTTCGCGATCCACGTGCCCGCGTCCATCAGCCAGTCGCCGCGCGGCGAGCCGGGGCGGGCGGCGTGCGTGAAGACCGGCGCGGCCCAGTAGATCGACAGTCCGCTCGCGAGGAGGCCGAAGAGCAGCGGCAGGTTCGCCCAGTGCGTGAGCCGGACGAGCGCGTGATGCTTCGCGACGACGCGAACGGTCGGTCCGGGCGGCGCTGTCGCGCGGGGCGGCTTCTGCTGCTCCATGGCGGTTCTTCCTCGGCGGGGGAGACCCATCAACGCCCTGCTACGCAGCATACGCGAAGCCGTGACGCGTGGGGGCGCCGAGCATGGGGGTCAAGACGCGGACCGCGGTGGCCGAAAACGAAGGGGCCGGGCGGCGTCGCTCTCCGCTCCGGCGCCCGAGCCCGCTCACCGACTCTCGACCGCGTGCACGGAGTGCCATGCGCATCCCGCCGACCGCCCTGCTCACCGCTCTCCTCCTGCTCGCGCCGGGGCTCGCACCCGGCGCGGAGCTCACGGGCACGCTGTGGGTGAGTCGGGCCGTCGCTCAGCACTGGCCGGACCGCGCCGCGGTCACCTCGGCGACGCGCCGTGCGGTGGTGCGCGACCAGCGTGGCGTGACCGACGCGGTCGTTTGGATCGAGCAGATCCCGGACAAGGTCGAGCGGCAGCTCGCTGACGGCGGCATCCACTGGTTCTGGCGGCGGCGTGGGACGCCGCACCTGCCCTGCCTCGTCCAGAACGCGCACGCCTTCACGCCGCACGTGCTCGCGGTCGTGAGCGGCACGCAGGTCGAGTTCCGCAATCTCGACCGCGTCTACCACAACGCGTTCAGCGTCTCGGCCGCGCAGCGCTTCGACATCGGCAAGTACCCGCCGGGCCGTTCCGACACCGTGCTGTTCGAGCACCCGGGCGTCGTCAACTTGCACTGCGACATCCATCCCGACGAGCTCGGCTTCGTCGTGGTCACGCCGAATCACGCCTCGGCGCGTCCCGACTCGACCGGCGCCTTCGTGCTGCCGCACCTGCCGCCCGGTCACTACACCGCTCGCGCGTGGCATCCGCGCCTGGGCGAGACCCACGTGGCGTTCGACGTGCCCAAGCGCGGCAGCGTCGATCTGAGACTGGTGCTCTGACCGTGCGAATCGGACTGCGCTGGCGGATCCTCTCGCTCGTCCTGCTGACGCCGCTCGTGCTCGCGCTCGCGGTGATGTTCACCGTGCACCGCAACGTGAAGCAGCACGTCAACAGCTCGAGCATCCACGAGAGCCTGGAGCATTCGGTCGCGGTGTTCGAGAGCATGCTGACGACGCGCTCGCGGGCGCTCGCGGGTGGCGGCCGCGTGGTCGTCCAGGATCCGCGCTTCTTCTCGCTGCTCATGCTCGCGTCCTCGCAGCGCGACTCGCGGTTCACCGCGACGGTGAAGGGCATGGCGTCGGACTTCAACCGCATCACGCAGACCGAGGTGTTCGAGGTGCTCGACCGCCAGGGCCGGCTGCTCGCCTCGGTCGGCCCCGCCACGACGGCGCGGCCCGCGCGCGAGGCGCTGGTGGGTGCCGCGCTCACGGGGCGGGGCGCCGAGGGCCTGCTCGTCCAGGGACGCGCGTGCTATCAGGCCGCGGCGACGCCGGTGTTCGCCGACGGCCGGGTGATCGGCGTGCTCCTGCTGGGCGCGCGCGTGGGCGAGGAGCTCGCCCGCGAGCTCAAGTCCGAGATGCACTGCGAGGTCACGTTCCTGAACGGCAGCACCGTGACCGGAACGACGCTGCAGCGCACCGCCGACCTCGCCGCACTCGAGCGCACCCTGAGCGGCATCGATCCGGTGGCCACCCCGGACCTCAAGAGCCTCGGTGTGCTGCGCGTGCGCGCGTCGGGCTCCGTCTACCTGACGCTCGTACGCCGCATCCCTGGCGCCGCGCCGGATGGCTCGCAGCTCTACGTGATGCAGCGCTCGTTCGATCCCGAGAGTGCGTTCCAGGGCCAGATGCGCCACGACCTGCTCGAGCTCGGCGTGCTCGCGCTGCTCATGGCGCTGATCACGGGCTGGCTGCTCAGCAACCAGATCGTCGGCCCGCTCAACGCGCTCGTGCGCGGCGCGCGCGCGATGGAAGCAGGCGACTACGCCCACCCGCTGCGGGTGTGGCATCACGACGAGATCGGCTACCTCGTCGAACGCTTCGTCGCGATGCGCAAGCGCGAAGAGGCCTACGTCGCGAGCCTCGAGCAGACGACGCGCCTCAAGAGCGAGTTCCTGAGCTTCGCCTCGAGCGAGCTGCGTACTCCGATCAGCGCGCTCGCCGGCTATCGCGAGCTGCTCTCGAGCGAGACGTTCGGACCGGTCACGGCGCAGCAGCGGCAGGCGCTCGCGGCGATGCACGAATCGATCATGCGGCTGACCGGCGTCGCCGAGGAGGCGACGCGCATGGCGCAGCTCCGCGGCGAGCGTCTGCGTCTGAACCTGCAGCGCTGCGAGCTCGAGCCGCTCGTGCAGACCGGCGTCGGCACCGCGATCGCGCAGGGTCGCCAGCGGCCCGTGCGCGTGGACCTCGCCTGCCAGAACTTCGCCACGCCCGTCGAGGCGGACGAGAACGCGCTCGGTCACGCGGTCGCGCACCTGGTCACGAACGCAATCCGCTTCACGCCCGACGGCGGCGAGGTCGACGTCCGCGTGCTCACCCACGGCGACCGCGTGCGCGTCGAGGTGCGCGACCACGGGACCGGGATCGCGCCGGGCAGGCTCGAGGAGCTGCTCACCCGCAGCGCACCCACCGGCACGTCGCTCCACCACGAGACGTCGGCCGGCCTCGAGTACCGCTCGACGGGGCTCGGGCTCGGCCTGCCCGTGACGGTTGCGATTGTCGAGGCCCACGGCGGCAAGCTCACCGCGAAGAGCCGCGAGGGCGAAGGCAGCACGTTCGTGATCGAGCTGCCGATCGCCGCCGAATCCTCGAACGCCGCGGCCGCGTAGTCGGGCACCGCGAGGGCCTGCCGGCGCTCCACGCCGTCCCCGGATCGAACCTACGTCGAATCGCGCCGCCAGTGGGCGACGCGGAGCGGCCCCATCATCGAATCCCAGACCGAGCGCTCGACGAGCCGTCGGCCTTCCGCCGCCACCGCCTCGGTGCGCCGCGCGGCCTCGCGCCTGACGTTGGAGTTCGGGCTCCGCACGATCACCCACACGTCGGAGAATCGCGAGGAGTTTGCGCGTGCGGCCCGCTCCATCTCGTCGAGCTGGGTGGGCGTGTAGTGCGCGGCGAAGGGCTCGGCGGGATGCCCAACCTCGAATGCCGCAACGGGATGTGTCATTCGGCGATCGTAGTACGCGAACGGATCGACATCGAACGGCACGAGCACCGTGGTTTGTTCGGGTCGGCCCGAGGCGGCGATTGCGGCGGCCACCTGGCGCCATGGTTCCTTGGAGTAGTCGTGCTCGTAGCGGAGGAGACCGAGCCCCGCGAGCGCGACGAGCCATGCACCGAGCAGCGCCCGCAGCGGCGCGCCCGGAAGGCGCGTGACGCCGAGCGTGACGAGCGCCGAGACGAAGGGGGTGAGGAACACGAAGTAGCGCGCGAGAAAGAGCGGCTGCTGGAGCGACGCGACGACGACGGCGAGCACCGGCACCGCCCCGCCGGCCCACGCGACCCGGGCGAGCGTGCCGCGGGCGTCCGCGCGCGCGAGGCTGCGCAGCGAGAGCGCGAGCGCGAAGCACGGCGGCAGCGCGACCACCGCCCACGCGACGCCGCGCGGGAGCCAGGCGTCGAGGCCTGGCCAGCTGGAGAGCGGCGGCGCCGTGACCACCGGCAGCGGCGCGATCAGCAGGGCGCGGAGCAGCTTGAAGATGCTCTTCGTGTCCGTGTCGGGCACGTACCAGTGCGAGCTCGACAGGTGCTCGGAGAGCCCGCGCCCGTACCACGCCCAGGGCGAGTACGCGGCCACCGCGAGCGCCAGCGCGCCGAGCCACGGCAGGAGCCGGCGGCGGCCCTCGGGCGTGAGCACGGCGAGCGCACCCTGGGCGGCGATCCCCAGCGCGGCGATGCTCTGCGTCCAGAGTCCGAGCGCGGTCGCGAGTGCGAGCGGCACGACGGCGCGCGCCTTGCCCTGGAGGAGCCGCGCGTGGCACCACAGGCCCGCGACGAGCAGCGCGCCGACGAGCGTGTACGTGCGGGCCTCCTGGGCGTACATGACCTGGAAGGGCGAGAGCGCCGTCAGCAGCGCGGCGAACGTCGCCGCTCCCCGCCCGAGCGCGAGCCTCGCGAGCCGGTAGGTGAGCCAGACGAGCACGAGCGAGGCGAGCGCCGAGACGAGCCGCAAGTGGGCCTCGTCGTCGTGGCCGCGGATCGCCCACGACGTGAGCAGGTAGTAGAGCGGCGGACTCGCGTCGCGCTCGACGCAGCGGCGCAGCATCGCGCCGAACGGGAGCGAAGCGGCGGTCCAGGTCGAGCCCTCGTCGGTCCAGAGCGAGCGCGCCCCGAGCCCGTCGAAGCGCACGAGCGCGGCGAGCGCGAGCACCGCGGGCGCGCCGAGCCGAGCCGGATCGAAGCGGCCGTCGCGCTCGCGTGGGGCGACGGCGGCGCTCACGTCGCGTCCTTCATCGCGTCGAGAATGCGGTGCGCCGCGCGGCCGTCGCCGAACGGATTGGGCCAGCCGTTCGCGCGCTCGAGCATCCGCCGCGCACCCTGCACGATCGCGGCGGCCTCGGCGCCCACGAGCACGTTCGCGCCGACGTCGACGGACTCCGGGCGCTCGGTGTTGTCGCGCAGCGTGACGCACGGCACCCCGAGGCAGCACGCCTCCTCCTGCAGTCCGCCGGAGTCGGTGAGCAGGATCGCGGCGCCGGCGTGGAGCCCGAGGAAGTCGAGGTAGGGCAGCGGCGGCAGCGAGCGGACGCCCTCGCCCCATGCGAGCCCGAGCGCGCCCATCCGCTGCGTCGTGCGCGGGTGCACCGCGCACAGCACCTCGAAGCCGGTCGCGCGCGCGACGTCCGACAAACCCGCGACGATGCCGCGCAGGCGCTCCTCGCGGTCGGTGTTCTCGGCGCGATGCACCGTCGCGACCGCGTAGCCGCGCGCGCGGACGCCGAAGCGCCCGGCCGCGTCCCGCGCGAGCGCGCGGGGGCGCTGCAGGGTCAGCTCGTCGACGACCGTGTTCCCCGTGACGAAGACGCGGGTCGCTTCGATCCGCTCCCCGAGCAGCGTCGCGCGCGAGTGCTCCGTGGGCGCGTAGAGCTGGTCGGCGAGGTGATCGGTGAGGATCCGGTTCATCTCCTCCGGCATGCTGCGATCGTAGGAGCGCAGGCCGGCCTCGACGTGTCCGACCCGGATGCCGAGCTTGTGCGCGGCGAGCGCCGCCGCGAGCACCGAGTTCGTGTCGCCCTCGACCATCACCCAGTCCGGGCGCTCGCGCTCGAGGATCGGCGCGATGCCCGTCACGATCGCGCCGATCTGGTACGCCTGCGTGCCCGAGCCGACGGCGAGGTTCGCGTGCGGCAGGGGCAGGCCGAGCTCCTCGAAGAACACGCCGTCCATTTCGTACGAATAGTGCTGGCCGGTGTGGAGCAGCAGGT
>Ga0335085_10017375_pt1 | contig 10365 bp, 11 predicted proteins | sample Lox_Sample_45_FD_206712 | JGI IMG/M metagenome (GOLD analysis project Ga0335085, IMG submission 206712) | Soil microbial communities from Loxahatchee National Wildlife Refuge, Florida, United States - Lox_Sample_4.5 | ecosystem: Environmental > Terrestrial > Soil > Wetlands | place: USA...
CAGGGACTCTTACGGCTTATGAGTCAGTGAGGATTAGGGGCGAAGACGCGCGAACTTATTCCTCCGACTTTTGTGTGCCTTCGCAACTAGTGCCGCCTCAAATGCTGCGCTGGATGATCGCCTGGGAGCCTTGGGACAAGCAGGAGTTGTGGCTGGCTCCAGCCGTGCCAGAAAGGTGGCTCGAAGGCGGCTTTTCAGCCATCGGCATTCCAACGCGTTGGGGCGTAGTGGATCTTAGTGTCGTGCCCGTCGGTAATGGGCTGACTGCACAAGTACAGTTGAGCTCACCCCATCCTGAACTGAAAGTGCTTTTCTGGCTGCGGACCACGAAGGCAGGAGCCTCTCCGAGAATAGTGGTGAAGGGAACGAACGACTGGAAATGGGACGCAGACCGGAGCGCGGTGGAATTGCAGGGTTCTTGGAATCGCGTCACTGTCGATCTAAACCGCTGATCCCTCCCACCGAAGCCACTGTGCGACTCCTCCCGGGTGCAGGGCAGGGTTGCGACTGCTGACGCTGAGCATCGGGTCAACACGTTGCGGGTGTAGTGCTTCAATTCTGCAGCGTCGCGACGGTTTTTTCGAATTCCGCCTTCAGGATAGGATTAGGTGCGCTGAGGGCGGCTACCACGCGTTGTGCCCAGGCGATGTAGTCGCGTTTTCGCTCGTCGCCCCAGGATGCAGGCGGGCTGGAAATAATGGATCGCAGGTTCGAGATTTTGTCAGCCAGCTTAATCACCTGGGCCCGCGCCGTCTTGTGCGGGGCGTTTGCCACCTGCAGAGCTTTTCGAACCTCTTTGGGCTGGGACTTGTCGTCGGTCAACTCGACGACGAGCGAAGCAACGTCGCTCCCAAACTCGCGCTCCAGTTCCGCGGCCGTAGTTCCGGTATCCTCGATCGTGTCGTGCAGCAAGCCCGCCATGACCAGATTGGCATCCAATTGCTCACTGCTCAGGGCAATCAATTGCGCAACTTCGATGAGGTGGTTAACGTAAGGCTCAGCGGCTGTCCCTTTGCGCTTTTGGGCAGCGTGTTTTTCGGAGGCGAACTTGGCCGCCGCCAGAATCCGCTGCACCGGCGCAGCCGGCATCGATTCGTCTTGGGCAATGTTCATCAGGCGCCTTTCGGGTACAAGTGTCGGTCGCGATAGCGCTCTACGTAGCTTGCAAGAAATCACGAATCTTCTCAAAGTCCTCGCGTAGGATTTTTTCTTCGCGGGGATTGCGAAGCACGTAGGCGGGGTGGACGGTAGCGAGGGCTTTCGTGGAGCCAAAGTTATAGAACTGCCCGCGGATTTTGGTGATGCCTTCCTTGATGCCCAGTACGGTGCGCACCGCGGGCGCGCCCAGACAGCAAACCAGACGCGGTTTGATCGCTTCGATCTGCCGGTAGAGGAAAGGCGAGCAGGCATCGATCTCATCCTTCTCCGGCGTGCGATTCATGGGTGGGCGGCATTTGACGACGTTGCAGATGTAAACGTCCTCGCGTTTCAGCCCCACCGTCTCCATCATGCGGTTCAGCAGCTTTCCAGCGCGGCCCACAAACGGAAGGCCCTGCTCGTCTTCGTCGGCGCCCGGACCCTCGCCAATGAACACCAATTCGGCGTGCGGATTGCCCTCGCCAAAGACAATCGTTTTGCGAGTCGGTGCAAGCTTGCAGCGGCGGCAGTCGCCCAAATCCTGGCGAATCTGTTCCAGCGTCTCCGGGCCGGAGCGCGGCGCGGGTGCTGCCTCAAACAAGTTGAAGGACGGAGCGGGGGGCCGGATTACCGTAGGTGTGGGCGTGGAAGGCGCAGTGGGTTTGGGCGGCGGCAACGAAGTGGCCCCACGAGCAGGCGCCGACGATGAGACCTGCTTCGCAGCAGCGCCCGCCGCGGGCTTGGGAGGCATGGCTGTCTCAAGTACCGTCGGCGTTCCCATTGCAGGCGCCTCGCGACGATAGAAACCCTCGATGCCCAGTTCCTGGTAGAACTCCAGCCATGCCTTCACTTCGTTGCGGATGTCGTCATTCATAACTGAACGTCAGCTGCACCGGGATTCCGAATTCCCAAGAATGTATGATTCTTGCCCGCCGCCTTCCCATCAGCATTCTTGAGCGAGAAATTCTCTCTCTAAATACTCCTGCAACGAATACCCGTACACAATTGCGTCCTCGGCGCTGGCAATAGACAACACCGCGCTGTTTTCCGGATCTGCGCCACAAACAACATAGCGCTGTCCGTATATTGGCACAAGACCCGCTGTGACCGGAAGGGCATAACCCTGGTTTGCCATGGCGCTTGAAAGTGTCATTCGATCTGTCCGAACTCTTTCAATCATAGACTGAATGCGCTCCAGGTCCCTGGGGTACGAATAAACGCCAACCGATTGACGGTGCGGCTCTCCACAAGAGCCGTAAACATTTTGAGTCGGGAGATCGGTACCGTTCATTGCCCTTAGGAAATCAATGAAGTCCCGCGTAAATTGAACGCCGAGTAATCCCTGGTAGGCCACGATCCCTTTCTCAGACAAGCCGGGATTCCAGCGAGTGCCCCGTTGGAACTGGAAGCCATAAATCTGAGGGTCAAGTGCGAGTTCTAGCCACTTCGCTTCCGTTCTACGCCTGAATTCAGTGAGGAATTCGACACTCAGCACTGCAATCTCCGCTTGTTACGTGTTCCCACCCGACTGTTTCCGAATTCCTACCACTTCGTCCAGCACCCGGTTCGCCACGTCGAGCTTGCTCATTTTTTCGAGCGCCAATTTGCGGCCGTCGGAAAAGAGCAGGGTGACGATGTTGGTGTCGGCATCGAATCCTGCACCTGCCTGGCTGACGTCATTCGCAACGATAAAGCTGAGGTGTTTTGCTTGGAGCTTCGCGGAGGCATTTTCAAGTAGATGTTCAGTCTCCGCGGCAAAGCCGGCGATGATTTGGCCATTGCGGCGCCGACGGGAAACTTCTGCGAGGATGTCCGTCGTGGGTTCGAGCTTAACCGCGGGAGGGCCTTCCTGCTTCTTGATTTTTTCCATTCGGACGTCCACCGGGCGGAAATCAGCGACGGCCGCGGCCATCAGGACCACCGTGGCGGCATCGGCATGGCGGAGTACCGCGTCCGACATTTCCGCGGCAGTGCGCACCCGCTCCAGAACATGGACGGCAGGCGGCTCAGTATGCGTGGGCCCGCTCACCAGAACGACCCGCGCGCCGCGGCGGCGGCTGGCTTCAGCAAGGGCATAACCCATCTTTCCGCTCGAACGGTTGCTGATGTAGCGAACCGCATCCAGTGGCTCCTCGGTCGGCCCCGCGGTCACCAGCACGACCTCGCCGAGCAGATCCTCTCGGAGGCCGAGGGTTTCAAACGCCGCTTGCGCGATGGACTCGGGGGAAGCCAATCGCCCGGCGCCCGTCATGCCGCAGGCCAAATAACCCTCGTCGGGATTGACCACACGAACGCCGCGGCTGCGCAGCACTTCCAAGTTCTTCTGCGTGGCCGGATGTTCCCACATGTTGACGTTCATCGCGGGAGCAACGATCAGCGGAGCTTTGGTGGCAAGGCAAAGGGTGGTGAGGAAATCGTCGGCGATACCCTGCGCCATCTTGGCCAGGACGTTTGCCGTGGCAGGAGCGATCACCAAAGCGTCAATCGATTGCGCCACAGCAATGTGCTCAATGGCGCTCTCCACATTACTGGAGCCCTGCGCTTCGCCGAACATCTCGGTGATGACTTTCTTCCCCGTGAGGGAGGCGAAAGTGAGAGGAGTGATGAACTCACAGGCGTGGCGGGTCATTACCGCTTGCACCTCCAGGCCTTTGTCCTGAAGAAGCCGCGCCAGTTCGGCCGCTTTGTAAGCCGCAATTCCTCCCGAGATGCCTAAGGCAATACGCATAAAGGAGTGGCGAGTGGCGAGTGACGAGTGACAAGCAATGAATCTATGCTTCTGCGGACTGGTCTTTGCTCGTCACTTGTCACTTGTCACTCGTCACACTTCTCCTTATTTGGCCGGCTTCTTCTTTTGGCTGCGATCGATAACCACGATGGGGGCCATTTCAATGGGTACCAATCCTGCCCCAACCTCCTGTTGGGCCACCCGCGTCGAACGCTTCGTGGGGATCTGGATCAAGGGCTTGGCTCCTGCCTGAAGTTGCCGTGCGCGCCGGGCCGCCACCAGGATGAAACGAAATTTACTATCCAGGTTCTGAGGTAATTCCATTCGCTATTTTCCTCCAAAGGTTCTGATGATTTTTTCCACCCGCGCCGCCTGGTTGGGGCGGCGGAAGCGCGCCGCTCGAACAATGGCCCGCAGCGCCTGGGTGGCACTTTCCAGATGATCGTTCACCACCAGATAGTCGTACTCATTCCAGTGGGTAATTTCCTCGCTGGCCGTTTGCAGCCGGCGTTCAATCTCATCCGGGGCGTCGGAGTGGCGGCCGCGCAATCGCCGCGACAACTCCCGGAATGAGGGGGGGAGAATGAACACGCCGACAGCCTCTGCCAGCCGGTTGCGTACCTGCTGATGCCCTTGTACATCGATATCCAGCAGGATGTCCTGGCCCGCTCTCTGTGCAGCTTGTAATTGTCTGTAAGCGGTACCGTAGAGGTGTCCGTAAACGTCTGCCCATTCCACGAACTCATTCCGGCTGACCATGCGCTCGAAAACCTTGCGCGAAACGAAATGGTAGTCCCGGCCGTTCTTCTCCGATGCCCGCGGCGGGCGCGTGGTATAGGACACGGAAAAACGCAGGCCTGCCGTGTTGGCCATGAGGCGCTTGACCAAAGTGGATTTTCCGGAGCCTGAAGGCGCCGAGATCACCAGGATGCCGCCACGCGTTGCCGGAGCTTTACGAATCATTTATTCGATGTTCTGCGCTTGCTCGCGCAGCTTCTCAATTTCCGTTTTCATCTCGATGGCCCGCCGCGTAATCTCCATGCCGACTTCCGGCACATCGGTGGTCTTGGAGAGCAGGGTGTTGGCTTCGCGATTCATTTCCTGAAGCAGGAAATCGAGTTTCTTGCCCACCTCTGAACTTTCTTTCATGAGCTGACGAACCTGGTCCAGGTGGCTTTGGAAGCGCGTCAACTCCTCTGCGACGTCTGAGCGGGAGGCAAGATATGCTACCTCCTGCGCCAAGCGGCCGCTATCCATTTCGCCGGAGCCGGCGAGATCCCGAATGCGCCCCTCCAGCCGCTGCTTGTAGTATTGCGGGGCTTTCGCCGCGAGCTCGGAGACGCCCTCTCTCAAGGCTTCCAGGCGTTCAAATCGTGCTAGCAGGTCGCGTTCCAGGGACTCACCCTCGCGGGCGCGCATCTCATTCAGCGCTGCCAGCGCTTGCGCCATGCCTCGCTCCAGGAGCAGGCGGAGGAGATCAAACTTCTCTGGCGACATCTCCCCGTTGCCGGTTACTACCAGCCCAGGAACGCGCAACAAGGCCATCAAATCGGGCTCAGTAGTGGCGCCGAACTCCAGCTTGAGCGTCTGGTAAGCCTTGAAGTAAGCCGCCAGCAGCTTCCGGTCGATTTCAACCTCGGTCGCGCCGAAGCCGGTAATCCCCACGGAGATTTCCACGTGACCGCGCATAACACTTTCCTTGAGCAGACGGCGCACAGTCGGCTCAAGCGCCTCAAGGCTCGAAGGCAAGCGAAGCTGGGGATCGAGAAACCGATGATTGGTGGCGCGGATGCTTACGGTGAGCGAGCATCCTGCCTCCTCAACTTCAACCCGGCTATAACCCGTCATGCTGCGAATCATAAGTAGCTCTCGGCGGTCAGCTTTAAGCCCTCAGCCAACCTCGTTTCTCCAAAATTCCGAGTCTTCACCTTTCGAAACTGTTCACCAGCGTTCTTTCGTCCGCAAGGTTTCCACAGCAGCTTCCAGAGAGAAACGGATTAGCTAACCGCTGAAAGCTGATTGCTGACTGCTTCCTTCAGGGTTCTACATCCACAAACTGCAAATCGTGCAGGCGCTGATAAATTCCACCGCGGCTGACCAAGTCCTCGTGGCTTCCGATTTCACAAATGGCACCGCGGTCAATCACCACGATGCGCTCGGCCCGGCGTACGGTGGAGAGCCGGTGAGCGATAACCACTACGGTGCGTCCAGCCATTAAATTGGCCAGGGCGCGTTGCACCAGCATTTCCGACTCGGTATCAAGTTCAGAGGTCGCTTCATCCAGAATAAGGATGGGCGGATTCTTCAGCAAAGCCCGGGCAATGGCGATGCGTTGGCGCTGCCCACCGGACAGCCGTTGGCCGCGTTCGCCAATGATCGTCTCGTAGCCCTGCGGCATTTCGAGAATAAAGTCCTCCGCCAAGGCGACGCGGGCAGCCTCCCGCACCTGTGCTTCCGTCGGCAGCCGGCTGCCGTAACAAATGTTGTTGTACACCGTGTCGTTGAAAAGGATGGTTTCCTGGGTCACGATGCCGATTTGGGCCCGGAGCGAGCCAAGCTTGACCTCGCGAATATCATGGCCATCAAGAGCGATGCGGCCTTGCGTTACATCAAAGAAACGGGGGATCAGGCTGGCCAAGGTGGTTTTGCCGGCGCCGCTGGAGCCCACCAGCGCCACGACTTCACCCTTGCGAATTCTCAGGTTGATGTCGCGCAACAGAGGGACGCCGTCCTCGTAATCAAACTCCACGTTTTCAAATGCGATCTCGCGCTGGAAGGGCGGCAAGCTGATTGCGCCAGGTTTGTCCACCATTTCCGGCTCGGAGTCCAAATAGCGAAAGACTTGTTCAGAGGCGCCCAGCGCCTGCTGGTAGGAGTTGCTGACGCTGGTAAGCCGCTTAACCGGCTCGTAGGACTTCAACAGCGCGTAAAGGAAGGCGACGAAGCCTCCGGCCGTTTGCATATGGTGCAGAATTAACTTCCGTTCGTAAAATAAAAGACCGGCAATGGTGATGGCGCCCAGAACTTCCATGAGGGGTGATGATACGGCCTGGGCCCGCACCCAACGCAGGCTGACCCGCAGCAAACGCCGTGTGGAGGTCTTGAACTTCTCGATTTCCGAAGCTTCCATGGCGAAGGCCTTAACGATACGGATGCCCGAAAAGGTCTCCTGAAGAACGTTGTTCAGTTCCCCCATCTTATCCTGGCTGCTGCGGCTGGAAGCGCGAATGTAACGTCCGAGCTTCGCCGAGGGGATAACCACCAGGGGAATCAAAACCATGGAGATGAGTGCCAACCGCCAATCGACATAGAAAATTACTGCCAATAGACCTATCAAGGTGAACGATTGCTTCAACATATCCGCCGCGGTTTGCGAAACGGCAAACTGAATGCGCTCAATGTCGCTGGTAATCGCAGACATCAGGCGGCCGGTGGGGTTCTTGTGAAAGAAGGTAAGGGATTGCGCGATGATTTTAGAATAGAGAAGATTACGCAGGTCGCGCACTACCGAGTGGCCAGTGTAGTTGATGGAATAGGTCGCCAGGAATTCGGAAATGCCTTTGGCAAGCGAGACGCCGATGATGGCAAAGGCCACGACATTCCAAACGTTGTGGACCGAATGGGGGAGGAAGTTCTGGAGGTAAACCGGGTAGTTAAGAAAGGGTATCCGGAATAGAACAATGCCAGAAGTCTCGGCATCGGGCGAGAGGACGCGGTCGAAAACCGGCTGGATTAGAAGTGCGGTAATCGCCTCGCAGGCCCCGACGACGACCATAAGGCACACCGCTAACGCCAAACGGAAGCTATATGGCCGCACGAAACCGAGCAGGCGTTGAACTTGGTTCATCCTGACTGCCGCCCCCAAGGCGGTAATTCCAATAATCCCTACAAAAGCTAGGATGTTAGTGAGGCGAGAGGGCTTTCGTCAAGGAAATACCAATGAATGGAGGGACCGCCAAAACGAACAGCCAAACCATTGCATTTGTTTTCTGTGCCTTACGGAGACTTCTTGAAGGTTTTGGCCTATGTACTAATTAGCAAATTAAAGCCGGCTTCAGGGAACGTCGAGCCCCATCGCCGCGGCCCCGTAGAGGGGAGAGTAATTGCCCAGAGCGGCGGTTACGATCTCCGTAGAATAGGTAATGGTTGGCGAGGCGAGTTCATCCAGAAAGCCATGCAGGGTGTCGAGCAGCAGGACCCCCGACTGTGCCACGCCGCCGCCTAAGACAATGATATCGGGGTTGAGAATGCGAATAATCATCAGCAAACCGCGGGCGAGCCAGCGAGTGGTTTCGCGAAGGATATGGGTGGCCACGGTATCGCCTTCCGCCGCCGCCTGCATGAGGCCCTTGGCAGTGATTTCAGGACCGCCGCTGAACTCCACCATGCGCGCCACGTGTTCGGGGCGGCGCTCAGCCCACTCACGCGCCCGGGTCTCGATCGCGCCGCCGGAGCTAAAGGACTCCAGGCAGCCTCGTCCGCCACAGGAGCAGCGCGCCCCAGAATCCGAAACCGGAATGTGGCCGATTTCACCGGCCATGAAATCCTTGCCCCTCAGGAGTTTACCCTCGCACACGATGCCGCTGCCGATGCCCGTGCTGATGGTAATGTAAACCATCAGCTTAGCGCCCTTGCCCGCCCCAAAGTGGTATTCGCCCAGTGCCCCAGCGTTGGCATCATTATCAAGACGACATGGTATTCCCAGCGTTTGCTCCATCCACTTCCCCAACTCGAAGTCCTTCCATCCGGCTGAATGGACGGAGGTTACGCTCTGACGGCGGAAATCCACCGGCCCGCCGAAACTGAGGCCGCAAGCCTTGACGGGGGCATCCGTCCGGGCAATGACCTCGCGGCAGCGCTCAGCCAGTTGACTGAGCATCCAATCGCGCCCTGCGGCACGGTCCGTGTCACCCTCCAACACCAGGAGGCGCCGGCCTTGTTCATCGAACAGGCCGGTCCGAAAATGCGTGCCGCCGATATCGACAGCCAGTACATTTTTCACGAAAGCCTCCGAAGCACAGGTGTCAGGTGCAAGGTGCCAGGTGTCAGCTTCCAGGCGAAGTCGTATTCAGCTTTGTACTCGAGCGACTCCGAGACCTTGGGTTTTCCTGACACCTGGCACCTGACACCTGACACCTCGTTCTCACGCTCTTCCAACATCCCGATGCGAAACCTTAGCCTTATATCCTTCGAGAACCAGCGCCTTGGCCACCTCCTCCGCCAGGAATACGGACCGGTGCCGTCCCCCGGTGCAGCCAATGGCAATGGTCAGGTAGCTTTTTCCCTCGCGAACGTAATGGGGCAGCAGATACAGAAGGAGGCTCATCAACCGGCTTAAGAACTCGTGTGTTTGCGGATGGGCTTCCATGAACCGACGCACCCCTGCGTCGCGTCCCGTCTTGTTCTTCAACCGGGCAACAAAGTTCGGGTTGGGCAGGAAGCGAACGTCAAACACCAGGTCCGCGTCCGTGGGGATGCCGTAGCGGTAGCCAAAAGAGAGCGAGGAGACCAGCATCGATTGGCGCGCCTTGATGCTACCAAAGCGGGTTTGGACCAGGTCACGCAACTCATGAACGTTAAGCCGCGATGTGTCAATCACCACGCTGGCCAACTGGCGCATGGGCTTCAGCAAGGCGCGCTCCAGGCGGACGCCCTCGCGCACCGGCAGATCGCGGCCCAGGGGATGGGGGCGGCGAGTCTCCTCGAAGCGGCGAATCAACGCCTTGTCCGAGGCTTCCAGGAAGACCAGTGACAGCCGGAGAGACTTGAAGCGCGCCAACTCGCGATAGAGCACAGGGAGTTGGCTCAAAACCTCGCCGCCGCGGATGTCCACTACTGCCGCGGCGCGGTCAATATGGCTGCCCGGCCGCTGGCACATCTCCGCAAAATTCCGGATCAAGTCAAAAGGCAGATTATCGACGCAGTGGTAGCCAAGGTCCTCAAAGGTCTTTAGCACCGAGCCTTTGCCTGAACCGCTCAGTCCAGTGATCAGCACGAATTGTTTCGTACTTTTCTTTACGGTAGTCTTCTTCTTCATGAGGAAGCCGGCGCCACGCGCCCTCGCGAACCGTCACGGGAATTATGAATGAGGAAGCAAGAATTATGAAGCGCAATTATGCAGGTTGCGCATCGGAGAGCGCCAGCCCTCCGATGCGCGAGGGCAGACGGAGTTCTAGTGCCAATTGGACCAAACGAATTCCATCTCGGTACTGGAAATCGGCACGACCCATGAAAGCAGATCGCTCCCTTTGTACATCCAGATTTCCTTACTCGTGGTACCCGGTTGGGGCGAATTGAAATTCATACAATTCGCCGAATCGGGGAAACCGTCGTTGCAGGCATACGCGTCTGACATGATCGCAAATACATAGTTGGCCAAGTCCGGCAGAGAGTTATTGATTCCCGGTCGCTCCATAATCCACTCAGCCTCCGACCCGCCAACGTGCGTACTGCCGCGCGGTGTGTAGAAGAGCGTGTACTCTGAGCGAGTGATATCCTCA
>Ga0335085_10017376_pt1 | contig 10364 bp, 12 predicted proteins | sample Lox_Sample_45_FD_206712 | JGI IMG/M metagenome (GOLD analysis project Ga0335085, IMG submission 206712) | Soil microbial communities from Loxahatchee National Wildlife Refuge, Florida, United States - Lox_Sample_4.5 | ecosystem: Environmental > Terrestrial > Soil > Wetlands | place: USA...
GGGTAGCAAAGATGAAGAGCGAGGCAGAGTCCCGGCAAAATGATCAAGGCCATGAGAGACCCACAAGGCCTCTTCCGATCTACTGCTCGTCCGAAAGGTCATTTTTGCACCGCAAAGTAGACTAGCCCCGGTGATATCACTGGGGCACTTTGAGAGCGCCCGGGAGGTAATTCCATGAATCTGACCAGGGAAGAGGTTGACCTAGACGAGGTGCGCGAGGCCCTGGACGCTGGTCGAAGTTTGAATGAAGTGGCCGCCGGCTTCGAAATTCCGCCGTCCACTTTGCGCGGCTGGCTGAACCGCGAAGAGAAGCCGAACGGGAACGGCCACGCTGCCCCAGGATCTGCGAACGGGCACGCGCCTGACACCGTGGCGGACGGCGAACATTCACGCCAGACCCCACAGCGCGCCCGCGCGGGGGCTTCTAAGCTCCGGGCCGAACGCCGGAGCGCCCAGCGCAAAGTCGAGAAGGCCATCAACGGCGAGGCTGCGGACCTGAAGGCCGTCGATCTTTTCCTGGCGAGCCGGTGGGCTTCGCTTTCCCGGATGGAACGCTTGCGCCGGCTTTTCGGTTGACGCCGTTCGCCAGGACGAACGGTCCCCACTTCCCCGGCGCCGTCAAATCCCCGTGTTCGCGCAAACGCTCGAGGGCTGACTCCAGCTCGCGCTCCGCTGCGTAGCTGAACGACCCGTCCGCGAACACCAGGTCCTTGAGCTCGTCGTATTGTAACGAGGCGTAGCGCCCGAGCAGGTCGATGACCTTGCCTTCGAGCGCCGCGCCTTCCACTTTCGCCGTCATTATTCGACCCCACTTCCCCGCCGGGACGGATTGCTTCACAGGCCCGGAAGGAAGCAACCGTCCCGGTGTGCATCCCCCCTGGCCAAAGGAGATTTGAAATCCAGAGGGGGAACTTCACGACGCTTCACCAGACCTCACGGATTTTGGAGGTACATCACCGGATGCGTGCCGGCGTCCAAAAGCTGGCTGTCAAAACGCGAAAAGGCCAGGAACCCGAGTTGTCCGAAATCTGCATACCTCTCAACAAGTCGCAGGACGGCGAGGTCCTTCACTCTTCGGATGGTGAATTTCTGCGAGATGGCGCCGAAGGCGAGCGACTTGTTGCCGCTGGCGATCGGGCTCATGTCGTTGTTGAGGATGTACCGGTAACCGAGAATGGTGTCCGGGGCGTTGGTGGCCACGCCCGGAACCCAGAGCGGGCGACCGTATTTATCGCGGAGACCTTTCAATTGCCGAAGGGTCGAATCGTGCATCATCCACTTGGCGCCGGGGCGGTAAAGCGGATCGACCGAGTGCTCGAGGCTCAGGAGGTCGGTATATCCGATTTGAGTGCTCGGGTTCGGGGTCGTCGCGTTATCGTCCCCCACGACCGTAATTCCCGAGTTGGTGGCCGCAGTCATCAATCCCATCGGCTGATTGTTCGCGCTGCCAGTGCCGACGGTCAAAAAAGGATTGAGGCCTCTCGCGAGTCGGATGGCGAACTGCTGCTTCAGAAAACTTTCCATGTCGAAGGCGGAGTCCTGCGCCAGTTCCAGGCTGACCCTCACCAGGTTGCTCGTGAATTTGTACGCTCCGAAGAGAATTTGCCCGACGGCCACGTCCTGTTCGCTCACCTGTTGGCCTTCACCGATCAGCGCGCCCGCGTTCATCGTGTCATTGCTGGTCGGATGAGGCAGCGGGTTCCCCGTCGAGGTATCCAACATATTGCTGTTGGCGAACAGTTCACTCACAAACTTCATGGCGACGTCCACGTCGTACACGAAGCCCTGGGGCACGAAGTAGCCGCCGAGGTTGCCGGTTCCCACGCCCATGTCGCGGTGCTCGACTTTCCTCGAAAGCATGATGGCGCGGTCTTCGTCGTCCAGGCCTTTGTTCCCGCGGTCGTCGGTGTTAAGACCGTGACGCAGCCAGTTGTTGAAAGCGCGCCTGAACCTGCGGTCGTCGCCGGAAGCGCGCGCCTCCTCAAAGCCATTGCCGATCTGCGCCTCGGGCGGCCGGCGGGTGCGGTGGATGTCATTGTCGTGCATTGAGGCTTCGGCGCGCCGCTCCTCGGCGTCGATCTCGTCCTTGAGGATGTCCGCCTCGCCCATCATCAAATCGAATCTCGCCTTGTCTTCGGCGGACATCGAGCCCTTGGCCGGCAGCAGGCGTTGGGCGTCGGCCACGATGCGCGCGCGGCGCTCTCGGAGTTCTCGGATTTTGCTCATGCGTCACCTCGCGGGAGTTTGCTCGCCGGCCCAAAAAAAACGGGCGCGGCAAGAAGTTCGTGTGGGCGAACTGGCGCCCTCACGTTGTTCTTGTCGCGCCCAGACTTTGAACCGGCGGGCCTCCCGCCGTTCCCGAAAGACCGTCGCAACCTGCGCGCCTTCAGGCGCCGGGCCTGCCGGTCCTGAAAAACGCGCTCACTGCAAAACTCAGCGCGCGGGGGCCTATCCCCGCGCGGCTTCGAACTCATCAATTTACCACATCATTGCGAGGCGCGAGGAGGGCTTCACCGACCACGGAAAGGAATTCGGCGGCGACCAGGAGCTCCGCCTGCTCATCGCCTTGCGCGAGGGCCGCGGCCGTCTCCAAGGCGCCAACATCGGCGATGAGATTCGCAGAGCATGTTTGCATTTCCTCGAGGGAGAGGGCCGGCAGGTCAAGGGCGACCTCGGCGGGGTCGTAATCCTCTTTCCAGGCGCGCCGCCGCCGCTCGTGGATGAGCAGATCACGGACGGCCGCGACGACGGCGGACCCGGATTTGTTCTCGATGCAGCCGCGCGTCAATAAATTGAGCGCGCGGTCGCTGAGACGGGTGAGGTCGAAATTCAGAGGGGTGCTCATTTGTGTTATCGGCAGTGAAGAACCTTCATCCCTGCTACCTGCAAGGTAGCGAACGCGCCGACTTGAGCGTCCTCACGAAACGGGCCTGTCTGGACTGCCATCTCAGGTACTCACCGTCTGAAAGGCGCTCAACTTTTCCGCGGCGGGCCCGATCCCAGCAGAAGTGCACGCCACTGCCGTCAAGCGGCACGAGCCATAGGACCTCCAAGATCCCGCGGCACACTAACGAACGGACCGCCCGCGAAAAGGCCGCCTGAAACTTGTTTTTGTCAAAGCGACGAACGTCGCGCTCACGGGCCACGACCCTGGACACGTGCCGCAAATCGTGCACGCCGGGCCCTAAAGTGAGGGCCATCCCGTAAACTACTGTCTCGTCGTCGTAGTGCTGCAGGGCGTTGGAAACCGACCCTTCTCGGATCGGGTCTCCCAGGTGCTTCAGGATCTCGCGCTGTAGCCCGCCAAGTCCCCTACTCATGTTTCTAAGTGTTACGAAAATTACCTTAACCCTTAAGGCCTTCACGCCGCCGGCGTTTGGTTCCAGGGGCCGTCGAGAGGACCGGTCTGTTGGGGCGCGGGGCCCTCGGGCGGTGGCAGAATCTCGGTGATGTTCCAGAACTTTTTGCCCTTGCGCTCAACCTGCTGCGCCCGCAGGCGAATGGTCTTGTCCGTCGCGGCCAAGAGTGCGGGGAAAAGCTTTTTGTCGAAGGTCGAATAGCGGCGGCGGTTGATGAACACATCAACGTATTCCTTGCCCGTTCTCGACTTCTGACTGGCGGCCATCGTCACTTTTCCTTCCACGATGACCGGCTCGCTGGCCTGGCCGGGCTTCGCCGGCGGCTTTCGAGCTTCCGCTCGCCCTTCCTGCTTTTGGTCCTCGCCGTGAGAGTCGGTCTCGGGATCGGCGTCGCTCGACAGCAGAAAGTTTTTCATGAGCATGTACTTCATCGCGCCGGTTTCGGCCTTATAAAGTCCCTTATCCGAGAAGTCCAGGGCCTCACCCGGGAAGCGTACTTCCCACTTCTCGCCGCTCTCGCCGTCCATGAAAACGTACGTGGCCCAGACCCTGAACAGGAACATTTGCTTGCCGGTGCTGGTGGTGTAGGCCGGCTCGCGGGAGTAGCTATCGATGTTGGTGAAGATGAACACGCCGACCTTCGCCAGCTCGCGACGGAGCGCGTCGGCGCAGTCGCTCTCGCGAACGAAGTGGTAATTGTGCTCGCGGTTGAAGCCGCTCTTCGGGATCCGGTCGAGGGTTCCCAGGACCTGCGAGAGTTTGCCCACCAGGTGACGAGGCACAGCGCCGTTCATTGGGAGCTCGCCCGGAACCGGCTCGGGAGGCGTCATCTCATCGGGCACCGTTCATCTCCCCTTCAACTGAGTGAGAGCATCATCGAGGTAGTCGAGAGCGGCTTCGACTTCCGGGCGCTCACGATAGACGAGGGCAAGCGTCCGATAGTTTGCCGTCTCGCTCCAGAGATGCCAGGTGCGCCGCAAGTTCGGCGGCCAGCCACTTCAGGTTCCACTTGACGATGAGCGCGGTTTCTCGGCGCGCGTAGCGCATTGATTCATCTCTATCGCTGGTTTCGGAGGTCGATGACTGACTCGACCTCCGCGTCGAATTCCTCGATGAATTTCCGCAGGAGCGGGTCGGATAAGATGTGGACCCGCCGCACCAAACCAACAGGCTCGCACACCAGTTCGTTTCCGACCTGCTTAACGTTCCAGCCTTGCGCCTCGAGGCGCTTTTTGAGGTCGGGCAGCTCCTCGATGGTCATAAATCTCCGTTTCGGACTCGAATCGTGGTACATCCGTCCCAGGGGTGGTGAATCCACCTTCCGGGCTCAACCGGGTAACAGGTGTTGGCGCACGTCGCCGCACGTTCGTCGAGGATCGTAGCCCCCTCCCCCCCGTTTTGACCCGTCACACCGTCACAACCCGCATGTTTATTGCTGTTTTCGCAATTTTGGCCCGTCACAGCTGTGACACCCTGAAAGTGGCCGGAACCCGCGTCGTTACTGGCTTGTGACGGTGTGACGGTTTGAGGTAGGGGGTAGCGGGCAAAAGCATCAGTGAATTGTTGCTTAAGATAACCGCGACGTGCATCCTCATCGACCTCGCGGGGGAGGCGGTTAGGCTTAATATCGAAAGGCTCCAGCAATTTTGCCAGTCCCGGCTGGCTCAACCCTTTGTCTTTGCATTCCGCCCAGGGCGAGATTTCGATTTCTCTGAGACGCCGCACAAGCTCGCCGGAGGTGATGCCGTCGACGTCGTGCTTTTCGAAGATGTCGCGAATGTCGGCCAGCAACCGGACCCGAATCGACCGGTCCGCGCGGTGCTGGTCATTGGCAAAGATATTCTTCAGCGCCTCCCGCGCCCATTCTTTCCACTCGCCGGCCGCCATATCCGCGATTGCCAACAACGGCTCCGCTCCATCCTGTTGCCGGTCGGTGAGTGAATCCGGTAGTTCGGGTTCGGCGGCCGACAACGCCTGGACCGCCCCGGCGCCCCAAGCCTGAAGCCGGGAGTTCAGCCGGGCCGCTTCGCTCTCCACCTTGCGCCGGCGGAATCGTGCAGTCTTTTCATCCCCTGACTTCGGCTTCATGCGGATGGGTATGGACCGATCGGCGACCGTGTCGGGCAGGGCGCCTATACCTGCTATCGCCTTCGGGCAAAAAGTGCGGAAGTCCTTGTAAGCGATGCTATTCCCCTGGCCGATGCAACACGAGTAGGTGCCACTGCGGTGATTTCCGCTGTTCAGAATCCCACGTAGAGTCTCGGCATATTCCTTGTCGCTCCGGAAGTTGGCGTCTGCCTCATCGAAGAGCAAGGTGGGGCCCTCAGCGTCGATCCTTCTGACGAGCGCTGCCGCTGTTACCCTGTCCGTCTTCCAGGGCCTGGCGACGACAGTTTCCAGCACCTCAATCAACAGACTTTTGCCGCTTTGCTTTTCGGCCGAACTGATGTTCAGGTAGGGCGTGTAGTAGCTCAGGGTCACATCGAAGCTATGCGTATGCGCGACCCACAACGCCGCCGCCCGGGCCTGGGCCTCACTGAGGATCACAAAGCGCCGCACGAAGGCCACCAGTTCGTTGAGGATGGGTCCGACCAACTGGCAGGCCTGAACGGCGCCCGCCACGAGGTCCGCCCACTGCCGGTCGAAGCCGCCGGGATTCTTACAATGAAGCTCGGAGGGGTCCTTGACGTCGCCGGCGGTGATAAACCAGAGCCGATCCCGGATCGGGCTTTGCGCCAGTCGCTGCTGCAGCTTGCGTCCGCCGGCGCCCGGCTCAATCCAGGCATTGATTTTGGGGATCCCGTCGAAGTACTCGGGCCACTCATTGCGCCAGGTATCGACGCCGGGAATACCGAGGGCCGGCTGGCCGTGGAACCATAGTGTCAGCGCATCACTCTCGCCTTCCACGGTTGTGATATAACCGCGTTCCTGGGCCTCCGCCAGGCGCCAGAGGCCATAGGGCGCGACCTTGCTGCCTGTCTTCCACCTGAACTTGTCACCGGACATCGCCACTCGGAATCGCTGCGCCAGCGCCTTTTGATTCGCTCCGAGGTAGGCGATCTCGACGGCAGGCTTACCTCGATACTCCGTGTCTTTGAGCCCCAGGTTGCGTAGGAACCCGGGCGGCAACTGCTTTGCGTCCGCATAGTCGTCCACGGTCAGTCCCAAGCGCTGGCGGCCCTTGCGTTGGCGGCCCTTGTCGGCCGCCGGTGGATGATCGAACAGGTCCGCCGCGGTGAGCCCGAGGGCCGTCAGGATTTCATCCACCGCGCAGCCGGCGTGACAATAAAGGAGCGTCTTTTCGGCTTCCTCTTTGACGCTTAGGCTAGGCGTCTTGTCGGCGTGAGCCGGGCATCGGGCGGTCCACGAGCCAGGATGCACCCGCTTCACGTTATGAAGTTTGCCGAGAATCTCAGACGTGGTCACCGGCGCTCCTGGGTTCTAGGCGTTAACCACGGCTCATCTCTGCAGCCTTCTCTTCAATCCACCTACGCAGTGCGGCGGGATCGTACCTGACCAGGCGTTTGCCAAGCCTAATCCAAGGCGGCCCCAACCCCTTGACACGCCACTTGCGCATGCCGATGGCGGTGACACCAAGAACGTTACCCGCCTCCCGCTCGCTTAACAGTTTTAGAAGACGTTCCTTATCGCTCATGCGCACCAAGGTATCGCTCAGTGTGCGGACTTGTGTGCGGACCTCGGTGCGGAAAGTGCGGAGCCGAGTGCGGATTTTTGTCTGGGAGCTCTTTATGCGCGGGGGTCTGGCAGGTTCAGACGGCGGGTTCCCAGTCGCTCGCCTGGAACCACTAAGGCGTTCCACAGGCCCGTGCCTCTGAACACGTCGTGGAGGCGGCTGTTTTTGCTTTTGATCCTCTTGAGAACTGCCTGCTGCGGCATTTCCGGCGCTCCGCTCTTCCACGCCTGATAGAGAACCTTGACGGCGGCGGCCGCCATCCGGGGCAACTCGAAGCGCCTGCCCTCCCATTCGATTGTGATGAAGTCTTCGGTCAGAGGTCTGAAAATGGCGCCGGTCGGGGCAGGCGTGGGATTTCGAACCGGCTGTCTGGGCATCGTAACGATGGGCAGGTCAGACAGGCCGGCGACGAGGTCATTGAAGCTCTCGAGGCGCTGCGTTATTTCCTCGACTCTTTTTTTGTGCGCCTTCGTCCTGGCGGAGCGAGACAGGACGCGGTCCAACTCTTCGTCGGTCGCCATTGCAGCCACCCATCCCCGGCTTGGGATTTTGTAGACGCAATTGTAGACGCATTTTACCGATACAGAGCTATCCCTGAGTGATCCTTACATCTACCAAGTTTTGAGGGAGCGCACGTCTAACGTGAATGCTTTCACGTAAATAGCTGATTTGAGGAGTGGTAGCGCTACCGGGAATCGAACCCGGGTTTTGAGATTGAGAATCTCACGTCCTAATGCCCATATTGATTTAAGGCTACTTAGCTGGCATGGTGTCTACGAGCGGGAAACATGTGGACACCACGGCCACCCAGGTGATAGCCTTCTTTCCGCCATGTTTAGCGTCAACGTTGTCCTTCGCACGCGCACCGATAAGGGCTGGGTCCGAGTTCCTGTCAAAAAGACAGCGCAAGGAAGATTCATTTGGGACAACCCGAACGGCGGAGTTTATTACCTCGAGTGGTATGAAAACGGCAGACGGAAGCGCCACAGCGTCGGCGTCCGCCCGGCCGAAATCCTGGAAGCCCGGCGGCGCAAGATTCTTGAACTCAAGGGCAGGGCGGCGGAAGACGGAAGGCCTGTGCCGCCCGACAGCGGCGAAGACAGGCCCGTGCCGCTCTCCCCGACCATCGATGTTTACCTCAATCATCTTCGAGTCAATCAGAAGTTGAACACCTTTCGCCGTTATCGCTCGGTACTCGGTAACCTTCGCGACCGCTTTCCTAGTAAGCGGTACCTCAATGAAATCTCCCGCGGCGACATTCTCGAGTACCGGGATTTTCGCGCCACTTGCGTTTCGTCCCCAGTCACTCTCAACAGCGAAATCACTATGATCCGCGCCTTTCTCTACTGGTGCGTGGAATTCAAGGGACTGCGCGAGAATCCAGCAGCGAACATAAAACCCCGCAGAGTAATCGAGAAACGTCCCGAAGTCTATAGTGATAAAGAGATCGAGCAGATGCTCGGTGTCTCAGGTCCGGAAGAGGAGACGTTGCTCCTTGCCCTGCTGTACACGGGCCTTCGCGAACAGGAGCTCTGCCACCTCACTTGGGACGATCTCGACTTCGAGAGAAAGGTGCTGCGAGTAACAGCAAAGCCGGAAGAGCGATTCACGCCGAAGACGTGGGAAGAGAGAGAGATCGAAATGAGTGACGATCTCGTCGACGCCCTTAAGAAACACCCGCGCACGTCGCGGTGGGTTTTTCCCACCACCCGCGGCAAGCGGCACGCGCACGTTTACAAAATCGTCGAACGCGTGGCAAAACTCGCTGAAGTGAATAAGGCCCACCCGCATAAATTTCGCGCCACATTCCTCACGCGTCTGCTCCAATCCGGTTGCGATATCGCCAACGTTCAGGCTCTAGCAGGCCACCGGAACATCAAGACTACACAGCGATATCTCGGTGTTTCCAACCAACTCCGACAGCAAGCCGTTAACCGTCTCGTCTTCAGGCGCCGGCGCTGACAAGCCGACAGCGCGGCCCGAATTCGCTGGTATCCGCGGAGCCGCGTGCCGCTGCCTCTGAGGTTGTACATCCAGGCCAATTCTGACGCGCAGACAGTTTTATTCACGAAGGTCCGACTGTCACGGCGTCGGGCGATCGGGTCGCAACGCCGGGACACGCCCTTCTGCTGCTTTTCGCCCCTCCGGGTGCATCGGCGGTCACCGAGACTTGAGAATGACGAGGCGGTACGCCATGATTGCGAGCGAGGGAACAACTTGCGCCGAAGCCCCGCGGCTCCCGATACAGCGACAGGCGAGTGATTCCCCGGCAGTTCAGGACCGCCGGGGGAATTGTCCCTACGTGTAGAGCCAATTATCGACCGCGTAAATGGGCTAGCGGTTCCCGTGGGCAGCATCCGCCTCGTTAGTGACAGTTTTCAGAGACCCGGAATAGTATTGATGCCAGAAGATTGTGCGAAAAATCATCCATGTCGACATGGACGCTTTTTATGCTTCCGTCGAGCAGCGGGATGGTCCGCAACTGCGCGGCAAGCCAGTAGTCGTCGCTTGGCGGGGTAAACGTTCTGTCGTGTGCGCTGCTTCGTACGAGGCCAGGAGCTTCGGCGTACGTTCGGCCATGCCAGCAGCACGAGCGGAACGCTTGTGTCCCCAGGCGGTCTTCGTAGCGCCGGATTTCACACGCTATCGGGCAGTCTCGCGCAGCGTGGGGGAGATCTTTAAGCGGCACACAGACCTGATAGAGCCACTGTCGCTCGACGAAGCCTACCTCGATGTCACGGAGAACAAGACCCGCTTATCGACCGCCACGCTCGTCGCACGCACGATCCGTGAGCAAATCCGTCAGGAACTGGAGCTAACTGCCTCCGCCGGCGTAGCGCCCAACAAGTTTTTGGCGAAACTCGCCTCCGACTGGCGCAAACCTGATGGGTTCTTCGTCATTCAGCCCGGGGACATCGATGCGTTTCTTTTACCGGTGCCGGTTGGGCGCCTGCCGGGAGTTGGCAGAGTTACAGGAGAGAAGCTGGGGAAACTTGGAATACAGACTGTGAGAGATTTGCGAAGCGCGGATTTGCCGGTGCTCGAACACCACTTCGGACGGTATGGTCGGCGCTTCTACGAGCTCGCCCGTGGTGTCGACGATAGCGAAGTCGTGCCGGACCGACCTACGCAGTCGATATCCGTAGAGGATACTTTTGAACGGGACGTTCTGTTGGCAGAGACTGAGCCCATGATCCGGCGCCTTGCGGAAAAGCTTTGGTCTGCTTCGCGCAAAGAACCACGCACAGCACACACGGTAGTCCTCAAAATGAAGACAAGCGATTTCAAGATCCTAACCCGTAGCCATACCC
>Ga0335085_10017377_pt1 | contig 10363 bp, 11 predicted proteins | sample Lox_Sample_45_FD_206712 | JGI IMG/M metagenome (GOLD analysis project Ga0335085, IMG submission 206712) | Soil microbial communities from Loxahatchee National Wildlife Refuge, Florida, United States - Lox_Sample_4.5 | ecosystem: Environmental > Terrestrial > Soil > Wetlands | place: USA...
GGGCTCATCGCCGGCGAGCCCGACGATGACCCACTCCAGGCCGGGCCAGTTGGCGGCGAAGTTGATGTCCGTCTGGGAGGGGTAGGGCTCGGTGTGCGTGTGGGAGTGGTAGATCGCCCCGAGATCCCAGCCGCTGGACTCGAACTCCTCGAGCGTGTGCAGCAGCTCCTTGCCGTCGATCTCGAAGCGCTTGCGGGAGGCGTAGACGTTGCGCGCGCGGTGCACGCGGGCGGCCTCGGCGGCGCGGCCGTCGGCTGCGGGGGCGTAGGCGATCATCCCGCAGCACTCCGCGTCGTACTCCTCACGCGCGTGCGCGACCACGTCGTCCAGCATCGTGCGGGCTATGACCATCGGCCCTGTGGCGCCCTTCAGCCCGGCGCGTCTACCACCAGACGGTGGACTCGAGGTTCTCGATCTCCTCGACCGGCAGCGTGTAGACGCCGCTCGAGAGGTACTTCCAGCCGTCGTCGGCGACCACGAACACGACGTTGCCCTCGTCCAGCTCGCCCGCGATCCGCACCGCGATGCTGGCGATCGCGCCGGTGGAGACGCCGGCGAACAGGCTCTCCTCGTCGAGCAGCTTGCGGGTCCACACGATCGCGTCGCGGTTGGTGACGAAGATCTTGCGATCGAGCAGCGAGATGTCGATGATGGGCGGGATGAACCCGTCCTCGAGCGAGCGCAGCCCCTGCACGGGCTCGCCCTGCATCGGCTCGGCGGCGACGATCTTGACGGCGTCCCCGAAGGTCTCCTTCAGGCGCCGGCCGTTGCCCATCAGCGTGCCCCCGGTGCCGAGCCCGGCGACGAACGCGCTGACCTCGTCGAGCTCTTCGAGGATCTCCACGGCGGTGCCGTTGTAGTGGGCGGCCGGGTTGGCCATGTTGCCGTACTGGTAGGGCATGTAGCACGAGGGGTCCGCGGCGGCCATCTCGAGCGCCTTGGCGACGGCGCCGTTGGAGCCCAGCTCGCCCTCGGAGTAGACGATCTCGGCGCCGTACATGCGCAGCAGCTGGGTGCGCTCCGGGGTGACGTTCTCTGGCATCACCACCCTCAGGCGGTAGCCCTTGCGCGAGCAGATCATGGCCAGCGAGATGCCGGTGTTGCCGGAGGTCGGTTCGAGGATCGTCTGGCCGGGAGAGATGGCGCCTTTCTCCTCGGCGTCCTCGATCAGCGAGCGGGCCACGCGGTCCTTGACCGAGCCGGTGGGGTTGCGCGACTCGAGCTTGGCCCAGATGCGCACGCCGGGCTTCGGGGACAGCCGCGGGAGCTCGATCAGGGGGGTGTTCCCGATCGACTGCACGATGTCGCCGTAACGCCCCCCGCACGGCCGGTTCCTGAGCCTCTCCACCGCCATTACTTTACGGAATATAGCGAGCTTGCGGGGCTCGCCGAAGAGGCGCCATGAGCGTCCCGCGGAGCGGAACGGCGGACCGTACCGGGCGCCTGGCCGGCACCGTCGCGGCGACCGCACTGGCGACGGCGACGCTGCTGCTGGCGAGTGCCTGCGGGTCCGGTGGGGGCGCCGGCGGCGGTTCGGCCGCCGCACGCAGCGCCCCGTCCCCCTCCCCCACGCCCGTCCAAGGCCCGGGCGGGCGCGCGGCCGGCGCGTCCTGCGTGAGCCGCCACGGGTCGGTGTGCCTGACCGAGGCGGCCGGAGGGCACACCGTGCAGCTGACGGTGGACTGGAAGCTGACCCTGCGGCTGGGGGGACCGGGGCGCCGCTTCAGCGCCCCCCGGCAGTACGGCGGCGGGGAAGCCCTGCGGGCGCTGGGACACCCGCAGCGCAGCGGCAGCGAAGTGATCGCGAGCTTCCAGGCCGTGAGGCCCGGGACCGTGCAGCTGCGGGCCACCGAGCGCCCGCTGTGCCGGTCGGGCCTGGCGTGCCCGGACTACGTGGCGCTGTGGACCCTGACGGTGCGGGTCAACCGCCGGCCATAGCCGGCAGGATCACGAGCGTGTCGGCCTCCCCGACCGGGGTCTGAAGCCCGTCGAGAACGCGCACGTCCTCGTCGTTGAGGTACACGTTGACGTAGCGGTTGAGCTCGCCCTCAGCCGAGAACAGCTGGCTCTCGGTGGCGGGGTGGCTGGTGGCGAGGTCGCGCAGCACCTCGCCGACGTTGGAGCCGCTCGCGCTCAGGAGCTTCTCGCCGCCGACCGACGCCCGCAGCACCGGGGGGATCTTGATCGTGGCCATCGGCGGGCAGGCTAACCGGCTGCGGCGCAGAACGCCTCGTAGTCGGGGAACACGCCCATCTCCTCGTCGGCGATCTCGTCGGGGGCGCGCGAGCAGATCGGGCACTCGGGGTCGCGGTGGACCTTGACCTCGGTGAGGGTGGCGCCGAGGGCGTCGTACAGCAGCAGACGCCCGATCGCCGGGTCGCCGATGCCGAGGATCAGCTTCACGACCTCGGTGGCCTGCAGCAGCCCCATCGTCCCGGGCAGCACCCCGAGGACGCCGTTGGCGCCGCACGAGGGGGCCAGCTCGGCCGGGGGCGGCTCGCGGAACAGGCAGCGGTAGCAGGGCCCGTCGTAGGGCTTGAACACCGACAGCTGGCCGTCGAAGCCGAGGATCGAGGCCGACACGACCGGGATCCGCAGGCGCACGCTGGCGTCGTTGAGCAGGTAGCGGGTGGGGAAGTTGTCGACCCCGTCCACGACCACGTCGTAGTCCTGGATGATCTCGACGATGTTCGAGGCGTCGATGCGGGTCTTGTACTTGACGACGTTCACGTCGGGGTTCAGCGCGTGGATCGACTCCTCGGCGGAGTCCACCTTGGGGATGCCGATCCGCTGGGTGGAGTGGATCACCTGACGCTGCAGGTTGGAGAGGTCCACCTCGTCGTCGTCGACGATCCCGAGCGTGCCCACGCCGGCGGCCGCCAGGTACAGGGCGGTGGGTGAGCCGAGGCCGCCCGCGCCCAGCAGCAGCACCTTGGCGTCGAGCAGCTTCTGCTGGCCCTCGGCCCCGATCTCCGGGATCAGCAGGTGGCGCGAGTAGCGGTCACGCTGCTGGGCGCTGAGGGCGCGCGGCACCTCGACCTCGTAGCCGCGGTCCTTCCAGAGGGTGATGCCGCCGGTCATCGAGCGGACGCGCTCGTAGCCGAGGTCCTCCTTCAGGGTGCGGGCGGCGTAGGCCGAGCGGCTGCCGGAGGCGCAGTACAGGATCAGCTCCTCGCTGCGGTCGGGGGCGGCGGTGTCGATGCGGGACTCGAGGTGGCCGCGGGGGATGTTCTTGGCGCCGGGGAGGTGGCCGGTGGCGAACTCTTCGCTGCCGCGGACGTCCACGATCGTGACGCCCTCCCCGACCAGCTCCTTCACCTGGGCAGGGTCGACCTCCTCGATCTGGTTCTTTACACGACGTAGAAGCTCGGCTCCGGAGACGCTCATCGACTCAAAACTCCTAAACCACGGTCGGGATTTACCAACTTCACAAAGTATAGCCCCGTGGATGTGCGCTTCCAAGGGCTGTCATACGCTCCGGATCGTGCCATCGAGACGCTCCCGGCGCCTGCCCACCCTGCTCGCGGGCGTGGTCCTGCTGGGGTTGCTGGCGCTCGTGCTGGCGCTCCTCGCCGGGGGCGGCAAGAGCTCCTCCTCCCCGCCCGCGGCGGGTGGCTCCGCAGGGAGCGGCTCCGCCGGCGGGGGCTTCGACGGGGCCGCGCTGCCGCCCGGGGGCCTGCCCGCGCCGGACTTCTCCCTGCGCGAGGAGAGCGGCAGGACCGTGACGCTCAAAAGCCTTCGCGGCAGGCCGGTGGTGCTCGCCTTCCTGTACCCCGGGTGCGGTCCGAGCTGCGTGCTGATCGCCGAGCAGATCCGGGGCGCCCTCGACGACCTCGAGAAGCCCGTGCCGGTGGTGATCGTAAACGCGGGACCCTCACCGAGTCGGCCGGCGGCGGTGAGGCGCTTCCTGGCCGGGGTGTCGCTCTCGGATCGGGCGCTGTTCCTGGACGGCCCCCCGGCTCGGCTGCGGAGGATCTGGCGGCAGTACCGGGTGGTGCCGGCGAGCGCCGGCAGGGCGGCCTTCACGGCCGCCGCGGAGGTGAGGCTGCTGGACGCCCGGGGCCGGCAGCGGGTTCTGTACGGGACCGAACAGCTCACCCCCGAGGCGCTGGCCCACGACATCGGCAGGCTGCAGGGAGAAAGCTCTCCAGGCAGCGGGTGAAACCGGCGCCGGGCCGGAGCGCGAGAAGGCGGCTGATACCCTAGCTCGCAGGTAGGAAATCCAGCGATGATGTTCTCAACCAAGGCTGAGTACGGGATCCGCGTGATGGTGGAGCTCGCCCGCAGCGCCGGTGAGGAGCCGGTGCCGCTGGCGGAGATCGCCGCCAAGGACGGCCTCCCGCTCGCCTACCTGGAGCACCTGGCCGCGCGCCTGCGCAAGGCCGGCCTGGTGGACTCCCGGCGCGGCTCCCGCGGCGGCTATCTGCTCGCCAGGCCCGCCCGCGAGATCACGATGGCAGAGGTGGTGGAGGCGCTCGAGGGCTCGATCGCGCCGATCGAGTGCATCTCCGAGGCTCCCGACGGCTCGATCGTGTGCTCGCGGGAGACCGGTGCCGACCACATCTGCCCGACCAAGCTGCTGTGGACGAGGGTGCGGATGTCGATCGTGCAGACGCTGCGCGAAACCACGCTGGCCGACCTGCTCCTGACGCCGGCGATCGCCCGCCCGGCGCCGTCACCGCTACAGATCGCGCCGCTGGGCGGCGGAGCGTAAGGGAGGACCATGGCCGACCTGGAGATCCGGGACCTGCACGTGCGCACCGAGGAGCGGGAGATCCTGCGGGGGGTCGACCTCGACATCAGCCGCGGCGAGATCCACGCCCTGATGGGGCCCAACGGCTCCGGCAAGTCGACACTTGCCAACACGCTGCTCGGGCACCCCACCTACGAGATCACCGAGGGCACGATCACCTTCAAGGGCGAGGACATCACCGAGGCCGAGCCCCACGAGCGCGCCAAGGCGGGCCTGTTCCTGGCCTTCCAGTACCCGGTCTCGATCCCGGGGGTCTCGGTGGCCAACTTCCTGCGCATGGCGATCAACGCCAAACGCGAGGAGCCGATCCAGGTCAAGGAGTTCCGCAACCAGCTCCAGCACGCCGTCGAGCTGCTCGACGTCGACCGCTCGTTCACCTCCAGGCACCTCAACGACGGCTTCTCGGGGGGCGAGAAGAAGCGTGCGGAGATCCTGCAGATGGCGATGCTCCAGCCTGACATCGCGATCCTCGACGAGACCGACTCGGGGCTCGACATCGACGCCCTCAGAACCGTCGCCGAGGGCGTTCAGCGCCTGCACGACGAGCAGGGGCTCGGAGCCCTGATCATCACCCACTACCAGCGCATCCTGCACTACGTCCAGCCACAGTTCGTCCACATCCTGATGGACGGGCGGATCGTGCTGGAGGGCGGGGTCGAGCTCGTGGAGCGCCTCGAGCGAGAGGGCTACGACCAGATCCGCCAGGAGGTGGGCGCGACGGCCCTGGCCGGCGACGACGGTGTCTAGGTCCGTGTCCGGAACCTCATCGGCGAGACCGGGCCGCGGGCGTGGCTGAGCTGCGTAGGAGCCTCGACGGCGAGCAGGCCGGCGGCGAGCCCGTGCGGGTGAAGGCCGGACGCCACCGCGAGACGACCCTCTACCACGCGCTCGCCGGCTCCGGGGCCGGCGACGGGCGCAGCCTCGAGCAGCTGCGCAGCGACGCCCGGGCCGCCTACGAGCAGCTGGAGCTGCCGGTGTGGCGGCGCTCGGGCTTCTGGACGACGAGCCTGCAGAACCTCGACCTCGAGGCGCTCGAGCCCTTCGCCGGCGAGGCCGGCGCCGCCGAGACGCCCGGTGCAGGGGGCCCCGCCGCCGGGGCAGAGCTGCCCGAGGTGGTCACCCGCACCCTCCCCGAGCGCTCGCGGGCGGGCCGTGTGGTGAACGGAGCGGACGGGATCCTGGGCCTCGAGCTGGACCCGGGCCTGGCCGAGAAGGGCGTGATCCTGTGCTCGCTGGAGGACGCCTTCCGCGAGCACGGGGAGCTCGCCTCGGGGTGGTACTCCAAGCGCCTGCCGATCGACCGCCACAAGCTCGAGGCCGCCAACGCCGCCTTCTGGCGGGGCGGGGCCTTCCTGTACGTCCCCGAGGGCGTGGCGGTGGAGGACCCGTTCGAGATCGTGTACGCGATCGAGCGGCCCGGGGTGGCGCAGTTCGGGCGCACGCTCGTGGTCGGGGCCACCGGCAGCGAGTTCAGGGTGCACGAGTACGACCTCGCCGAGGACTTCGCCGAGTACCCGGAGGAGCGCCGCCAGGCGCTGCACGCGGGGGCCTTCGAGATGTACCTCCAGGACGGTGCCCGTTGCCGGCTGGCGCAGGTGCAGGACTGGGGGGACGGTGAGGTGTACGACGTCTCCACCCGCTTCGTGGGCGTCGGCAGGGACGCCTACTGCCACTGGCTGCCGGCCCTGCTCGGCGGCCACCTCGTGCACCAGCACCTCGAGCTGGCGGTCTCCGAGAAGGGCGGCGAGATGGCCTTCCGGGGGATGTTCTTCACCGAGGAGCACGAGCACCTCGACCTGTTCGCCGTCGATCTCCACGAGACCGGCCCCTCCGAGGGCGACGTGCACTGGAGGGGCATCGCCACCGGTGAGAGCCGGGCGAGCTTCGAGGGCCTGATCCAGATCGACCCGGGCTCGCAGCAGACCCACACCTACCTGCAGATCCACTCGATGATGCTCTCCCCCCGGGCCCGCATCGACGCGATTCCCTCGGTGCTGGTGTCCGCCGACGACGTGTCGGCCTCCCACGGGGGCACGGTCGGGGAGCTCGACGAGACGGCCATCTTCTACATGCAGTCGCGCGGGCTGGACCGGCCTACGGCCGTGCGCGTGATCGTGGAGGGCTTCTTCGAGCCCCTGATCGCGGAGCTCGCCGACGAGCCGCTGCAGGAGCTCGTCCGGTCGCGGCTCGCCAACAAGCTGGCGCACGCCCGCGAGGACATCGAGGCCTATGCCACCAGCCGCTGACGGCCCGCTCGCGGTCCGCGAGGACTTCCCGATCTTCGGGAGGGAGTTCGGGGGCCGGCCGCTGGTGTACCTGGACTCGAGCTCCACCTCGCAGAAGCCACAGGTCGTGATCGAGGCCCAGGCGGCCCACCTGCGAGAGCACAACGCCAACGTCCATCGCGGCGTCTACGAGCTCGCCGAGCAGGCCGACGCGGCCTTCGAGGGGGCCCGCCGCCGGGTGGCCGCGTTCACCAACGCCGATCCGCGGACGACGATCTTCACCAAGAACGTGACCGAGGCGATCAACCTCGTGGCCTACGCATGGGGCCGGGCGAATGTGGGGCCGGGCGACGCGGTGCTCGTCACGCAGATGGAGCACCACGCCAACCTCGTCCCCTGGCAGGTGCTGTGCCGCGAGCGGGGAGCCGAGCTGCGCTACCTGGAGGTCGACGGCGACGGCCGGCTGTCGCTGGAGGCGCTCGAGCAGGAGCTGGCGCGCGGGGATGTGAGGATGGTCGCCTTCGCGCACGTCTCCAACGTGCTCGGAACGATCAACCCGGTGGCCGAGATCACCAGCCGGGCCCGCGCGGCCGGGGCGGTGACGCTCGTGGACGGCGCTCAGGCGGCGCCACAGATGCCCGTGGACGTGCAGGCGCTGGGCGCCGACTTCTACGGCTGGACGGGGCACAAGGCGCTCGGACCGACGGGCATCGGGGTGCTCCACGGGCGCAGCGAGCTGCTCGAGCAGATGCCCCCGTTCCTGACCGGCGGGGACATGATCGCCTCCGTGGACCTCGAGGGGGCGACCTGGAACGAGCTGCCGTGGAAGTTCGAAGCCGGGACCCCGATGATCGCCGAGGCCGTGGGCCTGGCGGCCGCCGTGGAGTACCTGCAGGCGCTGGGCATGGAGCGCGTCCGCGAGCACGAGCGCCGGCTCGTCGAGCAGCTGCTGGACGGGCTCTGCCAGGTGCCCGGCGTGCACATCGTGGGGCCGCCGCCCGGGCAGGAGCGGGGCGGGCTCGCGTCCTTCACGGTCGAGGGGATCCACCCCCACGACGTGGCCGAGCTGCTGGCCCGCGAGGGCGTCTGCATCCGCGCCGGGCACCACTGCGCCCAGCCGCTGATGCGCTGTCTGGGGGTGGCCGCGACGGCGAGGGCGAGCGTCGGCGTCTACAGCGAGCCGGCCGACGTGCAGGCGCTGCTGGCGGCGCTCCACGGGGCCCGCGAGGTGTTCGCCCTCGAGGGCGCCCCCCCGTCGAGGGCGCACTGATGGACGACCTCTACCGCGACTACATCCTCGACCACTACAAGCACCCGCGGAACTTCGGCGAGCTCGAGCCCCACGACCTCGAGGCCTTCGAGCACAACCCGCTGTGCGGGGACGAGCTGGGGGTGCACATCCGGGTGGCGGACGACCGCATCGCCGACCTGCGCTTCCACGGCCACGGGTGCGCGATCTCCCAGGCGGCCGCCTCGATCTCCTCGGAGGAGCTCAAAGGGATGGAGCTCGCCGAGGCGGGCCAGCTGGGAGCCGACTGGTTGCTCGAGCTGCTGGGGATCCCGATCTCCGCGACCCGTCGCAAGTGCGCACTGCTCGGCCTGAAGGCGGTCCGGGGAGCGGTCACCGGCGACGACGCGTGGCCGGCGTGAGCCGCGGGGCGGGCTCGCCGAGCGGCCGCGGGGCCGGTTTGGGCGGCCCAGGGTCCGGGGAAGCCCGCGATACAATTCCTACTTCGGAGCACAGGATTCCCCAGCCACCGCAAACCGAGGATCGCAATGGCCACACTTGATCGCACAACAGTTGCCAAGCCCAGCCCGATAGTGGAGGACGAGCAGGGTCAGCTTCGCGCACGCCAGGGCATCTCGCGCGAGGTCATCAGCGAGCTCTCGAAGATCAAGGAAGAGCCCGACTGGATGGCCGAGAAACGGCTCCGCGCACTGGAGATCTTCGAACGCAAGCCGATCCCGACCTGGGGCCCCGACCTGTCGGGCCTGAACCTCGACGAGCTGGTTCTCTACTCGCCCCCCACGGCCGGCCGTTACAACAGCTGGGACGAAGTCCCGGCGGAGATGAAGCAGACCTACGAGGACCTCGGGATCCCCCAGGCCGAGCGCGAGCACCTCGCCGGCGTGGTCGGCGTGTGGCGCCAGGAGCCCGTCTACGAGGGCCTCAAGGAGGAGTACGCCAAGCAGGGAATCCTGTTCTGCTCGATGGACACCGCCATCAGCAGATACCCCGAGCTGGTGCAGAAGTACTTCATGAACAAGTGCGTCCCGCCGCAGGACAACAAGTTCTCGGCCCTGCACGGCGCCGTGTGGTCGGGCGGCTCGTTCGTGTACGTGCCCAAGGGCGTCAAGGTGGACCTCCCGCTGCAGGCCTACTTCCGCATGGAGGGCGCCGGCGAGGGCACCTTCGAGCACACGCTGATCATCGCCGACGAGGGCTCGGACGTGAACTACATCGAGGGCTGCACGGCCCAGACCTACAGCGTCAACTCGATGCACTCGGCGGTGGTGGAGATCTTCGTCCACGAGGGCGCCAAGGCCCGCTACACGACCGTCCAGAACTGGTCCAAGGACGTCTACAACCTCAACACCAAGCGGGCGATCGTGGACGCCAACGGGACCGTCGAGTGGGTCGGCGGCTCGATGGGCGCCAAGTACGTGATGCTCTACCCGGGGTCGTTCCTGATGGGCGAGGGCGCCCGCGCCGACCACCTCAACGTCGGCGTGGCCGGCAAGGGCGTGCACAAGGACACCGGCGCCAAGGTGGTGCACCTGGCGCCCAACACGACCTCCAACATCCTCGCCAAGTCGATCTCCAAGGACGGCGGCATCATGGGCTACCGGGGGCTCGTGAAGATGGGCCACAACGCGGCCGGATCGAAAGCCCGGGTGCAGTGCGACGGGCTGATGATGGACGGCGAATCGCGCTCTGACACCTGGCCCGACATCCAGATCCAGAACCCCCACGTGACGGTCGCCCACGAGGCCACGGTGGGACGGATCTCCGACGATCAGCTCTTCTACATGGGCTCGCGCGGGTTCACCGAGGACGAGGCCGCGGCGATGATCGTCAACGGCTTCATCGAGCCGGTGACGAAGGAGCTGCCGATGGAGTACGCGGTCGAGCTCAACCGCCTGATCCAGCTGGAGATGGTCGGCAGCATCGGCTAGCCCGGCGCGGGCGCCGCGGGCTGAGAGGAGCCTCCTCCCCGGCGCCGCCTGGGAGGCATGATCTGCGCGCGGGTGAAGCCTCCCAGCAGGCGCTCCACGCGCGGGGGGCCGTCGTCGTCGACCACCACACAGCCGCCGGGCCAGTACGGGTTCTCGGCGGGTGCGTCGCTCATGAACACCGCCGCGTAGACCCAGCTGCCGGCGTTGA
>Ga0335085_10017379_pt1 | contig 10363 bp, 8 predicted proteins | sample Lox_Sample_45_FD_206712 | JGI IMG/M metagenome (GOLD analysis project Ga0335085, IMG submission 206712) | Soil microbial communities from Loxahatchee National Wildlife Refuge, Florida, United States - Lox_Sample_4.5 | ecosystem: Environmental > Terrestrial > Soil > Wetlands | place: USA: Florida...
TAGAACTTCCCCACTTCCTCGCCCGCGTGCTCCAACCGCCGCTTGCGAATCTCCCCCGTCTCCTCCTCGATCCAGGCCACCACTTGGTTGCGCGTGTGCACGTCACATCCGATAAGATACTGCATGGCTTCGGCTCCTTTCCCGGCTCGCCTTGGTCGTTGAGCACTTCCAAGTCTACCGGACCGGAGCCGATGCCGTTATCTAATCAGAGTTGTTCCGCCTTTTGGAACTACTCTGCGGCTTTCATCTTTTGACAACATCCGCAAAATGCTATTACCAATTTACGAACCGCAGAGTAGGGCGAATTACGCCCGACTCTGCGCTACCCGCTGACAACACCAACCGCCGCAGCCGTGACATGCCCGCGGATTATACCGCCGCACCCGCACCTCGAAACGAAGAGCCGCAGAGTCTCTGAACAGCGAGACTCTGCGCTACCCCGCTCTGCGCTACCCGCTGGGTGGATTTCCTAGTTTGCGAAGAAGCCCCAACGGGGCGATCAATCAAAGCCCAGGCCAACGGCCTGGGTCAAGGCATTGTTTCCCGCGCCGAGCCCTGAAAGGGCGATCCACGAATCCCACCGTTTCCTCCCGCAGATCAAGATGAAAACGCCGTTTGGTAGATAATGGAGGCAACTGTTGGCGCGCCCCTACAGGGCTGGCGGATGGAAATAAGTGGGGTTTTCTGACCCAGGCCGCTGGCCTGGGCTAGGTTAGGTCGCCCCGTTGGGGCTTGGCGCATCGAAAAACAATGGTCAAGAAATGCAGCCTTTCCGGCGGACAATGGAGTTTTTGGGTGGGCATGACCAGGGCTAATATAACGCGCTAAAGCAGAGAGTTGCGCTCTGGCCACTCCTGTTTACTATCTCGCTGCGCAGATTCATTGAATACATCCGGCGCGGCCTATGGTTCCTGTGTTGGGCTAACCCGGACAAGCTCGTACATGGCTTGTTGCTGGCATTGCCTACCGGGTGAGGCTGCGCAAGTGGTCTATGCTGTAGAGTTTCGCCACCAGATCGCAATCTTGGACTGGCCGGCCCACGGCGGGGGGGACATAGAGGGTAAAGCCCGCGTGAATCTCTTCGGCGTGCTGCGCCATATCCTTAAGGGCAAACCGCAAGATGGCCGGAGGCAGGAGAGGGTGGGGGGAACAGTAGATGGCCACCACCTGGTGCTGCGGCGGGTAGAATTGCAGCAAGTGGGTATCGAAGCGAACGAACCGCTCCGGCCTCGACACTCGCTGGCTGTGCAGGCCGGTTTCGAGCGTACCGACTTGCCAGATGATGGCGGGCACGTCGTTGTGCAAGGGCCGCCGCCGCAGGAGCAGGTCGGTGGCTTCGTACATCTGAATGCCGTGCACGACCGGGTCAAGCCGCAAGTCGGCGAGAAGCGTGTCGATGGCGGAGATGCCGGGCAGGACCTTTACCCGCAGACCGAGTGCGTTCGCCAGTTCCAGCACCAGAAACGGCGCGTGCACGGCAATCAAAGGGTGCCCGTGGATCGCGAAGGTCACCGGCGGATGATCCAGAGCCGCTTCCACGACGCGGAGAGCCATGTGTTCGTAGGCGTTGAGGCGCGGCTGATCCTCGCCGTAACTCTGCTCATAAAGTGGGGTAACCCGCGGGCACAGTCCTTGCAGGTAGTACTTCGTGGCTACGCCCGTATCCAGGTAAAGTATCTCGCGCGAGGCGCGGAGCGCTTGCTCCACTTCGCGCGTGACCTGATTAACTGTCTGAATACCCAGCCCGGCAATCCATACGTCTATCATCGCACGTCTCCACTGCGCAGGACGCGCATCAGATCAACGAGCCGGCCGTATCTCTCTTCATTTGAGGCCTCACGTACCGCGGCGACCGCGGCTTGTACCTGCCCGGAATCCAGGCGGCTGCCAAAGGGCGAAGCTTTGGGGTCTCCGGCGGTTTCCGGCGGGGGCGGAGTGGTGACGTTGGAGGATTGTCGCAGCGACGCCCATAACCCTACCAGCGGGTTTCCGGCCGCATCTTGAGACTGCACCGCGGAAAGTTGGATGACCGCATACAAGGGAGCCAGGGGCTTACCGGGGAGCACCACACCCGCGGGCGGGGGAAGAGTGGCAGGATCGCCGCCCTCGGGCATCGGATTCGCCCAGACAACATAGGTGATTCCTTTGAGCTGCCCGTTCTCGTAGAGCGCGCAGGGGACCACGGTCAACGCCATCCAGTTGTCGGGCATTGTCCGGGCTTCGATCACAGCTTGAGGCGCCGCCGCGCCGGAGGGGGCTTCACCCGGAGGGCCAGCGGATTCCATCCGGCGCGCGAGGGCCGCTCCCAGCAAGGGAAGCAGACGTTGATCGGGGCGCCGGAGAATGTCCTTGTCTTCTTCGGTAAGAGCAAAATCCCGGAAGACTTCGTCCGGAGATTCGAGGAGACGCCGGCACAGGTCCGGTTGAAGCGCCGATTCGATGAGCAACTGGTCTATTCCCGGTTTCGACACGTTGGTTGCAGCCTCAGGCAGACGGCGTTCCCACCTCAAGGGAAGACTTGCGACTCCGATTGGTGTCTCCGACAATCACGATGAGGGGAGAAAGCATGATTTGACTCGTGGAGCCGATTAGGATAGCACGGTCGAGCGAGCAGCAGGGAAGCGAAAAGAATATTCGGTGCAGAAACTCGACGCGTAAGTCATTTAGATTCATCAACGTTTGTGCTGTCATTCGGAGCCCGCTTTTTGGGCGAAGAACCCGCATTTGTCGCTTTGAGCAAGCTAAGTGCAAATGCAGATCCTTCGCTGCTGCTCAGGATGACAGGTTGAGTGATTGGCCCTTCAAATCAAGTTTCTGTCTGTCATGGGCAGCCGCAAGGCTGTCCATGCTCAGAATTTTTTTCGGACCTGCCGAATCTGGGGCATAATCTTTTTCCGATGTGATGAGGGGCCTCGCCCATGCTGATAATTTCTTGTGGTGAGCGGCTCTGCCGCCCCGCTGTCACGAAAATAGCTGTGCCGAAGGCGCTTCGCGCATTCTCATGGTCGGTGGTGCGCCCCACACGCATGGGCGTCTGTACGGAAAGGCTCCAAATGTTGCCCTGTATGGCTCGTCCAGCCGTGATTGAGGAGAGTGATGACCGATAACGCTGCGGGTCCTGGCGCCATTCGAACCGAGGCCGTCGAACGCCACTTTCGCATGGGCGATGCGACGATCCGTGCGGTGGATGGGATCTCCCTCGAGGTCGCTTCCGGCGCGTTTGTGGCGCTACTCGGCAGTTCGGGATCGGGGAAGTCGTCGCTGTTGAACCTGCTTGCCGGCCTGGACCGCCCCACCGCCGGCGCCGTCATCGTCGATGGCCGCAGCCTGGCCGAGATGTCAGGCGAGGAACTCTCCCGCTACCGGCGGCACCGCGTGGGCATGGTCTTCCAGGCGTTCAATCTTATTCCCAGCATGACGCTGCTGGAGAATGTCGAACTGCCCATGCGTTTCGCCGAAATACCACGCGGAGAACGGGCGAAGCTGGCACGCGAGGCCTTGGAACGCGTCGGCCTCGGAGCGCGCCTCGCCCACCGGCCCAGCCAGCTCTCGGGAGGCGAACAGCAGCGGGCCGCCATAGCCCGCGCCCTGGTGAACCGTCCGAGCGTCCTGCTGGCCGACGAACCCACCGGCAATCTGGATAGCCGCACGGGGGGCGAGATCCTGGAATTGCTCCACGAATCGAACGAGCAATTCGGCATGACGGTGGTGATGGTGACGCACGAACAAGCGCTCGCCGAACATTACGCCCAGCGGCTGGTCTTTTTGACCGACGGCAAGGTAGTGGCCGACAGACATAATGTCCCCACTAAGGGACGAGAGCGGGAAAAAACGGACCGCGTCCCACTTCCATAAGGAGGCTGCGTGAAATCCGGGGATTTGGTCGAACTTGCCACGCGTAACCTGCGCGAATCCGTGCTGCGGAATTCCCTGACCACGCTGGGCATTGGCGTCGGCGTCGCCTCGCTTGTGGCGATGCTCTCCCTGGGGATCGGTCTGCAACAACTGGCCAACCGCCGGCTGGAACGATCGGGGCTCTTCGACACGATCATGGTGACATCGCGCCGCGGTTTTCGCGGATTCGAACGGCGCGCGTTCAGAGATGGACCGCCCGCCGCGGAGAGTCGCCCTCTCGACGAAAATGGGCGACTGGAAATTGCACGCCTGCCCAACGTGCTCGAGGCAACACCTGATATCCGCTTCGTAACCGAGTTGCACTACCAAGGCAAAGCGCATCTCACCATGGTGGCGGGCATAGCTCCTTCGGCGCGGGAAAATGATGCCTTTGAAAACATCCAGGGCCATTTCTTTTCCTCCGACACTGCCGACGAAGCGATTCTGCAAATCCAGTTCACGGATGAGTTGCTGGGGATTCACCTGAAGCCGGGGGATCCGAGTTCCACGCTGAACGCAAATACCCAAGCGTTGATCGGGAAGGAGATCACGCTCAGCTATGCGGAGCGCATACTGCCGCCCAATGTTTCGGAGGTCAGGCCTGCGGCTGGAAAAAGTTCCGGCCCGACCCCAACTTCGTCTGACGCCCTGGGTGACGCCAGCGCGACGGGGGCAGCCTCCTTCTCCGTAGTGCCACGGGAAAAGAGTCTGCGCATTGTGGGGATCACCGACCAGGACCCCGACGGCATCCGAGGCGCTTCGGGCGCGCGCGTTTTCCTCCCGTTACAGATGATCGAAAACTTGCACGTCATGCTGCCTTCCGGGATGCGCGACAGCGAGCCCAACTTTTCGAATGTGCCCACCTATCTCAGCCTCAGCGTGCGCCTGAAGAGCCCTAACGATGTGGAATCGGTGCAGCAGGCCATCAAGAAGCTCGGCTTCAACACATTTTCAATTCTGGACGCCACTCGCAACCTGCGCCGCTTTTTCGCCGTGCTGGATCTCTTCCTTGGGATTTTTGGCAGCTTGGCGCTTACTGTGGCGGCGCTGGGAATCGTGAACACGCTGGCGATGGCCATTTTGGAGCGGCGCCGGGAAATCGGAATCATGAAAGCGATTGGCGCAAGCGACGGCGACGTCAAGAAGCTTTTCTTCGCTGAGGCCGCCGTCATGGGCTTCGTGGGCGGAATCCTGGGAGTGACCCTCGGGTGGTTGATCGGGCGGCTAATCAACATCGGCACGAACATCTATTTGCGGCGTCAGGACCTGCCCGCTGAGAATCTGTGGTCCGTCCCCTGGTGGCTGGTGGTGGGAGCGATCGTCTTCGCCATTCTTGTGAGCATGGTTTCCGGCCTTTATCCCGCCGCGCGGGCCGCCCGGCTCGATCCCGTGCAGGCATTGCGTTACGAATGATGCCCTACACTTCACGTCCCGGCGCCACCCTGGCGCGGGTCATCGGGCTCGCAGCGCTCCTCGCCGCCGTGTGCAATCCCGCGCACGCCCAAGGCCGCATCGAGTGCGATGTGGTCTCCAGCCGAATCCTACGCGAGGCGGTTCGCTATTGTGCCTTTCTGCCTTCGAGTTATGATGCCACGGAGACCGGAAAGAACCCACAGGCATCAGGTCTGCGGCGTTATCCTGTGCTTTACGACCTACACGGCCTCGGCGACAACGAACAGTCCCTTATGAATACCGGAGCCTGGAGCCTGATCCAGGACCTCCGCGAGCAGCACAAGATTGGCGAGTTTTTGATTGTCACCCCGGACGGGGCGCGATCCTTCTACATCAACTCTCGCGACGGCAGCGTGCGCTACAGTGATTTCTTCCTGCAAGAGTTTATGCCCAGCATCGAGCACCGGTACCGCGTGCGCGTGGGGCGAAACTCGCGCGGCATTACGGGAATGTCGATGGGTGGTTACGGAGCCCTGCGCCTTGCCTTCGCATATCCGCACCTCTTTTGCTCGGTGAGTGCGCATAGCGCCGCCCTGGTCGCTCAACCGCCTCAGCCCTCGAACCATCGCCCGGGTGAGGGTTCTCCCCTCGCGGGAATGATCGGCGCGCTGTTTGGAAATCCCATCGACTCCACCTTCTGGAATGCGAACAGCCCCTTCGTTCTAGCCAAGAGAAACGTCGCAGAAATGACTCAGCTTAAGATCTACTTCGATTGCGGCAGCGAGGACAATTTCGGTTTCGACCAGGGCGCATGGGTCTTGAATGAGGACCTTGACACGCTGAAAGTCAAGCACGAGTTCCACATCTATCCCGGCGGCCACGGCGTGGATTATTTTCTGGCCCACGTCGCCGCCTCGATGGAGTTCCATTCGCGTGCCTTCCAGGAAGCGCGCTAGGCGTGCTTCCGCCTTTTTGGAAGGCGTGCAGTCAACTGTTGGAGGTAAATTCCTTTGGACGAATTGCTCTTGGGGATCGACGTGGGAACAACAGGGGCGAAGGCCGCGCTCGTGAGTCCCGACGGACGGCTCCGGGCATTGGGCCGATCTGAATATGGACTTCACCACATTCGGCCGGGATGGGTGGAGCAGAACCCCGAAGACTGGTGGCAGGCCGTCTGTTTGGCTACTCGACAGGCGCTCGCCACCGTCCATAATGCCGCGGACAGAGTGCTTGGTCTGGCGGTCAGTTCACAAGCTCCCGCCTTGCTTCCCCTAAGCCGCACCGGGGCTCCCCTACGACCTGCAATGATTTGGATGGACCGGCGGGCCGAGTCAGAGGTGAAACAACTGGATGAGATCCTGGGGGAAGGAACGATTTACCGGGCCACCGGCAATCGTCCAGACGCCTTCTACGTCGCGCCGAAGTTGCTTTGGTTCAAGACCCATGAACCTCAGCTCTTGGGCGAGACTTTCAAGTTTGTTCAAGTCAATGGTTATATCAACTATCGCCTGACGGGTGAGTTTAGTCTTGATTCAGCACATGCGTCGCTGTTGCAGCTTCGTGATTCTTCCACCGGGGATTGGTACCAGCCGATTTGCGATGCCTGCGGTGTTGAACCAAGGCAATTCCCCGAGGAGAAATCCGGCCAACACCTAAGTGGAGTGCTCACCGCCTCGGCAGCCGAGGTCACGGGACTGAGGTCAGGAACACCGGTGATGGCGGGTACCGTCGATAGTGCGGCGGCGGCGCTGGAAGTGGGAGCGGCGGAACCGGGCGTGGGAGCGGAGATGACGGGGACCTCCACAGTCCTGATCATGCCCAACCGTGAGGGTCTCACGGAGCCAGCCTTCATCGCCATGCGGCACGCTATCCCGGAGGTCCACCTTCTCTTGGGAGCCATGGTCGCCACTGGCGCCAGCTTGCGTTGGTTTCGCGATGAACTGGGAGAGGGGGAAGTTCGGATGGGTTCGCAGCGGAACGTGGATCCTTTTGATCTCCTCACCGAGCAAGCGGCGCAGGTTACCGTGGGTAGCCGCGGCGTGATCTTCCTGCCCTACATGGCGGGAGAGCGCTCGCCGCTCTGGCATACTCAGGCCAAAGGTGTGTTTTTCGGACTTTCTCTCGCCACACCCAAGGCCGCCTTGATTAGGGCGATCCTGGAAGGCACAGTATTTGCTTTGTGCCATAACGTGGAGGTGGCCAGGCGGGCAGGAATTCAATTAACAGAAATGCGCTCGGTCGGAGGCGGTACGCGCAGTTCCCTGTGGAATCAGATCAAGGCCGACGTGCTCGGTATGTCCGTTCAGTTGCCCCGGGCCCCCGTAGGAGCCGCCTTTGGCGACGCGGTTCTGGCCGGCTTGGGCTTGGGCCTTTATCCCGATTTCGGCAGCGCCTTGCGCGATTTGGTCAAACTCGAAACGCGATATGAGCCGAACATGGAGAATCATTTGCGGTACCAGGACATTTACGGGATCTTTCGCAAACTCTATGAGCATCTGAGGACTGATTTCGATGAGCTGTCCGCTTTGACGCTGTAAAAGATGGCAACTCTCGTAGGTTGATCCCAGCCGATTCGCATCGATATTGGTAGGGTTGGGTTTATCGCATTAATGGCGGAGGTAATTCGATGGTCAAAGACTTTGTGGGCCGTGTCGCTCTGGTTACAGGAGGATCGCGGGGTATTGGACGTGCCACATGCCTGGCCCTGGCAGCGAGGGGCGCAGCCGTAGCAGTGTTATGCCGAAGCCGCCTTGACTTAGCGGAGGACGTGGTTAAGCAAATTAATGCCGGCGGTGAACGCGGTCTGGCTCTCAAGGCCAATGTGCTCGACCCAGGCGCGATTAAGCGATCCGTCCATGAAGTCGTGTCTGGGCTTGGCCGGGTTGACATTCTTGTGAACAATCTCGGAGAGATGACCGATGTACTGGTCGCCGATATGAAAGATGAAGAGTGGGAGCAATCTCTTGCTGTCAACCTGGGGTCAGCTTTTCGCTATGCGCGTGAGTGCATTCCCTCCATGAAGGAGCGCCGTTGGGGCCGGATCATTAATGTCTCATCGCAGGTGGCATTTACGGGATCAAACAATCATGCCCACTACTCGGCAGCAAAATCGGGTCTGCTGGGATTTACATTTTCCCTGGCGAAGGAATTGGGCGCGTGTGGGATCACAGCAAACGTGGTGGCGCCGGGGCGAATTGTCACCGACTTGCTAACAGAGCGCATGGCAGGGCGCGAGGCGGAATGGATTCGCCAAACTCCTATGAAGCGTTTTGGCCAGCCGGAAGAGGTGGCTGGGCCTATCGCGTTCCTGGCCTCGGAGGACGCCAGTTATATTACCGGTGCGGTGCTCAATGTGAATGGTGGCCAGTTGATGGGATAAGGGTGTGGGGTGATCGGTCTAGGGAGTCATTCGGCGAGTTTCACTCCGTGGGTCTTTTCCAGGATGTTTACAGTGCGTTCGATCTCCTGTTGCGTTTTCTGCTCCGACCATTCCAACGCCGGCGCCAGCACTCTCGCCAATTCGACCAGCAATTCAGAACTCAACTGCCCTAATAGCGCCATGATGCTCCTTCTCAAGACCAGGTCATCCAGGTGGACGATCTTCTCCTGGTCGGCCATGAACAGAATTTCGCGCCGGCTGTAAGAAGGTAGCCCGTGGAGAGTTTCGTCAGGTGCAATACCTATGAATTCAGTAACGTCCCTCGCCCGAGTCCCATAACGGTCCAGCAATATCTCCAAACGCTCCATGGGCAGTCCAGATTTTTCTCTTAGGGAAGCCAGCCATTCTCGCTTGCTAGCCCCGCTTGGCGGAAAATTCCTGCCGCCACCAATGGGCAAGTCCGCTGAACTCTCGAGACGAGGCCTACCCAAGTTATTTAGAATCCTGTCAGCCACCTCTTCACCAAACGCGCGGAAAGTGGTCCACTTCCCACCGACTAGCGAATAAATCGGGAATGCAATTCCATTTCCCGGTGGGAGAATAGCGCAAATGTGGTCCCGACTAATTTCTCCCGGTGTGGAGGAGTTGCTGACCGGGAGCGGGCGCACTCCGCAGAACCTGTAGACAATATGGGATCGGTCCAATCGGATCGCGGGGAAGACTCGCCGGACGGATTCCAGAATATAGTCAACCTCATCCTCCTCGCAAGTCGCGGCTTCGGGAGAGGAAATGGGAATGTCCGTCGACCCGGCGATGACCTTTCCATAGACGGGATAGAAGATACAAATCCGACCGTCCGCATTGTCGAAATAAAGCATTTGGCCTTGCGTGGCCAGCAGGAGTTCCGAGTGGTCAATCACAATGTGCGATCCCTTGGTGCCGCCAATATATCGAGTCTCGCGCTGTAAAGCGTGATTGGTGAAATCGATCCAGGCTCCGCTCGCATTGATTACAACTCTGGGCTTGATCCTGAACGACTGGCCTGAAACTTCATCTTCAAGAACAACGGTATCTCCCTCCGTTCCCTTGGCGCGAACATAGTTCAGCGCGTGAATGTCTGAACCATGTTGCTCCGCGTCCAGAATAAGCTCGAGGCCGAGCCGCTCGGGATAGCTGATGCACGCATCGTAATAAGTCGCCGTGCAGACAATCCCCTCGTGAAGTTGAGGCCGCAAGGCCAGGGCCGCCCGGCGTGAGTTGAATCTATGCCTTGGGAGTGGATTCTGAAGGCCTGCATACCGGTCATAAATGGATAATCCTATCTTGAATGTCAATGCTCCCCTGTCACGCGGTGACACTCTGAACCCGAGAAACTTTCCCATGGCGGAAAGCAAGCCAGCGGTCCAGTTGAAAATTGGAATGGTGGTAGGGAGAGGCCGCACATAATGAGGAGCGTTCTTCAGTAAGCGATTTCGCTCCCGCAAGGCTTCTTTAACTAAACGAAATTCCGCATTCTCGAGGTAACGGAGCCCACCATGGATGACGCGGGTTGAGGCAGAACTGGCGCCGGAACAGAAATCAGATCTTTCCACCAGGAGCGCATCCACCCCCTGAAGAGCCAATTCACGAAGCAACCCGACACCGTTGATGCCACCCCCGATAATCAGGGCTGAGACTTCATTCTGGCTGCTCACGAGG
>Ga0335085_10017380_pt1 | contig 10363 bp, 13 predicted proteins | sample Lox_Sample_45_FD_206712 | JGI IMG/M metagenome (GOLD analysis project Ga0335085, IMG submission 206712) | Soil microbial communities from Loxahatchee National Wildlife Refuge, Florida, United States - Lox_Sample_4.5 | ecosystem: Environmental > Terrestrial > Soil > Wetlands | place: USA...
GAGCCGGCCCTTGAGCCGGGCCAGCCCCTCGCCGGCCGGCGCGGTGCGCGCCGCGGCCGCCGATCGGCGGCGCGCTTCGAATTCCCGGAGCAGGCCCTCGATGCGCTGGGCGGACTTTTCCAGCTCTTCAACGGCCTTGACGTACATGACCTTCTCGCTCCGCACCCGTGCCAGCAACCGGTCCTTCTTCGCCCGCTCGTCCTTGACGGCCGCCAGCTTGGTGGCGATCTCCTGCTGATACCCCTGGAGTTCGCCGCGGACCCGCAGCAGATGCGACTCGGCCGACTCCAGCCGGCCGCGGTCCACGCGGTGGCCTTCGAGCAACTGGAACTCCCGCCGCGAGATCCACCGCAACGACGACAACCGGGTCTGCAGATCATTGTAGTCGCCGGCGGCCAACAGCAGCTTCAGATGGCCGTTCGGCCCTTCCTTGTACATGACACGCAACCGGCTCCGGATCGACCCCTCGCGCTGCGCAATCCGTTCCCGGAGACGCTGCAGCGAGGTGTTCGTATCCGCAATCTCGCGGTCCTTGTCCCGCAGCCGCTCATTCACCTGCGCGAGGCTCTCGCGGCGGAGCTTGATCCGATGGTCCGCCTCCTCCAGCTCCTGCAGCACGGAGGCTTCTTTGCGCTGGGCCTCATCCGACTTCTGCTTCTTCTCCTTGATCTCGCCCTTGAGCTTCTCGAGCGCCTGCTGCTCTTTCTTGATCTTCTCGGAAACCGGATCGCTCCGGTCCGGCGCGGCCAGCGCGGGCCCGCCCCCCATGAGGGCCGCCAGCACCGCCAACGCCACGATCCGCATCAACTCCTCGTCTCGCGAAGCTGGATCAACGACACCAGGCTCCCCAGACACCCTAACATGACGCCCAACAACAGGAACGCGACGGTCACGCGCTCCGGAAGAAACGCCAGCCCCCGCCCCATGCCCCACACGGCTCCTTTGAGGGCCAATTTGCTTTCCGCCAGCCCGAACAACGTGCGCAGCAGGAACAGCGAACAGGCGGCGCCCATTCCGCCCAACAGCGCCCCTTCGAGCACAAACGGCATCTTGATGAACCCCGCCGTCGCGCCGATCAGCTTGAGGATCTCGATCTCCTCGCGGCGCGCGTACAGCGTCAGCTTGATCGTGTTGGCCAGAATCGTGACCAGCGACGCGGCCAGCACGACGCCGATGCCCACCCCCAGCACCCGCAGGTATCGGACCGCAGCGGCCAGATTCTCGATCCAGTCCTGGCTGTAGAGCACCTCGTCGGCCTCAGGGAGCGCCTTGAGCTTCTGGACCAGCGCCCCGACCTGCTCCGAGGACCGATAGGCGGGCCCGACTTTGACGACCAGCGACGCCGGGAACGGATTGTCACCCAATCCATTGAGCAGGCGCTCTTCGGACGGAAATTGCGCCCGAAACGCGGCGAGCGCCTGGTCCCGGGACACGAACTCGACCGCCGCCACGGCCGGATCCCCGCTCACCTCGCTCCGCAGCCGCGCGATCGCCGGCGAGGGCGTCGAGTCCTTGAGGTAGACGGTGACCTTGATCTCTTCCCGCAACGAGCCGAGCGCGTCCTGGACGTTCAGGTACAGGAGCAGGAACACGCCCATCCCCAGCATGGTAAACGTCGTCGTGGCCAGCGCGATGATCGTGGTGGTCCGATTGGCCTTGATATTGTCCACGGCCTCGCCCAGGAGGTAGCGGAACCGGGTCATGCTTCGGGGCATCCGTCCTCCACCACGCGGCCCTGGTCCAGCCGCACGACCCGGCGCCGCAACCGGCCCAACAGGTCCCGGTTGTGCGTCGCCAGGAGCACGGTCGTGCCCCGCGCGTTGACCGCCTTCAACAGGTCCAAGATCTCGCCCGCCATCTCCGCATCGAGATTGCCGGTCGGCTCGTCCGCCAGGAGAATCTGCGGGTCGTTGACGATGGCGCGCGCCAGGCACACCCGTTGCTGCTCGCCCGCCGACAGCGTCAACGGCAGCGCGTGCACTTTGTGCCCCAGCCCGACGGCCCCCAAGGTCTCGGTGGTCTTCACGCGCAGCACGCCTTCCGGCACCCCGCCGACTTTCAACGCCAACGCCACGTTCTCGAACACCGTCTTCTTCGGGAGCAGCCGGAAATCCTGGAAGACGAATCCCATCGTCCGGCGCAGGAAAGGCACGGCGGATTTCTTGACGTGCAACAAGTTCAGGGTGTTCACCAGGATCTGCCCTTCATCAGGGGTATCGCCGCAGAAGATCAGCCGAAGGAGGGTCGTTTTGCCGGCCCCGCTGGAGCCGGTGAGAAAGACAAACTCCCCTTTCTCAATCGTGAGGCTGACGTCTTGGAGAGCCGGACGGCCGTTATAGGACTTGGAGACATGGAAAAACTCGATCATGCGGTGGAACGGTTCGCCGGCGCATCAAAGGCGCCGGGCAGCAGTTCAATCCGTCGGGTTCCGGGCTCCTCGCCCCGGATCAGGACCACGTCGAACCGGCAGGGCCGCTCGCCGAGCCGCCGGCTCACGACGTACTGCTGGGCCAGCCGGGCGATCCGGGCCTGCTTGGCGGCGGTGATGGCCGCGGCGGGCCCGCCGAACCGGTCGTTGCGCCGCACCTTCACTTCGACGAACACCAGGGTGCGCCCCTCTTCCGCCACCAGGTCGATCTCGCCCAGCTTGGTCCGATAGTTCCGATCCAGGATCCGGTACCCGCGCGCTTCCAGGAATTCGGCGGCCGCGCGCTCGCCCTCCGAACCGATCACGGCACGGACGCTCATCGGACGGCGACCTCCCGGACCGGCGCGAAACTGCGCCGGTGCAAGGCGCACGGGCCGTACCGCTGCAGCTGACGAAGGTGCTCGGCGGTGCCGTACCCTTTGTGCGCGAGAAATCCGTACTGGGGATATTGCGCGTGCGCTCTGACCATCAGCCGGTCGCGGAGAACCTTCGCAACGATCGAGGCGGCGGCGATCGACAGGCACAGGCGATCCCCCTTGATGACCGCCCGCTGCTCCGCCGCAATCCCGGACAGAACCACCGCATCGAGGAGGAGATAATCGGGAGCAGGGGTCAGATGCCGTATCGCCTGAAGCATTGCAAGGCGGGTCGCCTCCAGGATATTCAGCGTGTCAATCACCCCGGCGTCCACGACCCCCACGCCGACGTCCACGGCCGCCGTGAGCAGCCGGGCGTACACCTGCTCGCGCTGCCGCTCGCTCAGGAGCTTCGAGTCCCGCAAGCCTTCCAGGCGGCACCGGCGGGGCAGCACGACCGCCGCCGCGACGACCGGGCCGGCCAGCGGGCCTCGCCCGGCTTCATCCACGCCGGCCACGCGCCGGAACCCCCGCGCCCACGCTTCGCATTCGAACAGTTCGTCGGGGTCCGGCGACACGCGACTCCCGCCCGCTCTCAGGCGCCGGCCTTGACGGGTTCCGGCGCCGCGGCGTCCGGCTTGGGCTTGCCTTCCGCCAGGTACTCCCGTTCGACCACCCGGGCCATCTTGCCCTTCTTGGTCCGGAGATAGAACAGCTTGGCCCGTCGGACCCGCCCCTGGCGCACGACGTCGATCCGCTCGACGACCGGCGAATGGAGCGGAAAGATCCGCTCGACGCCCACTCCGTAGGACACTTTCCGGACCGTGAAGGTTTCGGCGCTCTGCCCCCCCTTGCGGCTGATGACCGTGCCTTCAAACACCTGCACGCGCTCCTTCTCGCCTTCCACGACCTTCACATGGACCCGGACGGTATCGCCGATCTCGAAGGCCGGCACGCTTTTCTTGACCATCGCCGCATTCAACCGCTGAAGCCGATTCATGACAGTCTCTCCTCTCTCTTCCTGCTCGCCCGTCAGGCGCTGCCTTCGCGCGAGAATTCGTTCAACACTTGCCGGTCTTCCGGCGTCAACTCGGCCCGCTCCAACAAATCGGGCCGCTTGGAATAGGTATTCCAGAGGGACTGCGCCCGGCGCCACGCCCGGATGGCCTGGTGGTCGCCGGAGCGCAGAATCTCCGGCACCTCCAACCCTCTGAAGACCGGCGGGCGGGTGTACTGGGGATAATCCAGCAGCGACCCCGCGAAGGACTCCGCCGCCGCGGACTGCCCGTCCCCCAACACGCCCGGCACTAGGCGAGCCGACGCGTCCACCACAATCAACGCCGCCAGTTCGCCGCCGGTCAGAATATAATCGCCGACGGACAGTTCCTCCGGCGCCAGGCCCTGCCGGACCCGCTCGTCGATGCCTTCATAGTGCCCGCACACAAAGACCACACGCCGCGTTTCCGCGGCGAATTCCTCCGCCACGGCCTGGGTGAACCGCCGCCCCTGCGGCGACAGCATCACCAGGCGCAGGTCGCCGTGCCGGGCGCGCAGCGCGTCCACGGCGCGGAAGACCGGCTCCGGCTTGAGCACCATCCCGGCGCCGCCGCCGTACGGATAATCATCCGCGACCTTGTGCCGCCCTTCCGCGTACTCGCGCAGGTTCACCGCGCGGACGTCCAGCAGGCCTCGCTCACGCGCTTTCCCCAAAATGCTGGCGCCGACCACCGCCTCCACCATGTCGGGAAACAGCGTGAGGATGTCACACTTCATCGGTCGCCCCCTCGCTCAGCAGGCCCGGCACCGGGCGGATGGTCATCTGCCGGCCCGGCACGTCCACCGCGCGGACCACCTCTTTGGTCGCGGGAATCAAGTGCTCGCGCCCGTCCGCCCGCCGCACCACGAACACCGCATTGGCGCCGGTCGGGAGAATGTCCGCCAGCGTCCCCAGCGGCAGGCCCTCTTCCGTTCGGACGTCCATCCCCACGAGATCGTGCTGATAGTACTGGCCGTCCGGCAGCGGCGCCGCCTGGTCTTCCTCGATCTGCAGGAGGCTGCCGACCAACGGGGCCGCCGCCTCGGGCGTCTCGATGCTTTCAAATGACACGAGGTAATCGGTCCCGATCGGTCGCACGGCCCTGACGGCCAGGGGGCGCCTGGCGCCGCCCGGTCCCTCCACCATGACCTGCGTGAGCGTGGCAAAGCGGTCCGGCACATCGGAGAGCGACCGCACGCGCACATCGCCGCGGAGCCCATGCACGCGCACGACCTTGCCGATCGCCACCCACTCCCGCTCGCCTACTCCAGAATCTCCAACACGCATCGCTTGCCCAATTTCGTCCCGACCGCGTTCAGGATCGTCCGCATCGAACGCGCCGTCCGCCCCTGTTTGCCGATCACCTTGCCCAGATCCTCCTGGGCGACCCGCAGCTCGATGATCGTCGTCTGCTCCCCGTCCGTCTCCCGGACCGACACGGCGTCCGGTTTATCCACCAGGGCTTTCGCCATCAGCTCGATCAACGCCTTGAGATCGTCCATCGCCGCACCTCCTGGTAGGGCGCGGACACCAACATGCCGCCTACGCCTTAGCGGGCGCCGCCTTCAACTGCTTGAGCACACCGGCTTTGCGCAGCAGGTTGTGGACCGTCACCGACGGCTGGGCTCCCTTCTTGATCCACTCCAGCACTCGCTCCTGCTTGATCGCAACGGCAGCCGGCGTCTTCAAAGGATCGTACGTGCCAAGGATTTCGAGGTACCGCCCGTCTCTCGGCATCCTGGAATCCGCTGCCACAATCCGATAGAAGGGCCGCTTGTGCCGGCCCCCTCGCGTGAGTCTCAGTCGCACCACGTGGTTACGTCTCCTCTCTGTAAGGGTTGCATACGTTCATGAAAACATCCTCATCGATCGGGCGAACTTTTGCCGTCCGCCCTGCCCGGACAGCAGCTTCATCATCTTGCGCGCTTCCAGGTACTGCTTGAGCAGACGGTTCACGTCCTGCACGCTGGTCCCGCTGCCTTTCGCGATCCGCTGCTTGCGACTGCCGTTGAGCAGGGTGTGATCGCGCCGCTCCCGCGGCGTCATCGAGTCGATGATCGCCGCCGTGCGCGCCATCTCTTGCTCCGCCTTCGCCTCGCCGACGGCGCCCTTCAGCCGCTGCCCGCCGGGCAGCATGTCCAGGACCGTCTCCAGGGACCCGAGCTTGTTGACCTGCCTGAGCTGCTCCCGAAAGTCTTCCAGGGTCAGGGTGTTCGCCTGGAGCTTCCGGGCCATGGCCGCCGCCTGGTCCTGGTCAACGGTCTCCTGCGCCTTCTCGATCAGCGACAGGACGTCGCCCATCCCGAGAATGCGCGAGGCCATCCGGTCGGGGTGGAAGGGCTCCAGCGCCTCCAGCTTTTCCCCCGTGCCGAGAAACTTGATCGGCTTGCCGGTGACCGCCTTGATCGACAGGACCGCCCCGCCCCGGGCATCGCCTTCGACCTTGGTCAGGATCACGCCGGTCAGGCCCACCTGCCGGTCGAACTGTTCGGCCATCTTGACCGCATCCTGCCCGATCATCGCATCGGCGACCAGCAGCACTTCCTGCGGGGCTGTCTTCGTGCGGATCGCCGCCAGTTCATGCATCAATTCGTCGTCGATGTGCAGCCGGCCGCCCGTATCCAGAATCACGACGTCGAACCCCTGGACGCGGCCGCGCTCGACGCCGGCCACGCACAGGGAAACCGCGTCGGGCCCGGGCGACTCGGCCCGGTGCACCGGCACCTCCAGTTGGGCGCCCAAGGTGACCAACTGCTCCACGGCCGCAGGCCGCCGCGGATCGGCCGCCACCAGCAGGACCCGCTTGCCGTTCGTCTTGAAATGCCGGGCCAGTTTGCCGCACGTCGTGGTCTTGCCCGCGCCCTGAAGCCCGACCATCATCACGATCGTCGGAGGCATGGACGAGAGCGCCAGGCCCGCCTGCTGCTGGCCCATGAGGGCGCAGAGTTCCTCCCACACGATCTTGACCACCTGGTGCCCGGGCGTCAGGCTTTGGAGCACGTCCTGGCCGATCGCCTTGGCATGGACGCGCTCGATGAACTCCTTGACGATCTTGAAGTGGACGTCCGCCTCGAGGAGCGCCAGACGGACCTCTTTCAGGGCCTCCGCAATCGTCGCCTCGGTCAAGACGCCGTGGCCGCGGAGGCGCTTCAAAATACCGTCAAGTTTCGCTGACAGGGCTTCGAGCACGGCAACCCCTATTTATTGAAAAAACTTAGAGATTTGGATTGTTAAGTTTACTGGAATCCGGCCGGAACTGTCAAGGCGATTGCCGACCAGCGACACCGGATTCAGCCAGGATTTTTCCCGTCCGGCAATCTTGCGACAAGCGCATCCAGATCGATCATTATTGGGTTTTGCATAGGATTTTGGCTTGACAGCAGGGAAAGTTACTTAGTAGAGTGCGGCCGTGCGTAAATCTCCCTGGATCCTGGCCACCTGCGTCATAATCGGCGGTCTGCTCGGCGGATTGCTCGGTGAAATCCTCACCGCAGTCTTCCCTCACTCCGGAATCATTCAGAACGTCTTTACGCAAGCCGTGCATCCCGGCCTCGCGCCCCCGGTGACGCTCGACCTCTGGCTCCTGAAAGTCACCGTCGGCTTCACGCTGAAGATGAACCTCCTCACCTTCATCGGCATTCTGCTGGGCGTCTTCGTCTACAAGCAAGTCTAGCGTCATTCCTTCACACCCAGCGCCAGCGCCTGCTGTTTGAGGGCTTTGATCTGGTCGCGGACCTGCGCCGCACGTTCGAAGTTCAATTCCTTGGCTGCCGTTTTCATCTCCGCGTCCAAGCGCTTCAGCAGCGGGCCGGGGTCGCCGTCAAGCGCATAGGCCGGCGCCTCTTCGGCGGCGATCGGCACGGTCACATAGTCGCCTTCCGACGCCTCATAGAGCGTCTTCGGGATGCCCTTCTTGATGGTCTCCGGCGTGATGCCGTGCTCTTTGTTGAACGCCGCCTGCAGCTTGCGTCGCCGCGTCGTCACCTCGACGGTGCGTTTCATGGACTCCGTCATCACGTCCCCGTAGAGAATGACCGCCCCGCTCACGTTGCGGGCCGCGCGGCCGGCCGTCTGGATCAACGACCGCTCCGAGCGCAGGTAGCCTTCCTTGTCCGCATCCAGGATCGCCACCAGCGAAACCTCGGGGATGTCCAGACCTTCCCGGAGCAGGTTGATGCCGACCAGCACGTCGAACACTCCCCGGCGCAGGTCGCGAATGATCTCGGTGCGTTCCAGCGTGTCGATGTCCGAATGGAGGTACCGCACCTTGACGCCGAGGTCGTGGTAGTACTCGGTCAGGTCTTCCGCCATCCGCTTGGTGAGCGTCGTCACCAGCACCCGGTCGCCCCGTGAGACGCGGCTCTTGATCTCCCCCAGCAGGTCGTCCACCTGGCCCTTGGCCGGCTTCACCGAAATCTCGGGATCCATCAGGCCTGTCGGGCGGATGATCTGCTCCACGACACGATCCCCGGCCTGCCCCAGCTCATAGGGGCCCGGCGTGGCCGACACGTAGATCGCCTGACGGACGCAGCGCTCGAACTCGGCAAATTTCAGCGGCCGGTTGTCGATCGCGGACGGCAGCCGGAAACCATAGTCCACCAGGCTCTTCTTTCGCGAATAGTCGCCCGCCTGCATCCCCTGCACCTGCGGGATCGTCGCGTGCGCCTCGTCCACGACCAGGAGATAGTCCTTGGGGCAGTAGTCCAGCAGCGTCGGCGGCGGCTCGCCGGGCTGCCGCCCGCTCAGGTGGCGCGAGTAGTTTTCGATGCCGTGGCAATAGCCCATCGCCCGGATCATCTCCAGGTCGAAGCGCGTCCGCTGCTCGATGCGCTGGGCTTCCAGCAGCTGGCCGTTGCGCTTGAACTCGGCGATCCGCGCCTCCAACTCGGCCTCGATCCCGCTGATCGCCCGGTCGAACCGGTCCGGCGGAATGAGGTAGTGCGTATTGGGATACACCGGGACTTTGGAGAGGCGGCGCAGCGACTTGCCGGTCAACGGATCGATCTCATGAATGGCATCCACCTGGTCGCCGAACAGCTCGATGCGCAGGCTCTGATCCTCCGACGCCGCCGGAAAGATCTCGACGACGTCCCCCCGCACGCGAAAGGTCCCGCGGTGAAAATCCATGTCGTTCCGCTGGTACTGGATTTCCACGAGCTTCTTGAGGATCGCCTCGCGCCGGATCTCCATGCCTTCTTCGAGGTACAGCAGCATGTCGTGGTACACCTCGGGCGAGCCGAGGCCGTAGATGCATGAAACCGAGGCCACGATGATGATGTCGTCCCGCTCGAACAGCGACCGCGTCGCCGAGTGCCGCATCCGGTCGATGGTGTCGTTGATCGAGGCGTCTTTGGCGATATAGGTGTCGGTGGACGGGATGTAGGCCTCGGGCTGGTAGTAGTCGTAGTAGCTCACGAAGTACTCGACGGCATTTTCGGGAAAGAAGCTCTGGAACTCGCGATAGAGCTGGGCCGCCAGGGTCTTGTTGTGGACGATGACCAGCGTGGGCTTCTGCACGCGCTCGATCACGTTGGCGAGCGTGAAGGTCTTGCCGGAGCCGGTCACGCCCAGGAGCACCTGGTGCGGGAGCCCTTGCACGAGGCCCTCCACGAGCCGGTCGATCGCGCGCGGCTGATCCCCCGCCGGCTTGAAATCCGACACGAGCCGAAACCTTCCCATGCGCACAGCCTAACATAGGGAAACCCTGCTTGACGACTGAGACTCTTCCCGCCCGGATTTGGACGGACTCGCCTGAACTATGTAGAATGCGAACGTTGACGGAGGTCCCATGCACGGCGCGACGACAATCGCCGATTCCCCACCCGAACGCGCCGCATGGCTGGCCCTCCTTCCCATCCTGGCAACGGGTCTCTATTACGCCCTTCCCGCTTCGCTCCAGCACAATCTCTGGATCACGTTCAGCCCCCAGCTTCTGGCGTACGGCTCGTTGGCCGTCTGGGTTCTGGTGAATCCCGGATGGAACACTGCCCTTCGCCTGGACCGCAACGGCATCAGATCCAGCTTGCAGTGGGGCGCGCTGGTGGGCGTGGCGCTGGGCGCCGTGAATCTGAGCCTGATCCTGCAGGTCATTCCCGAACTCGGAGGCGATATCACGTTTCTTCAAAACACGCCGCACGCGCAAGCGCCGGCCTGGTTGATGTTCCCGGCCGGCATCGCGGCAATCGGCATCCTCGTCGAGCTGAACTTCCGGGGATTCCAGATGGGCCGACTGCTCACGCTCTTCGGAGATTCGCTCTACGGCAAGATCGGCGCCGTCGTCGTGTCCGCCCTGGTCTTCGCCCACGATCCGTTCATGGTCCACGTCTTCCGGCACCTGCACGTGATCGCCGTCTGGGACGGCCTCGTCTGGGGCATCCTGCTGTTGCGCACCGGCAGCCTCTATGCGACCATGGCGGCGCACACCGTGGAAGTGTGGATTCTCTACGCCTGGCTCAAACTCTGGTTTGCATGAGGGAACATACATGATGAAATACGTGCTCTACTTCATCATCGGCGGGACTGTCGTCAGCGTCTCCACCTGGG
>Ga0335085_10017381_pt1 | contig 10362 bp, 10 predicted proteins | sample Lox_Sample_45_FD_206712 | JGI IMG/M metagenome (GOLD analysis project Ga0335085, IMG submission 206712) | Soil microbial communities from Loxahatchee National Wildlife Refuge, Florida, United States - Lox_Sample_4.5 | ecosystem: Environmental > Terrestrial > Soil > Wetlands | place: USA...
TGCATCGTGGGCGCGATCGCATCGACCTTCACGGCGCGCGCGAGGTCCGGGCTCACCACCAGGAGCGTGCCGTCGCGCGACGGGCCCTTCAGGGACGCAAGCTTCATTTCGGGACTTTCGCCTTCTCGAAGCCGTTCCACACGGCGTCGTAGTCGCGGTCGAGCGCCGGCGTGGAAAGCGCGAAGGCGGTGGGCTCGAAGACGTAGCGGCTCTCGAACATGAAGGCCAGCACGTCGGGAATGTAGTGGGGCTTGAGGTCGGACGCGAGCGCCTTGTCGTAGGAGGCGCGGTCCGGCCCGTGCGCGCTCATCTGGTTGTGCAGGCTCGCGCCTCCGGGAACGAAGCCGCCCGCCTTCGCGTCGTACTCGCCGCGCACGAGGCCCATGAACTCGCTCATTGTGTTGCGATGGAAGTACGGCGGCCGGAAGGTGTGCTCGGCCACGGTCCAGCGCGGCGGGAAGATCACGAAGTCCACGTTGGCCGTGCCGCGCGTGTCCGACGGCGACGTGAGCACCGTGAAGATCGACGGGTCCGCGTGGTCGAAGCTCACGGTGTTCATGGTGTTGAAGCGCGCGAGCTCGTACTTGAAGGGCGCGTAGTTGCCGTGCCACGCGACCACGTCGAGCGGCGAGTGGTCGAGCTTCGCGCTCCAGAGGTGGCCGCCGAACCTGGCGACGACTTCCGTCGCGACATCGCGATCCTCGAACGCGGCCACGGGATACTCGAAGTCGCGCGCGTTGGCGAGGCCGTTGGCGCCGATGGGCCCGAGATCGGGCAGGCGGAAGGGCGCGCCGTAGTTCTCGCAGACGTAGCCGCGCGCCGCAGCATCGTGGATCTCGACGCGGAACTTGATGCCCCGCGGCACCAGCGCGACCTCGCCGGGAGCCAGCGCGAGGCGTCCCATCTCGGTGGCGAGCGTGATGGCGCCTTCCTGCGGCACGAACAGCATCTCGCCGTCGGCGCTGTAGAACGCGCGATCCTCCATGGATCGGTTCGCACAGTAGGCGTGGATGCCGGCGCCATGCTGGGCGCGCGCGTCTCCGCACGTGGCGTAGGTGGCGAGGCCATCGACGAAATCCGTGGGCGCTCGCGGGATCGCGGGCGGCGACCAGCGCAGGCGGTTGGGCGGCGCCTCCTTCTCGAGGCAGGGCGCCGTGCGAAGGAGCTTGTCGTCGATGCGCACGAACGGCCGGTGCGCCGCCGCGGGCCGCAGGCGGTAGAGCCACGAGCGCAGGTTCTCGCTGCGCGGCGCGGTGAACGCGCTGCCCGAGACCTGCTCCGCGTAGAGCCCGAACGCGACCTGCTGCGGCGAGTTCTGCCCGACCGGCAGGGCTCCGGCGATCGCCTCGGTCTCGTGGTGAGATCCGAAGCCGGTGAGGTATTTCAAATGACGCCCCGCGCGATCTGGTCGGCCTCGATGGACTCGAAGAGCGCCCGGAAGTTGCCCTCGCCGAATCCCTGGTTGCCCTTCCTCTGGATGATCTCGAAGAAGATCGGCCCGATCACGGTCTCGGTGAAGATCTGCAGCAGCTTGTCCTCATGGTGGTCCTTGTCCACTCCCTCGCCGTCCAGGAGGATGCGGTTCTTCCTCATGCGCTCGAGGTCCTCGCCGTGGTCCTTCACGCGCGCATCCACGCGGTCGTAGTACGAGTCGGGCGTATCGAGGAAGCGCACGCCCCTGCCGCGCAGCAGCTCCACGGTGCCGAAGATGTCGCTCGCCGAGAGCGCGATGTGCTGGATGCCTTCGCCGTTGTAGGCGTCGAGGTACTCCTGGATCTGCGAGCCCCTGTCGGATGGCTCGTTGATCGGGATGCGGATCTTGCCGCAGGGGCTCGTGAGCGCGCGCGACGTGAGGCCCGTCTTCTTGCCCTGGATGTCGAAGTAGCGGATCTCGCGGAAGTTGAAGAGCTTCTCGTAGAACTGCGCCCACGTGTCCATGCGGCCGGAGTACACGTTGTGCGTGAGGTGGTCGATCTCGACGAGGCCCGCGCCCTTCGGATGCGGCTCGCGCCCCTCCACCGGCACGAAGTCCACGTCGTAGATGGAGAGCTCGCCGCCGTTGCCGGGATAGCGATCGACGAGATAGATGAGGCTTCCGCCGATGCCCTGGATCGCGGGGATGTTGAGCTCCATCGGGCCCACCTTGCCGTGGAAGGGCTTGGCGCCGAGGTCGAGGGCGCGCTGGTACGCCTTGGCCGCGTTCTTCACGCGCATGGCGAAGGCGCATACGCTCGGCCCGTGCACGCGCGCGAACGACTGCGCGAAGGAATCGAGCTCGCGGTTCACGATGAAGTTCACCCTGCCCTGACGGTAGAGCACCACGTCCTTGGAACGGTGGCGCGCCACGGCGGTGAAGCCCATCTGCTCGAAGAGCTCTCCCAGCAGCTCCGGGTTCGGGGCGGTGTACTCGACGAATTCGAATCCGTCGGTTCCCATGGGGTTGTCGTGCGGGCGCATTTCGCTCATGGGTTTTCCTCGCGGGGGTGAGCGGACATTCTACGCCCGGCCGGATCGAATGAGATTGCCAAACGAGCGGCCCAATGGCACTCTGGCGCAATTAAATTGCGCGGATTCACAAAATGACGACCAAATCAACCGCATCCGCCATGAACCGCACGGACCGGCGCCTGCTCGAGATCCTGCAGCGCGACGGCCGCCTCACCAACCTCGAATTGGCCTCGCGCGTGAACCTCTCGCCGAGTGCGTGCCTGCGCCGCGTTCGCGCGCTGGAGGAAGCGGGCGTGATCCGCTCCTATGCGGCGCTCCTGGATGCGAAGCGCGTGGGCCTCGCCCTGCTCGCCTTCGTGAATGTGAAGCTGGAAAAGCGCGGCCGCATGCCCACGGACGCGTTCGCCCGCGCCGTGAAGGACTGGCCCGAGGTCCTCGCCTGCCACGCGCTCACCGGCGACATGGACTACCTGCTTCGCGTCCAGGTCGCCGACCTCGACCACTTCTCGCGCTTCGTGATGGAGTCGCTCCTCAAGCACCCCGGCGTGCTCGACGTGAAGTCGAGCTTCGTCCTCGAGGAAGTGAAGGAGACGACGGCGCTGCCGATCTAGGGCTACAACGCGAATTCCAGCACGACCCTTCGGCTTCGCGCGCTCTTCTTCTCGATCTTGGCGACGCGGAGGCGGCCGATCTCGCGCGTGTTGGCGACGTGCGTTCCGCCGCACGCCTGCAGGTCCACGCCGTCGATCTCCAGCAGGCGGATCCTGCCCACGCCGCGCGGCGGTTTCACGGACATGGTGCGCACGAGCTCGGGCTTGGCGTCGAGCTCCGCATCGGTGATCCAGATCGTGCGCACGTCGTGGGCCTCGTCCACCAGGCGCGCGAGCTCGCGCTCGAGGTGCTCCTTGTCCAGGGGCTCGACCATATCGAAGTCCAGCCGCGCGTAGCCCGAGGTGATCGAGCAGCCGTTGGTCTCGTGCGGCACGATGGCACAGAGAAGGTGCGTGGCGGTGTGGAAGCGCATGTGCCTGTAGCGCCGCTCCCAGTCGATCCGGAGCCTCGCGCTCGCGCCGGCCGCGAGCGACTCGAGCGCTGCCTCCTGCCCCGGCGCGGGCACGTGCACGATCTCGCCGGGCGCATCGCCCTTCACCGTGTCGGCGATCGCGATGGACGCACCGCCTTCGAGCACGATCGCACCCGAATCGCCCGCCTGGCCGCCGCCGCGCGGATAGAAGATCGTGCGGTCGAGCACGATGCCGCGCGCATCGACTGAAACGACCGCGGCCTCGGCCTCGCGCGCGTACGGATCATCGCGAAATATCTCGTATGTCATGGGATTGTCTTGCTACCATACCGCAAACTTCCAGGAGGGAGAGAGCCGTGAGAATCGTCCCCGCCTTGATTGTCGCAGCAGCGCTCGCCGCGGGGGCACCGGGGGACGCAAAGACCCTGAAATGGTCCAGCCAGGGCGATGCCGTGACCCTGGACCCGCACGCGCAGAACGAGGGGTTCACCAACTTCTTCCTCGACAACATCTACGAGACGCTGGTCACGCGCGGCAAGGAGCTCAAGGTCGAGCCGCTGCTCGCCACGTCGTGGTCGCTGGTGAACCCGACCACGATGCGCTTCAAGCTTCGTCCCAACGTGAAGTTCCAGGAAGGCGAGCCCTTCACGGCCGATGACGTGGTCTTCTCCATCGGGCGCGCGCTCGAGGACACGTCCAACTTCAAGCCCTACCTCGCGGGCGTGAAGGCGGCCAGGAAGGTCGACGACCTCACCGTCGACATCGTGACCGACGGCCCCGCGCCGGTGCTGGTGCCGCAGCTCACCGAAGTGCGCATCATGAGCAAGTCCTGGTGCGTGAAGCACAACGTCACCAAGCCGCAGGACTTCAAGAACAAGGAAGAGACCTACGCCTCGCGCCATGCCAACGGCACCGGCGAGTACGTGCTGAAGTCGCGCGAGGCCGACGTGAGGACCGTGCTCACGTTGAACCCCGGCTGGTGGGACAAGCCCGAGGGCAACGTGGACGAGATCGTCTACACGCCGATCAAGTCCGACAGCACGCGGCTCGCGGCGCTGCTCTCCGGCGAGATCGACTTCGTGCTCGATCCCCCGCCGCAGGACATCCCGCGCCTGAAGCAGGACGCGAACCTCAAGGTGCTCGAGGGCATGGAGAACCGCACCATCTTCCTCGGCATGGACCAGTACCGCGACGAGCTGCTCTATTCGGACGTGAAGGGCAGGAATCCGTTCAAGGACCTGCGCGTGCGCAAGGCGTTCCAGATGGCGATCGACCTGAACGCGATCAAGACGCAGGTGATGCGCGGGCTCTCGGTGCCCACCGCGGTGATGTACGCGCCGCAGGTGGACGGCTACCCGAAGGAGCTCGACGTCGTGAAGGCGCCGGATCGCGAGGGCGCGAGGAAGCTCATGGCCGAGGCGGGCTACCCGCAGGGCTTCGAGGTCACGCTCGACTGCCCCAACAACCGCTACGTGAACGACGAGAAGATCTGCGTGGCCATCGCGGGCATGCTCGCGCAGATCAACGTGAAGGTGCGCGTGGCGGCGCTGCCGCGCGCGCAGTACTTCCCCAAGATCCAGAACTACGACACCAGCTTCTACATGCTGGGCTGGGGCGTGCCCACGTTCGATTCGCAGTACGCGCTGCAAAGCCTCGTGCGCACCGTGATCCCCAAGACCGCGGACGGCGACTACAACTTCGGCCGCTACTCCAACGCGAAGGTGGACGAGGACATCGACAAGCTGAAGACCGAGATCGACCCGAAGAAGCGCGCGGCCCTCGCCCTGGAAGCGAGCCGCATCCACCAGCAGGAGGTGGGCCACCTGCCGCTGCACTTCCAGGTGATCCCGTGGGCGATGCGGTCGAACGTGAGCGCGGTGCACCGCGCGGACAACAAGCTCACGATCAAGTGGGTGAAGATCAGTTGATCGCGTTCATCCTCCGCCGGCTGCTGCAGGGCGTGGTGGTGATGCTCGTCGTGGGCTTCATCGCCTTCTCGCTCTTCAACTTCGTGGGCGACCCCGTGTCGCTCATGCTGCCGCCGGAGGCCACGCAGGCCGACCGCGATGCGATGCGCGGCATCCTCGGCCTCGACAAGCCCTTCTACGTGCAGTTCGCGACGTTCATCGACAACGCGGTGCACGGCAACTTCGGCATCTCGTTGAGGCTGGGCCGCCCGGTCTCGGCGCTCCTCGTCGAGCGCCTTCCGGCCACGCTCGAGCTCGCGGGCACCGCCGCGCTCTTCGGCCTCGTGGTGGGGATCCCGCTCGGGGTCTATACGGCGCTGCGGCGCGACTCCTGGACGGCGCGGGCCGTGCTCACGACGTCCCTCGTGGGCGTGTCGCTGCCCAACTTCCTCATCGGGATCTTCCTCATCCTCATCTTCGCCGTGTGGCTGGGGTGGCTCCCGTCCTTCGGGCGCGGCGACACGGTGATGATCGGCGCGTGGAGCACCGGGTTCGCGACCAAGTCGGGCCTCAAGGCCATCATCCTTCCGGCGATCACTCTGGGCTTCTTCCCGCTCACGCTCATCATGCGGCTCGTGCGCGCCGAGATGCTCGAGGTGCTTCGCACCGACTACATCAAGTTCGCGCGCGCGCGCGGGCTCACGGACCGCGCGGTGAACTTCGGGCACGCGCTCAAGAACACGCTGGTTCCCGTGATCACGATCACGGGCCTCCAGCTGGGCGGCATCATCGCCTTCGCCATCATCACCGAGCAGGTGTTCCAGTGGCCCGGCATGGGGCTGCTCTTCATCCAGGCGGTGCAGTTCGCCGACGTGCCCGTGATGGCCGCGTACCTCTGCCTCATCGGCCTCATCTTCGTGGTGATCAACCTGGTGGTGGACCTGCTCTACTACGCGGTCGATCCGCGGCTGCGCGTCGAGCGCGCCGTGGCCGGGGGCCATTGATGGAGGCGCTGCGCCGATTCCTCGACGGCGACATCCTCTTCAGCTTCAAGCGCTCGCCCGCCACGATCATCGCACTGGCCACGCTCGTGATCTGCATCCTCGCCGCCGTCTTCGCGCCCTGGATCGCGCCCCACAACCCGTTCGACCTGAAGACGCTCAACCTCCTGGACGCGTTCACGCCGCCCGTCTTCTCGACCAACGGCACGCGCAACTACCTGCTCGGCACCGACGACCAGGGCCGCGACGTGCTCTCGGCGATCATCTTCGGCTCGCGCATGTCGCTCATCATCGGGCTCATCGCCACGATGATCGCCGCCGTGTTCGGCGTGGCCATGGGGCTGGTGAGCGGCTACGCCGGCGGCAGGATCGACGGCTTCATCATGCGCGTAGCTGACATCCAGCTGTCGTTCCCGGCGATCCTCATCGCGCTGCTGATCGACGGCCTCGCGCGCGTGGTGCTGCCCAAGGGCTCCCACGACCAGCTCGCCGTGTACGTGCTGATCCTCGCCATCGCCGCCTCGGGCTGGGTGGGCTACGCACGCACCGTGAGGGGCTCCACGCTGGTCGAGCGCAACAAGGAATATGTCCAGGCGGCGCGTGTCATCGGAAGACATCCCCTGGCCATTATGTTCTCCCACGTACTGCCCAATGTCCTGGGACCGGTCCTGGTGATCGCCACGCTGCAGATCGGCGCGGCCATCATCACCGAATCGGCGCTATCCTTCCTGGGCGTGGGCGTGCCGCCTACGCAGCCGTCGCTGGGCACCCTCATCCGGATCGGGAACGACTTCCTGTTCTCGGGCGAGTGGTGGATCACGGTGTTCCCGGGGACTGCGCTGGTGATACTGGTGCTTTCGATCAACGTGCTGGGCGATTGGCTGCGCGACGCGCTCAACCCGCGGTTGCGCTAGCGCTGAAAGGAACCGACATGAATCGCATCATTGCCGCAACAATCCTCGCATCCGCCGCAACGGCCGCCTTCGCCGGGCCGTACGACCAACCGTATTCGCAGATCATGACGGAGCGCCACTTCCCGTCGGCCGATCCCGACGTGTTGCCGGTGCTCATCAACCGCATCGACGACAAGACCGTGTACGAGAAGAAGGGCACGGTCGCGCCGGGCATGCACCAGGTCACCGTGGACCTGCATCCGCGCCGGGGCTTCCCCGCCACGCAGGTCACGTTCCCGCTGGAGACCAAGGCCTGCACGCGCTACTACATCGCGGCGAAGCTGAAGTCGCCCACGCTGCAGCAGTGGGAGCCGTTCGTGCGCATCGAGGAGGCGCTCCCGGACTGCGCGAAGAAGTTCAACATCGCGTCCAGCGGAGCCAAGTGACCGCACCGCTCCTCCAGGTCCGCAACCTGCGCGTCGAGTTCAATACCCGGCGCGGCTCGCTCACCGCCATCGACGACGTGAGCTTCGACATCGCCCAGGGGGAGGTCCTGGGCGTCGTGGGGGAGTCCGGCGCGGGAAAGTCGCTCACGGGCATGGCCATCATCGGCCTGCTCGAGCCCCCGGGGCGCGTGGCCGCGGGCGAGATCCTGCTCGAGGGCGAGCGCATCGACAACCTCTTGCCCGAAGCGATGCGCAGGATCCGCGGCCGGCGCATCGGCGCGATCTTCCAGGATCCGCTCACGTCGCTGAACCCGCTCTACACGATCGGGCGCCAGATCGTCGAGACGATCCAGACGCACCTCGCCATGTCCCACGACGAGGCGCGCAAGCGAGCGATCGCGCTGCTCGCGGAGGTCGGCATCCCGGCCCCCGAGCGGCGCATCGACCACTATCCGCACCAGTTCTCCGGCGGCATGCGCCAGCGCGTGGTGATCGCGTTGGCGCTCTGCGCCAATCCCAAGCTCATCATCGCCGATGAGCCCACCACGGCGCTCGACGTCTCCATCCAGGCGCAGATCATCACGCTGCTGAAGAAGCTCTGCCGCGAGAACGGCACGGCGGTGATGCTGGTCACGCACGACATGGGTGTGATCGCGGAGACCGCCGACCGCGTGGCCGTGATGTACGCGGGGCGCATCGTCGAGATCGGCCCGGTGCAGGACGTCATCCACGATCCGCAGCATCCGTACACGGTGGGGCTCATGGGATCGATCCCGGCGGTGGGCCAGGAGACCGAGCGCCTGCCGCAGATCGAAGGCTCCATGCCGCGCCTCAATGCCATTCCCGCCGGGTGCCCCTTCAACCCGCGCTGCCCGCGGGCCTTCGACCGCTGCCGCGTCGAGCGCCCGCAGCTCGCCCCGGCGGGCCATTCCCGCGCCGCGTGCTGGCTGCACGTGGAGGAACAAAACCGGGGCCAGACCCCGGTTTTGATGCGATGAGTCCGGAGCTCACGAAGGCAAAACCGGGGTCTGACCCCGGTTTGGCGATTCTCCAGGTCGAGGGCCTGTCGAAGGACTTCGACGTCTCGCGCCCGTGGTTGAATCGCGTGATCGAGGGCGCGCCGCGGCAGCTGCTTCGGGCGGTGGACGGCGTGTCGTTCACGATCAATCGCGGCGAGACGTTGTCGCTGGTGGGCGAATCGGGTTGCGGCAAGAGCACCGTGGCGAGGCTCATCTGCGGCCTGTACGCGCCCACGAGCGGGCGCATCGTCTTCGAGGGCGCCGACCTCGCGACGCTGGGCGCCAGCGAGATGCTCGCGATGCGGCGGCGCTTCCAGATGATCTTCCAGGACCCGTACGCGAGCCTGAACCCGCGCTGGCGCGTATCGAAGATCGTCGCCGAGCCGGTCCGCTCCCACAACCTCATCGCCGCCGGCCCGCAGCTCGACAAGCGCGTGGGCGAGCTCCTGTCCGACGTGGGCCTTTCGCCGCTCGACGGCGAGAAGTATCCGCACGAATTCTCCGGCGGCCAGCGCCAGCGCATCTCCATCGCGCGGGCGCTCTCGTCCAACCCGGAGTTCCTCGTCTGCGACGAGCCCACCAGCGCGCTCGACGTTTCCGTGCAGGCGCAGATCCTGAACCTCATGCGCGACCTGCAGCGCGAGCACGGGCTCACCTACCTCTTCATCTCGCACAACCTCGCGGTGGTCTCGCACATCTCCACGCGCGTGGGCGTGATGTACCTCGGCCGCATCGTCGAGATCGCCGACACGAAGACCCTCTTCCGCCGGCCGCTGCATCCCTACACGCAGATGCTCCAGAGCGCGATCCCGGACATCTCGATGTCGGGCAAGGCGCGCACGCCCGTCGCCGGCGAGGTGCCCAACCCGTTGAATCCGCCCACGGGATGCACGTTCCATCCGCGCTGCCCGCACGTGAAGGACAAGTGCCGCGAGGCGAGGCCCGAAGCGATGGAGTTCGACGGCGCGAAGGTCGCGTGCCACGGAATCCACGACGGGTGGATCCCGATCCGCGTCGCCGCCTGAGGCGCTACGCCGAGACCTCGAGAAGCATCGCGGCCACCTCGTTCGGCGCCGTCACCATGGCGTCGTGGCCCGTCGAAAGCTCGCGGTAGTCGTCGATGCCCGCGGCCTGCACCGATCGCGGTCCGCCGGGCGTGCTCTTGCCGATGCAGTTGATGTAGGTGCGCCGCACGGGCGAGGCCCACGGGCCGCGAAGGTTCACGGGCTCGGCGAACGTGCGCGCGGGATGGGGCACGAGCCGCGGCATCGCGAAGTCGATGTCCTCCTGCGCGAAGAGCCCCATGCGCTCGGCCGTGGGAATCGGGATGTACCAGCCCTCGCCCTGCGTCTTCACGAGGCCCTCGATGCGCTCGCGAAAGACGGGGCCCGCCGTGTCGTAGAGGCTCTGGCCCGCCCTGGGCACCATCGCGTCCAGGTACACGAGCCGCGAGATGCGCTGCGGCATGCGGTCGGCCACGGCCGTCACGACCACGCCGGCGTAGCTGTGCCCCACGAGGACCACGTCGTCCAGGCGCTCGCTCTCGATGGTGCCCATCACGTCGCGGACGTGGGTCTCGAGGCTCACTTCGCGCGACGCGAGGTGGGCGCGCTCGCCCAGCCCC
>Ga0335085_10017382_pt1 | contig 10362 bp, 14 predicted proteins | sample Lox_Sample_45_FD_206712 | JGI IMG/M metagenome (GOLD analysis project Ga0335085, IMG submission 206712) | Soil microbial communities from Loxahatchee National Wildlife Refuge, Florida, United States - Lox_Sample_4.5 | ecosystem: Environmental > Terrestrial > Soil > Wetlands | place: USA...
TCATCTAGCCTGCTGACGGTTCGACGGAGCGCTGCCGCCGACGAATAGTGCGACGTGAGCGTAGAGGCAAGGCTTACGGTCCACAGAACCCAGGCTCCCAACAGGTATCCGGGTGCGCTTGCGATGTGCCCGCCGAGCAGATCCTTCACGAACGCGAAGGACACCCCCAGTGCTCCACCTGCGAGGGTCACCAGGGTCCTGTCAAATGTGGCTTGCGCCTTCTCTTCGAGCTTGAGTAACTGGTCACGATAGGAATCTGACGGCTGCGTCGCGCGGTGCGGCACCGGCGGAGCCGGAACTGGCGGCCGCGCCTCGTCTGGAACGGGGAAGCCTTCGGGCTCGAACCGACCGCCGCCGTTCATGTGTGCGCTCCGCTCGGGTTCTGCGACGGCCGTATAACGGACTGGGGTTAAGTTGCGACGCGCCCGCCGGCAACGAGTCACGGACGGCGGCGCGCACGGTGCAAGACTACGCCTTCCCTGGCGCTTGCGCCAGCGCGGCGCGCAGCCGAAGGCAAGCGCCGCGGATTGGCGCCATACTGCAGCCGCCCCGAACGGCGGACGGGCTGATGCTCATCCGGCGGGTGCGTCGGCAACTTCAACCCCAAGTTAGCGGGCGCCCGGCACCGAGCTCCGGTCGCGTCCCTGCTCGGCACTCGCATTGGTTACCGGTGCCGGCGTCGTCCGGTCGGTACCCGGGCGCTGAACCGCCAGCTATGAAGACCTGCGAATGCTCGAGAGTGAACTGTTCCGGATACTTCTATGTTGTTTCGACAAGAGCATTCGTTGGAGCTGCTTGAGCGTCCCGCTAACGGACTGGGGTTGACCTGCGAACGGGCCGCCGGCACTGAGTCACGAACGGCGGCCGGCACAAAGCCATTCTACGCCTTTCCTGGCGCTCGTGCCAGCCGCGGCGCGCCGCCGAATGGCAAGCGCCGCGGGTTTGCGCCGGCCCCGCGGCGCGCTCGGGATGGCGGGCCGCACGAGGCCCGACCGGCGGCCCGTTCGGCAGGTCCAACCCCTAGTTAGGCCGCGCTCGGCTCGTCGGGTGCCATTCCAGCGCCGCGGCGACGCTCACGATAAGGTGACCAGCGGCACCGCTCGGGGCCGGCGAAGCAGAACTGCCGGATGTGCTCGTGGCGATCGTGATGGGCACATCCGTTCGGGCGATCAGGCGAATGCCCATGGCGCCAGTGCGCAGAAGCGGTGCAGACACGGCAAGGTGAGGCGCGATGCTGTATCGGTTGACTTGTATTGTCTCCGCCGTTGGATGACCGCTGCTTATGGAGGGCGGGTACGTCCTAGCGCGTTGCACCGCTGCGACATCGAGGCCGACGGTGAGGAGGCTCGTGGTTCGGGGAAGGCGCGTGACGACCGCCGGGCCGATAAACCAGTCTGACGCCCGGTCGGTGTAGGTTGGCAGATGAGCTTGCGTGCCAAGCCAGAGATACGCGGCGTCCAGTCCCCACCATACCTTGCCGCTCATTCGGAAGACCGTGAAGCCGAGTCTGGGACCGGTATTCGGCTCGGAGGTGAACGCGTGGGCTGCGCCGGCCTGAAACCAAGAGACAGACTGCGCGTGAGCAGATGCCGCCCTAGGCAGCAGACAGCCGACGGCAAGTAGCGTCACGTCCATGCGCATAGGATCCCCGCCGAGCGCGGCTTAACGGAATGCGGTTGAGCTGCGAACGGGCCGCCGGCACCGAGTCACGAAAGGCGGCCTCCTGGATGCTATTCTACGCCGTCGCTGGTACTTGTGCCACCGCGGCGCGCAGCCGAATGGCAAGCGCCGCCTGTTCGCCCTGGCCCACAGGCGCGCACTGCATGGCGGCCGGCACGGAGCCCGACCGGCGGCCCGTTCGGCAGCTCCAACCGATAGTTAGGCCGCGCTGCGCGTTGGTCATGCACACCAGCGCATCGCCTATCGCCAGTAGGTCGTCAGGCCAGCTTGGACGAGCGGATCCCGGACTTCTGTCAACCCAAACGCAAAGTTGCCTGCCGACCGCCTCAACGATTGAAACCAAGGCATACCGTCGACGCGGATTGGCGGATCAAACCACTTGCCCCTCTGACCGAGAATGCCGTTCCGGTACTTCTGTGCGGACCGTCGGATGACCTTAGACGCTTCGAACGCCATGAAGAGGTGGTACTGACGGGGGCGACGAGAGCCGACAAGTAGCCACACCCTGCTCCCGATGAGACCGACCGCCGGTATGCGCCGTGACACGACTTCCAGGTGGGGATCCTTGTGTGCTGGCACCTGCCAGCTCTCCGAGCGATGATATACGACGTAGTCGCGCATGTGCTATGCTAGCTCCCCGTGGCACGCCGCAGCGCGGCCTAACGGATCGGGGTTAAGCTGCAACGCGGCCGCCGGCCGCTGAGTCACGAACGGCGGCGCGCAACCTGCCTCGAACTTGCGGCCTCCGGCCGATGCCCGCAACCCAGCGCCGACAGGCGGCGGCTCGCCAGGACGGCGTCGGCCACGACGCCGGACCCGGCGGCCGCGTTGGCAGCTTCAACCCCGTGTTAGACCACACGCCGGCAGGTAACCTGCGGCTCACCTGCTCCGATGCCGCAGCGGCGGCGCCGCCCACCGCGACGTGACGGGACCTGGTGACCCCACGCGCAAGCGCTGTGGGTACCGCCGGGCGCGATGCTCGTGCTGCGGCTGGGCACGAGCGGCGCCGGCCGCCCAGAGACCGAATGCTGACGCGCCGGCGCCGACCACCGCGCGCCCGCACGATGCTGGGCCGGTTGAAGCGCGAAGCTGGAGCGCACTACAGGCTCGAAGGTCGTGCCGCGGATGCGCCATGACGGCGCCGGCGCGGAGCCCCGGAGCTGGACGCGCGCCCGCCCCAGGCTTTCGTTCTTGGGATACGATGTCTAGCGTGTGTGGCTAACGGACTGGGGTTGAGCTGCGACGCGCCCGCCGCCACAGAGTCACTGGCCGGCGGGTGACCGATGTTACACTAACTTAACATTGGGCTCGACGCTAGATAGCGCCCGCAGCCGAAGGCAAGGGCGCCCGCCCGCCGGGGCGGGCGGCGGCACCAAATGGCGAGGGCACGACGCCAGACCGGCGGGCGCGTCGGCTGCTCCAACCCCTAGTTATACAGCACGCTGCGACCCGTTCGCGCGGCTGCCGCATGCTCAGGCGCTCGGCATCCCGGGCGCAACGGCCTCCGCCTCGAGATCGAACCTGATGCCACCGACGTAGCCGGCGGCCAGATTGTAGGTCAAACAGCCCAGCGCCACGATGATGTACCCGAGGAGCGGGTAGCCGATAATCAGCGCAAGTGCGATTCCGATAGAGAGACCGGCGCCTCCCGGGGCTGCGCGCGAAGCAAGCCAGAAGAACGGCACTAGGCAGACGGCAAAGAGTCCGTAGATGGCGGCGAACACTTTCGCCGTCTGATGCGGTGAGAACCGCGTGATCTCGTGCGTCATGGTCGGCACCTCGGCTGAGGTTGGTGACAACGTGTGCTGTATAACGGATTGGGGTTGAGCTGCAACGCGCCCGCCGGCACTGCTGAGTCACGGACGGCGGCAGGCTAGAAGTCACTTCTACAATATGGCACGATGGTTGTGCGCGCCAACGCCAGCGTCGGGGCGATGGCGTGCGCAGCACCGGAGAGCACGGAGTCACGGACAGCGGCCTTCTGGGACCCTGGCGGGCGCGTTGGCAGCTCCAACCCCTAGTTAGGTTGCACGGGTCGCGATGCTCGCCACTCATGCGCCAGCAGAGCAAACCACGCCGCAGGCAGAGACAGAACAAGAACAAAGCTGATGGTTATGGCGACCATGTTGGCCGGCTGACCGTCAATTGGCCACGTGGGGCGGATGTTCAGCCAGATGATGCGCAAGCCGCCTGCGGCCAGTGCTGCGGCTAGGGCGAGCGTGAGCTTGGGCGATCGGGCGCTAGCAAAGAGAACTGCCGCGCAGAGGACTGTCGCAACGATCAACAGGATACCGTTTGCCTGTAGGGCTCCAGCAGGCCAACGTAGCGTCATGAGCAGCAAACCTTGAACGAGAATCGCCGTGATGGCGACTGCGCGCAACGGGTTCCACGAGCCTCGCGGGTATACCCAGCCAACCGCCAGGAAGCCGCCGATGAGCACGATCTCCGCTACGGCGCGCCCAACCTCACTTGATGGCTCGAGGGCCGCCAGGACGACGAGCCCGAGCATCATGCTCCCCAGAAGCATGCCAACGGCACCGATGTGGCGGGCAACACTCACCGTGCAACCTAACGGACTGGGGTTGAGCTGCGACGCGCCCGCCGCCACTGAGTCACAAGACGGCGGGTGACTGATGCTAGACTAGCCCTTCGTTGGCCTCCGCGCCAGATCCGGCGCGCCGGCGAAGCCAAGCGCCGGTGCCCGCCCCGACCCCTAGGTGTTCTATGGGTGGCGGCCGGACCGGGGTCAGCCCGGCGGGCGCGTCGGCAGCTCCAACCCCAAGTTAGTGCGCTTGCGCCACCGGGAGCCAGCGGTTATACTCGGGTATGAAGACTGCCATTTCGCTCCCCGACGACCTGTTCCGCCACGGCGACGCTTTGGCCAAGCGCCTCGGTGTCAGCCGCAGTGAGCTGTACGCCCGGGCGCTCGAGGAGTACGTCGGGAAGCACCGCGCGGACCAGGTGACCAAGCGGCTCAACGCCGTCTATGCGACGGAGGACAGCCGGCCGGATCCGAAGTTCGCTCGCGCCCAGCGCCGGGCCCTCCAGCGCGAAGCCTGGTAGCCGCGTGGAGTTGCGGCGCGGCGACATCTGGTGGGCGGATCTCAACGAGCCGCGGGGCTCCGAGCCGGGGGATCGACGCCCGGTACTGGTGGTCCAAAGCGATGCGTTCAACCGGAGCCGCCTGGCGACGACGATTGTCGTGGTCCTGACGAGCAACCTCCGGCTCGTCGATGCGCCCGGCAATGTCATGCTCCCAGCCCGGGTGACCGACCTCCCGAAGGACTCCGTCGCGAATGTGTCGCAGGTCATTACCGTAGACCGCGCAGTGCTGACCGAGCGCGTCGGTCGCGTCTCACCCACCGTCATGAGTCAGGTTGAGGACGGGCTGCGGCTGGCGCTCGACGTCTAGCTTCCAAGCAAGCGCACTAACGGACTGGGGTTAAGCTGCAACGTGGCCGCCGTCGAGATGCTACAGCGGCGCCGCACGGCAGCGGCATGTAGGTAGACTATGTCTTCCCTGGCGCTTGCGCCAGCCGGCGGCGCGTAGGCGCAGCCAAGCGCCGCCCGCCTTCTCCCATTGCCCAGCTGCACCGAACGGCGGACGGGCTGATGCCCAACCGGCGGCCGCGTTGGCAGCTTCAACCCCGTGTTAGAACGCGGCCGGCAACCAGCTCGGGCCGCGCCCACCGGAACGCGCGCCGGCCACCAAGGCTTCGTTGTCCGGTTGGTGCCGTTGCTCTGAACCGCCAGCCGAAGGCGCACCTGCCAATGCGCGAGCGCGCACCTCTAAGACTCGCCTAGTTGTTTCGACGATCACTGTCAGTGCGCACCGCTGGACCGCGTTCTAACGGACTGGGGTTGACCTGCGAACGGGCCGCCGGCACTGAGTCACGAACGGCGGCTGGCACGGAGCCATTCTAGCCCTTCTTTGGCCCCCGTGCCAGCGGCGGCGCGCAGCCGAATGGCAAGCGCCGCCTGCCTTCTCGATGGCGCAGCCGAACCGAATGGCGGACGGGCTGATGCCCGACCGGCGGCCCGTTCGGCAGGTCCAACCCCAAGTTAGGTTGCCCGCATTACCGGATGGCCGCCAGCCGGACACCCCGCCCCTTGCGGATGGCCTCCCGGGCGCCGGCTACCTGCTTGAGAAACGCCGGATGGTGTTCGAGCCGGTATTCGAACCAATCCTCCTCCGTTTCGAAGCCGATGAGCACCCCCGCCGGGCGCCCGTGCTTGGTAATGACGATCTCCTCGCCGGCCGCCTGCCGCAGGTACCGCGAGAAATCATCCTTCATCTTCGCCAGCGCGACCTTCTTCATGCGGCACCCCCTTCTCCTTCAGCCAAGCATCGGCTTGGGCTTTGGTCACGATCGCCAGCACTTCCACTTGCTCGACGCCGACGTCATAGAACACGCGGATCTCATCCACGCGGAGCCGGTACTGCGGTTGCGCCACGCCCTGGAGCCGCTTGATCCGGCTCCTGCTGACCTTCGTCGGCTCATGGGTGAGATGCGTTTCCAAGGCGTCCCGGACCGTAGCCCGGACATGGGCTTTCAGGGCCTGGAGCTGCTCCGCGGCACTGGGCGCCAGGATGATCTCGTACGCCATTCTGGCCAGAATGTAGCCAGAGTCTGGCCACCGCGCAAGAGTTGGGGGGCTGCGGGCAACCTAACGAGATGGGTTTGACTTGCAACGCGGCCGCCGGGCGATGAGTCACGAACGGCGGCGCGCACTTGGTTCGAACTTGGGGCGGCGCCCGCAGGCCCGCAACTCGGCGCCGACAGGCGGCGGCCCGCCAGGACGGCCTCGGCCACGAGGCCCGACCCGGCGGCCGCGTTGGCAAGTCCAAACCCGTGTTATGAGGCAGCCCCAGCTGCGGCTGGGCGCCGCGTCACGATGCCGATTCCCGGCGCTGCGTGCGGCAGGCAAGCTGATCGCGCCGCCCGGCTCTGGTCAACGACCGCACCGCGTCGGGCGGCGCGGCACCCTAAAGCCGCAAAGCAGCGCCGGGCTGTGGACTCCCGCCGCGCCAAGGCGTGAACCACGATTTTGCCTTTGGAAACCCGGCTGCCGCATAACGGAATGCGGTTGAGTTGCGAACGGCCGCCGGGCAAGGAGTCACAGAGCGGCGGGTGAACAGATGCTAGACTACGCTGTCCCTGGCGCTTGCGCCAGCGCCGCGCGAAGGCGCATGCCTGAGCGCGGGGGGCTCGCTGGATAGTGCCGATGAACCGGATGGCGGACGGGCTGATGCCAGTCCCGGCGGCCGTTCGGCAACTCCAACCGCTAGTTAGAGCGCTGGCTGCGGCCGGCGCGGGATCCAGCGCCCGACTCGCCGCCGATACTCGACGTACGACTGCCCAAACTGCCGCTCGAGCGCCGGCTCCTCGTATCCTATGATGAAGCTGTTCGCGGCGCCGAACCACAACAGCCAATAACACACCAGCGGCATCGACGGGGCGAGGAGCGCCTCGCCCAGCACGATGGCCGTGACGCCGAGGTACATGGGGTTCCGAACGTAGCGGTACAATCCGCGGACGACGAGCTGCCGCGGCGGGTCGAGAGGAGACAGGGTACCGCGGCCGGTGCGCGCAAACTCGACAATGCAGCCTACCAGGACGGCCGTGCCTGCGGCCGCGACGACTAGGCCGGCCACATGCATTGGGTTGGAGAGATCGGGTGAGGCGTGGGACACGCCGAAGTAGCGCCACGGCGCGTAGAACGCTACGGCACCTGGCAACGCCAGCGTCCAGAACACAGAGCGAAGCGCCAGCCACGCAGCTGCTACAATGCGCACAGGGCTCCTGGTCGGCACGAGCCAGCGCTCTAACGGACTGGGGTTGACCTGCGAACGGGCCGCCGGCACTAAGTCACGAACGGCGGCCGGCACGAGGCCATTCTAGCCCTTCCCGCGCACTTGTGCCAGCCGCGGCGCGCAGCCGAAGGCAAGCGCCGCGTGGTTGCCCTGGCGCGGCGGCCCCCTCGGGATGGCAGCCAGCACGAGCCTCGCCCGGCGGCCCGTTCGGCAGGTCCAACCCCTAGTTAGCGCGCAACCGACGCGATGTTGGCGGTGGCGGCCAGAGCTTCGAGGTGAGCGTCGTCGTTCTCGTCCCAATTCAGGAATGCATAGCGGTAGAGACCGTGGCCAGCGGGGAGCCGCGTGAGTCCGTAAAGCATCATGCCTTCTGGATGGCGCGCCTGCAGGTCCACGATGCCCGTGAGTCGCACTTCGTAGTGGCCGCCTGAAGCTCCTCGGATCGTCACAGTGGCGGTGCCGCGGCCGTGAACCAGGCGCTCAACATGGCCGTCTTGAAACTCCGCAGGGCCGATGTAGTATGAGTCGCCCAGAACCAGTTCGATGTACATGTCATCTGGTACCTCAGCGCGCACGAACTGCTCGGCGACCGACCATGGGTCAGGTGGGGTGACGGATAAGTCGAGGATGTGTTCAAGGCTTGGGTACAGTTCTTCGCCCTTGAGGCGAAAGCCCTCAGCGCCCAGGACGAGCACGAACTGGCGGCGGGCCTCGGCGATCATATCAAGAGCGCCCGCGCGATCGAGAAGGAGCATGTTGTGATTCGGTACCGCTCGAGAGCGGAAGGCCGATTCGATGTCAGAAGCACTCACGGTTGCGCGCTAACGATATGGGTTTAAGCTGCAACGCGGCCGCCGGCAACGAGTCACAAACGGCGGCGCGCACCTCAGCTAGACTACGCCTTCCCTGGCGCTTGCGCCAGCCGGCGGCGCGCCGGCGAAGCCAAGCGCCGCCCGCCTTCGCGATAGGGCAGCGGCGCCGAACGGCGGACGGGCTGACGCTCAACCGGCGGCCGCGTTGGCAGCTTCAAACCCGTGTTAACTGGCGGGCCGACGAAGCTCCCGCGGGCGCCCGGGCCAGTGCTCGGCGTGAGCGGTAGCGCCCCGCAGCGTGCGCTTTCCGATGATTCCGCTCGCCAGGAGGTGGACCTGTGCAGCCGAAGGTGTGAGCTCGGCTGGATGGTGGCGCCGTGATCGGGAGAATGATGAGACACGGGCGCGACTGAGGTGTACGGCTCCGGCCTTTCACCCCGGAAAGAGTGTCTTCCGGCCCGCGCCAGTTAACGGATTGGGTTTAACCTGCAACGCGGCCGCCGGCAACGAGTCACGAACGGCGGCGCGCACCCCAGCTAGACTACGCTTTTCCTGGCGCTTGCGCCAGCGCCGCGCGAAGGCGCATGCCTGAGCGCGGCGAGCCTGCGCGAACTCGCAGGCGACGGGAGCGGCGGTCGGCACGCCACCCGACCGGCGGTCGCGTTGGCAGGTTCAAACCCTAGTTAGGTGGCACACAGGCGCGGCTGCCAGCGGACGCGCGCCGCCCGGTGAGCGTGAGCCGGATTGCCGAGCGTGAGCGAGCCAGCGCCGGGGGCAGTAGACGCTGCTCCTCCTCCGTCGGAGGTCGGGCAATGTAAATGGACAGCTCTCCACGCAGGGTATCGGCGCTTACGACACCCGCGAGATAGGCCGACACGGGCCCTTTGTTCTGAAGGGCGACAAGCACCGAGTCTCCCGAGGACCTCCAGTAGTCCTCAATAGGGGCCTGCGCGGCGGGGACTCGAGCGTACGCCCGGCGGAAGGTGACGGGCTCGGGCACACCGATGACTATCGAGTCGGCGGTCAAGGCGAGGGTTGGTGGGGCAATCCCGCCAGAGTCGCCGAGCGCCGTAAGCACCCAGCAGCCTACATGGCGCACGTCATAATGGTGCGAGTAGGTGCTCTGTGCCTCGAGCCCGGTGCACAACGCGAACATGCACCAGAGTGCTGAGATGCCGCTGCGCAGGGACGTGTGTGCCACCTAACGGATTGGGTTTAACCTGCAACGCGGCCGCCGGCACCGAGTCACGATTGGCGGCGCGCAACCAAGCTAGACTACGCTTTCCCTGGCGCGTGCGCCAGCGCCGCGCGCAGCCGCAGGCAAGCGCGGCGGGTTTGCGCGGACTGCCAGCAGCTCCGAACGGCGGACGGGCTGATGCCCAACCGGCGGCCGCGTTGGCAGGTTCAAACCCTTGTTAGAACGCGGCCGGTACCCAGCCTGGGCCGCGCCCATGCGAGATGTCCGTTGGTCCGCGACGCACCGTTGTCCGGTGGGTGCCGTCGCTCTGAACCGCCAGCCGCAGACGCACCTGCCGGTGCTCGAGCGAGCACCTCTAAGACTTGCTTAGTTGTTTCGGCGAATACCCTCAAGCCGCACCGCTGGACCGCGTTCTAACGGACTGGGTTTAACCTGCAACGCGGCCGCCGGCAATGAGTCACGATTGGCGGCATGCTGGATGATAGACTACGCCCTCCTTGGCGCTGGCGCCAGCGCCGGGCGAAGGCGCATGCCTGAGCGCGGCGAGCCCGCGCAAACTCGCGGGCGACGGAAACGGCGGCCGGCAGGACGCCCGAGCGGCGGCCGCGTTGGCAGGTTCAAACCCTAGTTATACGGCCGTCGCTGCTATTTGTCCTTCCGAGACGGCGGAGGCGGCGGGGGCACGCGAATTCCCTCGCGCTTCTCGGGTTGCGGCGGCGGTGGTCGATCTTCGCGAACGGGTGCGGGGCGCTGGGGCGGCGTGGGGGAGTTCTTCTCTCGCATTCTATGCTCCAAGGTTGCGAGCGACAAAGATGCCAGCTGAGACGAGACCGGCCAGGAACGCCACCAGCGCTAGC
>Ga0335085_10017383_pt1 | contig 10362 bp, 10 predicted proteins | sample Lox_Sample_45_FD_206712 | JGI IMG/M metagenome (GOLD analysis project Ga0335085, IMG submission 206712) | Soil microbial communities from Loxahatchee National Wildlife Refuge, Florida, United States - Lox_Sample_4.5 | ecosystem: Environmental > Terrestrial > Soil > Wetlands | place: USA...
CGTCGACGGACAGCACGAAGCCGCGGTTGTAGGCCGAGTGCGGGGCGGCGGGCGTCACCAGCAGGGCCTCGACGGCGGGCTGGACGATCGGGCCCCCGGCGGAGAAGCTGTACGCGGTCGAGCCGGTCGGGGTCGCGACGATCACGGCGTCCGCGGCGTAGCCGACGAACGGCTGGCCGCTGACATTCACCGACACGACGGCCGACGGGTTCCCCGGGACGCGGACCACCGCGACGTCGTTGAAGGCGGTGACGGTCTGCGTGCCGAACGTGGCGTCGATCGCGAGCCGCGGCTCGATCGTGAACTCGCGGGAGTCGATGGCGGACAGGGCGCCGGGCAGGTCGGGCACGTCAACCTCGGCAAGAAAGCCCAGCTTGCCCAGGTTGACCCCGAGTACGGCGGTGTCCTGGCCGTCGGCCAGCCGCATCGCCCGCAGCATGGTCCCGTCGCCGCCCAGGCTCACGATCAGGTCGGCGCGCCGGCCCAACTCCTTGTCGCTGACCGGCAGCGCCGCGCAGTTCAGCCGCACGATCTCGTCCCCGATGCCGTACACGGAGATGCTCCGCTTGCCCGCCCAGCCGAGCACCGCCTCGACGGCTTCCGCGGAGTCCCGCTGCGGATGCAGCACCAGTCCCACCGAATGCATTCAGCGCGCCTTTTCGCTCGTGCGGCCCGCGCTCGTTGCCTCGCGGCTGGTCCACGGACGCGCCTCGGCCAGGCCCGGGATGGGCGCGATGATGGCGTGGTCCGCGACGTTCTCACCGGTCGGACCGGCGCCGATGACCACCACGTCGTACTCGTCGGGCAAGGGAACGCCTCCTCGGGCAGCAGCCTGCGCGCCGAGTCTACCGAGCGTCGCCCGGGCGGCCGCGGGCCGCGCCACGCATCGCCCAGCCGGTCGCCCAGCGGTCGCCCAGCCGGTCGCCAGAAAGAACAACGGGTGAAACAGCGGCCTTGACCGCCACTGGGTCTTCGGTACCGGCCCATCGTGTGATGAGGTGGTTAGGTGACCAGCCACGCCATTCCCGAGCGGCGCGCTCTGCCGTCCCCGGGGTCGCAGGACAAGGATGACCTCGCCGTCCTCGCCGGGCTGACCGTGGTCGACGACGATGACGATGACCCGATCCTGTTCTACCCGGACGGTCGGCCGGTGGACAGCTGGCGCGAGGACTACCCGTACGCGGAGCGGCTGAACCGGCACGAATACGAGCGCACCAAGCGCCTGCTCCAGATCGAGCTGGTCAAGCTGCAGAACTGGATGAAGGACATCGGGCAGAAGCTGGTCATCGTCTTCGAGGGACGGGACGCGGCCGGCAAGGGCGGCACGATCAAGCGGTTCATGGAGCACCTCAACCCGCGCGGCGCGACCGTGGTCGCGCTGGAGAAGCCGAGCGAGCGGGAACGGACCCAGTGGTACTTCCAGCGCTACGTGATCCACCTGCCCGCCGACGGTGAGATGGTGATGTTCGACCGCTCCTGGTACAACCGGGCCGGCGTCGAGCGGGTGATGGGCTTCTGCACCCCGGCCGAATACCTGGAGTTCATGCGGCAGGCGCCGGACGTGGAGCGCATGATCGTCCGGTCGGACATCCACCTGACCAAGTTCTGGTTCTCGGTGTCCCAGAGCGAGCAGCTGACCCGGTTCATCATCCGCCAGATCGATCCGGTCCGGCAGTGGAAGCTCAGCCCGATGGACATTCAGTCCCTCGACAAGTGGGACGACTACACCGAGGCCAAAGAGGCCATGTTCTTCTATACCGACACCGCCGACGCGCCCTGGACGGTGGTCAAGAGCAACGACAAGAAGCGCGCGCGCCTGGAGGCGATGCGGCACGTGCTGGCCCAGTTCGACTACCCGCGCAAGGACACCAAGCTGGTCGGGTCCCCGGACGAGAAGATCATCGGCCCGCCCGCGCTGCTGTCCGAGCGGCAGTCCACCCAGCCCTTCCCCCAGCTGTAGCCCCCCGGCCGCCCGGGCCGGGTGGCCCAGGTGGCCGTCCCGGCGGTGAAGGCCCTGCCTGCGGTGAAGGCCCTGCCTGCGGTGAAGGCCCTGCTTGCGGTGAAGGCCCTGCTTGCGGTGAAGGCCCTGCTTGCGGTGAAGGCCCTGCTTGCGGTGACCGCCGTCAGGGCTGGCCGGTCAGGTCCGCCCGGAGCCGGTCGAGGCGCTCGATGACCTCAGCCTTGCGGGGCGGGTTGGCGCCGCTGCGCTCGCAGGTGAGGGCGGCCACGATGCCGGCGTTGGTCAGCAGCCGGGCCAGCCGCGCGGCGTCCAGGCCGGCCAGGGCCGCGATCCCGTCCCGGCCGAGCAGGCCTTCCCCGGCCATCGCGTCGATCAGCCCGGCCGAGAAGGCGTCGCCCGCGCCGATCGTGTCCCGCACATCCGCCGGCACCCGGGGAATGGTGAGCTCGGTGCCGTCCCGGCTGAGCGCGAACGACCCGTCCGCCCCCATCGTGACGACCACCAGGTCCGGCCCGATGCGCTGCCAGCGCCGTGCGACCTCACGGACGGTCTGCCCCGGGTACAGCCAGCCCAGGTCCTCGGCGCTCGCCTTCGCGACGTGCACGTAGCGGAGCTGCCGCTCGACCCGCAGCCGTTCGGTGTCGGCGTCCGGGGTCGCGGTGGGGCGCAGGTTCGGGTCGTAGACGACAACCGTCTTCCCGGCCGAGCGGACCAGCTGGACGAACGATTCGATGTAGGCCGCCCCCGGGGGCAGGGCCGCCGCCAGCGAACCGAGGTAGAGCGCCTCCACGTCGGCGGGCAGCGACGCCAGCTCGGTCGGCCGCCACGCCCAGTCGGCGGTTCCGTCCAGGTAGAAGCTGTAGGCGGCCTGCCCGTCCTCGTTCAGTGTCGCGATGGCCAGCGTGGTCGGCTGTTTCGCGTCCACAAAGTCCCGCGGGCTGATGCCGTTGCCGGTCAGGTGCGCCCGGAGCATGGTGCCGAACCCGTCGCCCGAGATCCGCGCGCGCAGCGAGACGTCCCGGCCGAGCCGCGCGAGGGCCACGGCGACGTTCGCGGGTGCCCCGCCGGGCGTGGCCCGGCACCCCCAGTCCGGCGACACCGCGAGGTCGACCAGGACCTCGCCGATGACAGTGATCACGACATAGCAGCCTAGGCTCCCGGCGGCCTTCGCGTAACGCCGGGCGCCCAGGCGCTGCCCGCCGGAGCGCCGGTTTTGCCGGTGGGGTCGTTTGCCGGAGCGCCGGTTTTGCCGGAGCGCCGGTTTTGCCGGAGCGCCGGTTTTGCCGGAGCGCCGGTTTTGCCGGAGCGCCGGTATTGCCGGTGGGCCCGTTGGGTAGGCCGGGGGATGTGCCTGGCCCGCGCGCCCGCCCAGCCCATGGGGTGTATCGGCCGCGCGCCCGCCCAGCCCATGGGGCGTGTCGGCCGGCGCGCGCTCAGCTGATTCACTGCTGCTGTTTACCTGGTTGAAACATCGGGTGACCTACCGTCAATATGAGATGCATAGGCTCCGTTAGCCGCTCCGGCAGGGCCGCCGGACGCGGGTACGACTAACTAAATAGGTCAGGCTAGTCACGTTTCCCCGCTGGACTTATCTGATCCGCGGGCCTGAACGAAAGTCGTACATGGACATTACTGTGTGGGAATGGTTTGAGCAGCGCTCATTTCACTTCCGTGACTTCCAGTATCTCGCCGACGGCGGCGCGACGAGGAACCCGCTCACCACGACACTGGTCCTGCCCACCCGCAACGTGGCGGACACTATCGGCCCGATCCTGGATACGGTCAACCGGCTGAACGAACGCACCGGGCTGATCGAGCAGATCGTGGTCGTCGATGCCGACTCAGCCGACGGAACCGCGGACATCGCCCGGTCCCGCGGCGCAGAGGTCTACTCAGAAAACGAGCTGCTCCCGGAGTACGGGCGAGCCCACGGCAAGGGCGACGCCATGTGGCGCAGCCTGTCGGTGGCCCGCGGCGACATCGTCATGTTCGCCGACGCCGACTCGACCGACTTTCAGGAGCATTTCCTCTACGGCACGCTCGGGCCGCTGCTCACCGACCCGGGCATCCAGTTCAGCAAGGCCGCGTACCGGCGGCCGTTCACCCAGGAGGGCAAGTCGGTGGTCGACGGCGGCGGCCGGGTCACCGAGCTGATGGCCAAGCCCCTGCTGAACTTCTACTATCCGGAGCTGACCGGGTTCGTGCAGCCGCTCGCCGGTGAGTTCGCGGCCCACCGCGAGCTGATGTGCAGCATCCCGTTCGTGACCGGCTACGGGGTCGAGATCGCGATGCTGATCGACGTCCTGGCCGAGGCGGGGCTGGCCGGGATGGCGCAGGTCGACCTGGAGTACCGGCAGAACCGGCACCAGCAACTGTGGGACCTGACCCGGATGAGTTCCGCGGTCCTGCGCGCGCTGGGCCGCCGGGTCGACGTGCCGGAACGGGAGCGGCATCCGTACACCCCGGAGGATGTGCTGGCCCTGCCGCGGCCGGACATCTACCTGCACGCCGTCGCCACCGAGCACGGGCTGCGGCTGGACGAGCACCTCAACGAGCAGCTCGAACGGCCCGCGCTCACGCACGTCCTGTCGTCCGGCCAGGAGCGGGACACGGTCGCCTGAGGCCGGCCAGCGGGGCCGGACAGGGAGGATCTGGGGCGGCTTTTCCGCAGATGCTGCGGAAAGCCGCCCCGAACCGTGCAGGACCAGAGGGAGGAGCTCAGCGGGCGGGGGGCTCAGGGGTGGGCGGCCCACGTCCAGGGGTAGGCCCCGTCGTCGGCGGCCGTTCCGCCCTCGCCCAGTTCCAGCGGGCGGAACGTGTCGACCATGACCGCGAGCTCGTCGAAAAACTCCGCGCCCAGGCTGCGTTCGGCCGCGCCGGGCTGGGGACCGTGGCTGTGACCGCCCGGGTGCAGGCTCACCGAGCCCGGCCCGATCCCGGAGCCCTTGCGGGCCTCGTAGTCCCCGCCGCAGTAGAACATCACCTCGTCGGAGTCCACGTTGGAGTGGTAGTACGGCACGGGCACCGACAGCGGGTGGTAATCCACCTTGCGCGGCACGAAGTTGCAGATCACGAAGCCGTTGCCGCCGAACACCTGGTGCACGGGCGGCGGCTGGTGCACCCGGCCGGTGATCGGCTCGAAGTCCGCGACGTTGAACGTGTACGGGTACAGGCAGCCGTCCCAGCCCACCACGTCGAACGGGTGGGTCGCGTAGACGTACCGGGTCCCCACCACCGCGCCGCCCGAGGACCGGTGCTTGACCAGCACGTCCACGTTGGTGCCGTCCTCGCGCACCGGCTCGCCCGGGCCGTGCAGGTCCCGCTCGCAGTACGGGGCGTGCTCCAGGAACTGCCCGTACCGGGACAGGTAGCGCTTGGGCGGCGCGATGTGCGAGTTGGCCTCGATCACGTAGCAGCGCAGCGGCCCGGGGCCGTCCGGGAGCCAGCGGTGTGTCGTCGACCGGGGCAGGATCAGGTAGTCGCCCGCCCGGACCCGCAGCGCGCCGAACACCGTCTGCACCGTGCCCGTGCCCGCCTCGACGTACACGCACTCGTCCCCGGCCGCGTTACGGTACAGCGGCGAGGTCTCGCCCGCCACCACGTAGGAGATCCGCACCTCGGCGTTGCCCAGGACCAGCCGCCGCCCGGTGACCGGGTCCAACCCCTTCCAGTCCTGTTCGGGGAACAGGTCGTGCAGCCGCAGGTGCCGCGGCTTGAGCGGGTGGTTCGGGGTGGTGGCCAGGTCGCACGGCTGCCAGGTCATCGCGTCCACGATCGCCGACGGGACCCCGGTGTGGTACAGCAGCGAGGAGTCCGAGCTGAAGCCGTCGGTGCCCATCAGCTCCTCGTGGTACAGCCCCCCGTCGGGGCGGCGGTGCTGGGTGTGCCGCTTGGGCGGGATGTCGCCGCAGCTGCGGTAGTGCGCCATTACAGGTTCCCCCGCCTGTCCTGCTCGCGCTCGATGGCCTCGAACAGTGCCCGGAAGTTGCCCTTGCCGAAGCCGAGCGACCCGTGCCGCTCGATGAGCTCGAAGAAGACCGTGGGCCGGTCGCCGATCGGCTTCGTGAAGATCTGCAGCAGGTAGCCGTCCTCGTCCCGGTCCACCAGGATGCCGCGGGACTGCAGCTCCCCGACGGGGACGCGGACGCTGCCGATCCGGGCCCGCAGAGCGGGATCGGTGTAGTAGGAGCCCGGGGTGTCGAGGAACTCGACGCCCCGGGCGCGCAGCCCGTCCACGGTGGCGATGATGTCGCTGCAGGCCAGCGCGAGGTGCTGCGCGCCGGCCCCCTGGTAGAACTCCAGGTACTCCTCGATCTGCGACTTCCGCTTGCCGATGGCCGGCTCGTTCAGCGGGAACTTCACCCGGTGGTTCCCGTTCGCGACCACCTTGCTCATCAGCGCCGAATATTCGGTCGCGATGTCGTCGCCCACGAACTCGGCCATGTTCTCAAATCCCATGACCCGGCGGTAGAAGCCGACCCATTCGTCCATCCGGCCGAGCTCGACGTTGCCGACCACGTGATCCAGCGCCTGGAAGTACCGCCTCGGCGCACCTGCGGGCCGCGCGGCCGCGGACCGCCGCGGCACGTACCCGGGCAGGTAGGGGCCGTGGTAGCGGGACCGGTCGACGAGGCTGTGCCGCGTCTGCCCATAGGTGGCGATCGATGCCAGCCGGACGGTCCCGTGCTCGTCGCTCACGTCGTGCGGGGCCGCCAGGATCGTGGCACCCTGAGCCCGGGCGTGCGCCACGCACCGGTCGACGTCCGGCACCTCCAGGGCGATGTCGGTGATGCCGTCACCGTGCCGCCGGTGGTGGTCGGCGACCGGGCTGCCGGGGGAGACCGCGCCCTTCAGCACGAACCGGACCGCCCCGCTGCGCAGCACGTACGCGTGGTGGTCCCGGTTGCCCGTCTCCGGCCCGGAGTAGGCGACCAGCTCCATGCCGAAGGCGAGCTGGTAGTACAGAGCGGCCTGGGTGGCGTTGCCGACGGCCCACACCACGGCGTCCCAGCCGGTGACCGGGAACGGGTCCCGGTCGGCGTCGTAGGCGACCAGGCCGACGAGCTGCCGGAGCTGATCCACGTCGAGGTCAGCGAGCTGTTCCTGGCTGGTCAGGGTCTGGTCGGTGCTCACGGCTAGCCTCCGCCTGCGCTGGGTTCACCCGTTGGTGCGGTCCCCGCGCCGTTGCGGGGGACCGGACGTGAGGCCATCACAACCCGCCCGGACTTAGCTGCGCAAGTATGCCGCCCTGGAGTGCACATGTTGGTCAACCTGCGGGGTCAGGCGGCATAATAGCTAACCAAATTGCCTATCTGAAGAGGGCGGAGGTGTGATGACCGACGAACCCGTCCTTGATGCCCTGGACCTGGCCCTGCTGACCGCGATGCGGCAGAGCCCGCGCGCGGGCATCCTGGAACTGGCGCGAACGGTCAGGGTGGCCCGCGCGACCGTGCAGGCGCGGCTGGAGCGGATGGAGCGCGCCGGGGTGATCACCGGCTACGGCCCGGACATCGACATCGCCGCCGCCGGCTTCCCGGTGCAGGCGTTCGTGACCCTCGAGATCGCCCAGGGGTCGCTGGGCAAGCTGCACCGGGACCTGTCGTCGATCCCCGGCGTGCTCGAGGCGTACGCGACCACGGGCACCGGGGATGTGCTGTGCCGGGTGGCGGCCGCGTCCAACGCGGAACTTCAGCGGACCCTGCTGCAGCTCAACGGCTCGGCCTGGGTGGCCCGCTCCACCAGCGCGGTCCTGCTGTCCACGGTGGTCGCGCCGCGGGCGATGCCGTTGCTGGCGTCGCGCCCGCGCCCGTCGGCGACCAGGGCCCCCGCGTTCCGCGATCCAGGGACGTGAGCCAGCGGCGCGGGTCCCGCGGCCCAGAATCTCCCGCGCCGGCTCAGCAGGCCGCTAAGAGCGCGGGGCCGCCCCGGCTCGCGGAGTCGAAGTCCCCGGTGCCGTCCGCGTGGCGATGCGCCCGGCTCTGCGGGTAGGACCGCCTGCCCACGGCCGGCACCAGTTCGGGATGGCCGGTCCCCAGCGAGATCTGCTTGATCTTGGCGAAGCGGATTATGTCCTGCCACCCGCCAGCGACGAGGGCGCCCAGCGCCGCCGGGACCGCGAGCCACACCACTTTGCGGGTCATCTGTTTCCCTCCCCGTCCGGGGGCCGCCCGCCGTCACGGTCACCGGGCACGATGCGCACCGCAATCGTCTGGGCGGTCACCTGTCTCCTTCCCTGCGAGACGGAAGTTAAGCCCGTTGCCTGCGCTGATTTGCCTGGCAAGGGCGGCCCGGCGAGTCGGGCCGGCGCCCTGGACGGCGCGGGCACCCGCCGGAGAGTGCCCGCCCGCCGGAGAGTGCCCGCCCGCCGGAGGGTGCCCGCCCGCTGGAGGGCGCCCGCCAGCGGCAGCAGGCCGGAGAGCCCTAGCTGCTCTGTTCGTCCTCGTCCGTGACGTGCACGGCGGCCTCCTCGGCGCCCGCCGCCCCGGCGTCGATGCCGACGTCGCTGGCCACGAGATCCTTCTCCTCGTCCGGATGCGCGCCCTCGTCCTCGGCCACCAGGCGGCCCGCGCGCGGATCGGGCAGGTCATCCTCCTCCAGGAACTCGTCCTCGGTGCCGGCTTCCTCGTCTTCCCGCTCCGCCTCGGCGTACGGGTCGATGTCGGGCTCTTCCTCGGACAGCAGTTGGTCCAGCGACTCGCCGGCCTCTTCCTCGGCCTCGGTGGTCCCGTATCCCTCGCCTGCCGACCACTTGTCCGCCGGGAGGATCCCGGTGTCGAGCGGATCGCCGGTGGGACCGCCCTCGAGCGTGTCCGACTCTTCCAGGACGCCGTCGTTCTCGGCTCCGGTGGTCAGGTCGTCCACCTGGTCGAGGCCGGTGGGGTCGTCAGGCTCGCTGTCAGCCATGTCGGGTGCCGTCTCCTCCATGCCCGTATGGGTACCTCGGATAGGCAAGGCTATACCCGGGCCGGCCTGCCCGTTCCGCAGGCGTCCGCCGCGGTCCTGCAGTCGGTCGATGAGCTCGGATGCTGGGCCTTGGAGAGGCTCTGCGCTACGTGTCTCCCCGCCGCACGCGCGAGCGTGCGCAGGTGCGGCTGCCGCGGCGCGGTCCGCCCCACAGGCCGCTATCTAACGGGCAGTGACCAGTCAGCCGTGAGGCTCACGGCTGTGACGGAGGCGACGAATGCGGACCTTTGCGGTCGAGGAAGACTCGCTGCTGGTCAGCCCGCCCTGGCCACGATGACGTCCGAGGCCTTGATCACCGCGGTGACGGTGCTGCCCTCTTCCAGTTCCAGCTCGCGGACGGCTTCGACCGTGATCGAGGCCACCAGGCGCACGCCGCCCGCGTCCATCTCGACGTTCGCGGTGGCCTGGCCACCATTGATCTTGGTTATCCGCGCCGGTATCTGGTTCCTCGCGCTGAGCTTCACGTCAGCCTCCTGTGGACGATGGTCGGTGCACGGTCTCGCGTGAGCACGTTAGCCGATAGTCCCAGGCAGGTAACCTGACGCGGAGCCTGAGGCACTCACCTGGTTCCGTTCGGCCGGTGAAATCAGCGCCCGGCCAGGTGCTCGGCGCTCAGCGGCAAGCCGTCCTCGCCCTAGCCGCTGACGGTGCTGAAGCCCGCCTCGCGCAGCCAGCCGCCCTGCCCCCAGCCCGCGGCGCCTACCGCGGCAACCCCACGGCGCCCAAATCCTCGCCGCGCTCAAGGAGTTCCGCCGCGCCCCGGATGACGCAGCGGAGCGGATCCTCGACCACCACGACGGCGATGTCCGCGGACGACTCGATCCTGCTGGCCAGGCCCGGCAGCAGGGCTCCCCCGCCCGCGAGACGGATCTTGCCGCGTATCACGTCCTCGGCGATACCCGGCGGGATGTCCGACAGAATCTGCTCGACCGAACGGACGATGGTGGCGACGGCGTGTTCCAGCGCCCTGGCCACCAGCTTGCCCGGGACGCGTTCGATTCGCGGCGTACGGTGCGCGGCGTCGATGCCGACGGTTTCCGCAAAGCCGACCGCCCCGCCGGTGAGGCCCAGCGTCATCTTCAGGTCGGTGGCGGCCTTCCGCCCGAGGATCAGGCCGAGCTCGGTCCGGGCTGCCTGAATGATCGCGTCGTCCATGGCGTTGCCGGCCAGCCGCAGCGACTGGGCCCGCACCACGCGCGCGCCGGAGACCACCGCGATCTCGGTCGTCCCGCCGCCGACGTCCACGACGAACGCGCCGGTGCCCGCGGTGAGGTCGATGCCCGCCCCGGCCGCCGCGGCGACCGGCTCGTCGACCAGCCGGACCTTCCCGCGCGGCCGGCGCGTTTCGAGGGCGGCGGCCACCGACCGCCGTTCCACCCACGTCGCGCGGCTGGGCACGCAGACCATGGTCGACGGGCGCAGCAGGCCCGGGTGACGTA
>Ga0335085_10017384_pt1 | contig 10362 bp, 13 predicted proteins | sample Lox_Sample_45_FD_206712 | JGI IMG/M metagenome (GOLD analysis project Ga0335085, IMG submission 206712) | Soil microbial communities from Loxahatchee National Wildlife Refuge, Florida, United States - Lox_Sample_4.5 | ecosystem: Environmental > Terrestrial > Soil > Wetlands | place: USA...
GACGGCGCCGCTGCCTGACCTGGCGGAGGAATACCACCGCCGCTGCCGCGCCGACTCCGACATCCGCGAATACCTCCCCCTCCTCCACGGCTACGCCCGCCTGTACCCCGGCGTCCGCGTCCTCGAGGTCGGCGTCCGCTCCGGTAACAGCACGGTGGCGTTCCTGGCCGCCGCCCAGGCTATGGGCGGGCACGTGTGGTCGGTGGACATCGACAGCGACTGTTTCAACCGCCCGTGGCACGGCCACCCGGCGTGGACGTTCACCTGCGGTGATTCCACCCACCCGGCGGTGACAGGGAAACAGCCGCACCAGGTAGACGTGCTGTTCCTCGACGGCGACCACGGGAAGCAGAAAGTCCTCGACGAGCTCGCCGCGTACTTCCCGCGGGTGCAGCCGGGCGGGGTCGCGCTGCTGCACGACACGCGGATCCGCTGGCCCGGCGAGCCGCCGGGGACATGGCCGGTGACCCGGGCCTTGGACGAGTTCTGCGAGCAGCAGGGATTGCGCTGGGCTGAACTGCCGGGTGCTTACGGCCTCGGCGTGATCGTCAGGGAGTGGTGATGGACCGGCTGCGGGAACTGATCGAGTCCGGCGAGTTCGACTGGGAGAACCCCGCCCACCGGGTCGCGTACCTGAAGGCGTGGGTCAAGGGCGAGTTCTCCCGGAACCCGGAGGTGTTCGGTGGCCGGTGAACACTTCCCGGATGTGACCCGCTTTCCCGTTCCTGCCGGGTGCATGACCGCGCGGGCGCGTGCAGCGGATAACGCCTATGCCGGGCAGTTCGCCGACGACCTCACCGCATTCGGGAACTTCCCGGTCGCCTGACCGTACGGCTATCTCCATCAGCTTCGCGTCCAGGGTCCTGACCGCCGCTAGGTACTGCCCGGCTAGATCGGGCGCGAGGCCGCTCTTGGCCAGCAGTCCGTCGCTGAGGCAGCACTGGATCAGCCATGCCAGCAGGTTCTCCTCGGCGTCATCGAGGTCCAGCAACTTCATGCCTCATATCATCCCCGAAAGGGCGGCGCGCTTTGACCCCTGCCGGTGACCTGCTCGTCATCACCCCGTCACGGGGCCGCCCGCAGAACGCCGCGAGGCTGCTGGCCGCCGTCCACGCCACCCGCAAGGCCGTCACCCACGTGCACATCGCGGTGGACGAGGACGACCCGGCGCTCCCGGAGTACCGCAAGGCCGCCCGGATGATGGACGACGGCGACGAACTCGAGGTCGGCCCGCGCGGCGGGCTGGCGGAGTGGACGAACCGGGTCGCTGTCCGCCGCGCCGGGGAATACCGCTACCTCGCCAGCTTCGGCGATGACATGGTTCCCCGGACCCCCGGGTGGGACGCGGCGCTGATCCGCGCCATCGAGGGCATGGGCGGCACGGGGATGGCCTACCCGTGGACCGCGACGAGGGAGGACATAGGCGAGGCGATCGTCATGTCCTCGGACATCGTGGCCGCGCTCGGGTGGATGGCACTCCCGGAATGCTCCCATTGGTACATCGATGATGCGTGGACCGCGCTCGGCCGTGCCGCGGGGTGCCTGCGGTACCTGCGGGCGGTCGCCGTGGACCACCTCAACCCGGTCGCGCAGGGCCGCCCTGATGCGACCAGCTACGACAACGGCCGGTCCCTCGCCGCCGACAAAGCCGCATACGAAGCGTGGCGCGCGGAGCGGATGGCCGCTGACGTGGCCGTGATCCGCGAACTGCGCGAGAAGGCGCTGCAGCCCGTCTAGGCGAACGGGATGATCCCCCGGACCGTGATGACCGATTGCGTCTCGGTGACGGGATAACGCTCAGCTGTGATGCCCTTGGCCGCTGGCAGTGCTATCTCCGCGCCGGGTTCGTGATCGACGGTCAGTTCCACGATGAACTGCATCGGTTCCGGCGGCTGCCAGCCTGCGTCCAGTTGCGTGTCGCAGACGGGGCACAGCCACGCGACACGCTCGCCGGCCGAATCGACGGGCAGTGCGCCCGCGTGACTGCACCGGATCTCCGGCTCTAGCTCTTCTTCGGTGAACTCGCGGACGTCGCACTCGCCGTCATCCCAGTCTGCCCGGCAGCGGTCGCGCCCGTACTGGTCGGTCCATCGCTGCTCGCCGGGTCGTTCCCGCCAGACGAGTTTGCCGCAGCGGACGCACTCGCCTTCCTGGCGGACATCGCTCATCCGCTCATTATCCGCAAGCTCCGCGAGGGCGCGCTCGTTCCCGCCTGACCCCCCTGTTTTCCCGGCTGTGCCGGGATTTTCCTTACCCCGGCACATACGCAAGGAGACTGTCATGGCATTGGCCAGGACCTACACGGTCGACACCGGTACCACCGTCGGCGGGTGGATCCCCCTCGGGACCGCTTCGGGTACCACGGAGTACGCCCTGATGTACGGGGCTGCCCCGTCCGGTTCGGACTTCAACATCAGCGCGGTGCGGATTGCTATCGCGTCGGGCGGTTCGGCGTCGTATCCGACGAATGGGTCGATCACGTTCAGGTTGCGGCTGTCCACGTCCACGCTCAGCCCGGTCCTCGCGGGGACTGCGACCGCGCAGGCGACCGGCCCGGGGACGATTACGGCGAAGTCGTCGTGGATCTACGGCACCGCGTCCAGCGCGGGGACGGGCACCCTGTCCACCCCCGGCGGTGTCCTGTGGTCCCAGACGATCCCCTACACGGCCGGCGCTAACTGGGCCGAATGGTTCACCCCCGGGTTCGAGCTGAACTCCGGTGCGGGCGGGACGATCGCGCTGACGTACGCGTTCGACAACGGCACGTCCTCGGCGACGTTCTGCATCCCCGAGATCATGATCTCCGAGTAGCCACCCGGCCGGGAGTCCCGCATGTCCTACATCACAGGGGTCGGCGGGACTCCCGGCCCCGGCTGGTTCACCGACAACCTCGGTCGCCCGAAACTGTGGGTGGCGACGGAGACGTGGGGCCTGCCGATCAACGCGGGGAAGTGGGACGGGTCCGGCGGTTCCACGGTCGACGGGGACTACGACAACTTCTTCACCGCACGGGCCGCGCAGGGGTTCACGGTCTGCATGACTGACCCGGTGTGGACGGATCACAACACGGCGTACAACGGGAAGACGTGGGATGGCCTCACCCCCCTCGCCGGGGGGTCCACCGACCCGTCATCGGCGGGACTGAACTCCACGTTCTGGGCGCGGATCGACTACATGTTTTCTTCTGCCGCGTCGAACGGGATCACCATCGGGCTGGACATCTGCAACATCGGCGATGACACGGGGAACGCCGGGCAGTGGCAGGACTCCTGGACGACTACCCAGTGGCAGGACTGGGCTGCGTCTGTCGCGGGAAGGTACAAGAGCACCGCGAACCTGATCTGGCTGGTCGGGAACGATATGTTTTCCCCGTATAGCGACAGCATCCTGGACGCTGTTTACGCGGGGGTCACGGGCACCGGGGACACCCACATGTGGTCCGCGTGGTATAACGCGGAGACCACTTCCCGGTACGACACGTCCTCGAATGCGTCGGAGCCGTGGGGCGTCTCCAATTCCGCGTTTAATTTCGGATATACCTACAACTGCGGCTACTGGAATATCGAGTACCAGTACGAGGAAGTCGCGGACGAGGGCGCCAGCAATCTCCTGCCCTCGATCTGGGGTGACGGGTTCTTCTGGAACGGCTCGAGCGGCGCCGGGTACGACTCCACCCAGGACCGGGCGCTCCGGCAGGAATGGTGGTGGTCCCTCGCGTCCGGCGCGCGGGGCGTCCTGGGGGAAGCGGAGAACGTCTACCCGTGGTCGGCGTCCTCATGTCCCGGCGCGGTGACGGGGGACTGGTTTTTCGCGAATAACGCGGCGAATATCGTGACCGCGTTCACTGGGCTGTCCGGGTGGCACAAGCTGATCCCGGACACGTCTTCCGCGCTGGTGACCGGGGGCAGGGGGCACCAGGGCTACGGGGTACGCCTCGGGTGGTGGCGGCGGCCAGTATGAGCCGGCGTTCACCAACAACTACGTTGCCGCGTCCAAAACCGGAGACGGGACGCTGGCGGTGCTGTACCTGCCGGCCCATACGACGGTGACCATCAACCAGTCGCTGCTCGCGCCCGGCTACACCGCGACGTGGATCGACCCCGTGTCGGGGGCGAAGACAAGCGCGGCGACAGGGGCCACGTACAACTCGACCGCCAAGGGGACGAACAGCCAGGGTGACCCGGACTGGGTTCTCGTCTTCCAGGGAACCCAGGCGCCAGCGGCGCCCGCGGTCCAGTACCTGTACTCGATGCGCCGGTTCCGGTAGGGAGGCCCGTTGGCGACGTACCGGCTGATGGACGGCGCGAGCGGCAGGCCGGGGAACGGGCCGTCGTCCCCGGCGGCCTACTCGGGGAACTTCCTCGCGGGAGTCCTGTTCTCCCCTCTCACCGAGATGCTGTGGCTGAACGGCTACTACTTCTGGGTCTGCAATACGGGCCAGTCGACCGCGGCGCAGACATTCTGCTTGTGGAACCGGTATTCCACCAGCCAGCAGGTGCTCGTCCCGAACTCCACAGTCACGTCGGGGACGCTGACTGCGGGCGCGTGGAATTACGTTCCGCTGGCCGCCCCGATCCAGATCGCCCCGGCGGCGCTGTATGTGGCGGCTACCGGGTGGGTGACCACTACGGGCGGCGGGACCGGGTTCCCGGCGACTAACAACCAGTTCGGGTCCGGCAACCCGTACACCGGGGGGATCACGAACGGGCCGCTGACCGCCTGGTCGGACCTGGGCGGCGGCAACACGTGGGCCGGCGGGACGTCCGCGAATAACAACCTGGACCAGGGCCTGTTCTCGGTGGCGGGCTCCGACCCGACGGTGAACATGCCGAACGGGGGCAGCAACTCCGCGAACTTCTGGGTGGACGTCCTGGTCTCCGACACGGCCCCTGGCGGGTATTCCGGGTCGTACCGGGTGTGGCCGAACATGACCGACGTCGGGAACTACACCCTCGACACGGCGAACAACTTCACCCTCGGCATGGAGTTCTCCCTGTCGCAGGCGTGCGCGATCAACAACGTCTGGTTCTACTCGCCCGCGACGGTGACGCAGCTCCCCACGGAGATCGGCGTCTATCAGGTGAGCAACACCACCCTGGTTGCCAGCAATAACTCGCCGTCGTGGTCGGGGGTTGCGGGGTCTGGGTGGATCAGCGCGCCGCTGTCCGGGACGCTGGCCGCCGGCACGAAGTACAAGGTCGCGATCCTGAACGGCGCCGGGTCCCCGGCGATCTGGAACGCTGCGGTGGCGTCGTACTGGTCCACCGGGTACGGCGGGTCCGGCCTGACCGCCGGCCCGATCACGGTGTACTCCAACGCGGGCGCGGATTCGCCGGGGCAGGAGTCCTACAACCTCGGCGCGTCGATGACGTACCCGAACACGAACGCCGGCCCTTATAGCTACGGGCTGGATATCGAGGTGACCCCGCAGGTGACCCCGCCTCCGGCGCAGAACGTGCAGGTGGTGTATTCGATGCGGACCTATCCTTGAGCGAGTTCCGGGACAAGCTCCTGTCTATCGGGTTCGTCGGCAGCCGGCCCGGGACCCGCGAGTACCGCGATGAGGGCGTGCGGGTCAAAGAGGTCACCGATGAGCACGGCCACGTCCTCACCTACCGGGGTGACTATCCGGACGGGGCGCCCGGCGTGGAGATCCGGCCGAAGACGGTCACCCTGGCGGACGGGCACACCCTGAAACACCAGGCCCGGTTACTCGCGCTTCAAGATCCCGATGTGCGGGGCGGTCCAGTCTGGGAACGTCCTGGCCACTGCTGCCGCCTCGTCGCGCGTCTCGTAGGGGCCGAGGGTGTCCATCACGCACTTATGTCCCGGGTATTCCTCGCAGTCCGTGTCCATGTATGTCACGACGACGTAGCCACTGGGTCTCTTACGGTCCTTATCCACGAAGGGCAGGGTAGCCCGTGGCCTGGTCCACGTCTTACATCGTCCCGTCGACGCTGGTCGCCGGGCTGACCGGGACCAGCCTGAACCTGGGCACGGGCGCGACGAACGTCTACGTCGCCCTGTTCGGATCCGGCACCACCCCGAACGTGGACGGCGACCCGCAGTATTACGGGGATTCGATCTGGACGTCGGGGAACGAGTGCACCGGGACGAACTGGGTGGCGGGCGGGTACGCGCTGAGCCTGTCCGGCGCGGGCCTGACACACCAGTCCGGCGGGTTCATGGAGTTCCAGGCAGGGAACGTCTCGCAGGCATCCACGACGATCTCCACCGCTGTGTACGGATGCCTGCTGTATTTCGAGGGGATGTCCCCGCACCCGCTGGCGATCTGCGCTGTCTATTTCGGCGGCTCCGGGTACACCACGTCGGGCACCCCGTTCGGGATCACCTGGCCCACCGGGGGGATCTGGACGCTGGAGCTCCAGCCGTGACCATGCCGATCGCGCCGGCGACGGTCGGCGGCCGGTTCACCAGTTGCCTGCCGTGGACCGGGCAGCCGGTCATCTCCACCCAGGACGGGGGACGCCGCCAGGGAGGCGGCTGGGTCGGCTCCGGCAGCCCGGCCAGCCCCGGCTCCGTCGCCGACAACGGCTCCTCCTCCGGCATCACCGGCACCTGGGCCGAGATGTTCTGCACCCAGGGCCGGAACGAGCTCACCTGGTCCTCGTACCTCCCGACGGACGCGGCGCAGCCGTACTACTGGTTCTCCGCCGACTATGCCACCGGGTCACGGGACCCGCACCCGGCCGGGTCGTCGTACTTCGCCGGGTCGGCGACGTTCGGGGCGCCTCTGTGGCCGTCGAACGCGTCGTTCCCGGGGTACTTCAGTTACCAGGACAACCCGTTCGCCGGGGCCGCGTCCGGCCCGGACGGGACCAGCCAGCGGGACCCGGGGAACTGGATCGCGACCATCGTCCAGCCCCCGAGCGAGGTCAACCCGAATACCGGGCAGTACCGCGTTACGGACACGACCAGCGTCAAGACGAGTGTCTGCAACCAGTACATCTTCACCCCCATGAACGCCGGCCAGGCGATCTCCGGGTTCAGCTCGATCCGCTCCTACCGGGATAAGGTCAACCCGAACGGGACCGGGTACAACTACGACGCGTCCTGGGACATCTACGGGTGGGCGCACACGGCCCCCAAGACGTACGCGATCTCCCTTGAGGTCATGTTCTGGACGTATTACACGGGGACGCAGAACCCGTGGAACATCCAGTCCCGCACCAGCCAGCCCTATGAGAGCGGCCTGGAGTTCGGCGACGGGAACGTGTGGGACCTGTACATGACTGATGACACCGCCGCGACGGGCGGGGTGACGAACGCCTACTCGTACGGGATCTTCGCGCTTCACGACATCACCCCGAACACCACCCATGACGTCGGGTGGATCGACATCCTGTCCCCGTTGCGGTATTTCGTGGAGCATTACGTCGTCACCTCCGGCGGCGCACCCGCCGACCCGCTCGACATCCCCATCTGGGCGGTTATCGAGGGCTGGGAGATGTGCTCCTCCAACTATGCGCCGGCGCAGTTCACTCACTCCGATTACCGGCTTGAGATGAGCTGATGGCCGGTGGCCAGCCCGCCGGTTAACCTGTACACCCGCGTCCGGGGCGGCTACTACCCGGGCAGCACCTCCTCTTCCGGCGTCCCGGTGGTCAACGCCGCCGGGATCAAGCCGCCCGCGTTCGCGGGCCGGGCGTACATGCCGTACCCGGCGGGGCAGGGTGACCTGATCTGGCAGGGCGGCATCTTCGGCCTGTCCACCCCCGCCTCCGGCGGGCTGACGGCGAACGTGTGGCAGGTCAAGGTCACCGTCTCCCACTTCTGCTCGAACCCCGCCGCGTTCTCGTCGGTGACCGCGCAGGTTTACGACACGAACACCAGCACCGTCATCGCCTCGCAGCCGTTCACCCTGTCAGACGTGCTGGTCACCGAGACGATCACCCTCACCGCCGGGTACCCGGCGGCGGACGTCCCGGACCTCGCCGTCCGCCTGGCGTGGCATCAGGTCGCGGTCGGGTACGCGTGCGTGCAGCACGCCTACGCGGACATCTCCTACAGCTACTCTGACTCCATCGGGTCCATCGGCATCGACCCGGTAGCGTCGATGGCCGCCCCGTCGGTCAGTGTCGCGCCGCTGCCGCGGGTCGCGCTGGTGGCCTCCGGCGCGGCGGCGGCCAGCCTCACCCCGGCGTTCGGGAAGGCCACCAGCGCGGGGGATCTGCTGGTCGCCTGGGTGTACACCAACGGGTCCTCCGCGACGTTCTCCACGACGTGCGCTGACCCGTCCTGGGCGCTGGCGGGGCACGCCGGGGCCATGTTCGGGTGGGAATCGCTGTGGTACAAGGCGGGCTGCGGGCACGCCGAGACCGCCCCGGTTTTCTCCGACACCGGGTACTCCCAGCCGCTGTCGCAGCTGCTGGAGTTCTCCGGCGCCGGGCACCTTGACCAGGTGGCGTCAGGGACCGGCACCCCGGGTATCACCTACACGGCCCCCGGGCCGGACACGGCATCCGGGGACCTGGTATTCGGGTTCTTCGCGTGGAACGGCAGCAATCCGGGTCCTGCGGTGATCAGCGTGTCCGGGGCGGATTCGTCCGGTGCGCCGCTGTCCCTGACGCAGGCCGACAACCACACGTCGACGGGTACCCAGTTCTGGGCGACCGGCTGGGGGCAGGCGTCCGCCCCGGCCGGGCCGGGCGAGGACACGATGGCCGCCTCGTTCGGGTTCTTCGCCGGCGGCGGCGGGGTGATGGCGTCGTTCAAGGCCCTGGCCGCCGCGGACCCGGCCCCGGTGGCTGCGGCGATGCCGGCCCGGCGGGTCGTGGTGATCCCCGTCCGCGCCGGCTGACCAAACAGGAGGGACGCCGGTGGCCTGGTCGCGCCTGCAGTCCGCGAGCGCCACCAGTTCCGAAGGCGGCCTGTCCGGTACTGTCGCCGCGACGTTCGGGACGAACCTCACAGCCGGGTCGAAGATCATCGCGGCGGTCGCCGTCAACGCCGCGACCGGCGGCGTCGATGAGGTCATCAGCGTCAAGGACGGCGCCGGGAACTCCCTGACCGAGCTCGCCAGTAACAGCGGCGGAGCGGGCGGCGGCTGGACCGAGCTGTGGGCGATGGACACCCCAGCCGGGGACGCCGGGACCAAGCCGACGATCACCGCGACGCTCGGCGCGGTCGCGGATTCCTACGGCGCGACGATCCTCATCCAGGAAGTGTCGGGGCTTCTCGCGGGGAACACCACGGCGATGCTCGACGGGACCGCCGGGGTCAACCACGGCAGTTCCACCGGCCCGGCGACCAGCGGCTCCTACTCGTCCACCGCGTCAAGCGAATACCTGGTCGCGGTCTACGGGGATGTCGGGAACGGCGTCACCGTCACCGACTCCTCCGGGTATTCGGCCGACCCGAACGAGGTCAACGCCAGTAACAACGCGACCCTGCTGGTGAACTACAAGAACTCGGGGAACACCAGCGAGTCGGCGTCGTTCACGCTGGGCGGGACAGCGGAGTGGTCGGTGCTGCTGGTCGCGTTCAAGCTCGGCGGCCCGGTGATCACCTCCGGGCCGCTGCTGGGGCTGCAGGGGCTGGTGCAGGCCCCGGCGGTCGTGGCGTCGGTCTCGGGGTGGAGGAACGCGGGACATAGCCGCTAGCCGCCGGGGGGACGTATGACGGTCTCCCAGGTCGGCACCGCCCCCGCGACCGTCTACACGACCACCAACGGCGCGAACACCCCCACGCTGGCGTGGGGCACCGGGCAGACCCGCGCGGCGGGCGACCTGCTGGTGCTGGTCGTCACCGCCGCCGCGATCACCTCGGTGACCGCGCCGTCCGCGCCGTCCGGGTGGCAGACGGCAGTCGCCACCGGGAACGGCGGCACGGCACACGCCTACGCGGCGGTCTATTACAAGTACGCCACCGGGGGCGACGGGGTTCCGTCGATCACGGTGACGACCTCGGGCACGACCCGGGCCGGGTTCTCCCTGTTCGAGTTCACGAACGTCAACGCGGTCACCCCGTTCGACACGACCGGCACCTACGCGTCCGGGTCCGGGTCGTCAACGATCACGTCGATGACCGCGACCACCTCCGGCAACGTCAGCATCGCCGGGGAATACGCGATAGCCGCGTTCGCCCGCGAGCAGGCCTCCGCCGGCACGTTCAACACCACCGCGTGGACGCCGGGCTCCGGGTTCAGCAACTTCTCCAACGACGGCGGCACGTCCAGCCGCGACCATAACGCGGTCGATTACAGCACCAGCGCCCCGTCGCCTGGCGGCACCCTGTCAGACGCGGCCACGATGTCGAGCAGCGCGTCGAACGCCGGGTACGGCGCCGGGGTCATCGCCGTCCTGAACGGCGCGACACCGTGGCTGATCACGTCCGGCCCGC